>Ga0075116_10000125_pt1 | contig 35865 bp, 28 predicted proteins | sample AntAceMetag02UKC_FD_69786 | JGI IMG/M metagenome (GOLD analysis project Ga0075116, IMG submission 69786) | Saline lake microbial communities from Ace Lake, Antarctica- Antarctic Ace Lake Metagenome 02UKC | ecosystem: Environmental > Aquatic > Non-marine Saline and Alkaline > Saline | place...
ATATAAAAGACTTTCTACTGGGAGAGCGTAAGAAAGCTCAGGGGTATGTTACAGTACTTAAACTAATGGCTGATTCCGGAAGTCCCGAACTTCGTAAAATAGCAGTGACTGAACTTAAGAAAGTTTTGGGTAGTTTCAAAGAAGTTAATGCGGAAGGTAAGCAATTTGCTGCTAGAAAAACGGCATCCTTTCTTAAAACAAAGATGGAAGGTGCGTTGACTAGAAAAAAAGCTTCCGGGTTAACTGCCAAAGATAAAAACGATGTAGTCAGCAACACAAAGTTGTTTACTAAATTTTGTAAAATGTTAAGGATATAGGAGGGATCTATGTCAGGTGAAAATCTTTTAATGAAAAACAGAGTTTTAATAAGCAAGGACTTGTTTGACAAGTTCTATACCCTAATCTCTGAGTTCCAGTACCGTAAAGTGGCTGATATTATGAGCCGCTTATCTGCTACTATCTCACAGACAGAAGGGGGGCTTCTCATGGCTCCGGTTTTTCTGGAGGATGCTTGTAATATTATAGCTGACAACGTAGCGTATTCTAAGTGTGCGCCTGTTATGGTTCCAATTAGTCAGTTGCTTCAGGCACACTATATTAAGACTAAAGCTGACGCTGAAGCTACTTCAGATCCAGATTCAAAGCCTGAGCCTGAGCCAGAACCTGAGCCGGATAACAATTCTGAGAGCTAAAACCTTGGCTGATGGTCCTGAAAAAATAATACAAACAGAAGTAATGTCCCTGCTGGTTAAAAACAGGTACATAGTTCTGCGCGTAGGTTTTGACGGACTACCGGATGTAATAGCCCTGGATCCCGATGGGGAAGGTACTGCGTGGTTACGGGGATATCACAGGAGATCCGGATGCTTTCCTATAAAATGGAAACCGAGCGGTGACCCCAGTTCCAGATTGTTTAAAGAAGGTCTTACTCTTACAACTTTGAATCCTCATATGAAACTGTGCCTGGAACTTAAAAAACCCGGGGGTGTTCGTAATAAAAGGCAGGAAATATTCATTGAGCAGCTTAAGGCTTACAGCATAAGTATGTTCGTGGGTAGTGTGGGTCAGGTAGCACGCTTAATTGGCAAGGTTATACCTGGCTAAAACAGTTGCCAGTTCTTCCCGGTGCTCTGTTCCTATTAATCGGAATACGTGTATCTTACCGAGTTTTCCGTATCCGGAAAGACCGGACATCAGCTTTATACCGAACGCTACTGTTTCCGAAAATTTAGTTAGTAAAGATCTATCTAATTCTTCCTCTGAGTCAAAGCGTTCGTAAGCAGGTATTTCGGAGTTATGTTCAGGTACATTAAGAAGTTCTACTGAGTCATAGGATAAAGGATCAGATTCAAAAGGATTATCTGCATAGGTGTCTTCAAAGAATTGAGCATCCGGGATAGTACCGTCAGCACAATCAGGTTCTCCGGAGTTATATATGCTCCTATCCATAGATTCTGTAGTGTCATAGGGATTTGCAAAGCGATGTACACCGCATATATACCCGGCAAAATGTCGGGTCATGTGGATTCTGGTATGATGTGTCAGAAAAGTTGAAAATTCATTACCCTGTTCGGGATTATATTTATCAAGAGCTTCGTATAGAGCTACCAGCGCAATGCTGTACTCCATCGAATCTTTGATGTGAACAGGAGAAACACCTCTTTTAATAAGAAGGTCCGTGATAAGTTTAAAATAGAGTTCCAGTAACTCTTCAAAGAGCTTGCCCTGTTTAATGGGGTTTGTTTTTGACGCCTTATAAGCGTTAATAAGCTCTAAGTTATGCATGTTGAAACCTCATGCTAGTTAATTTATTTACTATTGTAAACTAAGAGGAGTATAAATGCAACATAAATTAGAAGTATTTTTTAACAATTATCTGTTATGTATAGGCATAACAGTCTATGCAGTATCAACAACACTACTGTTCGTGGTTGATAACAAATCCCTATTCACTTGGGTAGGTATGGTGCTCAGTGGTATTTTAAGTGTAATATCCGGATATATTATTGAAAGTAGAAAACAGATAATTTTATTCGATACGCAAGAGAAAGCTTTACCGACAATGGTATTCGGTATAAGCTGTATATTGATCCCTGTCATTATGTTAATATTAAATTAGGAGAAAAAAATGAGTGAAAAAACCAGTATAGTTATTGTTGATCTTAATAAGTTCCGGGAACCTGGAAAGCGTAGAATTCCATATTCTAAAATAATTTTGGCTGCGGAACATTTTAATACAAGTCCCTACCTGCTTCCCGGACCGACAGGATATCTGTCACCTTCAACTATCGCTAAATGGCATAAGTGTCCGCATGCGGTATACCATAGTAAGATTACAAAAAAGTCTCCGTTTCAGCCTGGTCTGGCGATGGTCTTCGGAAATGCTAATCATGAAGGTTGCGCAAAATTATTTGAAAAATATCGGGACAAACAGGCTATTCATACTGAAGATACTTTCAGAGTAGTCGATCAGTATCTGGCATCTGAATTTGTAAAGCTTATTCCGAAGCCGGTGTTTGAAAATACTGCTGAATTCCTGAAAGCTAAAAAGGAAATAGATCCTGAGGTATCCGATGCTATCAGCACTTATCTTGATATGGGGTTTATGGATCTTGATGTTGTCTTAAAGATACTCGGGCACTTCACTGTTGAAGAAATGCCTGTAGAAGGGATGGAGAAAGGCACTCTTCAATTTAGAGAACTGTATGTTGAGGGTAAGACTATGGAAGAATTCTTGGCTGCAATAGCAAAAAGGAGAGACGAATCTCAGAGAATGTTCACTACCTGGATAGCAGAGAAGGGATACACTAAGTTTGGTAAGCCAAGTGATATTCAGGCTATAGAGGAAGATATCATGGTAGTTGTCAATGGAATACCTATTTATTTCGTAGCCGATCTCGTTACTAAGAAGGGGATATATGACTGGAAATTCACATCTGCAAGTATGATCGAGAAAAGAAGAAGTGGAATACCAAGTGATGTGCAGTTATGGCTTTATGAGTTGGTGTACAGTAGACCGGGGCATTTCGCTCTGTTCACTCCTCCACCTAAAAAGATAACTGCTAAGACTAAACCCAGAGATCTTCCTGTGTTAATGGGAAGACAGGATAAAGGGCAGTTGATTCTTACAGATATGGATTTTGTAGACATGGTGGAATCTATACCGAGATGCATAGAAGATGGTTGGTTCGAGAAACGCGGCCAGAGTTTTCTTGGAGGATGCGGGTTCTGTGAAGCTTACGAGATCTGTTCTAAAAGTTCTAAAAAATCAGCAAGCTTAAGTATTGATAAGATCAAAACTTTAAAGAGAGTTGATAGTGAGCAGCATGTTAAATTTGATCAGAAAGAGTTTAAAAAGAAACTTATCAAAGATGCTGAAGATGGAAATTATTCCATGGATAATATGGAAGACGAGTAGATTTGTAAATTTGAAAAAACAACAGAAAAGAGTTGACATACCTATGGTTATTTGTAAACTCGAATCTGTAACATTAGAATCATGGAGGCAAAAAACATGATCGAAGTAAAATTTAAAGCAGGTAAAGACTTTCTCGAAAAACTGAGCGTTAAGGCTATTCAAAACGCAGCTGAAATACTTCTGATTCAGGATGAATCAGGGAGTGGTTCAGAGGCACAGATGCTGTCTCTGGATTATGCTATCGCTAAGGAGGCTACTACAAAAGCCGGAGAGGGTAGCGAGGATATTAAAGAAGGTGTAATATATGTAGCGGACAGCCCTTCTGCGGAAGGTAAGTCCGTGTCTTATCCTCAGGGTATGCCCTTTCTTCTCCTGTATCATTTCCGCCAGAGAGAGTGGCAGGGAGCAGGAAAAGATGGAGCCGAGTGTGGCACACCTATGATCGAAGGGATGATCGAAGGTAAGAGAGTGGCTGTTGGATCCCAGGGTTTTAAACTTGGGGAGTGTGCTGATTGTGTGCACAACACTATGGACAAAGATGTTAAGATAGAGGAAAAGTGTTTGTTTATGAGAAAAATTATTGTACTTACTGTTATGCCTGATCCAGATAACCCTAAAGGATTTATCCCTGTTCCAGTTCAGATAAAAGCCGCTAAGTCAAGAGCTAAAGAGTCAAACATATCACTCACCAAATATATCAAAAACTGTAAAGGTAGAGTACACAGATGGCTTGGTAAACTCACTACAAAGGCTAAAGCAGGCGTATCTGCTAGTGGAGAGGATTACACAGTCCATACTTTTGACTTTAACACAGATACGAAACTTGAAGTAACTCAAGCACAACTTGATGTTAGGAGAAAGTTTCGTGATACGATGATGGGTTACTATATCATTCAGCACCAATTCCGTACTGATAGAAATGCAGATATGGAAGCTGAAGCTGCAGCAGCGAGACTTAAAGGTCCCGCCGTAGCCGGACACACTCAGATCGGACACAAAGAGGATGAAGTTGCCGGTGAAGGCGACGAACAGATAGATCTTTAATGCACTGGTCCCTGGAAAAGTATTTAATAGCTGACGATTGTCAATTACGACTTACTTTGACAGGGACTATTTCCTCAACAGAGCAGATAGTTAAGATATTCAGAGAAAAATTTGTAACAGGAGAACTTTCAGACTGTGAACTTATCAATAAAACCAGTATGCTGGAGTGCCTTGGTAGGATGTCGAATGTCCGGAGGCATGCTGACTACGTAGTACCTCCCGGTACTCGGTACAATTTCAAGAAAAATGACCTTATATTTTCGGTACCTTTGGATTTCGTATCCATATTTAATAATGAGGCTACCGTTTATTTTGTCAGTAAGAAAAAGTACAAGGGTACAGTGAGTCAATCCTATGGTTATATATCTATAGCGGAAGCTATTAAGAGATTGTTTCCTGAAGTTGAGAGGTTTTTCATAAGAGAGATCCTTATGCTTCCTGTAACTATACGGGAAGTTCAGGAACGTATCCTGGTAGTAGCTCCACCGTTTGAAGTATTCACAGATACATTTGAGCATGCTTTCAACAAAGTACTCAGCAACATGAAAATGAATCGTAAACAGCAGAAAGACTTGCGGAAATGTCGGATAGCTACAGATCCTTGCCCAGCAAGAGATATCTGTCCGGCAGTTAAGGAGAAGAAAAGTGCTAGATCTAAACACAAGAAAGGGGAGGAGCGGGCTATACATAGTGATGGTACCGATAATCCTGATATTGATAGTAACAGGGGGTTACCTAATGGAAACACTGGGCGTACCTAAACTTATGATATTCATAATACTATCTGTAATTGGAACAGTATTCCCACTGACAATACTATTAACTAAGATTAAATACGATTAACCCGAAGGCCTCTCCGCAGACATCTGCGGAGGGGTCCTTTCACACTTTTTCCTTGACATACCTGATTTTTTTTAGTATTTTCGTAAAGTAACATGACTTAAGCAGAGGACCTAGCATTGTATTTTTACACAGGTAAAGCGAAGAAGCGATTACTCATATTTGACTACACTCCTAAAGAGCAGGAATGGGCTATAAAAACATATCTTATAAACAATATGGGCAGGTTAGTTCAAACCGTATGTAACGCTGATCTAATGATCCTTAACAAATCTAAGAAACCTCCCAGTGCAGCTATTCTTAAAACAGCGGAATACCTAGATCCTATAAAAGAAATAATAAGTGATTATGAAGCAGTTATATTTTCCGGGACGGCCTTAGCTAAGAACATTCTATGTTCTGAGATAGTCACAAGTATTGAATTGCATGTTAAGACAGATGAGAAACCATTCTCTCTCAGTGAGAAGATGGAGAATGAGCAGTACAATATTAAGATAACATCAATGCGGAAACCTCCCGGTTGTCTGAAGGTTAGGTTAACGGGTATGAACTTGGATATCAGTAAGCCGGAAGGTGCTGAGTTCTTAGAATCTGTGTGCGTCATACCTTCCGGTGAGATAATTGAGAAAAAGATAAATTTTAAGAGACACCCTTTCTACAGTAAAGCAAAAGATGGGATGTACACAATAACTAATAAAGACGGTATCCGCTACGGGTTCACAGAGCAACCTTCTTTTTTCTATAAAAAATTCGCTACAGAAATGAAGAGTATTATTGAGAGAGATATTGATTTTGTTCATCAAGGGGAATCCATAGATACTTTAAACATAGAGAAGATAGAAGTTCATGGCCCGTTAGAAGAGCTCCAGAAGCTCCTGATACTTAAAAATGATAAAGGAGACCTTCTACCTGTATCCATAGATCTTGAGGGCTCAGGGCTTAATCCCTGGGAATTCTATGATCTACTTAATCGTAATTCAGATGATGTTATGAACAGACAGGTTAGAGACTTTTTGGATGATAACCATAGACCACATGATATTATATCCATAGCTGTCGCTACAGACATTAATAAAGGGTATTCTTTTCTTGTTGATCATCCCCGTATTAAATCAAATGACAACCATCAAGGGTTAGAGATGTTGCGGTGGGTTGCTGGGTTACCAAATCCCAAAGTACTGCATAATGCTAAGTTCGAGTATAAATGGATATGTGAATACTACGGTATAGTAATGAACGGGAAATTGACCGACACTATGGTTAACGAGCATCTTCTTAACGAAGGCATGTTCTCCGGTACGAATAGGTACTCCCTAAAAGGTCTGACAGCAATGGTCCTTAAACTTATACCCCATAAAGACGAATATCTAACTGATATTATTACCGGTATTGATAAGAATCCTTTACCACCTGCAAAGGACATTACTTTGGAGACTATTCAAAGACTCAGTCAGCATGCTATGGGAGATATAATATCCGCTAGAAATAAAGACTTCTCGTTAATGAAAAAAAAAGATCTTCACTCTTACGGGCCATTGGATGTTGTGCTCCCTCTTAGAATACTCAATGCTCAGATGGCGGAATTTAAGAAAAGAAAAATGCAGAAGGCCTGGAAATGGATAGTTAAAGATCTTGTTGATAGAGAAAGCAGAGCTTTGGGTAAGATGGAGTATAAAGGATTCCCTCTTAATACCGATCGTGTTATGGAAATTGTTGAGCATTGTGATAAGTTCATAGCAGGAGCTACTGAAGAGCTGCGGGAAGTTTTCGGGGACATTAAATTCAACTCTCCTAAAACATTGGATCCTATTTTAGAGAAAAGATACCCGGATCTATACCCTCTGATCCCTAGAACTGCTAAGGGAGAGCTATCTATTAAAGAAGAATTGGTTAAAAAACATGGGAATGCTTACCCTTGGTTGTACCCATTATTCACTTTCAGGCATGCTCATAAGATAAGAGGGACTTACATGATCCCGTTTATGCAGTATGCAAGCGCTGGAAGAACTCATTTCAATTTTAATATAGCTGGGCCTGCTACGGGTAGACTGAGTAGTTATGAACCAAACATGCAGAACATACCTAAGTATCTCATGGGGATACTAGTTAAAGATTGCCATGTTCCGGAAACAGGACAGATACTCATAAATGTGGATCTAAATAATGCTGAGATGAGGATGCTTGCAAATATGTCAGGTGATGCTAACCTTACTGAAATGCTTCAGAAGGGTATGGACATGCACTCTTACACAGCCGCTGGAGCTACAGGTGTTCCCTACGCAGATATTAAAGCCGCATCTGATGTTAAAGGTGAGAAGACGGAGCAAGAGAAGTTATACTGTGATTACCGGCAGAATGCTAAGCCTGTCAACTTCGGAATAGCCTATGGTATTAGTGGAAAAGGGGTTTCTGATCAGACTGGTTGTACCGTAGCTGAAGGCGATGCTATGATTAAAAAATTCTTTCAAACATACCCGGGCATCGATCGATTTCTAAATGACGTTGAGGCTGAGGGGTTGGCCACCGGCTACGCAGAAACATTTACAGGAAGAAGGAGGTACTTTCCATTACTGCAAAAGGAATACCGGAGATATGTTGATAAATATGTAGTCCAGAAAATGATCCGACAGCTTAAGAACTTCACGATACAAAGTCCAACATCAGATCTGTTTCAGTACGTTATAGCAGACATCGTTGCTCTCCCCGGTGTCACTCCACATATCACAGTGCACGATTCTATAGTTTTCTCATTTGACTATAAGAGAAACTCCCTATTGGAATTATATGATAGTCTGTATAAAGTGATCGTCGAGCAGACAGCTGAACTATGGCCGGGCTTCTTCACTGTTAAAATGAACTTTGATGTAGAAATTGGTCCTGCCTATGGTAAGAGCATAAAACTTCCAAGAGAAGATATTGCAGAAGTTGTGAAAAGTGGTGAAGATCTTTTAGAATATTATGAAAGAGTTTCTAAGGCTAAGAAGAAATAATTTATTTATACGGTGAACACCCAAATATCCTTATCTCCACCACCACCTAAAGCTACATTTATTTTTGTTAAAACTAATTCAAATGCTGGACCACCTGGTGGGGTTAGGTTAACAGTTATGTTACTATCAATTATTCCTGCTGCAGTTTTACCATAAAACGTAAGTTTACTATTTTCAAGAGTGCCTGTAGGCTTAATATCAATATGACCAGCACTAGTTAGTAAAACATAAGCAGTACTGTTAAGTTCGAGACTCCCTACAGACTGCACTTGTAAAATACCTGCACTGGCTAGTTGTATAAACCGAGCACTTGATAGCATTACTTTTTTTCCAGGGTTAGTCCCCCCTGTTATACTGACGGTATCCGGACTACTCATATTAATTCCAGTTGTACCTATCAAACCTAAAATCTTATCAGACGTTAAATTAATAGCTTGCTTCCCTGTTACTGTAACATAGTTATTACTATCCAGTATTATATCACCTACACCAGTTAGATCATTGTCCGCTACTAGAACTAGATCTTTGTCGGCTGTAAGAAGGATGTTTTCAGCAAGAGTTGTCATGTCTCCTGCTCCAGTACTTTTAAAAAGAATATTAGAATCACTTCTTAGCTCAAGATCGGTCGCCTTTAAATATATTCGAAGATCTGTCATATCAATGTAGTTGTTACTACCCTGAAACATTCGGGTCTCATAACCTTCTATAGGATGATTTACAGAATAAAAACCTGAACCATCAAATATATTTTCTGTGCTATCGTCTTTTGTTAAACCTATAAATGATACCGCTGTTTCCAAAGAAGCTACTGCTCCACCAACTTCTATCCCTACTATACTCTTAGGAATATATCCGGTTACTCCAGGTCCTGTTCCAGTATTAAGCTCAGAATATGCTATTAATTCTGCACTATGTAAAGTTAAAGATTCCCCATGGTAAGCACCAACGTATCTGCTTTTAACCAGTAAACCAGTATCACCGGGAAGATCTCTGCTTGGGTAACCGGCATCTGATGCAGGACCATTAGTTCCATACTTATGAGTAAACTTCATAACAGACTCTTCGGGTTTATTTAATCTAGTCCACGCCATTATATTCATATGATCTTTATCAGGAACATCAAAGTCTTCTGATCCGAGACCACCCAGGTAAGAGGTTCTCATATAAGAAAGTATTTCTTCTGAAGGAGTAGACGCTGCAGTACTACTTGCAACTATTGAACCATCTACATCCCTGTTAATTACATTTCCATAAGTAGTGTTATAGCATTGTGGTTTAGAGGCACCGTTTTGAAAAGTAGTACCGGTTCTAACTCGTGAATGAACAGCCCCTGAAAATTCATAAGCTGAAACTGTTCCCCGAGGATCTCCACCAGATATAATAATTCGGGATCTCCAAGCCGCACCGTCATCCAGATCAGCCGTATTATAATCTTCAGGAGCAGCGCCTAATACTAACTTACGGGATCTCGTTACTAAATACAGACCATCCCAGACATTAACTACGTCTGTATTATCTGTATTAAATGATTGAAAAAGATAACTAACATGTTTATTGTCTTCTTTATTACTTAGAGTTATAAAAGCTCTGCTAAATAAAATACCCGCTTTGGTACTTGCCCCAGGATCCGGAGCAACTATACTTAGCATGGAATGATTCCACGGGTATATCTCACTCTGAGTACCGGAAGCCGGAATCTTAACATCATCAAAACTACGCGGTGGCGTGTAAAATATTTCAGGTGTGGCAAAAGGGTCTAGTCTTAGAGTGTTTTTACCACCACCAATTGAAACGTATCCTTTCCATCTGTCAACTGAGAATAATGGCTTTTGTATAGGTACTGGAAGTAGAGGATCTTTATGACTAAAATAAGTCAGAACTTCCGCATCGATTTTATAAATATATTTATTAACCCAGGCACTGGTAGAACTGTGGAGTTTAGTCGGACCTTTACAGTAGCCATAATCTAAAGCTGACCAGACAGCTAAGTCAGCTTTTGCGAGACCATCTGTGTAAGAAAGTGTGGACGGTTCAAAGACACCCCCGGCACTTCCTGTCAAATAAAATATACGTTTTTTAGTAGTTAATTCTGATGCAAATAAGAAATTTGGTGTAAGCCTGTCTCTGTATATTTTTGTTCCATCACAGAACACCACAGTGTTTACATCCACACGGGCAGCGAATTGAATAACATTAGGAGACCCGACAGCAACTCCATTCAAATTACCTTCCAGTTCATATTCATACTTAAGCATATCACTTGAAACATCTATTTTACCTGTACCAAGCATATATCGTGACATATCAGTTATGGACCCGTCTAAATTCTCTTCAGAAGGAAGAACTATGTTTAGTAAACGAGTAGTGGCAATAGCTGTCTGAAGAAAATTGTCATCAAAAATATGAGCAAGTTTTACATACAAAGCGTCCAGAGTTATCTTATTCAATGATAAAGTTAGAGAATGTTTTATAAAACCGAAGTTTTTTTCAGTAGTTAAAATATTAAGATCTGTGGTTTCGGTTTTTGCAACGTAAGCAACATCAAAATAAACTGAAAAATTAGTAGTCGTAGTTTCATTAAGTACAAGCATTAACGCTTTTGGAGTTATTACGTCTCCATCAGGAAAATATAAATACCAATGTAAAAAGAACTCCGTACCATCGGGAAGTATTTGTTTACTATCTTCATCTGCATCACAACCTATACTCGTATAATCACCTCTGAGAATAGTGATACAAATATTACCCGAAACTATATCTCCGTAAATGTCTTTAACAGCTATCATAAAGTTACCCGCATGAACACCGCCTTCAATAGACTGTATGATACACTTAGATCTAGGCATTAGATCAGCTACGTTAGCACTTCCTGAAGGCCATGCAAGATTCCAGGGCTTATTAAAAGGAGGAGCCATTTCTATACTCATATGGTCAAGTTTTTCATTTGTTACTTTTCCATCACTATCTATCCATATTCGAGGTAAACTGAACACTCCTCCGACTTCAGTTCTAGTCCGTATCAAAGCAGGTCTATGTTCCTGAACACTACGTAACCAATCAATACTTCTAACCAAATCTCTATTGAGAACTGTTTCCTGATCAATAGGTTCCTGCACAGCTGCTGTGGTAAAAGATTTCTGTGTTCCAAACTCAGGATTTCTCTTAAATATATTCATTCAAATTCTCCTTTATAGCGAGGAAAGACTTAGAGTCCTCTGCTTCTATTACTATAAAAGCTTTCCATACATTTATATATTGCTTATACTTCAGAAGACAAGCTTTAGCTTCCGCAGCTGTGATTATATCTTTATTCACTATCACTACTTCGATATGCCTACTAACTACCTCTAATAACTCACCGAAAGCATCAAGCCTTGCAGCATCAACTCCGGTATACGGATCACCGTTATATGACTGGAATATAATAGCCGGGTATGTTCCTGCTGCAGGAACATCATTGCCGTACCACATGCAGTACAGGGTAATAGGTACCTGATCATCATTTGTAATTAAATTAGTTATCTTTGCTTTTTTCCATAATCCGGAGGTTCCAACCTCAAACCAGATCCAATCTCCTATATCAGGGTTAAAACCATCATTAAAAGTACAGGCACTGACATCGAATTCAAGAGTGTGTGTATCAGAAAGTTTAAGTACTACAGAACCTCTTTTCTGAATTAAAGATCCTGACCAATTACCATTACTTGCAGGTACTAGAACTCTGCCGCTTACACCTGTATCAACAGATACGAACACACCTCCTGAATCTACAGAACATTCTTCAGAAAGGAGTACTCCATCAAATACCAGAGTCACTGTCTTAGTTCCTGCATTATAAGTAGCCTTGATATCATAATCTTTAGGGACATCAAGAGTACTGTATAGAACCATATTACCGGCTGCTACTTTTGTAGGAACTGCATCAGATCCTAATGAGAATTTTAATACCGGAAGATTAATTACCGGTGCTGAAAGCCATAGACCGAGAGATTCTTCATCAGTGGTACTTATTCTTATAGGCAGTGTTTTACCCCAGAGTAATTTACTGTTATTACTTATAAGATCTCGCAAACCTGTTTCAAGTTCGCTCACTTCGGATGAACTTAATCCTTTTAATTTGTTTAAGAGATAGGGATTAGTTGTCCAGCCGGGGAAAGAGGTATCGTTCACAACACAGCACATATCTACGAGAGGATCTCCTACACTGAGTTCACTACCGATTCCTACACTGAAAGTATCCTCTGCCGTAAACTCCGGAACAACATAGATCTCTTTTTCAGTAATAACTTTTCCGGGAAGCATTTCAGTTACAATATCATTCTCTCTTAACGATATATCAAAATCCTTATAAGCTGCAAATATAGCATCAAGATTTGCTTCAGTCGATGATTCCAGAAATAATTTATATGTAGCTAGTACCTGGGCAGGTGGAGTGTACTCCGGTAATCCGAGTAGTATGCCTATCCGTTTATAATACCAATCTTCCTCAAACCACGCCTTATACATTAGAACTGGTATTACCGGTATTGCTACAGGAACAGGTCTTCCACTTATGGATACACTGACAGTAGTTCTATCCCAGTCTTCAACAGAGATCGATGATATAAACTTGAGCAAGCCTTTTGTTACTGTATAATCCTGATCTTTTCTGAGGTTGAAAGCCTCCCTTCTCAAAGCTGTACCTATACTGTCAACATTGAGTAATCCAGGTACTGAACATTCAAATGTAACAGGATCCACTACAAGATACGATGCGGATAAGTCACTTTTCTGTTTGGTAGTCAATCTCGCCCATACAGCTGTATCCGGATACATTAATATTGATGGATAGTACATATATAATCTTTGTTGTTTAAGCTCTGATAATTGTGTCATTTTATTAAGAAAATCTGTCTGATCATAAAAGTGCTCTATTAATTTGTGCTGCATTCCACTCATTATCCTAACAGCCTGTGCAGTCTCTGTGTTGGATTCTCGGAAGTATTTTGGAAGAACAGGCTGATCCATAGAATATTACCCTCCGTTAAGTAATGCTGAATACACCTGGGTATCCGCCTACCAGTATAGTATTTTTATCAGTTAGATTAATGTTAACAGTTAAATTTTCAGGTCCGTAAACTATCAGTAAACCGGAAAGATTACCTCCATTAAAATCAATAGGAGTAGCCCCCGGAGCGGCATCAGGTAAATAATATTTAAATTTAATCACAGTTATCCCGGTAGCCTCTAAAATAGCTTTACGCAGATCTGAAAAACTGATATTTACTGTCCCACCATCTGAAAAGAAGGATGACAGAGCAGCGTTCAGGTCATTTACGGATGTGGCATAGTCGGGGTCTACACAATCCGTATCTACATATATTCTTATTGGAAAATAAGGTAAAAGTTTTATTGTTCCCGGACTACTTTTTAAAGTCAGAATAGTGCTTTGTAAAAAAGACCAGAAGATGTTGGATGTTGTTATTACACTAACCCGGATCCTTGACTCCTTACAAATAATATAGTTATCAACGTAATTAAAAGTAAAAGGGAGACTAGTCTCCAGAGAACCCGTTACCCAGGAATTACAAGCTGTTACTGCATAAACAGGGGCTGTAAAGTAAAACCTATACAACCCATCTCCATATAATTCTCCACTCTCAAAATAAAATTCTTTAACCTCTACACCGGCATGGCCTCTGATATCTGTATATCCACCAAATCTAAATTGCTTAACATCTTCGTCCTCATCCTGGAAGGGAACTACACCTGACAAATATTCTTCATCTGAATAGTCGCAAGCAGAGATCCTGTCAGGAATTACACCGGCAGTATCGGTTGCAGAGTTTATGGCATTTATTATAGCATTGGGAGTGTCGAGGGCTTTATTACTCATAAGAGTTCTGACATTATCCACGGTAAGAGACCCTGCATTTCCGATACCTCTGGAACTATTACTGTCTGAGAATACACGCAGAGCTCCAGATGGCAGAGATCCTGTTGATACGATCCATCCTCCGGGGCTCAGGATAGGGACATCATCTCCTAATGTAACTGAAACAGCTGTGAGTACATACTGCACTTTCTTATTGTATATAGCATAAACCGGTAACTGATATGTGCCTTCCGGAACTCTAAACTGGTACTCGTCTCTGGCAACGGTAAGCCCCGGGTTCACAATTATTTCATCCTGTAATTCAGGAAATTCAAAAATGAGAGATACCCTACCTCGAGTTGCCAGACCATCACCTAGAAATAGATTATCCTTTAAAATAGCGAACTTCTCATTTGAAACGAGTGTTCCATCACTCCCGAAAAAAGCAGAATAATCTACATTCTCTTCAAGGGTATTAAGTAAACTGCTTATGAGATCAAACGCCTTAGAGTTTGTTTTGATCATGGTATCGTACACAGGATAACCAGGAGTTACATTTATATTTGGGTTAACAGATTTAAAAGCAGCTTGAAATATCTTTTTTAAGTTATAAGGCATAACAACCCTCTTTAAATATCAAATTCTTCTTCTGAATCATCATATTCATCGGTATCTGTTGAGAACGATGTATTTATGAAGTCCGTGTACATATCCTTGAATATGGTGAGCATACTTATCACAGCGGTAGCCTCGGTATCAGCATCAATAACTTCAGTAAAAGAGTCTATAGCTACGGATGACCTTACATACGGATCACCGGATGGATCTATAAACCCTGTAAACAGTTCCCAACTATATTCTTCCGTAACAATATCTTCCACAAGCGTGTACAGTAACGGAACACCCGACTCTGTAACGACCAATCTGGGAGATTTATAAAAAAGTCTCAGCTCATCATATCTCTCAGTGGATCCCTGAAGATCTATTACATCGATCGTTCTCTGATAAATAAGAGAATCGAGCCAAGCCTGAATAGTGTCAACACTATCAAGAAAAGCACCTTCAAAACTAATATTTACATTAGGAATAGCTATAACGGGATCCTGCTCTCCCCCTCCGAATCTTACTTTAACTCCAGCCGATTTTTTATCAGCCCACAACGTAGCATCATCAGCTGGATCTTTAAGCTCTACCCAAGCACCTGCATTAAAATTATCCCACTCTCTCTGGTAACTGAGATCTGTGCCTCCCGCTACTCTGAAAGTAAAGGTTATATACGTAGTCCCGTCTGAAGTTACTGTTACTCCCGGATCCGTCAACGGGATATCTCCATCAGCATAACTTGCAGCAGTCCATGTGCCTAAGAATTCTATTTTGGAACTTAAGCTAAATATAGAAGTGTCCCATGTTTTATCAATTTCAGAAGGTTTAGCCGGTACCACTATCATAAGACCTGTAGATACTACGCCATCTATTAGAAGCACAGCGTCAGATCCATAACTTTCGGTACCAGTTAAGTCCGTAACACCATCTGCTAAAGTAACTACCCAATCATAACTTCCTACACCAAAAGTAAGCACTATCTTTACAGGGGGTGCATATACTTTAGTAAGATCAGTCCTATTAAAATTATCCGATATCTGAATTTCCTGGCCACCTACAGTTTCCTTATATATCATCCTATAAGGTTTTACAGAAGCATCTTCAAGAGTTAATAGGAGACCGTTAGTGAATTGTAAGACCGGGCCTCCGGGGAACTTATTCAGAAACATTTCTTTCTGAACAGATACTGACCCTTCTCTTCCTTCCGGATCGTGTACGGACAGGGAGTCTATCCAAGATCTTGTCTTAAAAGTTGTAACACCTGCGCCGGATACTTCAGCCCATCTCTTCTGAAAGGCTTTTATGTCTAGTATAAACATCGAGCTTCTCCTATATAAACCCTTACTACTCTATATTATACAATGTTAAGTTATGCTATTTCCTTGACAGAGTGGTTTTTTTCCACTAAATTATTCGTGGACTGCAGAAGGAAGTTAAATGGAAATAACACTACACCACGTTAATGATACCGTATCAATAATACAACCATATGACATAGCCAGCGATCTCAAGGTATACCACTTGTTAGCCAGAGATATCCCAAAATATAAACTAATGGAAGCGCAGGATTCAGTATTCAAAATAGTAGTTGATGTTAAGTCTAAGATCTGGAATGACCCCGATGTCAGAGATGATGTGTTTAAATTCGCGGCAACTGTCCTACTACCGACCGGTATCTTAGAAGCTCCTACTGATACACCGGATCTTTTTCTTAAAAAAGAAAAGGGTGCTACTAAACACACCTGTATTTACAGCTTACCTCGTAAATTTGATATACCTCAGGATGGATTCAAAAAATTGTGGGTACTTCCTGAATATAAAGAAAATTCCGTCGTAAGACCCCATTTATATCCGCATCAGGTTAAAGGTTTCTCCTTCTGGAAAAACAGAGATTACAGAGCATTATGGGCTCATGACATGGGTCTCGGTAAAACTTTCACAGCAGGCTTCCTCTTATATAAGAACCTGTTCGCACAGAAGTGGAAAAGACCGGTGGTACTGACATTAGACTCCATTCTACTTAAATGGGAATCCATTCTTATCAGTTACGGGATACCTTATGTAATAATGAAATCAGGGATGGATATAACTGCTATACCCGAAGGAGCAGTGCTACTCGGTAACATCGAAAAGTTAAAGAGAAAGAACGGTCCGAAAGATGATGGTACAGAGGAAAGTAAGAAGGCTGTTAAACGGTTTGCCGCTAAACCTTTTCTTGAAAGAATGAGGGTTGTATTCCCCATCGACTTCTTTGATCTTGTTATCTTTGACGAGTCTCATAAACTCAATAATGCTTCCAACTTAGTTGTAGAAATACTCTCTAGAATAATTACTAAGAGAACAGCAGTCCTATTTATGAGCGGGACACCTTTCGGTAATGGGTTCCACGAAGTATATTCTCAAATGAATCTTATCCAACCGGGTCTGTTCGGAGAAACTTCTCAAGGCCGCTTCTATATAAGATATTGTAAAAATACCAGTAAAAACACAAGTTATGAGCGGTGGGAGGTCGATGAATATTACTTCCCTCTCCTCAAGAAAAAACTGTATACTAAAGCTGATTTCGTAAAAAATGCTCCCGGCCTTGAATTACCTCCTTTCACGGAAAGCAATGTTCCATATAGAATGACATCCGAACAGAATAAAGTTATCAGAAGTATCCATAAAGATTATACTTTTCCACTTCCGGAGAACCCTCCTGAGTGGTTGACAGCAGTCTGTCCTGAGGGCATACCTCTAAGCTCCAGTTCATTGATAAGGCACCTCATACGAATGGCCTGTTCCGGAATAATAAAAGCGAAAGTGTTTATACCTGGAATGCCGGAGGAATATTTTGATAAAGGATACCAGGTTACACTAAAAGTACCTACCCGGAAATATACAACGCTAACTGATATACTTGATGGAATGTGTAAAGATCAGCAGTCTCTTATCTGGATAAACTACGTAGCAACCGGTAAGCAATTGGTCAAAGATCTGAAGGCCAGGGGGTATTCCGCAGAACTTGTTTATGGGGGCACCTCTAAAAAGAAACGGAAAGAGATCGTGGATAAATTCCTGAAAGGGGAGATCCAGCACCTATGTTCTCACCCTAAGTGTCTCGGTACCGGCCTCGATTTTGTTAATGCTACTACCCAGGTTGCTTATGAATGTCCGGAATCAGCTATTGACTATGATCAAGCTAAAAAAAGAAGTCATAGGATAGGCCAAACTAAAGCTGTTCAAATGCTCCGACTATACGGGCAGAGTTCCATTGAAAAACGGATAGTGGATATGCTGGAAGGAAAACTATCATTTTCAAGTTATATCTTCGGGCTTGAAAGTAAGAAGAAGATTCCGGAAGAAAATATGACCTTCCGATGGGAGTTCGGGTCAGTTAACGCTGACGATATCCATGATGAAAGTTGTCCTACCAACGCAGATTTGCAGAATCAGCAAAACATTTAATTTCATTTATAACGAGGAATACCTGTGTTTTTACTTGCGTTCCTATTTTTTTTAGCCTACACTTAATTCAGATTCGGATAGGTTCGGGAGACTGGTCATATGACTACACAAATAAATTTCTCTTCCCATTTTGTAGCTGACATAACTGAAATCGATACTTATTCAAGAGGAACGTTGAGTCTCTCCGATATTACAAGGAAGAACGAAGGTTTACTTATCCGAGTTGAAGACTGTCTTATTGATGAATTCTCTCCTATATTTATGAAGCGTATGCAACGTCTTGTTAAAGATGCCGGTTATATTAGGTTTTCCCGGATAGACTGCTTAGCAAGACACCAGGGTAAACGCGCATCGGTTTTAATGGGTGAAGAAAAATTATCAGAGGTGGATTTTATTACTACAGCAGTGTTCTATCCATTATATTCTTATTTAACTTATCTTTCTTCTATAAATTATTCAGTAGTATTTATGCATGATGATCCGGCACGTATGGAAACACACCCGATATGTTCACTATTAGGATTCCAAGTAATATCACCTCAGGAAAGTCACTTTCATAGAGACGCTCTATTCATATCACCTTTCGCAGAAGAGGGTCCTGACTATTTATTCCCCAGATCTTTTAATAAAACTGATATGGATCTTATATTTACTCTTAAGCTGTAGGTTCCATAGTAATTGGAAAAGCCCCTTTAATAGCAGCCTTTACAGCATCGTTCTCTAAAACATTCTGAACTATCAAAGCTATTTCCGGGGACATCTTCTTAATAGTTTCAGCACTGGTGGACACTCCTCTAAATAAATTAACGATATCCTTATAACCAACCTCTGATTTAAAATCGCCACCCTCTAGAGCATCCGTTAGAACTTTATTTCTTTCAGCCTCACCTTTTATATCATCATCTTCTATTTTTTTAGCAGCTGCTCCGATAGTAGCCATCAGTTTCTGAGCTCCTTCCACCCCTGTTATTTCCTGACCGTCCGCTGTTGTTATAGTATCTTTAGCAGCGGATAGAAGGGATTTAGCGAGTTGCTGCTGCTGTTTAACATCGGAAGATTCAAATTTAACTCTACCAAGCATATCAGAGAACTGTCCGGGTTTTCCTTTTTCCAGAACTCTTCTGGCAGCAGCCACTTTCTGATCACCCTCTCCGAATATATTAGATGTCGGGCTTGCTGTTAATGTTTGCACTCTTGAAGCTACTGCATCAGAAATAGTTGCTTTTGATGCCGGTGATTTATGTGAACTGAGATATGAGTAAATAAGCTCTATAAGTCTGAGAAGAATACCTTTATTAGATGTGTAGTGGTTGTAGATACTTGCTATGAATCCACTTTCAGATGACAGTTTTGCGAACTCAGCCAGAGCTTCTTCAGAAACAGTTTTTATAAACTCATCCTTTGAAATGTCAGGGTTACCTTCAATAATAGCTTTACCTCTACCGTAGATAGTGTCGGATGTGAATCTGGCAGCAGGGACTCTTTCCCCAGCTCTAAACTCTGAATATCTTCCGAATACCGAAGTAATATCGTCAGGTAAGGAACCTACTATCATATTAACAACAGCTGTTGTTCCATACATGGATTCGTTAAGTTGTTTAGCTGCGCTCTTAGAAAGATTACCTTCCCCGGTATCAGCTAACGCCATCAAGCCTAACCCCCCTAATGATATGGCTGTCATGACACCACCCGCCTTCATACCCACCATAGCGCCTGCTCCTAGAGCGGCCAGTGCTCCACCACCTGTAAGGACAGTGGCTCCTATAGCTAACGCACCTACACCAACAGCTACTCCGACGCTCAGAAGAGGATTGGACAGCATTCCTCCCATAGCTCTTGTAACACTCTTAGTTTTTTCAGCTCGGAATACGTTTCCAGTGAGACTTCCCAGTAAACTCTTAGTAGGGTCAAGACTTGCTTTACCATATAAATTTCTACTTATACTTGTTGCAAAAGATTTATTATCTTTTTCTGCCTGTTGTAAGAACTGTCCTCTCAACCTGTTGTCAGATAATACAGCCGCTACTTTGTTCATACCGAATTTTCTAGCAAGTTTAGCAGCTTCCTCAGGATTTCTCAGAGGGTCCCCGCTAGATTGCATTTCTTCTTTTAGTCTACCCACCATCAATTCTGAAGCACCGGATCTGTTCATCTCAGAAATAGCCTCGGAAATAGCCGGGTCCATACGTTCAGGATTCATTGAATATCCTTCCAGAACTTCAGAAACTTCCAAAGCCATTTTTGACGCTTCTCCGGGACTATTAATCCCAAGTCTGTGAAAATCATTATCCCCAAAGTAATCTGTACCTATAGCTTCTTCACCTATATCTGAAAGACCGTATCTTATATTACGTTCCAGTCGTCTCTGAGGTCTAACGGGTAAATAACCAAATAAATTATTTCCACCCATAAAATGTTCAGCTGTTACACTTTCACTTTCCCAAGCTCTGGCTCTAGCCATATGACTCAGCATCTGACGTTGTGTACCTAACTGTGTAAACTTTTTAAAACCGGCAGCTCTCACAGAAGAAGTCATAGAAGTCATCTGCCCGGTTATATCACTCAACTCACTCTTACTGGCAAATGAACCTGAATGAATGCTCATAGCAGCTGCGAGACTCAAATTCTTTTCCTGTGTCCTGGCAAAACCCTCTTTCTGAATCATGTAAGCTCTTGCCTTAACAGGATCTCCTAAAAGAGCTTCCGCTGCAGATTCTCTATCTAAGCCGAAAGTACTCATATAATTTTCTACAGAACTATCAAGGGTATCTAACTGATCAGAAGCTGATGTACTTGCTGACATTCCATAAATAGCTTTACGGTATGTCCTCATACCTCCGGGGGAAGTGAGATCGATATTACCCAGTATCTGATTGATACCGGTCATCATATCACCCTTACCTGCCATAAGTAACGGGTTAGCCATAACATTTGTAAGATTAGATGTCATAGCACCGGCAAGACCGCTTTGTGTTCTGAACGTTGATTTATCATATTCTGATAATTGCCCGAAAGAAGAATAAGCCGAACCGTAAGATGTTATAGCTGCCTGCCCTCCAACCGAAGCAGCAAGGCCTCGTGATCGGGCTGCGGAACCAGCTTGTATAACAGAAGAATACATATCATTTCTTATATTCTCAGGAGCAAAAGCCATAATAGAGCTTTGTACCTGCCTACCTAGATCTGTCATTCCTCCCGGAGTAAAACCAGCCTGTTGCATCTGTTTTATCTGATTGGATAATCCTGCTATGTCAACTGAACCGAAGAAACTCTGCATTGACTTAAATATACCCGCAGCTTCCTTAAGAACATTATTAAATGATCTTCCTTTCTCAGCAGAGGGTGATGATATTAATCCTGAACTTAGGAGATCCATAGCTCCGGGGACGAATTGCTTCGGGTTAAGATTCCAGGCTCTGGCTATCTCACCTCCGGGACGGGCAACTTCCAACTCAAAAGCCTCCGGACCCATAATATTTATACCGGACTGCCAGTCACTCCTAGCGGTGTAGGTTGCCATCGGACCATATTTACGTAAATTTTCCTGATGCTGTAGTCCGGATATAGAGTCTTCCCTACCGGATCTCTCTCCCATAATAGAATCAGAAGCTATATATCCGAAAGACGCTCCGGCAGCAGCAGCGGAAGCTCTTGTAAAACCTGACAGACCCGGTATCTTCATCCCTACTAGACCGCCGACTAAAGCTGCTCCACCTGATATAAGACCTTCTTTGAAACCTGATTTCCTACCATATTCAGGAAAGTAACTGCTTATAAGCTCAGCTCGTTCCAGCTTACGCTGGTCAGTCGTAGTGAGGAACCTGAGTTCATCGTTCATTCGACGTTGAATATCTTCGTGCTGTTGATTTATTTTATTAAGTAAAGCGTCCGCAGATCGCCGGGCTTCTTCCTGGCTTTTCTTTAAATTTTGGGTAGCACTGTCAGTAGCCATTATTACCTCATTGCGTAAATCTATACGGATCTAAGGAATTTGCAGATGCGGCTTCCCCGGAGTCAGCTCCGGTACCCTGGTCAGTATCAGAATCCCTACCGGTATACTTACTTATAGCATGTTCTGTCCCGAAGCCGACACCTGTATGAGCTACTCCTTTATAAATTTTATTTGCTATACCTGTACCTTTCATACCCATAGTAGTAAGCTCAGGAGCAACTCCCCAACCAATTATATTACCCGCAAGTCTTCTCGGACTCATTATTTCTTTACCAAACTCATCTACACCTTTCATAACTTTTTGCTTAAAAGTACCTTCTTGACCGGCACCCGATAATGCTCCTGATATAGCAGCAAATGGAAGTACTGTAGTCGCAATGCCTTTAGCTATGGCTCTAAAATAACCAATTTTATGTAAAGATAATACTATTTCACCCGCAGACATCTTTCTGAGATCAGTGTCTAATCCTAATTCAGAAGTCACTATTTCGTAGACTGACATATCAGATAGTTTTCTCATATCTTACATCCTCATCATAATTTTAAGTTTCTCACTAAGGGTTTTAAGTTCCCTGGATAAAGTTGATTTTGATCTTCCGGTCTTACTTTCAATATAAGAAAGAGTCCTCGGTTTACCCCCGGGCCATCCGGTCTTCATCTTAAATAACCGCTGCTCAGACTCGTCAAGTTGGCCATAGATGTAGTGGAGTTCTTCTTGATCCAATGTTTCCCCGAAACCTATATATTTGTTTGTATTGATCATACTATCCTGATAATGAGGTGAGAAATTTTTTTCGATATTAAGAACTTTTTTCTCAGGAATACCCATGCTATCAGCAAGCTCCGGTAAAGTGGGATCTCTCCCTAGAGTATCTTCCAATTCAGATTTCTGTTTGAAGAACTTGTTCTGTAAGGAGAACATATCTTCAGAAACTGCTACTATATTATGAGATGTGTAGAATCTATATAGTTTGTTAAGATTTGTTGTTACCCAACTGTTAAGTTTAGCTCCTGAGTTGGGATCGTATGTTCGTATCGCTTCCGCAGTTAATTGTTTAGCTTTAATTTTAAGGGAAGATTCAGGAACGTTACCGGATGCAAATCTACGCGCAGCATTATTGATAGTTCCATCAAACTCCTTAATAAGAGTTTCAAGATCAGTGGATCTACCTGATCGTTTCCATGTATCATAGAGATCCTGTTCTCTTCCCATTTACTTTATCATCCCCTTACCTTTTAGTAGTTTAACTATAGCTACAGCAGTAAGACCTAAAATACCCAGTGTAAGCATCAACTTACTTTTTTTATCTCTATTCTCACCAACGTCCGCATCTACAGCATCGAGTAATTTTAAGATATCTTCTATATTATCCATCTGACCAGGCTGAAACTCATACGCTGACATAGTCTTCTCCTCAACAGTTATCTACTTATATTATACATTATTACCATATATTTGTAACGTAGGATGTTATTGGACTGATCCTGTGATCAATTACCTGTTTATCTCCAGAAGCAAGTGCCTGGGCCATATTCTTTTTAAGGTACCTGAACCCCATATTATCCAACCAATTCCTTGAATCCAATAATGGTAATGTGGAGATACCTTTTGCTACCGGTTTGATAAGACCTTTATCTGATAAGACCAGGATTCTCTTATATCCAGATTTCTTCAACTTCTCTACCATTGGTCTTGATACCATGTCCAAGGCAATAAACCCAGCTTTGTTGTCACCTATACGCTGACCGTCTACCAATTTATCCACAGCAACTTCAACACTATTATCTTTTATCGTAGGCAACGCCTCCTGGATAGTAACAATATCTCCGGGAAGAAAACCGGCAACCGGCTTAAGAAACTCAACATACTTATAAAGCTCTCTAGCTAGAACCTCGACATTTCTCTGATGAGGGTGTATTCCATTATCTGCAAACTGGGAATGTAAGGTTTCTGTGAAAAGGTTCCTGGCATAACCAAGTCCAAGAGTGTTTCCTATTTGCTTTGTATTAACCTGAGCACCTTCTGCAAGAATAGTTCCAACTGAAACCATCTCACCCTTCTTAACTGTGGGTACAAGTGGATAAGGTAAGTGATATTTCTTTTTATCAATGTACATGTCATAGGATTTGTCATCCCTTTGATCTAATCTCAGAACTTCCCCACTGTTCTCAGCTATAGGAGCACTTAATTTACTATCAGATCCTGTAAGAAGATTCTTAACACCTTCAAATAGAGAAGCCTGTTCCGCATCACCTTCCACACTTCTTACAGAGTGTTTTGCATTAAGACTCTTCTGAGCAATTTCTTTAGAAAAACTATTTATAGCAGTAATATTAATAGGTGTCCCATCTTCGAAAAGATTACCATCATCATCAGCACCGTAGCAGCGCGCACACATTCCCTTATCAGCTTCACATGTGTTAGGAGACCGCACTATTATTTTATCAAACCCTATTATATCAGCTAAATTATCAGGAGTTATTATTGTATTCCTTTTGTAAGGACCTAAATCTTCAGCAAGCAATCTACCCATCAGATCATCTGATTTAAAGGAGTTACTCCCAGGATTTATTTCAATACCTTCCAAGGTACCGCAATCTTCCATAATGATAGTACCTTGTCTTGTATTGAACGCCATCTGCTTGTAGAGATCCCCTGGACCCGCGATACTCATCTTAGTTCTGACCATTTCATCTCGGGCTTTAGCATTCATTTTAAGATGATCCGAGAAAGAATAGCCGTCAGAGGTGTTTCCGGTAACGATCTTAGCTTCCCCAGTTCTGGTATCAAGATAAACTCCGGGGGTACCAACTATGGAATTTAACTGTATAGGATTGCTTTTAGCTTTTGACTTAACCATGATCTTAAGATTGTTAGTATCAGGGAGCTTCTCTATTTCACCAAGCATCTCTTTCTGAAAAGCAGTAAGCACTGCTCTCCGTTCCGATTCACTCACAAGACCTGATAACTTTTTTTTATATTTAGCTACTATGGACTTAACAGATGACATAGGCTTTATATCTCCGAGAGATACTGTAAGACCTTGTGAACTAGCCCACCTGATACCTATCCTGTTAAGATCTGAAACGAGTCTGCCGAATTCGCCTCCCTTCTGCTTCTTACCTATTTCCCTCAAAATTTGTTTAACAGCTCCTTTGTCCATGGGGGCTACAAGGGCTATATCAGCAGGCATATTATCTGACCACCACTTCTTTAAACCCTTTGGATCCCTATCCCATTTCATATAAAGTCCGGCGACCGCTTCTGAGTCAACACCGGTAGTAAGATCCCATGGTGAGTAACCGGTAAATGGTTTATTCTGCAAGAGCATATTCTCAGCGTCCTTTTTACCTTGTGCAGTTACCGGAGCATGCGCTGTTACTTCATCACCGTCATAGTCAGCATTAAGGGGCATCTCAAATGCTGCAGGAATAGAAATGAACGGTCCATCAACTATATGTGGTTTTCCAGCTATAATATTCCATTTATGAAGAGAGGGCGGTCTATTAATGAGAACATAATTTTCTTTAAGAACCTTCTTAAGATATACGAGCGCTCTCGGATCTTTCTCAGTGATCATCTTAGTTGTGTCAGAAGAAGAAAAACCTTTTGCTCTCAACTCTTTCCTAAGATGTTGCTCATAAGTATTCCAAGCAAGATATTCCGGGATACCGACTTCATCCATATTAGCAGTAGGATCAGGTATTATTCGAGCTCTACCCGTATTGATCATTTGTCGCTTCATCATCTTATTAAGAAAAAATCCTTCCTTGGGAGATGTTTTACCTGTTATATAGGTGAGTGCTCCCTTTACTCCTTTTTCCTGAAGTGCTTTTGTCCTGGGGTCACTGAGCCCTACTAAAGCACTTACTGAATCTATAAGGTTCTTACGTGCTTCTTTTTTAGTCTCAGGAAGATCCTTTGAATCTTTGAGAAGTTTGTTGGAGGACATGACATCCATATACAAGTAGTTAAGATCGTTAACGGTTCTTGTTCCGTCCGGTAACTCGACCATAGGTCTGAACCTGGGGGGAACCACCGGTAACTTGTTTATTATGAAATCGGCAAGTTCAGTGTCTTTAAAGTTTTTAATATTCTCTAAAAATCTTAAAGCTTGAGTACTGTTACTCATGTCCTTACCGGCGTCTATCTGACTTCTAATTCGTTTCTTAGTCTTAGGTATGTCTGTGTCAGTAAGAAGTTTATGTAATTCCTTACCGTCATGGTCAACTATAAAATCATCCCAATCATTCTTAGAAACATCCAAGATAACTCTTAGAACCTGAGAAAGCATAGGATGCGGTATTCCATCAGCCAGTTTATACTCAGACCAGAGTTCACCTTTCTTACCACCGGTCTTCTGAACATCAAATAGTCCACCTTTTATCTCACCAAGATTGGACGCTCTATACGTACCCATCTCAGTTATAACTCTTCCTTTTGATAACTCCGAAGTTGTTTTATCTGTAACAGGAACCATATAGAATCCTTCCGGAGATCTAGATATCTGAGCTCCTGCACCGGTGAGTATCGCATTGAACTTACCGAATGTAAAAGGAGTTGCTTTAGGCATATTGGCCATACCCATCTCATACTGTCTCCAGAAATCGATGTTCTTTTCACTCTTTATCGTACCGAACTCTTTAAGAAGTCCCTTAGCGTTATGCCCGAGCAATCCGTAGAATTCCATAAGACCAAGTGCTTTAGAACCGGTCTTACCACCTTTAACCGGTTGCTTATTCCCATCATATGCACCTGAAACTCCTCTGGCTGATATAGACTTTTCCGGAGAAAATAATTTCAAAATATAACTCTTACCAACACCTATCTCATTCTCTTCACCGGTTAACGGATCAAAAACAGTGTGCTTACCATCAACAGGTAAACCATACTTTACCATTTCTTTTTCGGTGTAGAGCTGGTTGCTATCTGCAGAAAACGGATCTCTGATGTACTTCTTACCAGTTTCACCTAATGCACCTTCCTGTATCTGAGCCGGGTTAACTCTACTCGGAACACCTAACGCAGGTATCACCATGTCAATTCTTTCCCCGGTAATCTTATCAATAGGCATATCAGCATCAGGTCGAACTATAGAAACAACGCCTTTATTACCGAACCTACCTGAAAATTTAGAACCCCTTGCAGCTTCTTCTTTAGTAGCTATAACTACCACGAATTTTCTGCCGGAACGATCTACTTTAAGGACTTCACCTTCATGCATTCTATCCCATACATCAGATGTGTCTATAATCTCAGATGATAAAGATCTGCTGACCCTACCTAGGATCTTATCCAATTCCTGCGGGTCTCTCTTAACAATTTTACACGATATAAGATCTCCGGTATTAACTTTAACACCTTCTTTAATAACTCCGGTGGCTTGATCAATCTTAGCAAATTGTTCAACAGTATACTTATGCTTGAATAATGTTCTGAGTTTTTTATAACTGAGTTCCTCCCCAGGATTAAGTTCTACAGATTTCTTATAAAAATGTTCAGATACAAGGTCATTTTTAGCCGCTGATTCAGATATTACTACTCCATCTTCAATACCATACCCTTCAGCATCGACCATCCAAGCAGTCTTGAGATGGGTTCCTACCGCCAACCTACCTGTACTATCGTGCATATTAGTAAGAAATAATGCCTGGCCTTTTCTTATTTTATCACCCACTTTAAGTTTAGGGTCCGGAAAAATCCTGATACCGGTATTATATTGAAGAGGTGTAACCTTCTCAGTCTCTATCTTTCGTTCCTGACCACCCTCACTTACAATCCTTATTTCTGTCTCACTAATCTTTTTAACAGTCCCAGCTATAGGCGCAGTAAGTCCAAGTCTCTCAAGATAATCTTTTCCAAGTGTTTCATCACTACCTTTACCTGTTTCCGGATCCATAGATATTACTCTCGGAGCTTCTCTGTTAACTAACGGGACTGCCTGGGGAAGCTGTGTTGCAGCCATGATACCCCTCGGCCCCTGCATACCTGAAGTAAGAGGAGTATACTGCATTGAATCAGCATAGACTGATTTAGCGAAGATGTGAGTTACCTTAAAAAATGGAACTTCTTCTTCTTCATAATCGTGCAGAACCTTTACTTTTCCTTTTTTAGGTTCCCCGGGGAACAGAATAAAAATATCCTGTAACTTATTAATAGGATAATCTTTTGTGCGACCAGACTTGATGTGTTTAAGTTTTATATAAGGAGTACCCTTCTTATCCACAGTAAGACCTGGGGCAGTACGAAGACTGATGCCTATCGAATTACCTTGAGGAGAAAATGTAAGATCCACTATACCTGTCTGTGTAGGATGAAATTGCCTTCCTTTATTCTCGACCATACCGGTACTACTGATAGCACCTTCCCCAACTGGAGTTATGGTTTTACCCGTAAGAACCGTTCCCATCATATTATATTGAGGATCAAGCCTGGAAAGATCTGAATTTAGAACTGTGTCCTTAATAGGTTTTGATATAATATTAGTAAAAGTTTTCTTTATTGATTCAGGACCCGTAATCCTGTTTTGTATTCCAAAAGATATTTTAGGTAACTGCTTGGATAGCCTGTCCGCGAACAAATGTGACGGAGTTATTATCTTAGCGACCCTGAGATCCCAACGATCATCCCCCGTATCTTCTCTACGGTAAACTCTCACTAACTTTCTAAGAACACTGTCTAATAGATTCTTATCGATCCTATCTGCATTTATACCAAGTAAAGCTTGTGTTGTTTCTGTATCAATACGAGTTTTTTCAAACATGTACTTTCTAATACTATCCTTCTTCTCATCATCAGATAATTTAATGAAATCTTTATCATTATAAAAGAATAGGTCATTGAAATCAGAAAAGAACTTGTTCCAGTTAACCGTACTATTTTTATCAGCGAGATTAGGCCCAAGTATTTCTTTTAATTCTTTATCAGTAAAATCCATTATATACAGAAGTGGAGTAGCTTGTATAGACCTAACTCCCACCTTCATTCTTAGAAGACCTGAATCACTAAAACTTAATTTAAACGATCTACCTTTAGCAAGCTGAAAAGCACTATTTACTTTACCGTTGGCAGCTACAGTGGTGTAGACCGATGATCCGTTTCTAGGCTGAGATGCTACATTATAGTCATTACCCAGAAGATATGTTCCATTAGGGGTTCTAAGGGGAATAACACCTAAGAACACTTTCTTTTCCAGAGTAGCAACTTTTTTGTCGTCAGGATCCAAGTCTACAACATCAGCATACACCCGCATCACCAAGCTCTCACCGAGGGTTTTCTTTTTAAGATAGTTATGAGGAGAACTGTCTGGCCTGGTTACTTTAATATTCTCTAAAGATAAGTTATGACCTTCTTTGATCTTATAAGGTATCTTAAAGTCCCTCACAAGAGTTTCTTTAACCAATTCCTCAGCCAGGTCATTGAATGCGTCCTGGTTATTACTTCCAAAATCAACTCTCATCGCTTCGCATTCCATAAATCTTTTGTTAAAAGCATATAAAAAAACTCATCTAGAGAATCTACCGGGGGAGTCCAACCCTTATTAAAAAGGATTGCGGCTCTATACTTAATCCAGGCGTCGTCTCCCCCTTTTACTTTTTTAATATAGACTCCCAATCCAACTTAAAAACAGCATTATTAAGATCCATAAGTATGTTGGATAACTTAAAGAAATCAATATAGTCCATATCAGCCATAATGTTATGTAACTCAGAGAGTACTATGGGAGCATTATTGTATGTTGACAGTGCTTTCATAGTAAGTGTGAAGTCTTCACTACCCATACCTTTTTGCAGGACATCCGGCATATCACTTTGCTTAGTCGCAACTTTAACAGCATCTCTAACCTTAGTGAATTTGTCTTCAGGAGGTTTTATGTCAAGACCATATATACTTGTACCAAGTTCTATAGGTATCACGAACCTACTCCCGGAAAGCATTGACTTTACACCTTTCTTAATCTCCTTTTCACCCAGATTGTCTATAAAATCCTTCACCGATTTCTGAATTGCTTTCATCTTATCAGAAGCGAGTGCTGTCTCAAGTAAAGACCATTGCGCCGCATAAGGCAGGTTATTGATCTTGTCATACTCCAATCCGGGTTTTACCATACATATCATACCAATACCCTTTGCTCCGATAGGTGTGAGCTTGTGTACTGAACCGATACCGTCTCCGTTCTTCTCAATAAGGCCGATGTAATCTTTAACTTTCATAATGTTTTTTCTCCTGTTTTTCCTCTGTTAAATTAATAAGAAGGCATTTCTTTAATAATACGATCAACCTTCTTTTTATAATCATCCTCCGGACTGTCCGCGAATATCCTGTGAGCCAGATAACCGAGTGCTCCGGTTAAACCGGCTCCTATCATAAGTTTCTTATTTCTACTCTTACTCTTTATAACAGATCCCAGTTCCTGAGCAGCTCTCTCCAAATACCCGGATCTAACCGGGTTTCTAGTGAACTTTACACCGGGTATAAAACCCATATACTTTGTTTTTTCCATAGCCGGGATAAGCTCTTTAGTACTCATATATTCTAGAGTTTTTTTCAACTGGTCAGGTTTCATATTGAACCTCCCAGCCTGTCTATAAAGGTCTTTTGCTGAACCTTCTCTTATCATAGTATTGATAACATTATCGGGTAAAGTCCTATTTGACTTTTCCACAGCTGCTACTATCTCTTCTATAGCTTCCTTAGTAAATTGAGCAGCTAATTTTCTAATGTTGTACTGTTCAACCATATTAATCTCCCTATCATTTATTTAATAACCTCTGAAATCTCTATTGGAACCGTTCCACCTTTAGTCTTAACTGTGAGGAAGAACTGCAATATCATATCCTTTACCTCAGGTATCTGCTCAGCGGACATATGCTCTGTTGAAAAACTTATAATACTACGGTAAGCTGTAGGAGCCAATCCTTTGAAAAGCTGGGGCTTACCGCATCTTATTGTATCAGCAACTCTAGTATTGGTACTATCACTAAGTGCTTTAGCAAATGCAAAAAATACCTTAACCAATCTCGCTGATAACTTACTACATGAGATTCTGTTGTAAGTCCTGACTTCTATTGTTACCGGAGTACCTCCTTCAAGAAAAGTCCTCTTAGACGGGTAATTCCATTTGGGCGCTATCTTATCAGTTACCGGATCTTTAGTTTGTCCTGCATCAGGTATAGCTGTATACTGCGCTGCATGATCTATAAGCACTTCCTGGTATGTTGTATCCCCTAACTCCAGTATCACTGCCGGGCAAGCGTTCTCCTTGTTATTAGCAACGTTGTCAGCTATATCAACAGTAAGTGAACTACGTTCTTTATCTGAGGAATAACTGTGATTTGGTATAAACTCCACAGCCAGCACAGTTCTTAAAAACTTGAGAATGAGATTTTCTATATCTGTAGGATCTGTAAGCTTATATCGTTTCAGATTCTTGTTCATACTAACGTACCCATACTATCCTTAAAATCACCCGGTCTACTATGACTGGCAAGCCAAGTCATTTTTTTTAAATCTTCACGCTCTTTCTTAGCAGCGTCAGTAACTAAGTTACCCAACCTATATGCCGGATCCCGAAGTTCTCTCAGTTTCTTGTAAGAATAATACCCAAGCCCACCTAACCCTAATATCTCAGCTAATGCCAGCATTTTTGCATTAACAGCTATCTTCTTACTCATGACACAACATCCCCTTCAAAATTCAAATTATTAAGAGTTATCTTATACCCGCAGTTCAATTCAAAAAATCTAGGATCTATCTCAAACTGGATAGCTCCGTCTTTTATTGTATAAAGATCCTGGTAATAGTAAACTTCTTCATCATAGGAAAAAGGATCAGCGTGATCTTTATTATATATGACAACACACATCCTTCCAAAATAAGGTTTAACCTTTATACCCGTCACAGTAAGTATATTATTTTCTATAAGTCCCACTGAACTGATAGATGTAAGTGCCGCATCTATCTTATAATTTACTACTACCGGATGATCTGAAGCTAATCTGCGGGTCTGATATACAGTTGAAGCAAGACGTTGGTGATCATACTGCATAGTCTGTTCACCCTGGTTTAGCACTTCATAGAAGGTGTAATCCTGAAGATCTACCAGGTAATCTTTAGGGTAAAGCTTCGGGTAAGCCGGTATAGTTATGGACTTCTGCACTACTCTTATACGGGTCTTCTGACTGTCTGCATCACTCTGCTCTTGTGCTGCTCCCCGTAAAGCCGGTGATATTATAGGAGTATAAAAACCCCCGTCATAGCCTGTACCGAAACATGTATTACAATCAGGATCTTCCGGTTCACCTGATAACGGATTAGCACAGGAAGTACAAGGTACACCCGTAAACTTCCTTTGTAATATTGCTACGGATGTTCCCGCTGCTTTAGTAAGGGACGCTTTATAAAAATTATCTTCAAAATATTTTCTATACTTAAGATATGTTGAAATGTCCCCGGGAGTTATTCTAAACTCAAGCTTATCAACAACTTCGTTAGAAACGTTCATAGCTTCTATACTTATATAAATATCCCCACCATCAGCAGGCGTAGTTAATGAAACATTCCCTATAGCAACATCGGAAGTTCTGGCAAATAGTTGCTTATCAGCCGGATTAAGACCTCTATAAACATTAAAATAAAGCACTTTTTCAGTGGTACACTTCCACCTCAGACTGCATCTATATGCGCTCTCTATTTTCTGGTCTATTATTGTTATCATCTACATACCATTATCGATACCACTATACGCTCCCCTCTGTAACTGAAACGCATTCATCATATTTTTAGCTTTTTTTACTTCATGAACTGCCTTATTAAACTTTTTCTCATATTTTTCAGACCAACGTTCATATAAAGCGGCATTCTCCCCTACAGGTACAGGTATTCCCTGTTCCGACAAATTACTTGAGTTACGACCGTCAGCGAGAGCTGCCATCTCAAAGAGTGCTGCTAATGCTCCTAGCCTCTGCGTCTCTAAGGGTACCTGTGAATACGAAAAACTATCCATAAAAGGTGGTATAGAATCTATTTTAGCCTTACCCCAGAATACTGCACTCTCATAGTCAGAATCCTGAAACTCCACACCTGCAAATACCTTATTCATAGTAGCGGTATCCTTGATGTATGTTCTGAGCATACCCGGAGTTAACTGTGTACCCATTATACTCTCCTTTCTGTGCAGATATCCTGCTCTTCTTATTATACAATTTTAGGATTTATGTATAGTCACAGGTTGAGTTAACCTTCCGTCTCCGGATTAGGAACACACACTGCCCTAGCAGCATCATAGATCATATTAAATCGTTCACAGTATTTTTTAGAATCAGCCGTTATATCTATCTTCTGCTGAACCAGTTCCCTTTGGCAATTCGCTTTACGTTTTTCAAGTCCTACCATATAATCTGTTATCCGTCTGTATTCAGAGACCATCATCTGCATATCTGATACAGGTGCTTCAGTCTTAGTAATCAGTTTATAAGCGAAAGGATCTATGACCAACCTACAGTCCTCAGGATACTCTCTAGAAAGTATGTTTGATGGTACCGGTTTGTAGGTAAGTTCGATCGTTCTGCAGGAAGCACAATGTAGCGGTGCCTGCTTACAGGTATACCTCGGTACACAGCTACTGATAATAATAAGAAGCAAGACTCCTACTGATAAGTTCCTCACAAGTTTCATATTCTCCCCCTACAGCTTCTTTAAGTTTCCTCTCACATTCCTGCCAACTCTTCCTAACTCTCGATGCATCCCCCTGACAAAGTGAAAGGAGCTCCTTTTTATAAGAATTGAGCATCTCAGTTATATCTTCCCCTTTCTTCTTACAGTTTACTAAAGCTTCCTGACCTGTAGCAAGTTCTATAGCCGTAACCTCTCTGTCCCGATACAGACCGGCTTGAAGTTGTTCCTTTATTTCTAACTCCGCGACCAACTCAGTCTTGTCAGCTTGTAAACCTTTAATTATACCGTATTCTATACCGCAAGTAGTTGTTAGCCCTAAGATTATTGCACCTAAAGCTATCATAATATACTGGCTAGGTCCCATCATTTTCCTCCACTGCTTTATCCTCTTTCCCTTTATCTTTACCGAACTTATTAATACCAAGCTTCAGACCCTGAAAACTCATCGAAGTCCAGAAAGCCTGCATTAAACTACCCGGAGCCTCAATAATCTTTCCAAGGTACATGCTCTTTAACCAGAAACCACACAGCATTAAAAATGTTATAATGAGTATCATCCTGACCAGAGACTTTTTACCGTCCACCTCATCCTTAATAAGATCCTGGATTTTATCTCTACTCATCATACCACCCCGCTCTCTTAAGTATTTCAACTATAATATAGGCTATCTTCTGATCATCTGTCCAAAGCTGCCTGTCAAAATTAATAACCGGATCATCATATATATAAGAATCGAGATCCCAGTTAGTATAAGGTATTATCCTCCAACTCTTAATGCTCGTATAAGGTGACACTATATACCCCAAAGCTACAGCATTCTCATGCAGACTCAATAAAGCATGTACTTCAGAATCACCTCGTTTTGAGTAATCAGGTCTTCTATGCATCAGAAAGTCCATATCTGTATCTAATAATGTACGCGCAGCAATATTAAACTCTTCCGGTAATCTAACTGATGGATTCCAATAAGGTATGGGATCCTGTTGAATTATATATTTATGACAAGGCTTAACATCAGTCTTATTCTTATAAAGATAAATGTCAGTTGCCCATGGATCTATAGTCACTATATCCCCGGGAGAGTATGCTCTCTTAGTGCTTACAGTGTTGCTGTTATACCACCTTGCATCCTCAGGAACTCTGTAAACACTTGATGCCCACACACCGAACCTGTAAATGGAATTACTCTCCAACCTAAGTGTAAGAGTTGTTGCATATGCTTCACAGAGAAGATCTATGGAAAATCCCGGGATATAAGGTGTCGGGTCATTATTATCTAATTCGGCATACCCATATTTAAAACCGGGTGATATAGGCATACAAGTGAATTCTATGTCTAAAAAAGTAGGATCTGATTCCGGCAACGTATATCCCGGAAAATATATAACTCCCGTTTTATCATCATTTACAGAAGCTAAAAATGCATCCGGATCTTCCGGATCAAGAACCCACCATTCATTATCAATGTCAAATGATATAGGTGCCGGTACCGGTACATATAATAGATTCTGGTGTAGAAGCATGTTATATGCTAAAAATAAGGCTGTAGCAGATATATCTTGTATTACCCTGAAATCTATTCTATTAGGATTAGGATTATCATCATCCCAACGTCTAAAAACATGTAACGCATTCGGAATAGCTTTTATTAAAGATCCGTCCGAAAGAGAAGCTACTTCCTGATCAGCGTCCCCTTCTAAAGTTCCACCTTGACCAGCCGTATAATGTAAAGAATACATGATTGGAGTAAACACAGCTGAAACTGATATATTTGATAGCACCAACGTATCTTGTCTTGGATTATCAGGTACTCCGTCACTCCACTGTGAAAACAAATACCCTATAGCAGGAACTGCTGTTACCGGTGTTCCATCATGACCACTCAGCACTGTCTGTGGAGTATCTCCGGATATAGATCCGCCTGCTCCGGCTGAATATGATAATGTATACTCTGCAAGAAATAAAGCTACTGCTACTATATCCCCTATAACTCCCGTATCCTGACGTGGATTAGCTGTTACACCATCATCCCACTGATC
>Ga0075116_10000136_pt1 | contig 34554 bp, 46 predicted proteins | sample AntAceMetag02UKC_FD_69786 | JGI IMG/M metagenome (GOLD analysis project Ga0075116, IMG submission 69786) | Saline lake microbial communities from Ace Lake, Antarctica- Antarctic Ace Lake Metagenome 02UKC | ecosystem: Environmental > Aquatic > Non-marine Saline and Alkaline > Saline | place...
TGTTCTATTTACTTTGGTCATCTTCAACAAACTTCCATTCCTTTGTATAATATTTATAGTTTTCTATTTACCTACTTTTCGGGAATGCACCCAACAAACCATTTTAATCACTTTCCTTTACTATCTCCCCTATATTATATTTAATCCAGCATCTTTTAAGTATATGTTCGTTGATTATTAATTCATAGTTATGTTTCACCCATATATTGATTCTTTCGTTCCGGGTGATATTTCCATCACTATCCATCTCTCTAATGTCATCATGAAGTATCCTATATCCGTAATAGACGGGGTTTGACAGTATTCGCTTAACAGAGCGATGACTTACCCCTGTTTGTTTTGCGATGCGTCCTAGGGGCGTTAAATCGTCAGAACCAAGGGTAAATATCAATCGTGCCACATCTATCGTTTCCTGATTCGGGACTAACTTCTTTCTATCCTTCGAAGATTTCCCCACAGATTCAGTTTTATATCCCATCGGCGCTTTGCCCACCCAGTATCCAAGTTCTGATGCTGTGTGCATTCCCTGGATAGTTCGTTCGTTAATATGACGAACTTCAACGGATGACATAGCGGATGTGAAAACTCGGACATCTGGATTTGTGGTAAGGTTCATCGATTTCTCGGTAGACCATACATTCTTAGCCATAGGTTCGAAGTAATTCTTGAATAAGTTCTCTGCATCCCCTAAATTTCTTGATAATCTGTCAGGTTTTGTTATAACAAGTATATCCCATTCATTAATAAGTTCCATAACCGATGTAAGTCCCATTCTATCCAATGTGGTTCCAGTTTCATCGTCAGAAAAGATTGAAATCAATTCCCAATTCTTTTCCTCACAAACTACTTTTACCCTCTCCTCCTGATACGCAAGGGATGTTCCATGTCTCCCTTGGTCTTTGGTCGAAACCCTGATATACCCAATCGCTTTCATTACCACCGACATCAAATTCCACCCATCCTTTGATTAAATTCCCATATTTTCCTTTCTCTTTCTTCCTTTGCAACATCAAATGGTATCTTAATCCATTCGGGAGGCTTTGTATCGAGTTTTCGCTTACAAGTGGGGCAGGCATATTGATAAGTAAGTCTGATAGTCTTGCCACTGCGCCTCTTATTTTCAGGAAGATTACCTGTTCCACGCCCCTCATTAGATGTATTCACTTCAATACTTCCCACAGTTTCGTTTGAGCATCATATTTTCACCCCAAAATCATATCCCATGTTAATGCTATTAACATCAATGATGTACCAAGCCTGAAAAGCAAAGTAACCAATGATTCCATATCACTTTCGTCCATTTTAATCACTCACCACATATTTCTTGCATTCAGGACAATAATACCCGGTGAATCCTTTGTTCATTCGAGCCTCACATCTAGGACAATCCATTACGGTTCCTCCAATTTATAAACTTTGTATTCCCAAGTTCCGTCCCAAGATATCAACATTACACGACTATTGGGTAATTTAATAAAATGGTCACTGAATGCTTTCTCATCATTATATCCGTCTAATTTTGAAAAGAAAATCTTTTCTTCGGGAGTCTTTTCTTTCTTTTCCTTCAGAACCATATCATCACTTCCTTTCTAATATGAAACCAATGACTCGAAATTTTCCACCTTTTGTTTCAACTTCATCCATAGCCTCACATTTATCTACCCATTCTTTGATACCTTCGGCAGACGTTGGTGTAGCACGACCACGATAATAACCACCATAAAAGGAAGATGAATAATGTGGGAATGGTGAAAGATAAAGAATATCAGGCTCTGGCTCTTTTCTTTTTCTTTTTTTGGATGGTATACATTTTCTGTGAACCAACTGCTTATCTCTAACCACACCGAACCATACCATCTTATTACAATAAGGGCACTTAGACGACATTCTTTCACCTCGCCTGCCTTTTCATCTCTTTCCTAATCTGTTCACAAGCACACATTTTTGTCGGTAGGCCACATTTTTCGCATGGCTTGTTAAGATGTGGACGTGTTCCCAACTTCCATTTCCAGACACTATTCTTGTCCATTACCCAATATCCCTCTGGGCACATACAGGAATAATAGGACCCCGGACCATATTTTTTCAAGTTTCCTAACTTGTACGAACAATCCGGGCAATGCCATGAGATATTTTCTACTGATTCTTTCATCCTTTGATTTCCTCCAGTACTTGTGCCTTTATCGAATTGTAGACATTCTCGTAGAATATCGTAAACATCGGCGCTGTGTCCCTGTACGGCTTCCTGTAGACCGGAACGAAGTTTGGGCCCAACACAAGGCTAAGTTTGTTCTGCACATCGTTCTGGTAGTCTTTGTGGCCCCTGATACAGAATGTGAATCCCACAATCTTCAGCGCAGACAACTCCTTGACCATATCCTTTATCTTGCCAATATTCTTATCAAGACCACCACAGAAATCCAGATACAACGCTTCGGAATTAGTTGTAATCTTTGTCACCTTCGCAACATCCTCTTGAACCACAATTGTATTCTCCGGTGGTGGAGCATTCATCATCCTGATATATTCGTCAGGATTATTCTCTGCCACGATGATAGTGTGTGTATCATCAAATTTCTTAGCGAACGAGAATTGATGCGTTTCAAGGGTCATAATCTTCTTAATTTCCCTTGATTTGATTAAATCATAAATCTCATCCCTGACAATATTTTTATTGCTACCATCATATATGACTGGCTTATGATTAGGTGGAATTTGGCCCAATTTTCGTAGTCGCTTTGTTCTCGCCGCTTTCTCACCAGGTGAAAGGTCACTCATGTAAGGTGGTACTGTGGAAGTGTAAGGAATTGTGGGAGATTTCAGTTTTGATACGCTCATATGTTTACCACATTTCACACATTTGTATCTCCGACTTGTCTTGATTTCTCCATTCTTTATACATGGTTTACCACAACATGAAGGTCTATTTGGGTCATTCGTCATCTTCAGACCACCAACATTTTTCTTTATTGTCTGTGGTTTTGCTCCCGTCTTTTTTAATATCAAATAAACACGACTTACCTTCAATCCCAAATCTTTTGAGATTTGTTTTGCCGTCCGAATTTTTGCTAACTCAACAACTCCTTTTTCTAATTCTTTCTTCTCCTTCTTCCTCACTCTTTTGCTCTGTCTGACTGGTTCCCGAACCACATCACTTGTGATATCTCCAAAATGGGAATCAGGCATTTGAACTTCTATCTTGATGGCTTTGGGGACTTCTGGATGTCCAGGTAAATACTGGACATTTTTATATCCTGCTTTTCGATTGATAACCTGCGATACTACTGCCCCTGAAATACCAACAACCTTGGCTATTTTGCTCTGTGATATTCCATCCCGCCCCATTTCAATTATCTTATTCCACCTTGCCTGTTTATCAACCGAAATTTTTGGTGTCAATTTCTTCATAGTATTCTTAAATTTCTTTGAATCATTCTTGGTCCTTGAGTAAAGGTTGACTCCTTTTCGAGTTGCGGGCAATGCAGGGCCACCATCTCTTGAATACAGATTCACCATGCAATCGGGACAACGATATTGAATTTTAATATGTCCGCCTTTTCTTTCATCGACGGCCTTCACATTCATAGGCTTGGTACAAGTTGGACAGTCTGGAACCTTCAAATTCATCTTGGTCCGCTTTTTCTGAATCGTCTTACGTCCGTCAACATTTCCATTTATTCTAATTCTATCTTCTGGTGACATAGATTCTATGAGGTCATGCCTTAATCTTGCCAGAAGTGTATCAATTCTGAAATTATTCCACCCTTTAAATGTCTCGCCATTAGACATCTCCGCTGATATATTTACGAGGGCATTTTGTACAACACCCTTGGCAAAAAAAGGCGAAAACGTAACATAAAGTCGGGAGAGTTTTTTCACATTTGCGTTTGTGAAAGGAAGACCTGCAACCAAATTTATCGTGGTTTTGTTATCTTTTGATAATTTTATAAATCCATTCTCATCAACCCTGAACTTCGTGAATTTGGAAGGCGCTACTGGATTCTTCCACGCCTTTACAAAACCATCATGTCTATAATCCACAATGATGAACTTATCATCAATTGGAATTGCCAACATAGGATTATGTTTAAGTGCCTTCATGAACATGACCTTTTCTGAATCCTTATCGTCATATATTACATTCAGAACTTGTTCGAGATTAAGGTTCTCGGGTTCGCCTTCCAACATTATATCGTCAAATTTCCTCATTTAAATCACCATTGTTTGTTTGCAATTTACCTGATAAGCATATTGGTATTTAAGACTATGGTCCAAATAAACAGAGCCTTTTGAACGTATCATCTTAATCACCATTTTCTTCTACTTCCCATTTCCTTGACATTATATTAACAAGATGTACTTTCTTTTCGTAAGATTGAGATGTACTACACAATACATGAACCGAATGAACTATTGCTTCCCATTGCTTTCTATCTAAATCTTCACTCATCAGAGTCCCCCGTAAATCTCTCGGCTTCGGCCTCTTTATGTTCTTTTTCGATTTTCGTGGCCTCTCTTTCATTAATTTCAGTTGGTTCCCTTACATAGACAGAATCTTCCTCATAATTTCTAAATTCCTCTTCAGCCGTTCTGCCAAACTGTCCAACTAAAACCCAACCCTCGCCAAAGATTCGTTTGAAACTTTTCTTGACTGCCTTTCTAACATCTTCTAAAGTCCAGAACCCACGGGTATTTTGTCCTTTTCTGACTTCAATACGCTTTCTACCCAAGATTGGGTCCATTCCCCACTCGCTTTTCTTGGCAACCCGCGTTACATCAAATTCGAACGCTTTGGATTTGTCAGGCATATCAGAACTATGCACCAGACTTCCTTCATCCTCATATTCCAGACCAGGGACTGAAAATACAGCGTAAAAATGTTTGGCATTATAATCATAACCTCCCATCCATGTATTAATCTTAAGACGGACCTTTCGTGGTACTTCAGCATTTTGGGTTATACGTTCTACGTCACACAAATCTATATATTTGATTCCACAACCATATTCAGGAGGTATTCTGAAATCAATGTCATAATCATAGTCGCAGTCAGAAAGATTAATGCCGTTAATCTTCTGGTGAATGAATAATCCTTCTGTTGGGTCAAGTAAGATTTTGATTTCTTTCTTCACCTCTTTCCGCGGATTGTGTCCCATACACTTTAAAGCATAGTCTGGAGTTATTAGCTTTTTGGGCATCAAAATCCCTCACCACGAAAAAGATTAATCTCTTTGATTGTGGTCGCTAATTCCTGTCTCCAAGAACGGAGCCCGGGCTCGGGGTCATCCAAAAGATTTTTGAGTTCAACATTCAACCGTCTTAATTCCTGTAAGCCTTCACCTTCACCCATTGTATCACCAGTTTGCTTGCAATTACCGATTGGCATACAGGTATTTAAATCTTTATCTCACCATCTAACATCCTCAGTAGGAATTCCGTAGGACTTCCTTCAACCTTCGTAATCTTATATACCGGAAGGGGATGTTCCTTAGTAATTATCGTTTTCACAATAACGATATCGTTGTCATCAAGTCCTTGTCTTTTCGCCTCTGCCAGTGCCCTATCACCAAGGACACTGACTCTCCTGAATCTTACATCCACTTTTATCACCTCTAATCATTGAACACCCTTCAATAGGACACATTAATTTATTCTTGTGTTCCTTTATCATCCTTTATTATTGTTTCAATTCTATTTTTTATTTTTTTCGTATATCCACGATGAGTTTCAATTATATTAACACCCGGAACGAACAACAAAAAGGGAGAATGGGTCGCAATTATCAATTGATATTTCTTCCCCATATCCTGAACCCACTGCACCAAACTTAGTTCATTCAGAAGGTCTAGACTCCTTTCCGGTTCATCAAGAAGTATGGTTTTCTGTGATGGTTCGAGAGTTTTATCTTTCTCCAGGAATTTCTCTATCAACTCAAGCCTATTTACCCACAGGCTATTAACGCTATCTTTTTTCAGGCCAAACTCTATACCGTCGGCATCGGCTACTTTTTTGATTATAAAGTTAAGATTTGCTAGTGTCTTTTGTCCTCGTGACACACTTCTGAGTTGTAAACTCCTCACTCCATCTGAAAAAAAGTCATCATCAAACATGCCGTATGCCATTCCATATGTTTTATCTGGGTCATAATGCCCCACTGGTCCCCCGTCATGAGTAATTTCATACCCTGACCACTTAATAGATTTTTCTCCAAATCCAAACGCATCACTAAGTGATGGTTGTGTGACCATCGATATTCCACCCTGTTCAGCAAAGAATGACCTTGATATCAATTTTATAATCGTGGACTTACCTGTTCCATTTGGCCCTACAACTATATTTACCCCCGGTTTAAAAATTAATTTCTTCCTTCTCTTCAGATTTGGTACGTTTTTCCACCAACTGACAGGAAGACTGTCCATATCATTTATGATAATCTTTCCAATCAATATTACTCCTCCACAAACCACCGTTTTAGTTGGGTCCTAAAACAAGCCTAAGTAGTTCTCTTTGAATTCATCCCAATCTTTGACATCATATTGGTCCATGAGTTCATCCTTGTGATTCTCGAGTTCGTGCTTTCTAACATCACTAAGTTGCCCATCCACTTCCCTTCCACCACTCTCAGCTATGTATTGACACCATTCACATAATACCACTGGCATTTATTTCACCTCGGTTGTTTACCAAATATGGGTATGGTTTATTGTTATTTATATTTATCCACAAACGTCAATATGGTGACATCAAAGTGAAGGACTAGTCAGCAAAAAAAATTTTTCGATGAAAAATAGGTCTACCTTCCGCCACCCCCCATTTTAAAGATACCAATAATGGCTAATAATGGCACAATAATAACTAATAATTGAATATTGACATTTGATAACCTTTTGCAACTTTTGGTAACCTTCTGCAACCCCTTATGAAATCCCTACATGAACATACCCTTTTGCAACGCACATTTTAGGACCAAAAATTTTTCGATTTTTGAAAAATTTCTTCATTTATATGACCCTGTTCTACAAGCGAGATACATGCCCGATTCAAACCCTATCGGTAGAAATATATGGCACAAGGCGTGGAATATAGTATTGAAAGAGAGAAAATGGCAAATGATAGAAGATGGTAACGACTACTGGTATGTTAACATCAAAGGGGCCAAAGTTTCAAGAGATATCGTAGAAAAAAACGGATATAAGTTCAGTAATCCAAAGACCAATCCAAAACGTGCATCAGGATACTCTGGCCCATTACGGGCTGGAAAACTTAACACAGACACAAAGAAAAGGTATTATTGCAGAAAATGTAGAAGGGACCATAATAAGAAATCAAAGATTGGCAAATCGCATCGGAATTCTCGAAGCGGTGAATTTTATGTCAAGTAAATACTATTGCAGAAAATGTAAACATCACCATTATAAGAAATCAAAGATTGGTAAATCACATAGACCGAAATCTAACCCCAGTGCAGGGAAGAAATACCATGACAGAAAATGGAAAATCGACAGGATTAGTGAATTGTTGTGACCTCCGTCAATTTTTCTGCGAATGTGATATCCTCGTCTTGCCTTACCAAGCCATGCTCTGTCATGCCTAGCCTTCCCTTGCCCAGTCTTTGAATGTGAATTTTATCCATGCCTCGCATTACTTCGCCATCCCGAGTCTTGCATTTCCCTGCCCTACCCTATCGTGCCGAGCCATGCCTTGCATTACCATGTCTCGAATGTCAATTTTATCCCTGCCTCGCCCTGCCTTGCCATACTCTACCCCACCCGGCCTCGCCGAACCAAACCTCGCCCGGCCATGTCATGAATTGTCAACTTTGTCCTCACCATGCCGAGCCAGACCACGCCGGACCCTGCCTCATCACACCAAGCCTAACCGCGCCTTGCATCGAATTTGATTATTTCCCTTGCCTCGCCACACCGTACATGGCATCGTCTTGCCGTACCCTGCCACGCCCGACTACGCCTAACCATGAATTATGGTCTCAATGTTGGTTTCCTCCAACTTTTTCAATCTTGACGCATGAATTTCCTGTTCAAAATTTCTCCTTGGGATTTCTGGCTTTGAAAAAACTTTTCTTACTTTCCTTACGCCAGATTTCAGACGGCTGAGAAATACCATACTCTCAATCGCCTTGGTTCTTTTATTTATATCTTTGATTTTTGAGAATGTGGCACTTAGTCTGTTTTGGTTCTTATCAAGCACACGATAAGACCGTTTGATATCGTGGTTGACAAAAGTAGGGACATTCTCTGGGAATTCTATCTTGTATCCAACTTCCCTGACATTCACCAGAACCTTACCATGCTTCTTTACCATTCTGTTTCTGAAATGATAAAAGGCACCTCTATCTTCCTGAATGTCCTTTCCTAATATCACACTCATTGCTTCATATGTGATAACATAACCCTCAGGAAGTTCTGATAATGCTTCCTCGAGTTTGGTTGCCTCACTTTTTCCGTCTTTTGGTTTAAACATCTTTTCACCTCTTTATCCCTGCCGAACCATACCTGACTCCACCAAGCCTGGACGTGCCATACATCGAATCGAACATAATTTATCCCTGCCTTGCCGAGTCATGCCCGGCCGCGCCTTACCAAACCGAACCTTGGCATACCGCGAAACCTGCCTAGCTATGCCTAGCTTTACCCGTGAATTTCACTTGGCCCATTTTATATTCTTTACCGTAAACCTCCCATACTTCGGCCTCCAATCCATAATACCGACTTGCTCTCCCGCCCTGTTAAACAAATTTTCGAAAAGTTGTTTTGATACCAAATCGGTGTTGACCATCCCTGTGACCCTGCACTTCCAAACTGGAATACAGACCCTCTTTCTTGGCACCCTAGCCATACCAATTCTGACTGCATGATTAGCTATGAATCCAAATTTCTCGATATCATCCAAAGATGTTATCTTTTCTGGAATTCCAAGTGAATACTCCTCTTTGAGTCCATAATAAGCAGACTGTATGAGTTTGGTCACGGGCCTCTTGTTTTCCTTGTCACCCTTGCCAGCCTCTTTCAGCATAGCTTCGATAACCGTCGTAGGAATGTAAAGTCCAATCTCATCCTTCCAATAAGCCGTTTTTCTCCACTCATTAGCCATATATTCAATATATGCTGGCGTACCCTTTCGTGGTGTATTCGCATCCTTAATTAATGCATCAGGCTCTAGCTTGTGCATCAATAGTGCCGATTCTCCCTCAATATCAACAGTTACTTGTTTGTATCCCATGTAAATTACCTCGTTGGTTGTTTAACCAAATATAGGTATGGTTTATTGATATATAAATGTTCCTTTATTTTATGTTCCTTTACTGTATAAAACTATTATTATTGGTGTATATGATACATCATATCTTATGATATATCCATCCTCACCAACTATCATATCCTCTTGGACAAACCCATACAAGTCTATTAATTCCATTATAAGGTATGATATCACCCTCATAAATTTTCTTACCATGAATATCCTTGTAAGTTGAGTCCATCATCAGACCGCTGATTTGGTCCCATTCAATTGGATAACTGCATCTTTTTGTGGGGTCTTCAGTACATTCTAGAACTTTGTCATTTCTTTTGAGGATATCATCGATAGTCAAATACACCATCTGACGAGTACCCCAATCCCAAAATCGTAATTTATTCAAACCAATCACCTCGATACTTTAGTGCTAAAATATAAGATATAAGGAATGCAAAGGAACCACAAATAAAAGAAATTTGAGGAATATATCTAAATCAAAATAAAAAGGAGATTCAGATACCATCAAGGCATCTTTCAATATCCAATTGTAGTCCAACATCTAATCAATCCAAATCGAATGATGTGACAACTGTTTTGGGCTTTGGGGTGATTATCTTTCCTTCAATAATCAAATACTTTCCTGTATCACACACAAGATACCCATCTTCAGAATCAGGAAGCTTCGAAAGGAAATCATCAGAAGTCAACTCCTCATCTTCAATTTCTTTAAGGAATTCTTCCTTTGTAGTCTCACTGATATCTATTCCATCTTCTGAATTGTAGAGTACATAAATTTTGTTTGCCATACATCCTGCAGGGCATACGGATATTTAAATGTTAGGTCTTTTCGAACGAAAACGCTTAAGTTCTTTTCGAGCGACTTTTTCAGCTTCTGATTTATAAGTCCATACACCAAGAATTCTGGAATATTTATCATCAAGGCCACCCAGGAATTGGAGTTTCATTCTTTTCCAATTAGCTTTGAATAAGATATCTCTTAATGTTGAGTCACCCGCTGTTGGCTTTGTAACGACCCAAAAACTCGTAATCTTCATAATAGTGGATGTATCTACTAATTCATATACTTTCGTATCAAGGATTGTTGGGGTGAGTGAAAGTAATAATCACAAGGTCAGGTAGGTCAAATATATATTTAAAACCACCGGAACGAAAGTAAAAGTTAATATATCATGTTCCCTAATTAGGGTCTGTGGTTGTTATGAACCCGTCCAATATAGCTAGTAATTTACGCCAGAGCCTATCTGAAATTAAAGATTTGAGCCGAAAGCATCCAGAACAGGCTCGAAATGTTTACAATTATGTACTTCAAAACAATGGAATCACCCAAGATGAATTAAATATGGGCCTCCAAGGAAGATTTGAAGGTGAAGATAGAGCTAGAAACATGTGTCTTGCGATGCGACAAGCCAAACAATCATTGAAAGAGATGAATGGCGAACGTCAGTATTTTAAACCCAAGGCAAAATATGACCCCATGGGTGGCCCCTCAGTAAACACCAATAACCCCAATCACAATAGTAGATATCTAGGGCGAGAGCAACGTCGACATCTTAGCGATACTAGAAAAGATAAGCAGGAACGTACAAAAGCCAAAAAAGCAGGCGGTTTCTGGAGATAATTTAAAAAGTATCGGGGGATGGATTTGAACCATCGTCAAGGGCTTTCTCATCCGCCAAGCGAATTATGAGGCCCCCAGGATTAACCTAGCTACCCCACCCCGATAACCATATGCTCTACCAATATAAAAAATTATCGTTTTTCAACTAACATAGTTTTATTAAAATATAGTCGATACTTGTCATCTTCAATGTAAGCACGTTCCTGTTCCTTTCCTGTACGGGAACGGATAAAATTATGTATAGTCTTCAAATCTTTTGACATATCTACACAAGAAGTTAAATCGACTTCTTTGTACACAAAAGAAATTCCTGTTTGCTTCGACCTTGTGGACCACCCAAACAATATATCCATAATATTGTCACGAAACAATTTTATAGCAACACTATCACATTGTTCATATATTTCAGAAATTGCTTCATTTATTCCAATCGAAACAGATTCTTGTGCAATTATATCACCAGTATCAATACCACGTTCAGCATAAAACATAGATATGCCGATTTCTTGTTCACCATGACGAATCGCTTGATTAATTGGATAATATCCACGATAATTTGGTAATAAACTATAATGTAATAATATTATTCCTAACGGGACCTTTTTTATTATACTTTCGGGTATAATCTCTTTGATTCTCATAGCAAATAATACATCACTATCAACTTCATCACATGTTTTATATATTAACGGTTCAAAACCAAGATTTTTACATATGTCAACACACTTGTTTAATACAAACCCGCTTCCAATAAACCCAATTCTCAATTTGTTTCTTTCTGATACCATCCAATCGTCTCCTTTATTCCTTCTTCAAACTTGGTATTAGTATTAAAACCAACACTCCTCATCGAAGTAGTATCTCCGCAATGTCTTCTGACATCCGCAACCCTTATTTTGTCGAATCGGATTTCTCCTTCATATTCCATATACTTTACTATATATTTCACAATGTCCAGTATAGTTATTTCCTCTCCAGTACACAAGCTGATTACTCGGTCCCTTGACTGAGGGTTATTATATACCTTTATAAAACCTTCAACGGTATCTTTTACGAATATGTAATCCCTTGTTTGTAATCCGTCACCATGAACCACAGGTTGTTCTCCGTTCATAATACGTTTACAGGTAATTGGAATAACTCCGGCATAACTACCTTCATTCTGTCTTGGTCCATAATTATTGAATGGTCTCACTATGGTAGTATCCAAATCAAATGTATTTGTATATGATTGAACTAGTAGGTCACAAGATGCCTTACTAGCGGCATATGGCGTAGTTGGATTTAGAGGGTGGTTCTCGTCCATCACATCCTTTACCGAGGTTCCATACACCTCAGAGGACGAACAATGCACAAGGGTATCATAAAGCCCCTTTCTGAGTAACTCTAGTACACTAAGTGTTATCTGTATATTATCTTCGCAGGTAATCTTTGGAAGGATATGGGAGGCTAGTAAAGGAACAACAGCCAGATTAAAAACCACGTTTGGTTTCTCTATCTCGAATATGTTCTTCATCTTCTCATAATGACCTGCATCTTGATAATATAGTTTAAACCTATCCCCAAGTTTTTCGGTTACATACTTAAGATTATTCTGGTTTCCGAGAAAGAAGTTATCTACCACTATAACTTTCTCAGGATTTTCACGAATTATCCTATCAACTAGATGGCTACCGATAAATCCGGCACCCCCAGTAACCACTACCCTGTGGCCGGAAAAGTATAATCACCAACTAACACTTCATCGCCCTTTTTGATACCTAACCCCATTAAAGATAGATGTAAAGCACTTGTACAATTTGTAACTGCTATGGCGTGTTTGACATCAAGATAGTCAGCACATCCATCTTCAAATTCTTTGACCTTCGGGCCTTGCGCTACCCATCCAGATTCCAGAACTTTCTTTACTTCTTCAACTTCATCCATATCAAAGAAAGGTTTCATCAACACAATTATCCCTCTATTATTACAGCCGGGTTTCCGACCACGATTACATCGTTAGGAACATCCTTTGTAACTACTGCCCCCAACCCAACTATAACATTATCACCTATTTTAATTTTGTTCATAATACATGCTCCAGCTCCAATCCAAACATTATCCCCAATGATAGTAGAACCAGATATTACTACCCGTGCGGTTATTACACAATTCTTTCCACATCTAACGTTATGCCCATAATGGACATGTGCATCTATCTTAGTCCCATTACCAATAATTGTAGAATCGATAGTAGCCCTCTGTATGGTAGTATAAGGATGTATTTCTACCTCATCACCTATAATGATGTTACCTGAATGTGGGATATGTAACCATTTCTCTCCATTCCAAGCATAACCAAAACCCTCTATAAAGTTTACATCCTCGTAAATATAGACACCTTTACCAACTTCAACAAAATCTGGAACGTAACTTCGTGTAAAAGGAATATATGGATATTTCATCCTCTGTTCCATAGTAAATTCGACCCTCGTTGGTATCACTTGTTGTAGTTTATGCATTTTCACTCCATATAATATATAGGATGAAGAACAACTTGTAATGGTTTATCTTTCAGTGTATCTATAAATTCAAATGGATTTTTCCCCCTGAAATTTCGCAACGAATCCGAAAGATATCTATCAGGTTCAAATAGTTCAGTAGAATATGTATTCACACACCCATCAAACATCGGATAAGTACCATGAATACTTGGGTTATGTAAACTGACCGAATGTATATCCATACCAAAAAATGTTTCGAATGTATATATCTCATCATATAATCTACTATCTAGGTTATCCTTATATAATGTGGGGTCAAAATGAATACCGATTTCGAAACCCATATCGATTATTCCTTCTATTAAGACCGAATTTAATTTAGAGAGTGGATTATATGGACCTCTTAATTGTATAAAAAAAGTAGATGGAATATCATGCTCCTTTTCAAATACAGCAAGACTATACGCCGCTTCCAACGAGTAATCAATATCATGTCTAAGAAGGAAACAAGGTGAACCGTCATAATCGACAAACCGTTTTATCCTCCCATCCATCATCTTATAGAAACGAAGTAATTCTTTTCTTTCAAAAATCATAACAACATCACGACCTGGATATAATTACCTCAAACCCCTCCGCATATTGAACACCAATTCTATTACCTCTGACCATAGCAAGAGATTCTATAAAATCAGGAGTTAAGCAATTGTTTGACTTGTGTATCTGACTTTTATAGAAACTAGCACATTTTATCTTCTTATCTATATTATACCTATCCAATACAGTGTAATGATTTATGTTAGAGTGTATGACATTCCAAGGCATATCATAACCATACATGGTAGATTTCTTTGAAAATGCCCGTATAGCTTCTTGGCAGATAATTGAATGGTCCTGATGATAATCGAATGTAGATGGACACATAACTAAATCAGGTATTGGTCGAAAATCTACCATATACTGAAGTATCTCTTGCCTTTGATGTGGAAAATTCCTGACAGAGAAATCAAGGAGGTGAATATTCTCAATTCCCATCACGCCCAAAGATGTTTTTGTTTCAGATATATAATCTTCTTTGGTGAACCCTTCGGGTAATGACTCTACTGCTGGAGAGAATCCAACATAAAATATTTCAGTAGTATCTATAACCTTTGAGATTGTACCTGAACAATCTAACCAGTCATCATAATGTGGGTCAAGAATTAATATTTTCATCTAGTATCTCCATAATTTTCTTTCTTGCATTTCCGTCTCCATACCACGGAACCCAATCAAAAGGTGTCCTCTTTCTGACCATATTATTTACGATGTAAGATATTTCATTTATGGATGATAATTTATTCCAACCACAATCATGTGTTTCGGGCCATGGTGTATCATCACGGATAATTACTCCGGGTGTTTTAAGAGAATAAGTTTCCTTTTCAACTCCTCCACTATCAGTAATAGTACAAACTGCATTAGATATATGTTGAAGTGAATCATGGTAAGACATTGGTTCCACATAACGGATATTAAATGGAATTTTGATGTTATGTTTATTGATAATCTTCATTGTTCTAGGATGTACAGGAAATATGACTTTTATATCACACTTTCCAACTTCATCCATTATAGTTTGGAGAGAAAATGGATTATCCACATTTTGCGGTCTATGTAAAGTCATGAATATATAGTCATCTTCTATTATCCCTATGTTAGATAATTTTATAGTATCTACCATAACATCTCCGGTATCAAATATCCTGCCTCTGTCCTTACCTTCTTTTATGAGATTTTTACAACCAACATCACTCGGACAGAAACAAAAATCTGAAGCGTGGTCCACCGCCATCCTTATATTTTCTTCTGTGTAACTACGATTGAAAGTCCTAACTCCAGCTTCAACATGACCTCTAATATAACCTTCGGAAGCAATAAGGCCAAGAAGTGTGGAGTGAGTATCCCCATACAATAAAACCACGTCTGGACCAAATTTCCTAATTTCCTTTCTAATTTCAACAATATCCATAGTAACTCTATCTATTTTCAATCCAAATTCCTTTATGAACTCAGCAGACATATTTGAATCATAATGTTGCCCAGTATCTATATTTAGTACATCATGTCCAGTAAATTCTAAAGACATCGCCCCCAATTTTATGTATTGTGGCCGTGTTCCGATAATATTTACAATCCGCATAGTTTATTCTCCAAGTCTGAAATAAAGTTATTAGCAACAAATTGGTATCCATGAGTTTGAATTACCCATTCTCTCGTTTTGTTTCCAATCATAACTAATTTATCAGGATTGTCCATAAAATAAGATACAGTTTTTACAATGTCGTCAGCGTTTTTTACAGGATATATAGGTGAAAAATCAGTTTCGGATAAACATACAGAACCAAAGCAAGCGGCTTCGATTAAACTAGTCCCATACATAGGCAGTTCTCCTACGGCACGAGTATATACACTTTTATCACCAATTTGGTCAAAAAAGATATGACACTTCTTTTTTCTTTCTAGGCATTCCTCTAAAGTTAGGTCTTGTATAATATCCACCTTTATTCTTTCACCATATTTCTTCTTTAACACAACCATAGCCTCGACGAGATGATGAGTTCCCTTGAGTAATCTCCCTTTCTCTTTTAATAAACCCCACCCACTAGGAGAATGTCCAACTGTTATTGGTATAAGTGGACGATTTGCTACTATGTTGTATTTAGTTACATCAACAGGATTGAATACAATAATTGGGTCTTTACATAAATTTTTGAAATCACGGCAAACAACTACAAAATCCAACTTTGGATGAACCTCTGAATTAAAGATTTCAGGTTTATTTCTATAAGCTGAACCAGGGTGCATAATTCCCAACATCGCCCTAGGATTTATAGGCTCTGAATAAGGTAGCCATCCATAAAAACTAGAACCAAAGAGTATTACGTCTGCTGTCCTCATCAACTCCCTAATTTTTGGTTCATTTATTGGATTTGGTAGAAGTGGATTTGGTATGAGATTAGAAGCAACCGAAATACAGTAAGAAGACCAATCAGTATGCTGATTAATAGCATCAGATAATCTCAAACCAATACTTGCCCAATCAGACTTTGATAGTATCAACAATTTTGGATTTTTAGGTTTAGTCCATTTGAATCCGCTTTCCACTCTCTTCTTCTTGTGGTCTTCAATCATCCTATCACCCCTTCAAAAATCTTCTTGAACCGTTCAGCAGAATTTCCAATATTCCAATATTCTGAACGTGAAATCAACCGACTTGAAATCTCTTTTCTCAACTTCTCGTCTTCTATAATGGTAGATATTATTTCTTTCATCTTCTTTTCAACTGTCCCTGAATATCTACCTTTGTTATCAGGCTCAAAAGGATGAAAATATTCATAGTCCTCTCCTAATTCCCATTCCCTAGCTTTCATTCGTGGAGAGAATATAGGAACGCCACATGCCATTGATTCAAGAACTTTCATACTCCCACCAATATGCCCGTTTACATTCCTAACATTGTATAGTATCAAATCACATGCCGATGTTGCGTATGGCATATCATGATATGCGTATCTTGTAGTTTTTACATGGGGTCCAAAATCACCCGTAGCTCCGCAGAATACAACATTCAGTTGTGAATACTCCTTAACCAATTCAGGAAGTATATGTAATAATGAATATGGATAAGAACTCTCCCGAATTGCCCCAAAGTGTCCAACAATGAAACCACCACCCAACTCCTCCCTAATTTGTTTGGTTCTAGGATGATTTTGTAAAGGCTTGAAACTATCATCTATAACCTGATTTATAGTTATAGCCTTTAAACTGGGAGGGCAAGTTAGTGTATCAGTTGTACCATCTCCGATTGGTATTCTACCTCTCCTAAAATAATCTGTCCAAGGTTCCGTGAAAGTTGCAATGGCATCGGCACAACGAAAAGCTTCCTTATCATAAGGGGATGCGAAGTATATTTTTGGATTTGGTAACATTTTAAAGAGCGTTGGGTTTGCTCTCACATAGTAAAGGTCACAATCCCTATCTGGACTATCATAAGCTACTTCTGCAAATCTACTAATCGCCTTCATGATATGATATTCAGTTATGAAATCGCCTCTATTCAATGGTATGCTTTTATAATTTCCATACTTATAGAATACCTTCATAACATACCCCTCCTCCTTTTGGCGCTATCAACTACAAACTTTATTTTAGCATTTCTATAATCCATGTCCTTTGCAGTCTTATGTCTGGTAGAATCAGAGAAACTTCTGTAATTAACAACCACATCCCTGACACGAATTATTTTTCCTTTCTCAGAAATCCTTAACCACAAATCATAATCAGATGCAAACCCGCTTGCATCTGGTGGGAGTTGTATATTATCAACTACACTCCGTCTAAATATTATCGCACATCCATTAACACAATTCCTGTGAAGTAATGTTTCTGAAACATTCTGGTCTATGGGTTGCAATCTTCTTGTTCCGCCCTGCATATAATTACCTACAACACCCGCTACACTCTCATCAAATCCTTCAATATGACAAGACATTATGGAAAGAGTATCATTCATATGTAGGTCATCAGATGCCAAGAACATAAAATACTTCCCATTAGCCACCCTTAAACCATAGTTAAAAGTTTCAGTTGAATCCGTAATACCCGTTCTATCCTTATGATAATAAAGTATGTGTGGGTCATTCATCTTCAATATTTCTTTATGAAGTGGAATAGTAGAACCATCATCAACTATAATATGCTCATAAGATTTGAAACCCTGTGAGGCAACACTATCTATACACTCCTTAAGTTGTTCTAATCTTCCATTCTTTTTATCACAATAAACAAATGTAATAACAGAAACAAGCGGAGGAATATAAACATTATCCATCTTTGGGACCTGCAATCTTGCATCAAAATTTTTCTCAATAGTAACCCTTGCGTTTTTTCTAACATTCTTATTTAAGAATCTTGACCTACTATAAGCCTTACAAAGAGATTCGATGTCATCTGGTTCAAACAAGAACCCATTAACACCATCCTTGACAATTTCTGATTGTCCAGCATAATTTGACGCAATACACACCTTCTTCATAGCCATAGATTCTAATAACATATATGGACAACTTTCTCTTTTTGATAAACAAAGGTAAGTTTTGCAAGATTTTACCAATTTTAGTAAATCTATTCTCTTCATATCACCAAACTTAATCACATTTGGTGGTAATTGTTTAATCTTACCAACATACACAAACTTATCTTCTGGAAACCGTTTCGCTAATTCAATAAATAGTTCGGGCCTTTTAACCTTTTTACTACCAACAAATAGGGAAAAGTTATCAGAATTATTATTAATCACAATAGAATCTATCTCATTTATGTCTAGTGGGTTTCCTATAACCCTTATCTTTTTATCAGGAACTCCACCTTCTAACAAAAAGTTCTTAACATAATTAGAAACTGCTATTACTCTTTTTGCTCTTAATCCACTTTCTATAATTGCAGGGTTACAGCCGAATCTACCATAGTCTTCTATCGTATAATACGAATGTGCGGTGTAGACATCAGCTTCTGGATGCGAACCGCCAGCCTGCGGGTTTATGATTTTCCATAAAGCATTTGGAGTATAGTATCTACTATATTTTCTGAAGGTAAAAATATGAGTTGCAACCCCATTATCTATACCAAATCTATGAGGCACAATAACGTTAGAACTTTCTATGATTTTAGACAATTTCTCATTTATTGTATGATAATTAAATAGTTCATTGTATCTTTTGATACTTTTCTTCTTTAGTTTGGGTCTCTTCTTCAAACATCTTACTATATCATCTACATCATCTATGTGGTCTACTTCAGGATATGAATGACTACAAATGACATATCTGCCCATTAATATAGCTTCTATTACTGATTGTGGATAACCATCGTGATTTGTCAATCTAAGAAGGCAACTACTTTTTTTGATAACACTGGTGGTATTATCTACCCAACCCAAATCCGTAGCATTAGGTGGTATATCTCTAATCTGTTCTTTATTACCATAGAGCAAATATTTTGTATCTGGAGTTCTTTTCATTATCTCCATGACCTTACTAAGACCATAGAACTCCGCTCTTGAAGATGACATGTATATCGCAACAGTATATTCTTTTGGAAGTGGGCACGGCTTATACTTATCTACTCTAGGTATAAGAGTGATAATTTCCGCATCTATCCCTATTCCCTTTAGTTCATCTTTCAGACCTTCAGAAACACATACATGAGTATCAGAAATCCCAAGAATTACATCCCTATGATGTTTTATTCCTACTGCATTAAGAACATCCGTCCCGACCCACCACGTAATAATCTTAATTCCTGGTTTTATATTTTTGAGTTCATAAAGTTTTTTTATCCCCTTGAGATTAAAAGGAGCAAGAAATACAAGAACATCATATTCCTTCATTTTATTTACATCCAATTGAATAAAATCATATCTAGTTTGTTCAGCTAACATCTCTCCATGAATTGAGTTGTGATAATTTAGAATAGCAACCCTCAACGAAGTTGGACGATGAGCAAAGTTTTCTGAAATAACGGGATATTTTTCATCTATAATGTCGTGATACATTATTGTTTTCTCTCTTTTCGGTCCTACACTTTCCGTAACCAACACAGTTTTTTTTCTCAACGGCTTACTTACCGTAACAGGCTCCACTGTTTTCTCTCTTTTTGGTTGTCCTTTATACACCACTGTTTTCTCACTTTTCGGTCCCTTAATCACCCCAATTACCACCGTTTTCACTCTATTCTGTTTTCCTATTCTTTTTGCCTGTTCTTTGACCATTCAAATCACCGAACCAATTAAAATGCCTTCTTTATTGATTTTTCCAATTATCCTGGCCGGAACGCCTACGACAAGAGTGTAATCTGGAACATCATGAGTAACTACAGCTCCTGCGCCTATCATAGCATACTCACCAATTGTTATTCCACATCTTATTGTTGAATTTGCACCAATTGAAGCGCCATTTTTAACAATAGTAATTTCGGGTTCAAATGTACCAAATGCACGAGGTATAGAATCATTTGTAAAGCAACAATGGGGACCAACGAAGACATCATCGCCAATTTTCACTCCCTGATAAATACAAGCATAATTCTGGATTTTGCATCGGTCCCCAATAATCACTTTGGTATCGATATAAACGCCCTTTCCAATTATACAATCCTTTCCAGCTTTAGAATTTTCACGAAGATGAGCCTCATGCCATATTTTAGTTCCTTGCCCTATATCCTGAGTTTCGATGTGGGCTGTTTCATGAAACCAATAATTTCCATTGAATTCAAGGTACTGTTTTCCGTTCATTTCTTTTCCAGCCTATGTTTTTTTATTTCATCAACGAACATATTTTCAAGTCCTCTTCTGAAATCATAGTCTGGGTCAAATCCTAACCATACTCTCGCCTTTTCAATATTATAAACAAATCGTGCGGGGTCTACAGTTCTAGCCTCTTTCATATCTACTCCACCTTCCCAACCAAGTAAATCGCAGAGGATATCGCCAGCTTCCTTTGCAGATAATTCCTGCCCGGTCCCAATATTATAAATCTGTTGCCATTTATCCCATGGAGCTGTAACAGCTAGGTAATTTGCTTTTGCGATATCCTTGATGAACATAAAATCGTTTGATTGTGAGCCACCCATAAGTTTAGGCTTCAATCCTCTTCTAATTCTATCCCAGTATCCCCCAATAAGTCCATGACCTCTTTTTTCAGGACCATAAAGATGTGCATAACGTAGGATGATATGAGGACAATGTTGTTCAACATATTTCTCTCCCATTAATTTTGTGCAACCATAAACAGAATTTCCTGAAGTTTTGAATTCTTCTGTAATAGGTGGTTCATCGGTAATAGGCATGTAAACTGAGCCAGTGGAAGAATAAACGAGTGGAATATGTAACTTTTTACATACATCCGTTACTTTTCTCGTTCCTTCTACATTTATTTCATGTGCTAATCTTGGGTCACGGTCAGCGTCAGAAAATCTTGCAATTGCCGCTAAATGTAGAATAACATCAGGTTCATATTCCATACAAACGGTTTGTAATTGACTCTTATCTCTGATATCAAAACCTAGCATCAAATCATAACAAAAAACATCGATTTCTCTTTCCGCAAAATATCGCTTTGTTTCTGCACCAACAAAACCTTCAGAACCTGTCATAAGAATCTTCATTTTAATCCCAAACATCATTATGTTCCTTTCAACTACTTTAACATTTCCATAGTGTAGAACTTACACATCTCCCGCTTCTTCTTATTCCATCCCTTTCTATAAAATACCAGGGTATTGAAACACAAATGGCCCGGTGGAATCGAATATGCCTTATATGTGCGAAAGAAAGGAAAATGATTAAAATGGCAACTAAAATATCTGATATAATCGAAGCACATGTGAAACAGAACCATAATTATTTTCACCAATTGTTAAAACATACGAAACTATTTATACCTTTCTGAAATATACAGCTAGTATGAACGACGGTGTTATGGAAATTGCCCGGGGCATAGCAATTAGCAGAGGCGCCGATTTGCTCATAAAAATGATAGGTGAGGAATAATTTGAAACTATCAGTTTTAATCCCTTGTTTTAATACAGGAAAATTTTTAGAAAAGTGTGTTGATTCGTTATTAGTAGGATGGCCTGACATAGAAATCATCATTATTGATGATGGCAGTACCGATAATACTTGGGAAACCATGCGTAACATCGAAGATGACTACCCTACCGTCGTTAAAATATTTCGTAACGATACAAACATTGGTATAGGACGAACGTTGGATAGATGCGTGGGAATCGCTACTGGCGAGTATATCTTCTTTATGGGGTCTGATGATTATTTATCGGGAAATTTCTTAAATTTTGCTCATGAGCAAGCACATAATGGAATTGAAGCAATAGGTACAATGACGACCATTGAAGATATTTCTGGAAAGAAAATTGCGGTAGGAAAATTATTACTTCCAATATTCCACAGAAAACATGTGATTATTTTTGGTGATTGGCCCAAGGATTTGTCAGGTGTAGACCGTCCACAAGAAGAAGCCCTGAAAGATGTTGAAGTAACGATGAATTCAACCCCTGATTACCATTATGTAAGATGGGATGGAAATTTCACGGCTAATCATCATTCGGGCTTTTCGTAGAGTTCTATCACTGGTTCACTTGTTGACTCAGAATTTTTATAAAAGAAGGATTGAAGCTTTTTCCGTATCTTTTTATCTCTTTCTTCTTTCCAATACATCCGTGACCTTCTCGTTAGACGATTGAACCATGTTAATTTGCTCCACTCTATCATCCTGTGTAATTCCTCATCATCTAAGTAAACCAAGTTTCTTGTTTTCATAAAATCACTTCATATCAACTTTAACTTTCCGATAACGGGTTCGTACATTTCACCGTCATCTATCATTTCACCTATCAGGTCATTCACGATGGTCATATTCCATCGCATCTCATCGGCCTTTTTTTGGACATCGAAGTATCTGGCTCCGAGTCCATCATCTAGGTTGTTTATGACCTTGTTCAGTTTTTCCTTGAATTCCGGGTCCATCACTCATCCCTCAGTCATATTTTCCATGCCTTTCTAAGACCATGTTTAACAACATCCTGCTGAAACTGGTCATAATTTGTACCGTGATTCTTAATTACTCTCTTTTTCATCGGTTCCATCTTCAAACACCCAATTGTAATTACAACCTTCACATTTCATTTCCATCATCGGACATCGTTTCAGAATACATGCCATTATTTCACTCCTTATAGCCTTTTAACAATAAACCCACCTTGATATGTTCCCGGGATTGGTGTTTGACAGGTATTCAAAACTTCAACATTCATTTTCTTGATTTTCTTGACTGCTTCTTGGTGAAATATCTTCAGATGTTCACCACGGGGCATGAAAATATGATATCCACCACGAGTTTCTGATACCCAATCATAGGGTATATTATATTCATGTAAAATATCTATTGTGGGGCTAAAATCATCTTTACTATCGACATCAATTATAATCCACGGCTTCGGTATAGCGTTGCATTTATGGGCTTTACTGAATAGAAGATTGATGGGATTCTGTAACCTTGCTAACCTATTGTTATCAGTCCTAGATAACCATATCTCATCCATTACATCCCGTGAAAAATCCAACACAGCTTTCGCCATAGATTTAGGTGTCAAGTCCATATAGAAAGCGATACAATTCTGAGGAATTGGGTCTCCGGTGTTTCTGTCTATAAAACAGCTTTCGTCTACACCATATCGCATCAACTTTCTGGTCATATTCTTAACATCATCATAATGGAGTATATCACGGGCCAGCATCTCTTCACTTCTGGATATTGAACCAAGGTCTGAATTATACTTTTTTCTTGCTACCATCCATACGAGATAAACCCAATCGTCCTGCAGAGGCTTAATCATATGTTCAGCAAATAATTCGAATTCCGACTTATTTCCAAAGACTTTTATCATAATACTAACCCCAATACCAAATTTATTGCCCCATAAGACCTATCCCCATTCCTATCAAATACCATTTGATTCCTTCAGCCGATTTTGTCATATTAATCCATCCTTTTTGATATCCAATTCATAATTATCAATATACCGATGACTAACGCAATAAGTCCGGTTCCAATACAAATTGCACCACAGGCATCAGTGAATATTTCCCATCCTCTAGTGATGACAAACCCTACATCGTTGAGGCTTATAAGTCCAAAGATAAGGAGTATAATCACAATAATTACTACCGCTCCAATACACCCTATTCCACCACTTGAATTTTCAGACATTGTTTGCACCAACTATCCTAAAGGCATAGGAATATATAATAGTTTGCATATTAGGAAACATGGACGGAATTCATGTATTGCTATTTCTAATCTTTATGCACTTCCTAAGTGATTTTGTTTTTCAGCCACGATTCCTTGCTGAAAATAAAGGTAAGTCGTGGTTCTTGATGGTAGTACATTGTATCATATATACAGGGTCTATTTACGGGGTTTTCTACTTTGTTGGGCAGGCTTTTCTATGGATGATACCAGTGATATATATAACGCATCACATCGAAGATAAATGGAAGTGCTGGATGATTGAGAAACATGGAATTAAAATGTGGTATCTGTACTTCGACCAGACATTTCATGTGGTAGTTATAATATTACTTTACTTTGGGTCAATATCGATATGACCTTGATATTTAGCCCGTGGAACTATTTCATTACAGATGACACATAAAATTTTGTTATCGTGTCGATAAACGGGCATTTCTTTTTCGCATTTGAAACAATATAATCTGCCACAAACATTATGTGGACTAGACGTAACTCTCCAACCTTGCTTAATGCCATTTATAAAATCCTTTATCTTTCTAATGGGGTGCATTTTATCACCTTGTTTGTGCATATTCCATTCTTATAGTATATGCATTTTTTATTACCACTACCACACCAAATCATAATCGCCATTGATAGTCAATCGATTCTAAATACTTATATATTGCCATTGGAATCATTTCCAAGACCTTATCTTTTGGTCTATACAGAACTAGGCTCGTCAATTTTTCGGCATCTGTCATTCCATCAAAATCCTTCAGTCCCTGTCTTATTATTGTAGCAGATATGCCTTTTTGTCGTCCCATTTCCTTAATTTTCATACCTTCCATCCTGAATAATTTTATAACACCTTCATTGTCACCAATGTAGACCATATCCACCGGAGGAATAAGTGATAATACATGCTTGACCCATATTGACCATCTATCCACATTCCGTAGTGGTATAATCAAAACCTTGTCAAGTATGTTCTTATCTTTAGCCCATTGATAAATCATTTCTACCCGTTCGCCACCCGTGAAAGGATTATCTGGACTATAACATTTTTCAGCTGAACCTATTCCAATGATAATCCTGTCACATCCATCTTTCAACGCTTCGAGTACAAGATATTCATGTCCATTATGGAATGGTTGAAATCTTCCAATTACAAGTCCTGTTTTAACCATAACCGTTAAACTCCTTGTATCCGCTGTATTTGTCCGACTTGTAATACGGGGGACGGTATTTACATTTTTCCCTGTGATTACAAAGCCAATTACAGAAAAATGGGTTAGGTCGTGGTTCGAAGTTTTTACAAGCTGTTATTTCATCAATCTGTCCCTTAAACCAGTCAATGGTGTTCTTAAATACAGCATCTTCCCATTCAAATTGTCTGATAACCTTATCTTTCACAAAATTGAACGCCAAATAATCGGGGAATCTTCCCAATAGTTGCGCTGTCATAGGCCCATAGAAGTACAACTGCCGAATATACTTGATAAGGTCCATACCTTTGTACTCTTTTGCGGTCTTGTGGTCTATAACATATATCTTTCCGTCCTTTTCGAGAATCAAATCGATTGCACCACGACAATCATATCCCGCAAATCTGAAATGTCCCATTACCTCAACAGATTTTACAGTAAATCCATCAAACGAATCCCAAGATTCAAAGTATTCCATACCTTTTATGAGATAATTCTCTTTCATTTTCCTTGATGGGAATTTGTATGGGATATCGTAGTATCTGTTTCGAAATTCATTTGACATAGTTTCATTACTCATCATAGGCTTGTCTTTCAATTTGAGTATCATCTGTCGTTGTATAATCTCATGAGCAAGTCTTCCATAATCCGAAAAAACATTATTCTCGCCTCTATTTTTCTGGAAATAGGTTATCCACCACCCATACGGACAATTGGCCCATCCGTTCGCCCGGGAATAGGACCATATCATATCTTCTGGTTTGAATTTAGGCATTTTTCGACATCCTTTTCATTTTCTTTGGATTTTTGATTATAGTAAGACATCTTTTACAAGTTACATCCTTGTATTTTTTAGTAAGTTTGCTCTGTGGTCCCTCTCGGCAACACAAACTACCATCTCTATCAAAGTGGACAATATGTCTTCCATATAGACGTTTCTTATCGTCACGCCAGTACTCCAATACCCTTGGAGTTGGTGCTGATTTATACGAATGGACAAATTTAAGAGAGCATGGGTCAATACGGCCAGACTTCATCCGAGCCTCATAAGCGGACCAGTATTTACCAATCTTTGTTTTATCCTTTCGGTTTTTTGTCCACTCTTTTTCTGGTTTTTCTTGAAACAGATACCGATTCTTTTGTTTGCCTTGTCGAAGAATATTCTTCAGTATGTTCACGAGAAAAACCTCCCCCTCTACCATCAATTCCACCTCTATCTCTTACTTTCTTTATTATAGCTGGAAAGTCCCCCATATATTCGTTACCTTTGAACTTCGTTACGCCATAATAAGTTCGATTTTCTAACATCCTCTTTACTGTACTTTTATGCCAAATTTTCCCCCGTCTTAACATCTCCTGTTGGTTTAGATACTTGGCTATATATGAAAATCCCCATCCATCATCAAAATATAATTTAAATACAAGTTTAACCAACACAGACTCATCTATATTTACTATTATCTCATTATCTTCAGTTTTATAACCATATGGCAGACGTCCTACAATCTTCCCAAGGACTGCGGATTTTTCCATACCTTGACTAATCTTTATACTCACCAAAACCGCCTTCTTCTTTTTATATTCTTCACTGTAGATGTTACCGCAAACTTGTACATAAATTCGGCATCATATTCATTATATCTAAAATCATCGCCATTGTTTATACTTACATTACATATGTATTTATCAAAGCCGATGAAAATACGGCCTAATATTAGCAAAATCCTTGTTTTAACATTTTTGAGTTCTATTCCTTCGATATCGGCCATCTTGTTTAAATCAACCTGCCATTCATCCGTGTACAATATACCATCCTTGAACCAAGCCATTTTCCCGCCATCTGTTCCCATAGCAGTCGCATCGGGACCCCTGCTATCGTTTAACTCTATATAACTATCTTCGCCTTCACTCCACAATATAACGGGGGAATGACCATAAATCCCAAAATTTCTTACCATCCTTCGACTATTTTTGAAATCAAGCTCTTTTACTGTTTGAAATTTACCATCTTTAAAACTCTCTATTTTTCCCGAAATGATACTTCCATCCAACATGTACACATCATCATACTGTACAAACATCTGCCATACCCGTGTAGATGGTGTTTTGGTAGCCACTCCATCTTTTATTAGATGTGTATATGTATCTCCCTCTTTTGGCACATCCGCCAACATACATAACTCACTTCCGTTTCCGAATATATCAAATACTTCCTTTTGATTATAAATGGGTGGAATCAACTTACCATCTATACCATATACATCGCCTTTATTCAAGAAAAATAAATTGAAGGTTATTGTCTTTAAGTCTCTTGGCGGATTTTCCATTATATGTCCCCTGCTAGGCGATACAGCCCTTGCCACTGCTCGTGTTATGTGTTCCATGTTATTATTACTTTCGTTGACCTCCAACAATATACCCCGTTTTGGGAATTCAGAGATTATGTCACAACCATATGTATTATAAAGCACCTTTGCATTTACACCTTCTTTCTCCATTTCGGAAATAATATCTTGATGTTGCTTGACACTAGCCGAAAGCTGTGGGTGGAACAAAAGGACAGCATCAAACTCGCCCCTAAGTTCTGTGTTAGGTGGATATGAATGAACATCTATAAGAAGGTCGGCATTTTCCATTAATTCCCGTAACTTTTTACGATATATTGTATTCCTTCCTTCTTTTCTGTTAAGGTCAACATCTTCACGTTTCACATTAGCCGAATGTAAAGTGCTGAATTGTATCTTTCGGTGCAAAGATTGGGCCGTTTCTGGCGCTTTGTGGTCTTTAAAGTGTTCATCATCGGGTCTATCCGAAAGTGCGTGAGGGACCGTTATAATGACTTTATATGACCCGGGGTTCCATTGTCGCATTCTCCGTTTTCTCATCCTTTCAATATTTATTGGAGACGATTCAGGTTTTGGTGGCATCCCAAATAACACCCAATCTTTGAAATTTGTTTCTTTGGGACCCGATTTAGGAAGATAATATGTACCTTCTAATGATGGTGGAAATGATGGAGGTCGTTGCCATATCATTTCATAATCTTTAAGGGACAATGTATTTTCATCTTCCAATGATGTACCCTTCTGAGCCTTGATAGCTTTCGCAATATAGTCCTCTGAATCCTTGCCACCAAAAAATAAAAAAAGATTATTTCCAGGTATTGGACCATATTTAAGGAGTAAACTTCTATCATGATATGTCGTAAGTTCTGGTGCTATTATTGCTGTCGTAGTTTTATACTTTATTCCGAAATGAGCATCCCAATTGTTATTTTGTATGGTAGAAACAGTAGTGTATAAGGAATCATAAGTTTCAAATACTTCAAGTGTTTGGTCATCTATATTACCAAAACGGAGAGCTGAAATATATTCTACATTTGAATCAATAAGTTTTTGCCTAAATTTAGGTTCAAAAACACCTGGATATAATCTCTCGATAACCATAAGACCTTTGAATTGTTGGTGCTTGTCCAAAAATTTATATCTCTTAAATTCAACTAATTTTATACCGCCGGGGTTCCATTGTTGCATTCTCCGTTTTCTCATCCTTTCAATATTTATTGGTTCGGACACTACTGCAGGTGATACTGCAGGTTTTGGTGGCTTGGGCACTGATGAAATTCCTATTGATAATTGCTCAAATGCATTTTTTACATTAAATCCTATCATACCATTATTTTCATCAAACATAAATTGTTCTTCTACATCATTATTGTAGTTAGCACTTTTTTCAAATTGAACATATATATCAAAATTATCATCCGTATTCATGGGAACCCTTGGATTTGGTCCGATATCATATTTTAATACTTCGCCCTTAAGCCCAACAGGAAAAGGTGAACTTATACACGGAATATCACCACCTTTACTGCTCACTTTCGTCCCAGGTGAAAATACTCTTCTTACTATTCTAATCTTTCTCTTGTCAACTTCATTTAAGTCAAATTTATTGAACTGATTTTTCTCCATAGGAATGACATATGTCGGAATACCAATATTACCATCAAATGTGTTATAATGCAAGAATAATTTCGGATAACATTTGTTATTAAAATCTTCCTTTATATTTTTAGGTAAACCAAAAAAACTAAGCGCTATACATCCGATGTCTGGTAAAATTGGAGGTGTATCCGAAGCGTATGTATTAAAAGACTGAAGATGATGTTTATCATGCTCTAATGCTGTTGTTGGCACTATCCAATTAAAACCATCAACTCTAGCAATTATATCATTATCTACATCAAGAGTTCCTATTACATTACCCAATGCTTTTTGTAAATCAAGTTGTATCGGTAAACGTCCTGCCTTTGTATAAACGTAGGCCCCCTTTCTAACATAATTTAGCAAATCTCCCATTAAAGGAGGACTTGTTATCGGATTATCTCTATCTTTCAGGTAATATGTATGTAACAGCCAATTATCCTTCATAATTTCGGGAAATTCAACTGTAGTAAAAGACGATGAATCCTGTTTTACATCTACTATGTCATAGACTACCGATTTATTATTTTCTATTTCTTTCTTATTCACCTTAACAGTAAATTTATTAGTTATTTCTGTTCCCAGTGACTTACTATTCTTCACAAAAGGAGGCCAAGAAACCGAAAAGCCGAATGACATAGCACCTTTGTCCGAAAGATGCATCCTTTTTATTATCTGGTTATCACCATACTCGTAATTGAAATATCTCATATGATTGACTATATTATCATATACATATTCTAATTGAAATCTATCGTGTGATAACGAAGTATCTGAATATCTCGTAGCAAAAACATAAGGAAAATCCCCTGTCTTCAAAATTTTATACATTTTTTTGGCAACATCTTGTGGAAAGAAATCAATATGTATCTTATAATAATACTGGTCTCCCTTACTTCGTTTTGATTGTTTTGATATTTTTACAACATCATCCTGTTTTGGGGGATTAAATATTCCATGCCAACGCTTTAGTCTTTTGGATAATACCGCTTTACTGATTGGTCCACGAAGTTTCGCCTGACGTTTCAGTTCTTCATTTATTGTACGCTCTTTTTCAATCTCTTTTCTTTTTATTGTAAGTTCTTTTTCTTCTATATCGTTCTGTAATTGGGGGTCCGAAGATTGGTTGTACAATAATCCTTGAAATGCACAAATTGGTATTTTTGCAGTGTTTACAGGATACTCACCGATGTATGGGATATGTATTTTCGGATAAAATTCCATAGCTATTAGTTCGCCAGCGGCAAGCATCTCATCACGAACATTTATGTTAATAGGTGTTGTTTGTATCATTCCCCCTTTTCCTTTAGGGACTCCTTTTTGTTTAATTTCTTTTGCATATTTGTCCCAATCAGAACTATTCATACTCAGAGGAATCTTTGTAATAACCTTACCAATTCTGAAATATTTGCCTACTTTCGTAGGTTTGAAAAAAATATTTTTAAGTGCCAAATGATTAACATCATTAATATACACTTTTTCTCCATCTATTATATCAGTAACAACATCTTCACCCATTATCCCATTGGGTCCTATTATCCCATTAGGTCTACGTTTACTTACCATAGGAACGAATCGTTTTTCTAACTCTTCTTCAATTTTCATCTGACTACCAGGAACATTATAATTATAAATTTCTGGTTGTATAATCCAACGAAAATTTGAAAATTTTCCACCTGCATAATCAGCCTTTCTCATTACTCTGAAACATATAATAGAGGTCATTTCGTATTCGTCATTATAAAATGGCAATGCCATCATTCCGGCTGGAAAGTTAAAATCCCCTTCAACTCTACCAATTCTTTGTGGACGCTCATTATAATTTCTATTAACTGTTGAAATCCAAAGTTTTCCGTACCAATTACCTGAAATCCGAAAATCATCAGGAACTAAAAATGTCCTTCTAGTTATTGAAAGATAATAGAATATTCCCCATCCCGTAGATGTAAATGGTTTATTTTCCGTAATACTTCTTGATTTAGAAATCAGTGGGTGTATGACTTGAATACCATCTTTAAATGTAATAACTTTATTACCATCATGTATAAATACCTCTTTGTCTGGTCCTATATAATCGTAATCATTAGGGCCACCATATCTCAACTTTAATGCGTATCCGTTCCTTATTTTAATAGACTTTCCACCTTTTTTTGATGGTCTCTTCCAAACTCTACCTGCACTATAAGTAAGTGGCTTAGAATCCATTACAACTTCCATTAAATCATACTCGATGATGTTCCAATTCTTCTTATTAAGTGGAATGGTTCGTTCACCATGTTCATCTCCAAAAAACAGTTTCATCCAATAAAACGTTTTTCTATTATTATTATCAACAATAATACTCGTTTTATATAAATAAATCGCTCCATGAAACTTAAATGATGGGTCGTAAAGGAAAGTATCTAAATCAAATAATTTGATTAGTTCTGTTGGCTTCTTCTCTCGTAAATTATAAACAAAGCATTCTATAACCATTCCTTTATTTAGTGTTTCGATTCTAGCAATAATTTCCGCAAAAGAGTCGGTAATGGAAATAAACTTCATAACAACCAGTTCCTATAAGGTTTGAAAAGAGTTATAAAGTTTTTCATTCCCACATGTCATCAATACTCTGTTTCTCACCAAAGGTATTCATCCATTTGCTCATGGATTTTAATATGGATTTAAATTCAAAGTGTTCACAAGCTACTCTGAACAGATTGAAATCAGCATCGACTTCATCCAGAATGAATTTCATCCAACTATCGCTAAACTCAACAATATCCATATCTGGATAATAACGAAGAAGCGACTTTTTGTCCGTAGGGATGGTAATTACTATCTGGTTTTTGGATATAAGGATAGCATCGGCTTCAGTCCCTTTGTGTCCTTGCCCGGCTTCTATTATCTTGGTTGCTTTAACGGGTCCGATTCCATCGATGCCCCGGATGTTATCCGCAGTATCACCCACAATAGCCTTATACAAAACATAATCTTCAGCATATACTGTGGGTTTGATGTATTCTTTCTTGATAGGGTTATAAATGTGTACCGTTGGGGATAATAACTGCAGGAAATCTGTATCCGAAGATACTATCGTTAATTCATCTCCTTCTTCCATCGCACCCGTCATCAAACCGATGATATCGTCAGCTTCCATGTCCGGTAGCCATGTATTTATCCCTAGTGATATAAGAAGACCACGAATTGTCTTCTTCAAATCGCCTGTTCCTTCTTTCTTCGTCCTGTTGGCCTTATATTCTGGTAAAATATCTTTTCTCGTCGGTGATAACGAACCATCGAACACAAAGAAAGACTTGTCTGGCTTCAATTCATCTATCGTAGCTTTGACCATCCGCAAAACCCCGTAAATAGCGCCAGTTGGCCTTCCGTCCTCAGTTTCTAACTCGCCCATTTTACTTATTGCCCTATAAAGCATAAAGTTGCCATCAAAAATCAGGTATTTCATGTCTGTTTCCCCCGTTTGTGTTATACTCTCATCACATATAAAGTTTGGTCTTACTATAAAAAAGGATAGTGGGAGGTAACTGAATGTATCAACTTTCAGATAACAACCATTATATAAAGACCAGTATAATATTCCATAGGAAATATAGGAGGCGACTTTTTGACGGTAGGTGTTACTGAAAAATATAAAAAGAATATGATAGAGGCGTCAAAAGTTATTATCGAATGCGATGGTAATATTAAAAAAGCCGCACTCAAGATGCATTTACCATATAATACAATCTGGAAACGATGGGATAGAGCCAAACAAGAAGGGATTGTAAACAATGGACAATTATCTGATATAGAAATCAAAAATGACAAGAAAAATACAGGCGAAATATGGAAAGAAACCATTACAGATGAAGAAAGGGTTATCGAAACAACCGATATCCGTATAACAACAGTAGAAGATGCCGTAAAGAAGGCAAATATAGATACTGATGTATGGGAAGTTATCAAAGTTGTGGTCAATGGATGGGATGTAAGTGCAAAATTCGGCGAAGAAGGTAACTATAAATGGTCCACAAAACAGAATTATCAGTTGAAAGTGTGGCTTAAACGAAGAATTCCAAAATTCGCTGAAGAATTTTTCGATAATTTTATTAAACGGGCCAAGAAATTTGTACCACGGTATAAACGAATTAAAAGAATACCACCCCAAAATCCACATCTACTTGTTTTATCAATGCCTGATTCACATTTTGGTATGCAAGCGTGGCATAAAGAAACAGGTGAAGATTACGATACGGAAATTGCAAGTGATATTTATATGAATGCTGGTATCGAATTATTGAACAGAGCATCGGGATATGTTATAGATAAGATAATCTTAGTAGTGGGGAACGACTTGTTCCATGCTAATGATTCTACAAACCTGACACCGAAGAGTAAAAATGAACTCGATATAGATGGTCGTATGGCAAAAGTGTTCGAAGAAGTTGCAACATCACACATTAAACTCATAAAACATCTATTGCCCGTGGCTCCTGTTGAACTCATATGGATAAAAGGAAACCATGACCCCGAATCATCATGGTATTTAGCCAAGTATTTAGAAGGTTTTTACACGAATTGTGAGGATGTTACCGTTAATACCCTTCCTGCACCTCAGAAACACATCAAATATGGGATTAATCTATTAGCTTGGACACACGGAGATGAGGAAAAACATCGTGACCTACCTGCATTAATGGCCGGAAAGTGGCCGAAAGACTGGGCAACCACAAAACATCGTGAATGGCAATTAGGTCATTTTCATAAAAAGAAGGAAATGTGGACCGTTATAGGTGATGAATTAGGTGCAGGCGTCAGAGTGCGTATAATACCATCTCTGACCACCAAAGATTACTGGCATACTAATAAAGGTTACATGAGTATAAGGTCGGCTGAAGCGTTCTTATATAGCAAAGACAAAGGTTACACAGGTCATTTCGCTGTTAATGTGTTTGACGGGAAGATATCTTAGTCAAATACAGTGGCGGAGGGTTCTTTACCATACTAATCCTCCTTCTCTTCCTTGGACTTGAGTAGATTCTTTTTGAACTCCTTGGCCACTAATACTATTTCTTGATAATGCTCCTTCCTAAGAAAAACTATGAACGCTTTCTCCACCTCTTCAATAGAGAACTTTGCATCCCGTTCCTTCTTGCA
>Ga0075116_10000138_pt1 | contig 34102 bp, 29 predicted proteins | sample AntAceMetag02UKC_FD_69786 | JGI IMG/M metagenome (GOLD analysis project Ga0075116, IMG submission 69786) | Saline lake microbial communities from Ace Lake, Antarctica- Antarctic Ace Lake Metagenome 02UKC | ecosystem: Environmental > Aquatic > Non-marine Saline and Alkaline > Saline | place...
AGGAGCAATACTTACTGATGCAGGCAGCACAAAAGAGGTGATAGTCAAGAGCATAGAAGGCTGTTTGCCGGCTGGCATAAATTTCCTTGGCTCTCATCCTTTGGCTGGTTCTGAAAGATCAGGCCTGGATCATATAGACAAGGATTTGTTTAAGGGCGCGCATTGTATTTTGACCAGGACAGGAAAGACCAATAAAGCGGCGTTGAGCAAACTAAAAAGGTTCTGGGGGAAATTAGGTATGAAGGTAGAAGTAATGAGTCTCAAGAAACATGACAAGGCGCTTTCAGCGCTGAGCCATCTTCCTCATGCAGCCAGCGTGGCGCTTTCCAATGCTTGCGCTAAAAAGGATCTGCGCCTTGCGGCAGGAGGCTTCAAGGACACTACTCGGATCGCTTCTGGCAAGCCAGAGCTGTGGAGAGATATTTTTATAACGAACAGGAAAAATATCGCTAAAGATATCGATGCGCTAAAGAAAGAACTGACAAAGATAGAGAAGGCATTGGAGAGAAATAACAGCGCGGAGCTGTTGAGGCTGCTTAGGAAAGCGAAAAAAATAAGAGATTCTATTTAAGTAGCTGTTAGCTAATAGAAGAGAGCGGTATATACAGGTCGCTGAGGCTATGATGAAGGCGATTACCGGGCTAAAGAGAGATGCGAGTCAGAGTAGCTAGTCATTCAGGATTTTGTTTTGGGGTGAAGCGAGCGATAAAGATAGCAGAAAAGACGCTCGCCTCTTCAAAGGGTTCAAAAAATATTTATTCACTGGGGTCTATTATCCATAATCCCCAGGTAGTAGGCGCTCTTTCAAAAAAAGGACTAAAGGTAATAAAGGATATTATTGACGCAAGGTCCGGCACTATAATAATATCGTCTCATGGCGCACCTATTGAAATAGTAAATAAGATAAAAAAGAAAAATCTGGCCCTGGTGGATGCAACATGCCCTTTTGTAAAGAATGCGCATAATATAGTCAAGGATCTGAAGTCAAAAGGGTATGATGTCATTGTAATAGGCGATAAAAAGCATCCCGAGGTAAAGGCGCTGTTGAGCCTGACCAGAACCACTCCCGGACCCGGGTCGGGTCGACCCGGGTCCGGGAGTGGTAAGAAGGTTGCCTTTGTGTCGCAGACGACACAGAGCAAGGATAATTACCTCAGAGGGATTTTTGATATATTAAAAGAGGACTTTAGCGAGGCAAGGATATTTAATACGATTTGTAGCGACACTGCCCAGAGGCAGGCGCTGGCAAAGAAATTCCTGAAAGAATGCGATGTAATGATGGTGGTTGGCGGCAAGGATAGCGCCAACACCAGGAGACTTTATCAGATCTGCAGGGAAAGCGGGGTGGATAGTCATCACATCGAGACAGAGAAAGAGATAAAGAAAAAGTGGTTTTTTAAAAAGAGATCTTGTGGTGTAGTAAGCGGCGCGTCAACGCCGGATGAGATGGTAAAAAAGGTTACAAAAAAAATAAAAACTCTAACGAAAGGAAGGTAATTCAAACAATGGTAAACGAAACAGAACCCAAAGAAAAGACAGAAGAGACAATGGATATGGCAGCGATGTATGAAGCGACTTTTCGCAAGATAAGCGAAGGGGATATAGTAAAGGGGAAGGTAATAGCCCTGGGCGCAAAGGATGTGTATATTGACCTTGGTTATAAATCCGAAGGCATTATATCGCGCGCGGAGTTTAAAAACCTTGGAGACATAAAGATGGGAGACGAGTTTGAAGTCTTTGTGGAGTCCAAGGAAAACGAAGATGGCATGATCGTCGTTTCCAAGTTCAAGGCGGAAAAGGCGCAGGGCTGGACAAAGATCGTGGCGAGGTATAAAGAAGGAGATTTTATAGAGGGCAGGGTTTCGCGCAAGGTAAAAGGCGGGCTCATGGTGGATGTCGGCATCGAGGCGTTTCTGCCAGCGTCGCTTGTAGCGCTGAAAGGCTTTGGTAATGTCAATCAGCTTATGAACCAGACCCTGAAGTTTAAGATCGTAAAGATGAACAAGCCCAGGAAGAACATTGTTATTTCAAGAAAGGACGCATTGTCCGAGGAAAGAGACGAGGCCAAGAAGAAGCTGGTCACCGAGATAAATGTCGGCGAGTTGCGCAAGGGAGTCGTGAAAAATATAACTGACTTTGGCGCGTTCGTGGACCTCGGCGGTATTGACGGGCTTTTGCATATCACTGATATGAGCTGGGGCAGGATTTCTCATCCAAGCGAAGTGGTGGCTATAGGCGATACCATAGAGGTGATGGTATTAAATTTTGACACTAGCAGTATGAAGGTGTCACTTGGCTTGAAGCAGAAGACAGAGAGTCCGTGGAAAGGCGCTGAAGACAGATATCCGATCGGCGCAAAGATCAAAGGCAAGGTTGTTAATATCATGCCTTATGGCGCATTTGTTGAACTTGAAAAAGGCCTAGAGGGCCTGGTGCATGTGTCTGAACTTTCCTGGACGACAAGGGTCAATAATCCCGGGGATGTGCTTGCTATTGGTGATGCAGTAGAGGCGCTGGTCTTGAGCGTTGATAGCGCGAAGCAAAAGATAGCGTTGGGAATAAAGCAGATAGAGGCAAATCCATGGATAGAGATAAAGGAAAAATTCACTGCAGGCACGCGCGCTGAAGGCAAGGTGAGGAATCTGACTGACTATGGCGCGTTTATTGAAATAGAAGGTGGTATAGAGGGTTTTGTGCATGTCAGTGATATGTCCTGGACCAGGAAGATCAATCACCCCAAGGAGTTTTTAAAGAAAGGGCAGAAGCTTGAGGTGATGATACTGGCAGTGGATTCTGATAGCCAGAGGATCTCTTTAGGCATAAAGCAGATCACGACTGATCCATGGCCTGAGATCGTAAAAAAATACAGCCTGGGGACAAGCGTAGAAGGCGCCATTACCAAGGTTGCGAGCTTTGGATTTTTTGTGGAACTTGAGAAGGAACTCGAAGGCCTGGTGCATGTGTCTGAGCTCGGGCTGGAACCTTCGCAGAAGCTGGAAGAGATATACAAGGTCGACGACAAAGTCACAGCTATTGTAGCGAAGGTGGACGAGACCGAGAGGAAGATAGGGCTGAGTCTGAAGAAGAAGGAGTAGAGGCAAAGGCCGAGAATAGGCACACTTTAGTCTGCCTGCTTATGAAGGCCTTAGTTATCCACACACCCTGTAGCCCAGGTTTAAACCTGGGCTACAGGGTGTGTGGATAACGTTGCGACAATATTGTAGGGCACACCTTAGTGTGCCAAAAAGACATTATGAATACCCAAAACCAATTAGACACGATTAGACGTGGCACAGTCGAGATTATCTCTGAGAAGGAGCTTATTTCGAAGCTGGAGAGGGGCAAGCCTCTTGTGGTAAAGGCAGGGTTTGACCCGAGCGCGCCGGATATACACCTGGGGCATACTGTGCTTTTGAGAAAACTCAGGCATTTTCAGGATCTGGGACACAAGGTCACCTTTCTTATAGGTGACTTTACAGGCATGATAGGAGATCCTACTGGCAGGAGCGAGATACGAAATCGCCTGACAGAAAAAGAAGTAAAGGAAAATGCAAAGACTTATAAGAAGCAGGTCTTTAAGATCCTCGATGAGAAAAAGACAAAGGTCGTGTTTAATAGCAAATGGCTGAATCCATTGAGCCTCAAAGATGCGCTTGAGCTTACTTCGCACAGCACTGTCTCGCAGCTTCTGGCAAGAGAAGATTTTAATCAGAGGTATAAGAGCGGGAAGAATATAAGCATTTTGGAATTTATGTACCCGCTTTTACAGGCATATGATTCTGTAGAGCTAAAAGCAGATGTAGAGCTTGGCGGTACAGACCAGAAGTTTAATTTACTCTTAGGCCGGGAGATTCAGAAAGACTATGGCCAGGAGCCACAGGCAGTAGTAATGATGCCGCTTCTTGTTGGTCTCGACGGTGTCCAGAAGATGTCGAAGTCCTATGGTAATCATATAGGTATAAGCGAGAAGCCAGAAGAGATGTTTGGTAAAATAATGTCAATAGATGACGAGAATATGCTCAATTATTACGAGCTTCTTACGGACATAGATTTAGAAGAAGTGAAAAAGCTACATCCTATGCATGCGAAGAAAAAGTTGGCCAATATTATAGTTTTACAATACCACGGCACAAAGGCTGCAGATATAGCTCAGAATGATTTTGAGAATAAGTTTGAAAAAAGAGATCCATTTGCGACATTGAAATTAAAAGAGAAATCCTTCCAGTCCAATGTTCAACTTGGAGATTTTTTAGTAGTCGAAGGTCTTTGTTCTAGTAAGGGTGAATATAGAAGACTAGTTAAGCAGAAGGCAATTGAACTAAATGGGGGCATAGTAGGCTCCATTGTAGAGCCATTTGAATCTAATAAAGAATACAGGATAAGAGTGGGTAAGACACGGTTTTTAAAGGTTATATTTAAAGCTTAAGATTTCTTAAATTACTGCTTGACATAGTTTAGTTGTGTGATATAATTCATAATTACCTAAATTATGAGAATCATTCCTTGATAATATAGAATATATATTGTGTAGGGAGGATGTTTTGAAGGGCATCGTCTGTAGGCCCTTCTTTTTTTCGCTCTTTGTAAACTAAATAGCCAAATGAACGGGTTCGAGTTATGTCAAATATTTTTGGAGAGTTTGATTCTGGCTCAGAACGAACGTTGGCGGCGTGGATAAGGCATGCAAGTCGAACGATCCCGCCCTTTCTGCTTCGAAGTTATGCTTCGAGGTAGAAAGGGCGGGATAGTGGCAAAAGGGTGAGTAACGGGTGAGTAATCTACCTTCGAGCTTGGGACAACATTCCGAAAGGAATGCTAATACCGAATAAGACCACAACCCCGCATGGGGTCGAGGTCAAAGGCAGGGACCGCAAGGCCTGTCACTTGAAGATGAGCTCGCTTTCTATCAGCTTGTTGGTGAGGTAATGGCTCACCAAGGCTACGACGGATAGCTGGTCTGAGAGGATGGTCAGCCACACTGGGACTGAGACACTGCCCAGACTCCTACGGGAGGCTGCAGTCGAGAATCTTTCGCAATGGGCGCAAGCCTGACGATGCGACGCCGCGTGAGCGATGAAGGTTTTCGGATCGTAAAGCTCTGTCACGTGGGACGAACGTCCTGAAGGCGAATAGCCTGATGGGCTGACGGTACCACGAAAGGAAGCCACGGCTAACTCCGTGCCAGCAGCCGCGGTAATACGGGGGTGGCTAACGTTGTTCGGATTCATTGGGTGTAAAGGGTATGTAGGTGGCCTTGCAAGTCGGATGTGAAATCCTTTGGCTCAACCAAAGAACTGCATTCGAAACTGCTCGGCTTGAGTTTTGGAGAGGAGAGTGGAATTCCCAGTGTAAGAGTGAAATCTGTAGATATTGGGAGGAACACCAGTGGCGAAAGCGACTCTCTGGCCAAAAACTGACACTGAAATACGAAAGCTAGGGGAGCAAACAGGATTAGATACCCTGGTAGTCCTAGCCGTAAACGATGAGCACTAGGTGTGGGGCCAAAAGCTCTGTGCCGCAGTTAACACATTAAGTGCTCCACCTGGGGACTACGGCCGCAAGGTTGAAACTCAAAGAAATTGACGGGGACCCGCACAAGCGGTGGAGCATGTGGTTTAATACGACGCTACGCGTGGAACCTTACCAGGACTTGAAAAGTGCATGAAATCCAGATGAAAGTTTGGACCTCCTTTCCGGGACATGTATACAGGTGTTGCATGGCTGTCGTCAGCTCGTGTCGTGAGATGTTGGGTTAAGTCCCGCAACGAGCGCAACCATTATCCTTAGTTGCCATCAGTTCGGCTGGGCACTCTAGGGAGACTGCCGGCGATAAGCTGGAGGAAGGTGGAGATGACGTCAAGTCAGTACGGCCCTTACGTCCTGGGCTACACACGTGCTACAATGGTCGGTACAATGGGCAGCAATTCCGTAAGGAGGAGCTAATCCTGAAAGCCGGCCTCAGTTCGGATTGAGGGCTGCAACTCGCCCTCATGAAGCTGGAATCGCTAGTAATGGCACATCAGACACGGTGCCGTGAATACGTTCCCGGGTCTTGTACACACCGCCCGTCAAGTCACCTGAGTTGACTGCACCCGAAGTCGCTGGCTCAACCCGCAAGGGAGAGAGGCGCCGAAGGTGTGGTTGGCAAGGAGGACTAAGTCGTAACAAGGTAGCCGTATCGGAAGGTGCGGCTGGATCACCTCCTTTCTAAGGAGTACGCTTTAGGCGTACAAAATGGGGTTTGACCTGACCCTAACATTAAGAAGGTTAAATCTTAACTTGTCCTGTTTGTTTGGCTTATTTTTTAATTAAGAGCACGAGGCTCTTAGGTAACTGGGCCCATAGCTCAGTTGGCTAGAGCGCTGTGCTGATAACGCAGAGGTCAGTGGTTCGACCCCACTTGGGCCCACCAATCTGCCGTAGGCGGATTGATCCTGAACGAGCGTAATGAGGCGACGAATAGGAGCCTCATAGCGTAGTGAAGGACCTCTTATAACATCAAAAGGTCTTTCACCAGCTAAAATGCTCATTGTTCATTCGCATTTCTTTACGCTGGCTCAAGATCAAATTTGTTTCGCAAATTTGGCTAAAGGTTATAGATTAAAGGCTCTAGCATAAGTTAGAGCCTTTAATCTTGAGCCTTGAGCTCGTAGTGTTCTTTGACAATTGAATAAGAAATAAGAAAACGAAGAGAAAGAAGAATCAGTAATACCGAGTGAAGTTAGACTACTAAATTAATATGTGGTCAAGCTACAAAGGGCTTTTGATGGATGACTAGGCACTAGAAGGCGAAGAAGGACGTGGTAAGCTGCGATAAGCTTCGGGGAGTCGCAAACTGGCTTTGATCCGGAGATGTCCGAATGGGGAAACCCAGTGCGGGTTATACCGCACTATCTTTATCTGAATACATAGGGTAAAGATGCGATACTAGGGGAAGTGAAACATCTCAGTACCCTGAGGAAAAGAAAGAGAAATCTATTTCCAGAGTAGTGGCGAGCGAAATGGAAACAGCCTAAATTTCTTGAGCGTGATAGCCTGTATGCGTTGCTCAAGAAAGGTCATGGGACTAAGTTGGACTGGTGTACAGACCGGTCGGTTTTGGTATTCTTTATAGTTGAATTGCCTGGAAAGGTAAGCCAAAGAGGGTGATAGCCCCGTAAATAAAATAAAGGTATTGAAACTGGATTTAGTTCCCAAGTACTACGGGACACGTGAAACCCTGTGGGAATTCGGCCCGACCATGGGCCAAGGCTAAATACTCTCTAGTGACCGATAGCGCACAAGTAATGTGAATGAAAGTTGAAAAGTCCCCCTTCAAGGGGAGTGAAATAGTACCTGAAATCATCAGCCTACAAGCGGTAGGAGGGCTATGTCCCGCCTTCGGTGGGAAATGCCTGACTGCGTGCCTATTGAATAATGATCCGGCGAGTTATTTGGAGTAGCAAGGTTAATCCCTTCTGGGGAGAAGCCGTAGCGAAAGCGAGTCTGAATAGGGCGATAAGTTACTTTAAATAGACCCGAAGCTGAGCGATCTACCCATGGCCAGGATGAAGCGCGAGTAAAATCGCGTGGAGGTCCGAACAGGTTTACGTTGAAAAGTGATCTGATGAGCTGTGGGTCGGAGTGAAAGGCTAATCAAGCTCAGTGATAGCTGGTTCTCCTCGAAATAGCTTTAGGGCTAGCCTTGCAAATTAGAGTTTGGGGGTAGAGTACTGAATGGGCTAGGGGACCTACCAGTCTTCCGAACCCAATCCAACTCCGAATACCAAACTTTTTTATTGCAGGAGTCAGACTACGGGGGATAAGCTCCGTGGTCAAAAGGGAAACAGCCCAGACCGTCAGCTAAGGTCCCAAAATATATGCTAAGTGGTAAAGGATGTGAAATCACTCAGACAACCAGGATGTTGGCTTAGAGGCAGCCATCATTTAAAGAGTGCGTAATAGCTCACTGGTCAAGTGGTTTTGCGCCGACAATGATCGGGGCTAAGCATATTACCGAAGCTACGGATTGTAGATGCCTGCGGGCAACTACAGTGGTAGAGGAGCGTTCTATGTTAGATTGAAGGCAGACCGTAAGGACTGCTGGACGAGATAGAAGTGATTATGCCGGAATAAGTAGCGAAAATCACGGTGGAAAACCGTGACGCCGTAAATCCAAGGGTTCCTGGGGAAGGTTAATCCGCCCAGGGTTAGTCGATCCTAAGCCGAGGCCGAAAGGCGTAGGCGATGGACAATCTGTTAATATTCAGATACTGCTAGGTCTGCGTTTTAAAAGATCAAGGTGACGCAGGAAGATAAACCATCGGCCGGTTGGATGTGGCCGTATAAGCCTGTAGTCCGCCGCAAGGCGTGATAAAGGGTGATGTGGAGTCCAATCTACGGAGCGGACGAACTGGTTGATTCTACGCTGCCAAGAAATAGCCATGGTCTCAGTTGGCCAAGCATTCGTACCTAAACCGACACAGGTGGATGAGGAGAATATCCTAAGGCGCTCGATAGTACTCTCGTTAAGGAACTCGGCAAAATTGCCCCGTAACTTCGGAAGAAGGGGCGCCCCGCTTCGGCGGGGTCTCAGTAAAGAGGCTCTTGCGACTGTTTAGCAAAAACACATGTCTCTGCAAAGTCGCACAAGACGACGTATAGGGATTGACACCTGCCCGGTGCTGGAAGGTTAAGGGAAGAGGTTAATCACTTCGGTGATGAAGCTTTGAACCGAAGCCCCAGTAAACGGCGGCCGTAACTATAACGGTCCTAAGGTAGCGAAATTCCTTGTCGGGTAAGTTCCGACCCGCACGAATGGTGTAACGACAAGAGCGCTGTCTCAACGAGAGGCTCGGTGAAATTGTAGTAGCGGTGAAGATGCCGCTTACATGTAACGGGACGAAAAGACCCCGGAACCTTTACTGTACTTTGGTATTGAATTTTGATCCAATCTGTGTAGCATAGTCGGGAGACTTTGAAGCATGGGCGTTAGCCTGTGTGGAGTCGTCAGTGAAATACCGACCTTATTATATTAGGATTCTAACCTACAGCTGTCATCCAGCTGAGGAACAGTGCCAGACGGGCAGTTTGACTGGGGCGGTGGCCTCCAAAAGAGTAACGGAGGCGTTCAAAGGTTCTCTCAGCGCGGTTGGCAATCGCGCATTGAGCGTAATGGTATAAGAGAGCTTAACTGCAAGACCAACAAGTCGAGCAGATACGAAAGTAGGACATAGTGATCCGGCGGTGGAGTATGGAATCGCCGTCGCTCAACGGATAAAAGGTACTCCGGGGATAACAGGCTTATCTTGCCCGAGAGTTCATATCGACGGCAAGGTTTGGCACCTCGATGTCGGCTCATCACATCCTGGGGGTGGAGAAGCTCCCAAGGGTTCGGCTGTTCGCCGATTAAAGTGGTACGTGAGCTGGGTTCAGAACGTCGTAAGACAGTTCGGTCTCTATCTGTTACATGCGAAGGATGTTTGCGGAGGTATGTCCCTAGTACGAGAGGACCGGGATATACGAACCAATGGTGTTCCAGTTGTCACGCCAGTGGCAGTTGCTGGGTAGCTAAGTTCGGAAAGGATAAGCGCTGAATGCATATAAGCGCGAAGCCTTCTCCAAGATTAAACATCCCCCCGCTTCGGCGGGATAAGGCACCTTGTAGATGACGAGGTTGATAGGCTGGAGGTGCAAGGCCAGCAATGGCTTCAGCTGACCAGTACTAATCTGCCGAAAGGCTTGACCACTTATTAATTTATTGGTTTAGCGAGTATTACTGATTATTGAAAAATTTCCGGAGTGGCCATACTGGAGGGGACACACCCGTTCCCATTCCGAATACGGCAGTTAAGCCCTTCAAGGCCGATGGTACTGCACTGGCAACGGTGTGGGAGAGTAGGTAGTTGCTCCGGTTTATATTAAGGGACGTCCGCTTTAGGTGGACGTCCCTTTTTTTTGTGTCTGAGGTGTCCTTCTCTCAGTGCAATTTTTTGCTCGCCTAGCTTTACACTTGAGCAATGCTCAGGTGTAAAGCTAGGCACTATTCCCGGCAGTCTAATATTTCCCTCTTTACTCCTGTGGTCTTTTATGCTACAATAAAAATCTGCAAAATTTGGATACTGATCCTTAGAACACTTAGAGGAGGTATGTCTTGGCGGGCCACACTATAAGAGATATAAGAAATATAGCATTAATATCCCACGCAGGGAGCGGGAAGACCACGCTTGCAGAAGCAATGGCGCATAATGCTGGCGTGACAAGCCGCTTTGGAAATGTAGAGGACGGGACTACTGTCAGTGACTACTCAGAAGACGAAAAGGAGCGAAAGGTCTCGATCAACTCAAGCGTATTGAGCTTTGATTATCAGGGTAAACATATAAACCTTATTGACACGCCTGGTTATGCGGACTTTATAGGAGAGGCGATGGCCTGCCTGACTGCAGTTGACAGCGCGATTTTGCTTGTGGATGCCTTTGAGGGCGTAGAGGTCGGTACGGAAAAATTTTGGAACATAGCGAGTGAGCAAAAGCTTCCGCGGTTTATTATGATCAATAAGATGAACAAGGAAAATATAGATTTTAATATGACATTCAGCAGTATAAAGGAAAGGCTGGGCAAGGGATGTGTGCTTGTGGGCATGCCGATTGGGACCGGAACAGGTTTTAAAGGCGTTGTAAATTTAATGGATATCTCGGCTATCGACGCATTGAGCGGAGATGACAAGACCAGGGCAGAAGGCCTAAGGAACGCATTGATAGAAGTGATCGCCGAGAACAATGACGAGCTTTTGGAAGAATATCTGAGTGGCAAGGAATTGACCCCGGAAGAGATCTCAAATGGATTTAAAAAAGGGGTTATTTCGGGCGAGATCTTTCCTGTTTTTTGCGGCGCGAGCGTGGCGAATATTGGTGTAAAAGAGCTTCTTTCCGCAGCAGTAGACATCCTGCCGTCGCCAGATGAGAGGCCGGCAAAGATAGTTAAAGATGCGAAGACAAACGAAGATAAGGAATTAAAGCCAGGTCCGGGCGCGCCATTTGCTGCAAGGGTATTCAAGTCTATTTCTGATCCTTATGTAGGTCAGCTGACTATTATGAGGATTTTTTCAGGCACGCTTGATTCAGACACAGGTTTTTACAATGTGACAAAACAGGCCAGGGAAAGAATCGGTTCATTGATTAATCTATTTGGTAAAGATCAAGAATCAGTAACAGGCGCTATAGCAGGTGACATAGTAGCTGTCGCAAAGCTAAAGAATACCTCCACGGGTGATTCGCTTTGTACAGATAAGTATCAGGTCTTATTCCCCAGAGTAAATTTTCCTGAGCCTGCCATATCATTTTCAGTAAAGCCAAGGACGCGTTCAGACGAGGATAAGATCTCAATCGCGCTCCATAAGCTTATGGCAGAGGATAATACATTTATGACTAGCAGGGACGAGCAGACAAAGGAGCTTATTGTCTCAGGCATGGGAGACCTGCACCTCAGCATCATGATAAGTCGTCTTAAGAAGAGATTTAATGTCGAGGTCGATACAGGCACGCCAAAGGTAGCCTATAAAGAGACGATCAAGAAGATGGTGAAGGTACAGAATAAGTACAAGAGACAGACCGGAGGCCACGGTCAATACGGAGATGTCTGGATACAGATCGAGCCAATGGAAAGAGGGGCAGGTTTTGAATTTGTTAATAATATTGTAGGCGGTGCGATCCCCAGAAATTATATCCCAGCCGTAGAAAAAGGCGTATTAGAAGCGATGGCGAGAGGCATTATAGCCGGATACCCTGTTGTTGATGTAAGGGTCATACTTTATGACGGGTCTTATCATGACGTGGATTCTTCAGATATGGCGTTTAAGATAGCAGGCTCTGGCGCTATGAAAAAGGCAGCGCTGGATGCAGGCCCTTGCTTATTAGAGCCGGTCATGGATGTAGATGTTGTAGTGCCTGACGAGTTCATGGGAGATGTTACAGGAAATTTAAGTTCCAGGCGTGGCAAGATCGCCGGCATGGATGTAGCAGGAAAGAGCCAGGTCATAAAAGCAAAGGTGCCGCTCGCAGAGATGTTTAAATACGCTTCTGAACTTAAGTCAATGACAGGCGGCCGCGGGTCATACACAATGAGATTTTCGCACTACGAAGAAGCGCCTCATAAAATAGCTCAGGGAATTATAGCAAAATACCAGGAGCAACGACAGGCAGAGCAGGAGAAATAGGAGGAACAATGTCAGGTCATTCGAAATGGGCATCGATAAAACATAAGAAGGCAGCCACGGACTCAAAGCGCGGCAAGATATTCACAAAACTCATAAAGGAAATAACAGTAGCTGCGCGTCATGGCGGCGGAGAGTCAGAGAAAAACCCGCGGCTCAGGACAGCTATTGACCGCGCAAAACAGGCAAACATGCCAGCTGACAATATTGATCGAGCTGTTAAAAAAGGCACGGGCGAATTAGAAGGCGTGACTTATGAAGAGTTTACCATGGAAGGATATGGACCGGGCGGGGTTGCAATAATGGTAGAGATAGTGACTGATAATAAAAATCGCACCGCGGCGGATATAAGGACTATATTTTCCAAGAGGAACGGCAATGTCGCAGGGGCAGGCTCAGTGAGCTGGATATTTGAGAAAAAGGGTTATCTCGAGGTTGATAAAAAAGACGTGCCTGAAGACAAGATAATGGATATTGTCCTTGATGCAGGCGCGCAAGATATGCAGGCGGAAGATGATATCTACAGTATCACTACTGACATTAAGGATTTTGAAAATGTTAAAAAGGCCATTGAGGATAGCGGGATAAAGGTAAAGAGCGCAGAGATCACAATGATACCCAAGAACACCATGGCGCTGGCAGGCGATAAGGCAAAGCAGATACTGGCCCTGGTAGATGCGCTCGAGGATAGCGACGACGTGCAGAATGTGTATGCAAATCTTGACATACCAGATGATATAGCGGAGTAGCGATGCGCATTCTCGGGATAGATCCGGGATTAGGGATAATAGGATACGGGCTTATTGAGCTGTCTGGCAGGCAATTAAAAGTAATAGAGGCAGGCGTTATACGCTCTAACGCCAAGTATAAATTAGAAAAGAGACTCGCCCAGATCTACGCAAAGGTATTAAGATTGATAAAGGATGTAGGGCCGGATGTAGCTGTTTTAGAAAATCTTTATTCTCATTATAAGCATCCAAGGACTTCGATATTTATGGGTCATGCGCGCGGCGTTATATGTCTTGCAGTAGAGCAGGAAAAGGTCGAGCTAATAAATTATCCCAGCACAAGGGTAAAAAAGGCAGTGACGGGCAGGGGCCATGCGTCAAAACAGCAGGTCCAGCGCACAGTCACAAGTCTATTGAATCTGGAAAGTGTTCCTGAGCCTGTGGATGTGACAGATGCGCTTGCCCTTGCAATAACGCATGCAAATGTGTGTATGCATAATTTGTAACTATGTTAGCCTCCAGCAGCTGACAGCTGAGAGCTGAGAGCTTTTTTTATGATCTGTAAAATTTCTGGAAAGCTAGTAGACAAAAAAGAAGATTCAGTAGTCCTGGATGTCAATGGCATCTGCTACGAGGTGCTTATTCCGGGAGCTGTGATGAATTCTTTGGACGCTCAGATCAAAGATGGCGCATTGTCTTTGATTATTTATCACTATCTCCAGGTAGAGCCGTCAAGGGGTTTTCCATTTCTCATAGGTTTCTTGAATGATATTGAGAAGGAGTTTTTTGAAAAATTCATAACAGTCTCAGGTATTGGGCCAAAGGCAGCTGTAAGGGCCTTGAAGATGTCTATATCCACTATAGCGCAGGCAATAGACACAGGGGACGTGAGTACGCTGAAGTCACTTCCTGGCATAGGCGAGCAGAGGGCAAGAGAGATCGTGGCAAAGTTACAGGGAAAGGTCGGGAAATTCGGGCTTATACAGGATGGCGCTGAGAACACCGCTAAATCACGTAATGGAAAAGAGGATGTGGAGCAGGAGGCGTTAGGCGTGCTTTTGCAGCTTCAGTATAAAAAAATCGAGGCAAAAAATATGATACAGGCTGCCCTGACACGCAATTCAGACATCAAGACATCAGAGGATTTGTTAAACGAGGTGTATAAGCAGAAGACGAAAAAATAGCTTTAAGCTGAAGGCTGAAAATAATGGCTAAAAAAGACATTCGAGACGATCGGGAACGGTTGATAATGCAAAAGGAATCAGAGGAAGAGGTTGTATTTAATATTTCTCTTCGTCCTGACAAGCTTGAGCATTATGTAGGCCAGAAACATACTATTGACAACCTCAAGATAGGAATACAGGCTGCAAAGAAGAGGAAGGAAAGCCTTGAGCATGTGCTTCTTTCAGGTCCGCCTGGGCTGGGTAAGACAACTCTTGCCCACATAGTAGCCCATGAGATGGGTTCAAAGATCACTGCTACCTCAGGTCCTGCAATAGAAAGGGCAGGTGACCTTATAGGTATCCTTACTAATCTCGGAGAAGGGGACGTCTTATTCATAGACGAGATCCATCGCCTTTCCAAAGTAGTCGAGGAGTTTATCTATCCGGCCATGGAAAATTATCAGATCGATTTTCTGATCGATAAAGGCCCGTATGCCAAGACCATCAAATTTAATCTCAAGAGATTTACGCTTATTGGCGCTACTACGCGTGCAGGTTTATTGAGCGCGCCTTTAAGGGGCAGGTTTGGTATGCTTTATCACCTTGATTTTTATACAGAGGAAGACCTGGTCAAGATATTAGACCGCTCTGCTAAGCTTTTAGGAGTCTCGCTTGATAAAGAATCAGGTCATGAGATCGCAAGGCGTTCGCGCGGTACGCCAAGGGTAGCGAATCGGCTTTTGCGCAGGGTAAGAGACTATAGCGAGGTAAAAGGAGACAGTAAGATCGATAAAAAGATCGCTATGGATGCATTGAGCTCTCATCGCATAGATGCAGCAGGCCTTGATGATATGGACAGGAAGGTATTAAAGGCTTTGATTGATTTTTATGATGGCGGCCCTGCTGGCATTGAGTCGCTTGCAGCTACTTTAAATGAAGAGAGTGACACGATAGTGGATGTCGTGGAGCCGTTTTTACTTAAGATCGGTTTTATCAAGCGCACGCCCAGGGGTCGGGAAGTCACAAAACGAGCCTACGACCACCTGGGGATAGCATTTAATAAAGAGAACCAAAAAGAATTATTCTGAGATGAAATTATTATTGCACATCTGCTGTGGTCCTTGCGCGATCTACCCTATAAAACATTTGGCAGGAAAGAAATTCGATGAGATAGTCGGTTATTATTATAACCCTAATATCCATCCGCCGAGTGAATTTAAGAAACGCAGGGACGCATTAAAAGAAGCTGAAAAAAAGTTGGGTTTTAAGGTGATCTATCCTCCTTATGTGATGGAGGAATATTTCAGAAAGATCTCATCAAAGGAAGATGCTCCCCAAAGGTGCAGTCTCTGTTGGGAGCTCAGGCTTTTACAGGCAGCGGATTATGCAAAAGAAAATTCTTTCAACGCGTTTACAACCACTCTTTTGATAAGCCCGTACCAGGATCACGAGCGGGTAAAAGGTATCGGTGAAAGGATCGCAAAGGAAAAAGGCATTGATTTTTACTACGAAGATTTTCGTAAGGGATTCTGGGAGTCGCAGGACAGGGCAAAAGAGCTGGATGTATACCGCCAGAAGTATTGCGGCTGCGTGTTTTCCGAGTTGGAGCGAGTGAAGGTCAAATAATTTTACCCAGGTAAGTATGTCAAACATTGCGAGTTTTTGTAAAATCTTGATCTTCATAGGTCGCAGACAATGATACGTAAAATTTTATCCATTTTCTTACTAGTCGTTTCTATGATTTTACTTCCACTTTATGCCTATGCCATGGGTGATCATCCAAGGCCTACATATAATCCTGTCAGGGTATTGGTTGTAAAAAATGCCAAGAGTATAGAATTAAAGATAAAAGGAAGTTATAAAAAAGTCGATTTTAATACCGGGGCCCTTATAAAAGAAGGCAAGTCATTGCAAGGGGCTATTATCCATGCGCAAGACATCAGTTTAAAAGGCATAAAGATCCTGCCGGAAGAAAAAACGCGTCTCTATATAAACAATCGCCAGTTTCGGGGCATTATTGATATTTTAAAAGACGAAGAAGAAAAGATCTTTGTAGTCAATCATATAGATATAGAGGAGTATCTCTATGGCGTTCTTTATCATGAGGTCTCGCATCTCTGGCCGATAGAGGTCTTAAAGGCGCAGGCAATAGCTGCAAGGACATATGCGATGTATCAAAAGCTCGTTACTAAAAATAAATTCTATGACCTTACTTCTGATGTTTATTCGCAGATGTATGGCGGCAGGACCTCTGAGACGCGGAGTACAAGAAAGGCTGTAAATTTGACGCAGGGCCTTGTGTTGATGTACGACGGAAAGGTCTTCCCGAGCTACTACCATGCTACCTGCGGAGGCCGCACTTCTGATGTCACGACTATATGGAACATCAATGTCCCTGCATTAAAGGCCAGGTGGTGTGATTACTGTAAGATGTCTCCGCATTATTCATGGAAGAAAGAATTCAGGTTTGACCAGATAAAAGACAAGCTCAAGGCCAGTGGTTATGATATAGATATTGTATCAGTCAAGGTCATTGAAAGAGATGCCTCCGGCAGGGCATTAGACGTGTTGCTGGAAGGGAAAGATCGCGATATGCAGCTAAGCGGAAATAAATTCAGGCTGGCAATAGGCCCGAATGAGATAAAGAGCACAAATTTTGAGGTCAGGAACAGAGGTAGTTTTGTTACCTTTATTGGAAAAGGATGGGGTCATGGCATAGGCATGTGCCAGTGGGGCGCGTTTGGCATGGCCAGAGAAGGATTCAAGGCGCATCAGATACTCGAATACTATTACCCAGGCGCTAACTTAGTGAGAGTGGAATAACGAATTTTTCCCGTCCCGGAAGGGAAATGGTCATTTCCCTTCCGGGACGGGAAAAATAAATTGATGAAATTATCGGATTTCGATTATAATCTACCAAAAGAATTGATCGCGCAGTATCCGAGCGAGGCTCGTGAAGAGTCCAGGCTCCTGGTCTTGCATAGAGAGACAGGCAAGATAGAGCATAGGATCTTCAGGGATATTGTCGGGTATTTTAATCAGGATGATTCTCTTGTATTAAACAATACAAAGGTCGTGCCAGCGAGACTTGTGGGCAAGAAGGACACAGGTGGAAAGATCGAGGCGCTTGTGTTGGCTCCAGGCTCCAGGCTCCAGGCTCCAGGGGATGCATGCGAAGTATTGTTAAAGCCAACAAGGGGATGCAAGGTTGGTAGTAAATTAATTTTTGGCAATGGAGAATTAAAGGTTGAGGTGACAAGAATAGAAAATGGCAGGAGATTTTTGAGATTTGAGTGTAATGGAAATTTTGAAGAATTATTGGACAAATTTGGCAAGATGCCTTTACCGCCGTATATCAAGCGGGAACCAGTTGGTTCTGACAGGGATAGATATCAGACAGTTTATGCTGACAGGAAAGGCGCTGTTGCAGCACCCACAGCAGGCCTGCATTTTACAAAGGATATTTTATCTCAAATTTCTAAAAAGGGAGCTTTAGTAGACTATGTGACTTTGCACGTTGGCTATGGCACGTTCAAGCCGGTAAAGTCCGATGACATCACTGCGCATGAAATGGAAAAAGAATATTTTGAAATAGACCCTGAATTGATCAAAAGGTTGAAGAACAAAAAGGGCAGGACAGTAGCTGTTGGTACAACTACATGCAGGACTCTAGAAACTCTGGGTAGATGCGTAGACTACCCAACGGTAGCCTACGCATCTACCCAAGGTTGGACAGACCTATTTATTTATCCCGGTTTCAAGTTCAACGCAGTCGATGCGCTTTTGACAAATTTTCACCTGCCCAGGACAACGCTTTTGATGCTCGTGAGCGCATTTTGCGGCAGAGAGCTTTTGATGAAGGCGTATGAAGAAGCGATAAGGGAGAAGTACAGATTTTATTCGTATGGCGATGCGATGTTGATACTGTAATATTCTTCTCGACAAGCTCGAAGAATATTAAATATTGTTCGAGCGAAGTCGAGAACAAAGGAAGCAATGTTCAAAATAACTCATAAAGACAAACATACAAAGGCTAGGGTCGGGTTGCTCGAGACGCCGCATGGTGTTATTGAGACGCCTGAATTTATGCCAGTCGGGACTCAGGCTACTGTAAAGGCGCTTTCTAATGAAGAAGTAAAATATTGCGGTACGCAGATCATTTTAGGAAATACATACCATCTTTATCTCAGGCCCGGCATGGATGTCATTAAAAATGCAGGCGGCCTGCATAAGTTTATGTCGTGGGATGGGCCTATATTGACTGACAGCGGTGGGTTTCAGATATTCAGTCTTGCAAAATTGATGAAGGTAAAAAGACAAGGCGTTAAATTTCAGTCGCATATTGACGGCTCCAGTCATTTTTTGACACCCGAGGATGTTGTGAAATTGCAGCACGAACTCGGAAGCGACATAATGATGGTGCTGGACGAGTGTCTGAAGTATCCATGCCCGAAAGATAAGGCAGAGCAGTCGCTAGAGCTCACGAATGATTGGGCCAGAAGGTCGAAACAAGAGTTTCAAAAACAAGCGACAAGCGACAAGCGACAAGTAACAAGTTTGTTATTCGGTATCGTGCAAGGCAGCACATATCCTGATCTGCGCAAGAAGTCTGCAGAGGAGCTTGTAAATATTGGATTTGACGGATATGCCATAGGTGGTTTAAGCGTCGGGGAGCCAAAGGATCTTATGTATGAGATGTTGGAGGATTCAGTTAAGTATCTCCCGGAAGATAAGCCCCGTTATTCTATGGGGATCGGCATGCCGCATGATTTTTTCAATGCGATCGAGATGGGCGTGGACATGTTTGACTGTGTTGTCCCGACGAGAAACGCGAGAAACGGTGCGGCATATACAAATGAGGGCCGGCTTATTATTAGAAATGGCGAGTACTCAAAAGATCTCAGGCCGCTGAGTGAAAGTTGCGACTGCGTAGTCTGTAAAAATTATACACGTTCGTATATAAGGCACTTGTTCAATACGCAAGAAATCCTTGGCCTGCGACTTACTTCTTTACATAATGTATATTTTTATGTACACTTATTGAAAAGGATAAGGGGCGCAATCAAAGAAGGCGGGTTTTTGGAGTTAAAACAGGAGTTTAAGGATAAAGTGTTTTGATATCCAAACTCGTCCGCTTTAGGCGGACGGGTTTGAAACAGCAGTAGAAAGGAGTTAGCAATGAATCCACAGGTAGCTCAGCCAAATGCAATAGCCAGTCTAATGCCGATTATTTTTATATTTGGTATATTCTATTTTCTTTTGATCAGGCCGCAGCAGAAGAAACAAAAAGAACACCAGAAGATGGTCTCTGAATTAAAGAAAAATGACGAGGTCGTTACATCTGGCGGCATGCACGGAACTGTCGTAAATGTAAAAGATACGACCCTGACATTGAAGGTAGACGAGAATGTGAAGGTCGAAATAAATAAAAGCGCAATCGCATACGTGAAGAAAAGTAGATAGAGGTAATGGCCTTTAATAAGGTAGGCCAGGTTTAAACCTGGCCTACAGGGAAAGGCCATTGTGACATATTGTAGGGCGCACTTTAGTGTGCCAAAAACTACGGAGGAGTGATGACAAAGAATCTACAGTGGCGGATATTAATAGCCCTTGGTGTAATAATCTTTGCTGTGTTAGGCATGCTGCCGATACAGGAAAAGATAAACCTTGGACTTGATCTGCAAGGCGGCATGCGCCTTGTGCTTAAAGTGGATATTGACAAGATCCCTGAAGAGGCGCGTGAAGACGCACCTAACAGGGCGCTTGAGATAATCCGCAACCGAATCGACCAGTTTGGTGTAAGGGAGCCGCTCATACAGAGGCAGGGTAAGAATGCCATTGTGGTTCAGCTCCCAGGCGTTACTGACAGGGACAGGGCAATAGAACTAATAGGCAAGACCGCTCTTTTAGAGTTTAAAATAGTGGAGGACAGCGAGGAGCTTAATCAGAGGGCGAGCGCTGGCGATATCCCTGAAGGGTATGAACTAAAGCAGGAAGAAAAACAAACCCTGCTTTTACGTAAAAATGCCGAGCTTACAGGCGATACGCTGATAAGCGCAGAGGTCAAGTTTGACCAGTCCAGATTTAACGAGGCTTATATAGCGATCGAGTTTAATTCTAAAGGCGCGGCTATATTCTCGGAGGTGACAGGTCAGAATATTGGAAAGAGGCTTGCTATTGTCCTTGATGGGAAAATCCACTCAGCGCCGCGCATAAACGAAAAAATACCATCAGGCCGGGCAAGCATAACAGGCAGGTTTACTGTTGAAGAGGCAGGAGATCTGGCTATTGTGTTGCGCGCTGGCGCATTGCCTGCGCCGATATACATCGAGGAAGAGCGGACAGTAGGCGCTCTTCTGGGCCGTGATTCAATAGAGAGCGGCATAAGGGCCTCGCTTATAGGAGTGGCATTGGTCCTCGGGTTTATGGTCATATATTATCTTTTTTCAGGGATCATCGCGAGCATTGCAATGTTATTAAATTTTGCGATAGTCCTGGGGGTCCTGGGCTGGCTTCATACGACATTGACCCTGCCAGGCATAGCAGGCATGATCCTTGTCATAGGCATGGCAGTCGACGCAAATGTCTTGATATATGAACGCATACGGGAAGAACTTTCAACAGGAAAGCATATACGAAGCGCAATATCGTCCGGCTATCACAAGGCGTTTACCACTATAATGGATTCCAATATCACCACACTTATCGCCGCGATGCTATTATTTAAATTCGGGACAGGCCCTATAAGAGGTTTTGGCGTCACGCTTTCAATAGGTATACTGGCCAGTATGTTTACCGCGATATTTGTGACACGGATCATATTTGATCTGGTTACAGGCAATAAAAAATTTACAAAGCTGCCCATGCTGCAATTTTTCAAGAACAGCAAGATAGATTTTATAAACAAGAGATGGATCGCGTATGTGGCGTCTACGATCATTCTGCTCGGGGGGATGGCTATTTTCCTTGCAAGGGGCGAAAAGGCTTATGGCATTGATTTTACCGGCGGACAGATGCAGGAATATAGATTTGCCTCGCCCGTTGAAATAGAAGACGTCAGGCATTCTCTTGTGGGTATTGGAATAGAAGACGCCACGATCCAGAGCATGGAGGCCAAGAACCAGGTATTGATAAAGACCTCAGAGGATGCTGCGTCTGAGATAACAAAAGAATTTAAAAAAAGTTTCAGTGGCAATCCAGCGGAGCTCATGCGCGTGGAAAAGGTCGGGCCTTCTATAGGAAAGCACTTGAGGAAAAGCGCAAGGCTTGCATTGCTGTGGAGTCTCATAGGTATATTGATCTATGTTGGATTCAGGTTTAAAAATGTTGGATTTGCTGTAGCTGGAGTAATAGCGCTCTTTCATGACGTGTTTGTTGCGATTGGTTTTCTTGCTGCAACGGGCAGGGAGCTCAACATTACAATAGTTGCCGCGCTTCTGACAATAGCAGGTTATTCTATCAACGATACCATTGTCATATATTCCAGGATAAGGGAAAATCTAAAGCTTTATCGCAAGGCCAGCATGAAGGAGATAATAAACATGAGCGTGAACCAGACGCTTTCCAGGACTTTATTGACTACCCTGACAACGCTCCTTGCAGTCGTGTCTATTTTCCTTTTTGGCGGAGAGGTGCTAAGGGATTTTTCATTCACGCTTCTGGTCGGAATCATATCAGGTATATATTCGACAATATACATCGCCGCGCCGCTCATAATATTCTGGCACGAGAAGAGGGCGTGATAGCTACATTCTCGACTCGGCAAAAAATATTCTTCGAGCAAGGTCGAGAAGCCCCTCGACTTTACTCGGGGCAGGAATATTTTTTTGCCTCTCTCGAATAATATTTATGAATAAATTCAAACAGATCAGACGCATACTAGTAGTGATCCTTGTCCTGAACTGGCTCGTTGCATTCAGTAAGATCGTCTATGGCGTCATCACACAATGCGCGTCCATGATAGCTGATGGCGTGCATTCGTTCGGAGATGGCGCGTCCAATGTAATCGGCCTCGTCGGTATATGGGCTGCGGCCAGGCCCAGGGACGAGTCCCATCCGTATGGCCACAAAAAATTCGAGACCTTTGCAACGCTGGGTATAGCGGTAATACTTTTTATCGCAGCATTAAATATACTCAAGGATGCCTTCGCGAGGATCTTTCACCCAGTAACGCCAGATGTCACGACTTTTAGTTTTATGATTATGGCCGTAACCGTGATCATTAATTTCTTTGTGATGAGATATGAATATAAGAAAGGGCAACAGTTTTCCAGTGATATATTGGTATGTGATTCTATGCACACGAGAAGCGATATATTCGCCTCTTTGGGCGTAATAGGCACGCTTGTAGCAATAAAAATAGGTTTCCCGTTTTTAGATACGATAGTGGCCAGCCTTATAGCTATATTGATCGCAAAAGCAGGCCTTGAGATCTTAAAAAAGAGCTCTGATGTCCTGTGTGACGCAAGCGCTTTATCTGATACGGTCATAGAAGGCGTGGTAAATAAAGTGCCAGGTATCAGGTCTATCCATAATATAAGGACGCGCGGAAGAAAAGATGATATACATGTGGACCTGCATGTGATTATAAAAGCGAAGATGCATGTTGAGGACGCGCACAGACTTAGTCATAAGATAGAATCCGAGCTTAAAGGGCAGATCCCGGGGATAACAAATGTGAACATACACATGGAGCCTGGCAAATGAAAAAATGGAGCGTTGCGCAGACTGATATATTGCAGCAGAATAAGTTAGGAAGCGAGCTTGAGATCTCGCCTATCGTCGCGCAATTATTGTTAAACAGGGGCATAACTGACACTGACAAAGCAAAGACATTTTTATCTGGCAGTATGTCAGAGCTATATAATCCGTTTTTGTTAGAAGGCATGCATGAGGCAGTGATGCGGATAAAAAATGCGATCAACAACGAAGAAAAGATACTTATACATGGTGACTATGATGTAGATGGCATAACGGCCGTTGCTGTTCTTATGTTTACATTGCGCAGTTTAGGGATAGAGCCGGTTTATTATATACCTGACAGGCTTACTCAAGGCTATGGCCTTAGTTCAGGTGGGGTCAGGGAGGCCATAGATACAGGCGCCAGAGTTGTGATAACAGTAGATTGCGGTATCACAAGTAGCGAAGAGGTGAAGGCGCTTAATGAACATAATATAGATGTTATCATCACAGACCATCATGAGTTGTCAAAGGATCTGCCGCCTGCATACGCGATTGTAAATCCGCACAGGAAGGACTGTTATTATTCTGACAAGGATCTTTCAGGCGTCAGCATCGCGTTTAAACTTTGTGATGCATTGTGCTCTGAATTCAACAGCAAAGAGGCATGGAAACACCTTGACCTTGTTTCATTGGGGACTATTTCAGATGTAGCCCCGCTTTTAGGTGAAAACAGGATCCTTGTAAAAGAGGGACTTAAATTATTTAAAACTGATAAGTTAAATAAAGGTGTCAGGGCATTGATAGAGGTCGGTGGCCTGAAGGATAGAGAGATAGGTTCTTTTGAAATAGGTTATATGCTGGGACCGCGAATAAATGCAGCTGGACGACTGGGCTCGGCAAGGACTGCGGTTGAACTGTTGTTGACAGATGATAAGGAAAAAGCCCTTTTACTGGCAAAGGGATTAAATGACGCGAACAGGGCAAGGCAGAAGATAGGGGCAAGTACCTTGAAAGAGGCCCTGTCCAAGGTGGACAAGTATATAAATTTAAAACACCACAAGGTCATTGTGCTTCACAATGAAGGCTGGCATAAAGGCGTGATCGGGATCGTGGCGTCCAGGATATCAGACAGATTTTACAGGCCTACGATACTTATTTCCACAAAGGATGGTGTGGGCAGGGGCTCAGGCAGGTCCATAGAGAGTTTCCATTTATATGATGCGCTCATTGGATGCGAAGGCCTTTTAAAAGAGTATGGCGGTCACCAATACGCATGCGGACTCACTATCCTGGAGGAGAATCTGGAGAAGTTTACAGAGATGATAAATGAGATAGCCAATACCGTGCTGACAGCAGATGATCTTATTCCTCATCTTGATATCGATATGGAGATACCGCTGGCTTCCCTTGATCATGATGTTATTGACCAGATAAATAGGCTCCAGCCGTTTGGAGAAGAAAATCCAGAGCCTGTATTCTGTTCCAGAAATTTGAGATTAGCAAGGCCGGTAAGGGTACTTAAAGGCGCACATATTAAGTTGTATATCAGGGACGGTGTTAAGGTATTTGAGGCCATTGGCTTCGGTCTTGCCAAGAATAGCGATATAGATGAGTTGTTAAAGAAAAGCCCTGAGCTGGCCATTGCCTATACAGTCTCGATAAACACATGGCAGGGCATGGATACCATCCAGCTGAAGATCAAAGACATCCAACCCTCCTGACTTTACACTCTTACAATGCTCAAGTGTAAAGTTAGAGGCTGGTCAGGCCTTTTGGATTTTTCCGGCTTTAATGCAGGAAGTACAGACCCTTATCCTTTTTGTAGTGCCGTTCAGGATTACTCTGATGATTTGGATATTTGGCAGGAATCTTCGCTTTGTAACGCCTGTGACCTTCTTACCAACGCCGCCCTTTTTCTTTGCAAGACCTCTTCGGGCAATACTTCTCCCAGCTACTGGCTTTTTTCCGCATATTGTGCATATTCGTGACATGACTTTCTCCTTTTTATTGAAACAAAATGATAACATACTATAATATAATATGCAAGAGCTTTTTTACGGTTCAAACCCGTCCGCCTAAGGCGGACGGGTTTGAAAAAGGTGCAAATGGATAGAAAAATAAAAAAAGCTTATAAATTATTGGAAGAATGCAGGCTCTGTCCGCGCAGGTGCGGGGTGAACAGGCTAAGGGGAGAGATCGGGTTCTGCAAGGCAGGCCCATTGCCAATGGTCTCCAGTTTTCACGCGCATTTTGGAGAAGAGCCGCCCATTTCAGGACGCAGCGGCTCAGGGACTATATTTTTCACGCACTGCAGCCTAAAGTGCGTGTTTTGCCAGAATCATCCTATCAGTCATTCAGGCGAAGGGAAAGAGGTAAACATAAAAGAATTGGCAGATATGATGCTGAGTTTGCAAAGTCAAGGCTGTCATAATATAAATTTTGTCACACCCAGCCATTATATGCCAGGGATCCTGGAAGCGGTTTTTTTGGCAAAGGAAAAAGGCTTAAAGGTGCCGCTTGTGTATAATTGCGGCGGCTATGAATCCCCGGAGGCAGTAAAGATCTTAGACGGCGTCATTGACATATACATGCCAGATATTAAATATTCTGACAATAGCGTCGCCAGGAAATATTCGCAGGCGCCTGATTATTTTGAAGTTGCAAAAAATGCGGTTAAAGAGATGCGCAGGCAGGTAGGAGAACTAAAAGTAGAAAAAGGCATTGCTAAAAAAGGCCTTCTAATAAGACATCTGGTCCTGCCTGACGGCCTGGCTGGAAGCGAAAAAATCTTTGATTTTATCGTAAAAGAACTCTCGCCTGATACCTATGTAAACATAATGGCCCAATACTATCCTTGTCACAATGCATCTAAATTTCCAGAGATTTCAAGGCGTATAACCCACATCGAATACACCAGTGCTTTGAGGCTTGCCAAAGAAATTGGCCTTACCCATGGCTTCAGACAGGTCATGTCCACCATAGACCGAACCCATATCCCAGAATGGACCGACAACCTAAAGGAATAATCCGCCTTAGGCGGATTAGTTATAGTAATTGACCCTATATTATATTTTTGATATAGTGTCAGGTATGAGGGATTTGGGTGTATCTGCCAGGTATGTGAAGGGTGTGGGGCCTAGTAAGCTTAAGTTTCTGAATAGACTTGACATAGAGACTGTCGAGGACCTTTTGTATTGCCTGCCAAGACGATACGAGGATAGAAGTAATATCAAGAAGGTCTCTGGGTTAAAGCCAGGCAATCTTGAGACTATAAGGGTCAAGGTGCTTACCTTTGGAGACCGCACTACTAAGCGGGGTCTTAATATATTCAGCCTGGCCTGTGGTGATTCTACAGGAGTACTACATTCCACGTGGTTTAATCAGCCTTACATGAAGGACAGGTTTAAGCTGGGCCAGGAACTTATCCTGCATGGCAAGGTTGAGAAAAACATCTATTTGCATATCAATAATCCCGAATACGAAATAATCACAGACACAAAAGATAATTCCATTCACATGGGAAGGATCGTGCCGATATACCATCTTACTGAAAGCCTGAATCAAAGGTGGCTGAGGAATACCATGAAAGAGGCGATTGATGCGTATGTTGACGGTATTGTGGATATTTTACCGTATGATATAAGGCGTAGAAATGATCTGATGTTTCTTAAAGAGGCAGTACGGAACGCGCATTTTCCAGTAAGCGACGTGGTGTTAAAAAAGGCAAAATACAGGCTCATATTCGATGAGTTTCTGCTGCTGCAGACTGGCATCGCCTTTAAAAGGGCAAGCGTAAAGATAGATCTAAGTGGGTATTCACATAAACTCGAAGGCGATTTAATAGAAAGATTTAAAAAGTCGCTCACCTTTGAATTTACAAAGAGCCAGAAAAAGGTGATCACAGAAATAGAAAACGACATGAAGAGCCCTAAGCCCATGAGCAGGCTATTACAGGGTGATGTCGGGAGCGGGAAGACAATAGTCGCCTTGTATGCTCTTCTTCTGACTGTCCAGAACGGGCATCAGGCTGCATTAATGGTGCCGACAGAGATACTGGCAGAGCAGCATTATAAAAATATTAACATTTTATTGATGGGGTTAGGAATAAAGGTGGTGTTACTTTCAGGCGATCTAAAAGCAAAAGAGCGCAACAGGCGCAAGCTCATGATAGAGAGCGGTGAAATAGATATTGCGGTAGGCACGCATGCGTTGATCCAGGAGGGCGTGAAGTTTAAAGATCTCGGGCTCGCAGTCGTGGATGAACAGCATAAATTCGGCGTTATGCAGAGGGCGCATTTAAAATCAAAATCCATAAATCCAGACATACTGGTCATGACAGCCACGCCTATACCCAGGACATTGGCATTGACTGTATATGGTGACCTGGATATATCCATAATAGATGAACTTCCTCCTGGAAGGGGGGAGATAAAGACACTTTATTTCGAGGAAAAGAACAGGCAAAAGGCGTATAGGCTAGCAGAGGGCGAGGTAAAGATCGGCAGGCAGGCATATGTAGTCTATCCCATAATCAAAGAATCAGAGAAGTCTGACCTCAGGGCAGCCACAAACATGCAAAAGGAACTCAGCGAGCTTTTTCCTGACCTGAATGTCGGGCTTTTGCACGGCAGGATGAAGTCTATTGAAAAAGAAAAGATCATGAGAGGGTTTAAAGAAAAAAAAATAGATATATTGGTTTCAACGGTCGTTATAGAAGTAGGCGTTGATATTTCCAATGCCTCTACAATGATCATAGAGCATGCAGATAGATTTGGATTGAGCCAGCTGCATCAGTTGCGCGGCAGGATCGGAAGAGGCAAATACGCTTCCTATTGCGTGCTTATTGCAAAGCCAAAGACTGATGACGCGCGCTCGCGCATAAAGGCCATGCTTGATACAAATGATGGCTTCAAGATAGCAGAGCAGGACCTTGAGATAAGAGGCCCGGGTGAATTTTTTGGGACTAGACAGCATGGACTTCCAGAGCTAAAGATAGGAAACATTATCCGGGACAGGGATATTTTAGAGATCACAAGAAAAGAGGCGTTTGAATTGATCAAAAAAGACAGGTTCCTGCGCAGGCCAGAGAACAGGCATATACGAACAGGCCTGAAGAAAAAGTTCGGGATGAAAGAGCTGCAGCTGGCGAGCGTGGGGTAAAGAACCTGGGTAGACGCGTAGGCTACCCATAGGGGTAGCCTACGCGTCTACCCAGGGTTAATAGGCTAAAATATGAAGATCATAGCAGGGAAATATAAGGGCCGGATAATACAGATGCCAGAGGGGATCAAGCCGACCTCGAATAAGGTTAGGGAGGCGCTATTTGAGATACTTAAGGGCTGGATAGGGGGAGCTAATTTCCTGGATCTTTATTGCGGCGGCGGCGCTATTGGCATTGAGGCATTTTCAAGAGGCGCAGAAGCAGTTACATTTGTAGAGGATAATACAAACTGCGTCAAGACATTGAAGAAAAATTTGTCTCTTTTGGGAGCATCGCGACCATCTAGTATAGATATTTACTCCAGACCAGCACTAAAGACACTTGATGCGCTTAAGGGGGCTGGCGCAATATTTGATATTATATTTCTTGACCCTCCTTATTATAAAGACCTTGCTAAAAATACCTTGATAGCGATTTCCAATTATGCTATACTGGCTCGCAATGGTATTATAATAGCAGAGATATATAAGAAAGAGGACCTGCCTGAAGATATCGGGGTTTTAAAGCAGTTTCGTATATGCAAGTACGGAGATACAAAGCTCGTATTTTATAAGATATAACCCCTGGGTAGATGCGTAGGCTACCCATATGGGTAGCCTACGCATCTACCCAGGTGAGGTGAACATGACTAAGATAGCGATTTATCCGGGAAGTTTTGACCCTGTGACCTACGGTCACCTTGATATTATAAAAAGAGCGCTTAAGATATTTGACAAGGTGATCGTGGCTGTTGCGCACAATGCTGAAAAAGAGCCGCTTTTCGATGTGCCTGAGAGAGTGGAGCTTCTAAGGCGTTCGCTCAAAGGGCTTAAGAGGGCAGAGGTCGATGATTTTGAAGGCCTGGTTGTAAATTATGTTAAGAGAAAAAAGGCCAATGTAGTCATCAGGGGCCTGCGCATGATCTCAGACTTTGAATATGAGTTTCAGATGGCATTGACCAACAGAAAACTTTGCTCAAGCGTAGAGACCATATTTATGATGCCTTCAGAATCGTATTCATATCTATCCAGTAAACTTATTAAAGAGGCCGCAGCATTGGGCGCTAATATCAAGGCATTTGTCCCTGTTTTTGTAGCAAAGGCAGTCAAAGAAAAGCTAGGATAGATTTTACCATGGAATTTATTGATAAGATATATGAGCAAGCAAAGAAGGCCAAAAAGAGGATCCTGTTTCCCGAGGGCGAGGAAGTCCGTGTCTTAAAGTCGCTTGGATTGATTTTAAGACATGAGCTGTGCATACCTGTCCTTATCGGAGACCCTGATAAGATATCCAGCATCGCAAAAAAAGAAAAGGTTGATTTAAGGAATACGGAGATCATTGACTGCAAAAATTATAAAAATCTCGACAAATATATTTCTCTTTATTGCGAGATCAGAAAACACAAGAAGATAAAGCCAGGGGACGCAAGAAAATTAATTTTTGACAAACCTGTTTTTTATGCAGCGCTGGCAGTGCGCGCAGGAGAGGTAGATGGATTTGTGGCAGGCGCGGCGCATACGACCAGAGACGTTGCAAGGGCAGCCATACATTGTATAGGCGCTTCTAAGGATACACCTACAGTCTCAAGCTCCAGCATAATGATACTTCCAGACAAGTCCCTGGGCTCTAACGGCGTTTTTATATTTGCTGACGCAGGTATTGTGCCAGACCCTACAGCTGAGCAGCTAAGGGATATTGCGCTGGCGTCAGTCAGGATGGCGCGGACATTGCTGGATGACGAGCCAAAGGTCGCGATGCTTAGTTATTCCACAAGAGGCAGCGGAGGTTCCGGGAAAAGTATGGAAAAGGTCCAGGCTGCGACAAGACTTATTATGGAAAAAGAGCCGAACCTGCTCGTAGACGGTGAGATACAGGTAGACGCCGCAGTTTCCCCCGAGGTGTCCAAAAGAAAAAATGCAAAAAGCAGTATTAAAGGCAGGGCAAACATTTTTATATTTCCGAATCTGGATGCGGGAAATATCGCGTATAAATTAACAGAACGACTGGGAAAGGCGCTTGCTATCGGACCTATTCTGCAGGGCCTTAAAAAACCAGCCAGTGATTTATCCCGTGGCTGCAATTCAGACGACATTGCCAATTCAGCGGCAGTTACAGCCATAAGGGCCTGATGATAATACTCGTATTAAACAGCGGCAGTTCATCAATAAAATATAAGCTCTTTGACATATCAAAAAACAGTGAGAAGCTCCTGGACAAAGGCGCTTTAGAGCGGATAGGTGAAAAGATCAGCTCTCACAAAGAGGCCCTGGCCATTATATTGAAAAAGATGAATATGGATATAAAGGCTGTAGGGCACAGAGTCGTGCATGGAGGAGATGTATTTAAAGGATCGATTTTAATAGATGAAGAGACCATAAAGTCAATAGAGCGTTTTAGTGAACTTGCGCCGCTGCATAATCCGCCAAGCCTTCTGACAATAAATGAATCCAGAAACATGCTTTCGGGTATTCCTCATGTGGCAGTGTTTGACACCTCTTTTTATCAGGATATGCCTGAGCGGGCATATTTATACGCCATACCTTATAAATTTTTTGAGAAGTATAAGATCCGGAGATATGGATTCCACGGGACCTCGCATAGATATGTCGCCACAAAGGCCGCCTCGATTTTAAAAAGGCCTTTAGAAAAATTAAACCTCATAACATGCCACCTGGGAAACGGGTGCAGCATCACTGCCATTAAAAATGGCAGGGCAATCGATACAAGTATGGGGTTTACGCCTTTAGAGGGGCTGGTCATGGGCACGCGTTCCGGAGATGTGGACGCTGCAATATTGCCGTACATCATGAAAAAGGAAGATTTAGATATAAACGCAGCGATCAATCTATTGAATAAAAAAAGCGGGCTCTTGGGAATTTCAGGCCTAAGCAATGACATGAGGGAGATAATAAAGGAGAGGTGCAGGAATAAAAAGGCAGAGCTTGCGCTAGATTTATTTTCATACAGGATAAAAAAATACATAGGAGCCTACGCCGGGATAATGGGCGGCTGCGATGCAGTGGTGTTTACAGGCGGCATAGGAGAGAATCAGCCAGATATTATGAAGGACATTTGTAAGGGCGTCTTGACAAAAAGCGCCAAAATGCTTATAATCCCGACTGACGAAGAACTTATGATAGCGAGGGATACGTTTAGTTTAGTTAAAAGCAAAGGCCGAGAATAGGCAGACTTTAGTCTGCCTGCTTATGAAGGCCTTTGCGACAAATATGTAGGGCACACTTTAGTGTGCCAAAAATAATGAAAATTTATGTAGACAATGTACCCCAAGAAGGACTGGAGTTAAAAGAAAAAATTGAGCCTGGAAAATTGTCGTTAAATCAGGATCCGCAGGGCCTGATTTTTACTGGATCGATCGATGTAACGGCAAAGGCAACAAGGGCAGGTACAGAGCTTTTTGTGGAGCTGACCCTTGAAGGGCCTGTTGAATATGCGTGCAGCAAGTGTCTGGCAAAACTCCAGGAGGTCTTTAAAAAGGATTTCAGCGTCAATTATGAGGTCAAGTCAAGAGATATTATAGAGGTGGACGAGGACATAAGGCAGGAGATCATACTGGCTTATCCGATCAAGACAGTATGCAAGACTGATTGTAAAGGACTTTGTCCAAATTGCGGTCAGAACTTTAATACAGGGACGTGTGATTGCAATAAATAACATTAGGGGGTTTAGAAATGGCATTACCAAAGCGGAGACACTCTAGTTCAAGGCAGGGCAAAAGAAGAGGGGAACAAAAGATAAAGGTGCTGAGTATTGCTGTGTGCCCGCATTGTAAGGCGCCGAAACTTCCGCACAGGGTATGCAGTGCGTGCGGGTTTTATAAGGGCAGGCAGGTCATACAGATCAAGAAGAAAGAGAAAGAGGAGAAGAAATAAGTAAGTCTTCGGCCTTCAGCTCTCAGCTGTCAGCTTTTAGTTTTTGCTGATGACTGAAGGCTGATAGCTGAGAGCTTCTTTAAAAATAGGTGTTTATATTATGATAAAAATCGGTATCGATGTAATGAGTTCGGATAATGCGCCGGGAACTGACGTGGAAGGTGCAGTATTGGCAGCCCGTGAATACAAGCATCACATTGTATTAGTCGGCAATAAGGATATAATTGAAAAAGAGCTCGAAAAATACAGGCCGATACCAGAGAACATATCTATAGAGCATGCCTCAGAGGTCATCGGCATGCATGAACAGCCTGTCTTGAGCGTGAGAAGAAAGAAAAATTCCTCAATAGTCATTCTTACAAATCTTGCAAAAGAGAAAAAAATAGATGCTATGGTCAGCGCAGGCAATACTGGAGCAATGGTGTGCGCTGCCACGCTTAAGTGCAGGCTCCTTCCAGGTATTGAAAGGGCTGGCATAGGTATAATAATGCCTACGCTGAAGGGCACAGCTCTCATGATAGACGGCGGAGCCAATATAGACGCAAAGCCTAAACATCTTTTGCAGTATGCAGTAATGGGGAGCGCATATTCAGAATATATTTTAAATAAGAGATCGCCAAGGGTAGGGCTTTTGAACATAGGCGAAGAAGAATCCAAAGGCACTGGATTTTTAAAAGAGGCTTTTGCCTTATTGGAGCTTTCAGGACTTAATTTTACAGGCAATATAGAGGGCCGGGATATTTTTATGGGAGATTGCGATGTGATAGTCTGCGATGGCCTGGTAGGGAATGTCGCGCTCAAGGTCTCCGAGAGCATAGTCCATGCCCTTATGGAGATGCTGAGGACTGCATTTAAGAGCAGCCTTATTTCAAGGCTCGGCGCGTTTTTGAGTAGAAGGGCCTTGCGTTCCCTGAAGAAGAAGATGGATTCTGCTGAGTACGGCGGAGCGCCGCTTTTGGGGATAGATGGGACCTGCATAATCTGCCATGGGTCTTCGAATGCAAAGGCAATAAAGAATGCCATCAGGGTCGCAGGTGAAGAAGTCGTTAAGAATGTAAATAGACACATAGTAGAGTCGATTAGTTAACAGATCGGAGACAAGATGCAAAAGGCAGGGATATTGGGCTTGGGCTGTTATCTGCCGCCAAAGAAATTGACAAACAGCGACCTCGCAAAGATAGTGGAGACTTCTGATGAGTGGATAGCCTCGCGGACTGGTATTAGAGAAAGGCGCATTGCTTCCAAAGAAGTCGCTACGAGTGATCTTGGCGTAGAGGCCGCAAGGCTAGCGATCAAAGACGCAGGGCTGTCGTCGGAGGACATCGACCTGATCATTACAGCTACCATAACGCCTGACATGGCATTTCCTGCTACCTCTTGCATAATCCAGGATAAGATCGGCGCAAAAAATGCTGCTTGTTTTGATATAAATGCTGCGTGCTCTGGTTTTGTATATACAATAGTTATAGCGCAGCAGTTTGTAAATAGCGGGTTGTATGATCATGTTTTGGTGATCGGGGCAGAAAAATTGACAAGTATTGTTGACTGGAAAGACCGCTCAACATGCGTTTTGTTTGGAGATGGTGCTGGCGCGTGCGTGGTGGGAAAGAGCGAGGACAGGGTGATTGTTTCGAGTTTTATGGGCGCTGATGGGTCAGGAGGGCACCTCTTAAGCGTTCCTGCAGGTGGTTCGAGATTGCCTGCGACAGAAGATACTGTTAAGGATAGGTTGCATTTTCTTAAGATGGGAGGAAATGAGGTTTTTAAGATTGCTGTAAGGATAATGGTAGAAGCTGCGACCAATGCTATTAAAAACGCAGGCCTGGGGCTGGACGACATAAGTCTTTTTATACCGCATCAGGCAAACATGAGGATACTTTTGGCAGTTGCAAAGAGGTTGGGCGTATCTCAGGACAAGATTTTTATGAATATAGAGAAATATGGGAATATGTCAGCGGCATCTACTGCAGTGGCGCTGGTAGAAGCAGCTCAGGAGAATAAAATAAAGAAGGGCGAGCATGTAGTACTGGTGGCTTTTGGCGGCGGCTTGACATATGGAGCGAGTGTAATAAAGTGGTAACTTCAGCTGTAAGCTATAAGCCGTAAATTGCAAGAAAAAACTTTTTAATTTTTTTATTTTTTGCTTATAGCTTATAGCTTAAAGCTTACAGCTTATAGCTGGAAGAAAAGGAATGCATAATGCAAAAGATTTGTTATTTATTTCCTGGACAGGGAGCGCAGTATGTCGG
>Ga0075116_10000145_pt1 | contig 33232 bp, 96 predicted proteins | sample AntAceMetag02UKC_FD_69786 | JGI IMG/M metagenome (GOLD analysis project Ga0075116, IMG submission 69786) | Saline lake microbial communities from Ace Lake, Antarctica- Antarctic Ace Lake Metagenome 02UKC | ecosystem: Environmental > Aquatic > Non-marine Saline and Alkaline > Saline | place...
TTACACCCCTATCAAAGAGGGTGAGCCGAACCAAGAGACTGAGGAGACTGATGTAGCCACCACAGTCCCTGCAAGGATGGCCTACACCATGAAGTTCGTAGAGGCCTATGAGGATGCAGTAATCTCTAAGGAGATGACCAACTGCAAAGCCAGAGCAACCCTCAACATCAACGGCAAAGAGAGGGAACTCTCAGCCCAGAGTCTCCTTAATTTGGAGAAAAGGGTTGCAGAGAGAAGGGCCATCATCGCTGTAATCCCCACTCTTGAGAATGGGGTAAGATGGGCACCAGATACCAACCAAGACAATGTGAGTAGGAGTCCAGAGACTTCCACTTTCAGGACCCAGAAGACAAAGGATTTCAGGGTAGTGGTTCAGCCCACTGAGTTCCACCCTGCTGAGATCAGAGATGTCACAGGTGAAGAGAGAGTGGGAGTGTACAAGCTCACCACGTTCTCAGGCATGATCTCTTCATCAGTCAAAGCCAAGATGTTGGCCAACTGTGATGATCTCCTGAGGGACATCAAGAGAGCACGGCAACGTGCCAACTGTGAACAAGTTATACCAATCTCCATTGGGGCAGACATTACTGCTCATATCAATGGATAAATAGATCTACTTAGGCCCTCCACCATAGAGCCCATCTCTAGTAGGTGGTTTCTATGGGGGGCCTAAGTAACAAAGGACAGCTTAAGCATGAGTATCAGCATAAGAGTAAAGAGTCCGCATTAACCCTAATGGCCCAATGAGGGCGGGGTGAGGAACACTAAGCTTTTTGTCCTTTCAGTGTTATAGGGAAAACGTGCAGGAGACGAGTTAGTTCTAACAAAAAAGAACACAGGAGATGAAGTTTCGACTACTTCCTCGGCCACCATCAGATCTGAAAACTAATAACCAATGGTTCAGATCTGATTAATGGCCGAGTAGCATAATGGCAATGCACTTGTTTAATCAGTAAAAACCTAACTGCGATCAAAAGCACCAACAATGTTCCCACAACTATGAGGAGGCTAGACAAGGTTATGTCTAGTCTCCTTTTTTATCACCCTCAAAAGAAAGAAAACAAATGTTTAAAGAAGATTTTCACAAAGCTCAAGGCATAGTACATAGTATGGAAAAGTTAGAGAAGGAAATAGAGCATCTAGAAAAGTGTAGCTGTATTCAAGACCTTGCCCAAAGACACCAGCCCATACTTAGTAAGGCAACATTTGAGGCAATCCAGAAGCTGCTTGTGGATGAAAAACAGAATCTGCTTAAGAAGCTCAGTTTAAAGTTAGGAAAGATCTAATGCCCAATCACATTTCCCACATCACGATGAAGTATGATGAGCCTCTAAAGATGGATTTAGAAGACGTAGCTTTCAAAGATATATCAATACTTGTTGGTAAGAATGCCTCAGGGAAGACACTTATACTTAAACATGCCTTTATGGCAACAACCTTAATGCACCATATTGTCTTAGGAGATGATCCAGTTGAAGCAGCACAGTTTATAGTATCCCATTCTCTTGATACACCAGCTAGCTTCACAGGACAGTTTGGTGCAGAGATGACAGGGGGAGAAGGAATTAGAGTTGTAATAGAAGAGGGTATTGTAAAAGGCGTAGATTATAAAAACCTTAACAAGGGAGAAGAATCCACTGTTCAGCCCATAAGATACATGTCTTCTGGGATGAGACTATTTTCAGACATCCAGCAATACTTGGCTATCAGAGACCTTGTAGATAAAGATATGACTAAAGTATTGCAGCACTTTAAGCTGTATGATATGACCTATATAGAAGGACTTATTGCTTCTTGTCCTATAGAGTACCCAGATGTAATAGAAGCATATGAGTTCACAGATCTGCCAAAGACATTAGAGTTTAATGAAAAGTTAAATGAATTCTTTGTCAAAACAGAGAGCGGCGAAGTAAAGCCTGCAGTATCATTTTCAGCAGGGCATCAAGCCATCCTGAATATGTTTTCAGGAATGCAATAATTTCTATGGGAGTACAGGAGTTGTTTAGTCTTTTAAAGCTCACAGTAGCCTAGGACTAAAGTGAGTTTAATCCTCACTACTTCCACCAATTTGACCATAGCATAATGGTAATGCACAGGAATGTGTTCTTAATAGAGATTCTCCTGAGGATATATTGGATAAGTTTACAGAAGAAATAGATAAAGAAAAGATACAGTATAGTTCCACTTCTTTAAAGACCAAAGAACTCAACCTTTCCCAGGAGTAACATGGAAAACAGAGAGCCTGTAGTACTGGAAGGTACTGTTGCGTTTAAGGATGACACAGTAACCTTTGCAGGAAAAAGCTTCTGTGAAATTTTAAATAAATCCCTTAAACTAACTCTCAAGGACTTTACAGAGCAGAGGTATTGTAAGAAGAGGTTTAGGATAACTATATCCGTGGAGGAACTAGATGAAAGATGAAGAAATAGAAGATGATTTGGAGAGACTCTGGAAAGAGTCTGCGAATAACATAGCTAATCTTAAACACATGATAGAATTAGAAGAAAAACTTAAAGCTAAAATAGAAGACCTAATAAGCCAAGCAGGTATAGCTAAAGAATTTGGATATATTCCTAATGCTAAAGTAGAACTGGAAGAAGATGCATATCTCTATGAAGATAGACACTTAGACCCAGAAGAGGATGAAGATGACAGCAATTGAACTTCATGCAATCTTAGGTAAAGCTATAGAAGAGGGGCAAGGGAAGTTCCCTATATACTTTGACACAGAGGCAGAGAAATATGAATATCACATGGCTAAAATAGGTGCAGCCTTTGTCAGTCTTGAGGGAGGAGACAATTTTAGTATGGTCTCTCTACATGAAGCTCGTGGAATGGGAGGAATAGGTAAAGAGAGGATAAACATAGCAGATAATCTGTATTTGAAGTATAAGCTGTATGATGACCCAAGCAAGGAATCAACATTATCCGCTATAATTGAAGCTATCAATGTGGGAAAAGAGCAGGGAAGAATAGAAGTAAGTCAAGAGATATTGGACAACTTGGAATAGAGGAGAAAAGAAATGCATCCAGGATTGATATGTTTTGCTATATGGGCTTCTTTAGGTTTAATTATAAATACTTTTCTTATCCTTTATTACGGGAAGGAAATGGATTCTGAAGATAAATCGGGTTTTATATAGGCAGGGACAGTGATATCTATGATAGTAGGTCCATTGATATTTCTACTATATGCCGGAGATGTAGGTAGATTTAATGAGATAAAGAAACACAGAAGGGAAGAGAGGAAAGAAGAGGAGAGGAAAGAAGACTCTCACCCTCTCTTTGATAAGCTACAAGTATTACAAGATAAATATATGAAAGACATATACGCTGCCCTTGAGAAAGAAGGGTTTCCCTCAGAATCAAAAGTTCATGATGAAGCAGAAAAGGCATCAGCCTCATTGGGAACAGATGATAGTAGAGAAGAAGACACAAAAGTACCAGCTACATCGACTAGTTCTTCAGAGACACATGCTGAAATGCAAAGGATAGCATACAATAGAGCAAAGGCCATTGCGGATTACTTTTCTAACCTATCCCCCTCTGATCAAAGATGCCTTAAAACATTTGCTTCTGACTGGGGGCAAATGGCAGTAGAGAGGCTATTAGGTAGAATTGTGGATAATTATGATCCCTGTAGGAGGGTGTATGGAGATGTACAAGAATGGATAGAATGGTCTGTGGGAGAAGAAGAGGCTAGTGCCAAGGTAGTCCGAAACCAGAATATGATCTATAATAATTTTGCTAATAGACCTTTTTATAGTAAAACTTTAGGAACACAAGGTTCTATGGTCAGTCCAGAGTATAAGATTAAGCCTACACCTCCACCTCCTAGATATGAATTAGGAGGACCCTACAGAGCTGTCTAAGCATAAACAAAGTTAAAGGTGAGGAGAAAGGTGTATGAAATGTGACTCTATGAGTCTAGAGGGGCTTCTTCCTAGATGTGAAACCAATAGAGAAAAGGTTATCCTTAAAACTTCAATAGGTTTCAGAGATTGGCGCACCAATTACTGGAAGGAGAAAAGGGAGAGAGATAAAAATAGAACTCTTCTCATAATAGGAGGAGAACAACATATCCTGACTTTAAAACAAGGTGAATTCATACTCAAGAAACTTCGTTTTTTGGATGATCTTGCCTTGAAGGAAGAGAAGGAAAAGGAAGAAGCACAATGAAATGTGTATGTGGGTATGAAAATAGAGATGGAGAATATGATCATGAAGCAGATAAGCTTGTAGAAGACAAGAACAAAGAAGAGTTCCAGGAGGTAGAGGGTCTCTTTACCATAGAGTCGGGAGACTATCACAACTACCAGAAAAAAGTGCACATCTATGCATGTCCTAAATGTTGGACACTGCAGATGTTAAATCCCTAAGGAAACAGAGGAATGGCCGAAGAGAAACCGACTTGTATGAAATGCGAGGCTGACAAATATGTATCTGCTGTTAATCTCATTGGAGGGTATCAAGCAGTTCTCTGCATGAATTGCTCTAATGCGTGGCGAGGTATGATCAACGATGAACATTTTGAACATATCCAAAACCAGCAGAGCTTAGAGACAATAATGGCAGCAATGTTAGCTTCCAAAATAGTATCAGATATAGGTGATAAAATGAGAGAGAAACTGGTAGTGGACAAACACTTCTTCCAGTTGGCTCAGCAATGGATGGGCATCAAAGCAGAAGCTCCATCTATGGAGAAGACAGAAAAGCCAAGACTAGGCTTTGGCAACGCTGAATAAATGTACCTAGGGGACCAAAGTCCCCTAGGATTTCTTTAAACCCCAGGAACAACATGGATACAATTACTGATGAGCTATTCTATGAAGCAATAGCAGGTATAGAATTAGATGAAACAGATATAGATGAAGATGATTTTGATGCCCCTACAAGATCACATTATCATGAGTCGCCTATTGGTGAACCCTCAGTGGATTTCTTTGAGGAAGAGGCTTTCAAAACAGTAGGAGAGAAGAGTAATAGATGGGTAGATGGATTCGTTTTGAGTCATTGTCATGAAAGGGACTCCTTTAATTAGGGACTTTTTATGGCATAATATATTGGTAGCAGTCCAGATCTACTTTAGGATCTGGTTACGTAGCTGGCTGCAAAAGGAAGACATTCCTTGCTACAGTGGGTCATATGTGCTCTGAACAATAAACAGCGTAAAAGAAAGAAAGAGAGCAAGAATATGTGGAAACAGTGTCGAAGTTGCGGCGGTTCAGGATGGTATAAACAGCCCTGGAAAGGGAAGAAAGGGGTATCTACTCCTGATGGACTTCATCTCTCATGCCGCTGTGCATATGAGAATGATGGGGAGGGCCTCCCTCCAGATCCTGAAAACATAAATTACAATAGCCCCGATGAAGACTGTGGCCGATGCCAGGGTACTGGTATCTTCCTGGCCAAGTGTAACTGTGCCAAAACATATGGAAAGGCCGGTCTTGTCTGGGTTCCTAATCCTGTCACAGGCAGCTCTGCTCCCCGGAGCGATGTCCCTAGGACGGGCTATTTCCAGACCGAGAAACGGGATCCAGTTGCGGCTCCTGTGATGGGCGAAGCCTTTGAAGCAGCTGAGGCTGCAAGGGTTTCTTCAGAAGCAGAAGAAAGCGGCGACTAGACTCCCTGTAAAAAATATAGCTTTTCGGTGATAGGACTGGAAGACCCACCTAGTCCTTGAACCAATATACTCAACAAAGAAAAGGCTTAAGCCTTTTCTTTTTAGGTATAGGTTATCTTTAATTATAGGAGATTTTTTGGCATAATATAATGTAGGAGTTCTTGACTGTATCTTAAGTATATTAAAAAAAGTCAAGATCCAAGCTGCTGAGATAGGCACAGCATTAAAAGGTAGTCCTATTGGAAACCCTTCTACAAAACAATGTTAATTAAGAATTAATTTGAAACTGAGGTCTTCCCATGCCCTCTGGATTTAAGTCCGGGTTTGGCTTCGGCCAAGCTCAACAGGCTGTCCAAGAGTGTCTTTATTGACACAGTGGTTCTAATTTCACAAGAGCTGATGCCAAAAGCAGCTTGTGAATGTCAGGTCTAGAAGTATTCATTTTCTTGAACCGTCCTTGTATTGTGTAGGCAGATGGCCAAAAATCACAAACATAAAAGGTCTGGCTGTAACTGCAGCACTATAGAAATGTCTACGGAGTACAAACCCCTGACTATGTGTAGCAAGACTGCACAGCAAAGAGCAACAGGTGAACCCTGCTCTGTCACCAATTTAAAGTCTAGTAAACAGGAGAAGAGAGATGATTCAAGCACCTAAGGGTATTGTTGCAGCAGAAGACAGAGACTTGAAGAAGAGGCAAGAACGGCGAACTGCATATTACAACAAGAGCAAGTTTCGAAAAGATTCCAAGATCAATCAGCTCAGGTCCTTGGAAAGAGAGCTAGAGCGTGACCACTGTTAGACTATGGGGGCTTCGGCCCCCTTTGTTTCTTTTTTTTAGATATGGGTGTAGTTGAAGGTTGGGCATCTTTATCTTGTAGTAACTTGTAATAAATAGCACAAGAGGTATAGTATAGGTAGGTAAAGGAATCCCTCATGAACAACAACACATACCTAACTATCAAAGAAGTCTCAGAACTACTCGGAAAGTCCCAGAATACCATCAGATCCTGGATTAAGAATGGAGATCTAGAGGCCCTTAAGATTAAAAGATCTTACTTCATCCCAAAGAAGCAGTTAGAGGCTATTCTTTAGTATGATTATAACAGTTAAAGCAGTAGAAATAGATCTTTTAATAGTTTTCTAAGATGAATTTAACAGTTAAAGGAATCCATAGAATGATTAAAATATGTAACAAATGTAAGATTGATAAGTCATTAGATAAGTTCTATAAAGATAAGTCTACCCAAGAGGGGCTTACTTATTATTGTAAAAAGTGTTTAAAGGAATATAGAAAAGCCAATAAGGATATAGCTAAGGAGTATAATAAGAAATATAGAAAGGGCCATAAGGAAGAGACTAAGAAATATAATAAGGAATATAGAAAAGCCAACCCAGAATACAGTAAGGAATATTATGAAGCTAATAGAAATAAGATTAAGAACCAAATATACATGAGGAGCTATGGTCTTACCTTAGAACAGGCTTTAGAGATTAAATCTAATGGATGTGAAGTTTGTGGAGCAAAAGCCGCCTCTGCGCCCAAATCTGGGAAGCTAGTAGTGCTTTGTATAGATCACTGCCACAAATCTGGAATTGTAAGAGGTTGTCTTTGCAACAGCTGTAATGCGGCATATGGGTACCTAAAAGAAGACAAAGAGAGAATAAAAGCTTTAGGTAGGTACCATGATAAATACAAACTAAGCTTCGCGAAACCCCCTTATTTTGAACTTTCCTAAGTCTTCTTGTATATTACTTATAGGAATCCGATTCAGATCTAGGTCTAGTTTAATTATGAGACAATCAAACAAAGGAAGATATAATGAACAAGAAGTATTTCCTCAAGGGTTATATGAGTAAAGAGGCTAAAGAGGTAATCAAAGAAGGTAGAGTAGACAATATTACTACAGGGGATATGACAGCTCCTATGATTAAGGATCTAATGAAAGGTGACTACACTCCTGAGATAGAGCCTAAAATAAATGAAGATGGATCTACAACTTATAAAGAGGAAGCTGAGTGATGGCAGGAAAAGGCGATTCTACAAGACCAACTAATATGAAAATATATAGGTCGCACTTTGACAGAATAGACTGGAAGAAGAAAAAGAAGAAAAATAAGAACCCTTCATTTTCCTAGTTATTTTGGCATAATATAATGTACACAAGGTTACTACTTCTCCACTTAAGTAGTAGCCTTTTTCTTTTGTAGTGGAGAATACCCAATAAAAGGAAAGGGTATATGGACTACGGTAAAGTATTGGAATCAGCAGTAAGAGTAGTGAGGCATGATAGGGAATTAGGGGAACAGGTAAAGGTAGACTTCGAGGCTAGCATTCTTTCAACAATGACTAAGTTTGAGTTCAGTAGAGACGAGGCAATCCAGACACTTGGTATGGTTGATGGATGCATGACCATGTTTGAAGCCCTTAAGAGGGATCCAACACCCCTGACCCTGTCTATACCGGTAGAGCTCTCTAAAGAGCCTCACAGCACCCTCCCACGCCCTTCTGAGAGATGTAGCAGGGATTGTGTCAACTGTAGAGAGGACCATGCTGTTGATGTCAGGAAGGTATTAAATATACCAGAACCCCCAGCACTTGACTCCCCAGACCTCCCAGCAGTAGAAGGATTAGAGGGCTAAAACCCTTAATTCTTTCCCTATTTGTGGCAATATATACTGGAGATAAAGTGTCTCCATGATAACCGGCCTATACTCTAATGGGCTAAAACCAGGAGCCAACAATGGCTAAGTTCTCTGTATCCAGTATCACGATCCCCGTCCTCAGTGTTGCACATGTGATTGCGACAACTGTGGGAAACACCCTAACCCGGAAAACCCGTTCCACCAGAGTGGCAGTGAATCGGGCTGCTGAAAAGTTCCAGCTGGCCAAGTTGGAAGCCAAAGCGGCATTTTACACATGTCTTGCTGAGGGAAGCACTAAAGCAGAAGCAACAGGCCTGTACAATGCGGCTCTTGTGGATGCGAAGAAAACGGCCAGTAAGGCCAAAGGTATATCACTGGCATGTGACCCTTTCAAGAAGGCTAAAAGGGCTGTGAGAGCAGCCAAGATAACCTGGTTGGAAAAGGTTCAAGCTGCAGAAAACGCCGCAATGGCAGAGTCGATTCGGTCCCAGATGACAATGGTGCCTGATCCCGAACCTGCTTGATTCATCCGCCCTGGGCAGTTTCCCCTCCCCCTCTTCCCCTACTGCCCGGGGCACTATTTCATTTTGAGAAGATTGGCTACGACATGGGCTGACTAGGGAACCAGTAACTGGAATCATACCTAATTACGGGTACCTAGTGAAACCCCCTAAAAGTAAGTACCCAGACTGTCCCTGTCTTCTCAATTGGTAGTATGAGTTACGCCATGGGTCAGGCCCGGAAAGCCCTTTGCCAAAAAGTAATTCACTCTTACATCTGATGCAGGACAGGGATTAAAGAGTAAACACTCTGCAGAGAAAAGAGACGGGGCTTCGGCCACTTCTCTTTTTTTTAGATATAGCTTAATTTAGCCCTATAATTTGGCACTATATAATGAGAGACTATAACCTTAACAGGAGGTGGAAGATGAAAGTATGTTTCTACTGCAGTAGCAGAAGTTACATCAATAAGGACATGAAATATACCTGTAAGATAACAGGTGAAATCATAGCCTTAAACAGTGAGTGTAAAGATTTTAAGAAACGGGAAAGAGGAATTGATAATAGCGAAATGCTCATAGCTTTGGAGACTACCAAGTGGCAGAGCTAATGAACAGATAAACTCGGGGCAGTAGCCTCATTGTGCCATATAGGAAATCTATATAGCTTTTGCACTTAGGTGTATCAACTATATAGATTTCCTTGGCACAGTGGAATGTAAGGGACCTCTTCTGCTTTTAGCTATAGGTCAAAAAGGAGCGAAATGGAGACAAAAGACAAAAGCTACTTATTTACAAATATACAAGTAAACGATATATGTAGCAGACTTACTGAATTATGTGAACATATGAGGGAGTGTGGAACATGTTTAAGAGGTTCAGAAGAGGGTTATGATATAGAAGAATGTGTAAATTGTACCTTAGATGATACATATCAGATGATTAGAACAGAAGTAAGTAAAGGTGATTTTTTGGAAGCTATAATAGGAGACTTGAAAGATGGGTAAAGTACATCTAATAACAGATGACAAAATAGATTCTATTATGGTAACACTTAACCCTATAGCAAAAAGACATTGTGATGTTAGCCCTAGTAAACCTTGTTATAAGTGCGATGTCTGTAGAGCACAACTGGTATATTCATACATGGATTCATTAAGACATGGAGATGACTTCTTAGCACTAGTATTGGAGGGCCTAGAAGATGGGACAGATATTAGTTGACCACGATGCTCTTCTATGGATGGTAAAAGAAGTAGGGAAGATGGCATCCTTTCCTTTTACATGTTCTGAGGAGCTAGGGACATGTGGAGTATGTGATGGATGTAAAGATAGGACATACTATAAATTAATCAATGAAGCTCTACATAATCCGTGTTTATTACAGGAGATACTAGATGATTTACAAAAGGGATGATTCCGGGTATAATGAAAAATACTCTTTAGGGACTTTTAATTCTATAAGGTTAACTTTGAAAGAAATATCACTCTTTGGAAATATAACACAGAACTATTGTAGAGAATGTGGGAGTCCAGATGAAGGCCATTGCTTCCAGTGTACTGTATATGATAGGTATATTCATATTCAGAGGGGGAAAGTAGATGTGACATTCTTCTTCTTGATAATGGATACAATTGAGGTAATAAAATGATATCTACAGAAGAGTTTAAAAGAAGAAGAGAAGTGGATGAAGTATTCCTAATGGCGTGCTTAAGAGATAAATGTAGAGATAGGTGTGGTTGTGAATATGAATGCAGCAAATGTATAACTTTAATAGATATTCATGAGATAGAGGTACATGGGGTTAGGCGGACTTATCTTACTAATGTGCTGGATGACATGGAGGTGAATACATGACAATAGGAGAGGACTACAGGTTCTTGAGAAATATCTTTTTAAGTGTCTGTTCTGAAAAGCGTATATGTCCAATAGTTTGTGAGAAATGTACTTATGACGCTGACTACAAGACACTACAAGCTTTTGGACCAGATAACACTTACTTTATGGATTTGTTGGATACAATTGAGGTAATAAAATGACTGATGTAGAATTTTTAATTGCTAGTCTACACGCCAAATGTAATGATTTTACAGAGCCAGATTGTTATGGGAGATGTGGTTTATGTGAGACAGATATATTCCTTAGGTATTTAGGTAAGGAGCCTAGGGTTCCAATTCCGTACCTAGAGAGTATCTTAGAAAAGATAAGGGTAGAAAAATGAACAGACATCAAGACAGAATATTACTTAATGGCTGGTTATCTGAAGCCTGTTTCGCGGCCAAGCACTTCTGTGATAAGAGATGTACCATATGTCTTATAAATATATATGATAGAGACTTAGCTGAACACGGAGCAGATGAACAATATATGAGTAGTATTCTTAATGCTATAAAGGTAACAAGATGAAGCCCTTAGGTACAGGAAGAGTGAAATGAAAAAGACAAGACTCTATTACATAAAACAAACCTTACCTGAAGTGAACAAGAATAAGATAGCTAAGCTGTGTATAAAGAGGAAGTGTGGAAGAAACTGTAGCATCTGTAATACCTTTGCTATATTTATGAGAAGAACAGTATTAGATATAGAGATAATAAAATGATAAAGTATGATAGTGTAGCAGATGAATACATGAAAGTATGGAAGAATGCATGTCCTAAGGATGTAGAGTGCTTTGAGTGTTTATATCATAAGTACTGTGGAGAGTGTGAATATGATATAGCTGACTTAGCGCAACTTATAGATGAAATGGAGGTAATAAAATAATGGAAACAGATCCCGAAATCACTGAAGCTCTTGACTGGGAACTCTGGTCCCTAACATGCCCTCCAGGAATGCTTTGCAAGGACTGTTTATATTATAAGCATTGTAAAGCGGGACACTTTGATGTAGCTAATTTAGCTCACCTTATAGATAAAACGGTAGTGGAGAAATGACATGGAAGAATACAACAACCCTCACCCAGAAAGATACAACCAGGAGCTATGGGACTGGTCTTGCCCAAATACCCATATTATTTGTCCTGATTGTATATATAGAGAAGAGTGTAATAATGGAGGTATAAAAGCAGATATCTCTATTTTTATAGACAAGTTGGAGATAGTTGAATGAGTAACATGAGTGAAAATATTGAGGGAGATCTATGGGATTTAACCTGCCCTAATCATAGAAAAGAAAATAAGTGCAGAAACTGTGAATTTTTCGAGGAATGTTCGGAATTTAACGAAGATATAAGAGTAGACCTTTCTATTTTTATAGAGAGATTGGAGGTAGTGGAATGAGCAGTAATTTCTATGAAAAAGTTTCTGAAGAGATATGGGATTTAAGATGTCCATACATAAATATTCATGAGGTTACCTGTGCAAGCTGTAAATATACAGATTGCGGCAACATCGGCGAATCAATATATTTAAAAGTAGATATAGATATGTTGATAGATTTCTTGGAGATAGTGGAATGATAAAAGAAAACAATGATGGGACATATGAATGGATTAATGTTGAGTGCTGTACCCCAGAACGTATCTGTAGGGAATGTAGCTACCACATTGAATGTAACAAAGATCTTTTTGATATAGTGGAATTAGCTACATTAATTGACCGTATAGTGGTGGAAAAATGATAGGTATAAGTAACAGAGAATATTACTGGGATACTACTTGTCCTAAAAAGGTAGAGAAAGATAACTGGAAGTGTGATCTGTGCCCCTATAATAAATACTGTACAAGTAATAAGTCGCATATATCTGATTTAGCTTATGTTATAGATGAAATGGAGGTAGTAAAATGATCTATATAGATGGAGATGAAGTAGAATGGAATGAAGACTGTGATGCTGGTCTCAAATGTAATGAGGATAAACCTTGTGAGTACCAGCCTTGGTGTTTGGATAGTAAATCTGACATATCTGATTTAGCATATATAATAGATGAGTTGGAGGTAGTAAAAATGAAAGACTGGTTGGATAGTGAGGGAGAGCTTATAAGTATAGATCTTTGGGATTTAGACTGCCCACATAAAGAAACTAGAAAACAAAACTGCGCTAACTGTATCTATATAGAAGAGTGTGATGATAGTGCCACAGAGGGTAATTTAAATATAGATCTCTCTATTTTTATAGACTACTTGGAGATAATAAAATGAGTGTAACAACAGAGAATTCGATACACTATATTTCCCATGATTTGTGGGACACTTTCTGTGATAAAGACATATCTTGTACAAAATGTCATTATAACAATTACTGCGGAGTGGAACGTCAATATGAGGGGGATAAGACAGAACTAGATATATTGATAGATTTCTTGGAGGTAATAAAATGATAAGGTATAATTGTTATGATAGCGAAGTAGTTTTTGTGTATCTAATATTGGAGTATTTAGAATATGTATGAAGCAGACAGTAACCTATGGAACACACATTGTCCTCCTTACCAGGGATGCGATAAATGTAAATACTACATATACTGTACTAATAGGGAATATCCTATAGCTGAATTAGCATATCTACAAGATGAGTTGGAGGTAATAAAGGAGAAGAAATGCAATGTTACTCCGAAGATTACATAATAAATTATCGTGATTATATGAAAGAACAAGTAAGAGAAGACTGCAATAAGCATTGGAATGGAAAGTATGGACCTGATAGGCCTGCGTGTAGCTGTGAACTATTCCCCAAATGTAGAGGCAGCTTAATAAAAGATAACATTTTACTACAGGCCTTCCTATATTTAGTACTAAGAGATTTAGAGGTGGTGAAATGAAAGAACATATAGTAGGTCCCCCTCTTTTTTCGGTCCGAGATATGAGGATACAAATAGATACATACTGTAGTGGTAAGGAGTGTCTAAAGGAGTGTGAACTGTATAAAAGGGATATGTGTGCATATTCTACTGTGCCGAGCCACAATATAGAGAAAGCTTTTCTATACTTACTTTTATTTGAACTAAAGGTGGAACAATGAAAGAACTTGAGAAACCAGAAGAGATATATTTATCTATGGACCATGTAATGAGATGTGTAACTGAGTACTGTGGACTACATCAATGCTGGATAGACTGTGAAATAGAGGGTCACTGTTGTCAAGGGGATAACTGGGGAGAAGACGACATAAATGCTAAATTCCTAGCCCTAGTTATAACAGATATACAGGAGGTGGGATGAACTTTACCTATACAGAGATGGCACATATGACAGAGTATTTAAACAAGGTATGTGAGGTTTTTGATAACTGTAGTGAATGCAGATTAGATTCTATATGTATAGAAGTAAGTAATCAAGAGCGGGATAAGGAAAAACAAGATGAAGCCCTGTTCTTGTACATGGTTATAGATGAACTAGAGGTGGAAAAATGACATCCTATCCTGAAGCAGATGAAATACACTGGGATACCCATTGTGCCAATAATGCAAATTGTAAAGAATGTGAGGATTTAGTATACTGTAGAACTGGAGACTTTGCTATCCCCAACCTCAATAGATTGATAGATGACTTGGAGATAGTGAAATGAGTAATGACTTTATGGAAAGTGAGCATTGGGAGTTAAAGTGCCCAAGTGAAGATTGCCAAGATGATTGTCCATATGATGAATACTGCAGTGTTCAAGAATTTAAGATATCTAACCTAGCCCAACTTATAGATGACTTGGAGATAGTGAAATGATAAGTATAGACAATGAAGAAGTAATATGGAACCATGTATGTTATAGAATTGTACATAACTGCCCTTCCTGTAAATACCATAAATTCTGTAAAAAAGGTAACTTTGATTTAATGGAAATATCTAAACTGTTGGATGAAATACAGGTGCTAAAATGAAATACCTATCTGAACTATACATGAGGGAGAAACTAGATGCTTACTGTCACAAAAGTATGTGTTTTGCAGATTGTAAGATAGAACTTGTATGTGGGGATGTTAATAAACCAGTAATAAATAGGGTAATGGACAAGTTTCTAAACCTAGTATTATCAGATATAAAAGAGGTATCTATATGAAATATTTATCTTTTGAGTATCAAAAAGGAGAGGTAAATAAATACTGTGATACCAAGTGGTGTTATACTACTTGTAAAATACGGGAAAAGTGTTTTAGAAAGAATAAAAGTAAAGTAGTAAGTGGCTTCCTGTATCTAGTCTTAGAAGAGTTAAAAGGGGGAGAATGACAGCTAAAGAAAAACTAAACAATGAATATATGGCATATCTAGTAGAAATGCACTGCGATACTCATATGTGTCACTGTGCCCGGTGTTCTTTGCATGACCTTAATTGTAGTGCCCCTTTTATATTGGCTGCCCCTAATCTCCTAACTGTTATACTGCGAGACTTGGAGGTAGTACAGTGAAAGAACTACAAAAGAAGTACGTAGTAGCAGCCCTTGGGGAGCATTGTTTAGAGAACCAGTGCGGTACATGTGAAATGTATGTTATATGTACGAGTCAGCCAGGAATAGACCCCTGGCAAGAGGCTTTACAAGAATACGTATATTTAATCCTTTTAGATATAGAGGAAGTAACATGAAATATTTATCTCCCCAGTATATGATGACATTTATAGAAGACTATTGTGAAGGCACACTATGTCATAAAAACTGTGAGGTCTTTGAACTGTGTAATAAAAACTTTAATCCTGATGCAGAAAAGGAAGAAGCATTTCTACTCTTAACACTGAATGACTTGGAGGTAGTGAAATGATATACGACCCTGATAAAGAGGAGATAAGAGAACAAGTAATGACATACTGTGAAACCCAAGAAGGGTGTAATGTTTGTAATATACAGATTGCATGTACACAACCTGGTGATATTTACTATACAAATATGTTCTGCTATTTGATTCTAGAAGGACTGGAGGTAGAGGAATGAGTAAATATCTATCCTTTGAATATATGCAGCTAGAGGAAGGGAAATATTGTCATGATGCAGCTTGCTATTCAACATGTAAGGTAGAACCCATATGCTCTGATATTTCTAAAGTAGGAAGGGATAGACTAATAGAAAAGTTTCTATATTTAATACTTTCAGAATTAGAGGAGGTACAAGATGGAATATAAGATGGAATACCTAAGTAAAAAATATATGAAGAGATATATAGATGACTACTGTGAGACCAAAAGATGTTATACAGACTGTATGTTACTTCCTAAATGTAGAAGAAGTTTTGAAAGTGAAAGAAATAGAGAACAAGCTTTCCTACAGTTAGTACTTTCAGAATTAGAAGAGGTACAAGATGAAATACCTATCCTATGAGTACATGCTGGAACAGATAGATGAGTATTGTGAAGGTAAAACGTGGTGTCGAAACTGTAGTATACAGCATAAGTGTAGAAGAAGTTTTAAAAATGAATTGCTTAGAGAAGAAGCTTTCCTACACTTAGTACTAGAAGAGGTACAAGATGAAATACCTAAGTGAAGAATATATGATGAAACATATAAATAAACATTGTGAAGATAAGACTTGCTATATAGACTGTGAACTATTTGAGTTTTGTAGACATAACTTTAAAAGAATAGAGATCCGGGAAGAAGCATTTGCATTTCTTGCACTGGACCTACTCTTAGTAGATGATGAAGAAGAGGAGTAGTAACCCTATTTCTTTTCTTTAGCTATACCTTAATTATCCCCTATTCTTTGGCAGTATATACTGTATAGATCAGTAATTCTAAGTATAAAGGAACAAGTGATGAACATCCCAACAGCAAGAGAATGGGAAGAAAAGTTATCTGCAGTACAGCAGTGGCAACATAAGATTGAAGAAGCAGTAGCAAAGGCAATAGAAGAAAGGAAGTCTTTTGCTTCATTCAGTTGTATGTTCATGGGGGAAGTCCCTGACAACATCAGAACTGAACTGAAGAGTAAAGGCTACTGCACAAGAACTAAGAGCTATAGCAAGGGAGCAAAGAAGTTCTACATTTACTTAGCAACTCCAGAAGAAGACTAGGAGATACAATTGGATTACTCTAGTTGGGATTCCTGGGGAGTAAGAATGCATTGGTGGTACTATCCTTCTTGGAAGTGTCCCCTCCAGTGCAGAGCTTATCAACCCCAGACCAAATCCCAGGCAACCCTAGATGTAGATGTTTGCTTCAAGGGCCCTGGTGAAGATATATGATGGGAGAGCATAGGAAACTCACTAATGGCTTACAAGTCTAATGTGAGATCTCCCTATGTATCTCCTTAAACTTGAGAAGAGAGGGTTGGTCCCCTTCTCTTTTCTTAGGTATAGGTTACCCTTAATTAGTATAGATATTGTGGCATTATATACTGTGTAGGAGTATTGAAGTATAAATAAGGAGTAGACCTGTGCAAACAACAGTAGCAGTATTGACCTTGAGAAAAAAGAAAATAAGAAAGACAGTACCTACAACCCTAATAGAAACTGATGATGAGGGGCTTTTTGCTTTCTATCCAGATGTACATGGAACAGGAAATCTTCTCCAAGGACACTACAATTCTTTAGAACATGCCGCTGAGCAACTCAGGATGGTAGGATACAGGTGGCACAAAACTATCTGCGGTTCCCCTGAGTTCCAAGGATTGATGGGAGACATTCCTCGAACAAGACAGATACAAGATGATAGTGGAAAATGGGTAAACTACATCCCTATCCCTCATGCATATAGAGCCAGCTCCCATAGAACTAGGAAGAAACTAAATAGAAGATAATCCTTAATTATCCTCTAGAATTTGGCATTATATACTGTATGGGCGGTATCTTTAACCCGCCTAGGCGTAAAGTGTAAACTCAACAACTAGGAAGCTCAACCCTGGGAGAAGATCATGTTCACGTAGCAATGTAATAAATAAACATAACTAGATGAACAAAAAGCTAAGAGGTCAAAAAGGGACCAACACACTCTGTGCGATGAACCAAACTAATGGAGTAGGAGGCATAACAATGCGGCGTCCCTAAGAAGATGCCTACTACCTACACTCTAGATAAAAAATCATGGAGAAGGAGAGGGGGACACATCCCTCTTCTTTTCTTTAGGTATACCTTAATTCTATACATATACTTGGCATAATAACCTAGAGGAGAAAGTATCTCTTCACAATCCTTAACACTTACCTTAACAAAATAATAGGTGAGTATAACAGGAGAACAGAAATGCCAAGTGAAAAGATGTGGAAGAAGATAGAGAACCAGATAGAAGATAAGGAGGAAGGTGTTCCATATGAGCTTCTAATGATGCTGCTGTTTAAGAGAGTCAGACAAGAAAGTAGTGATAAAGAGTTTATGAAAACTTTTATGGAAGAAGAAATACAACCTATTGTAAACAAGTTGGGGATGACCGAAGCGATGGCTGGAAGGTATGTTGGGATGGTAGAGGGGGCCAAATATGCAATAGACACTTTGGTTAAGAAGAAGCTTCATGCAGAAGATGTTAAAGATATTGCTAATAGCCCTAGACCAAAAATAGGAGAATCTAGTGAAGAATAGAAAGGGTGTTCAAAAGTTCCCTGAGAACCAAAGTGCTTCAAAAGAAGAACTCAAGACTAAAACAGTCATGGGAATTTGGGAGGGAAAACCTGACTCAGTAGAACAGAAACTCTTTGATTCTCCTGAGTACATGGAGAAGATCATGGATAAGGTAGCAGATAAAGTAGCTGCCTATCTCATTGATAAGCTGAAGAAGTAAGATTTGTGTCCTTACTCCGGACACTTCGGGGAGAAGAAAAGGCTTTATGGCCCTTTTCTTTTCTTTAGGTATAGGTTGATGTATAGTAATAATATGAAAACCTGTATAGATAGAGATGTTTGGAATAGTAAGTAGCCAAAGTATATTACATGTGTAATATACTTAGAACAAGTATAGTATGGATATGAAGAAGATTAAGTATATAAACAAGGAGAGAATATGTTAAAAGATCTAAGTAAGAGAGCGTTACTTATTAAGGAGGCTGCTGTTAACCCTTTAGCTGATCCTAAGTTGTTAGATAGGGGAACACCTCCTGCTAAGTTAACTGCACCTGTGTCTAAAGTTAAGGATGGTGTAGTATCCCTACCTAGATTAGAGAGTTCTGGAGCTGATTCTTTATTAAAGGGACCAGGGTTATCTACTCAAGCAGCTAAGGCTACTCCTTTACTTGAAAAGAAGATGCCTAAGAGGACAGAGCCTACTACTTTTCCCTCTACTCCTCCTATGATAGGGAAAAGTACTACTAGAGAGCTTAGAGCACCTTCTGTACCTCAATCTAACCTTGTATCATCTAAGGATGCAGTTTCACTTGCTAAGGCAGCGAGAACACAGTCAGCTTCTAAAGACATAACTAATCCTATTTTTACTCCTCCTCAGAGTAAGACTAAAGCTCCAGGGTCTTTTGATAACAAGTTTACTCCAGTAGGGCCACAATAGAGGATATACAATGAATTTATACACAAGAGCTACACAGTTATTCCAGAAGGCAAGTGCATTAGATACAAGTAGGAAACTACTAAAAAATAAGGCTCCTACTACTCTAATGAATTCAAGAGCAGGAGCAGCTGCATCTGGAGCCACTATGACTACTGCTCCAAGTACAGTAAATACAAGTACAGACTCAACTTCTAAAGCACTAGGGGATAGAACTAATGCATTAGCTTTATCGTCCTTTAGAGCTAAGTCACCCGATACTACTTCTACTCTCCCTTCTACAAGGTCAGATGTTAAGAACAATGATGGTTTGTTAAAGAGAGCTTCAGAGTTACTACAAAAGATAGCAATACCTAGAGGATTAGGTGCAGGAGGGAGAAAAGTCTCTGCATCCTTTGATAGAGCTAATGCTGCTATAAAGGAGAGCTTTAAGCATAAACTAGGTACACCTGGAGCTAGAGGTCTAAAGAACCCTGGTAATACTCCTTTAGGACCAAGTGAGAATGAGGCTACAAGAGCTAGGGATGCTGCTACAGGAACTGTTACTCATACTAGTTCTCAACCTTCTAATAGACCTATAAAGAAAGCTTCAACAGGAGGGAGTGTAGCAAAGGATGAGTATGAAGACAAAAAAGATATTGCTGGGGATCTTTAATAACAGTAAATGAAAACTCTGTTTTGAGGCTAAATATTTAATTAGCATACATATGAGAATTTTAAAAAAAGGCACTGACAATGAGACTACAAAAAAGAGCCCAAGAAGTACTACAAAAGATAGCTATTCTTGGTGAAGAGCTAGAACAACTTAAGATTAAAGAAAAAGCTAAGAAAAAGACTGAAGTGCTTGGTATTCCATTAGGAGGGACTAGAGATTATTCTCCTTCACAAAGACAACCAGCACCTAAGTATCAAAAGCCTTACATAGGGCCTAGAAAGCAGGAGCCTGGAAAAGGTACTCTATTACAAAAGAGAGCTATAGAGTTATTACAAAAGATAGCAATACCTAGAGGATTAGGTGTAGGAGGGGAGAGAATCTCTGAATCCTTTGATAGAGCTAATGCTTCTGTAGCTAAAGGATTAGTTAGAACTCCAGTTGCTTCCCCTAATCCAGCTACTACTGAACTAGGTTCACTTAACCCAAAAGTTCAAGCAAAAGCTACTAGAGATAAGGCTGCTAGGAGTTCTGCAACAGGGGGGAGTGTTGTAAAGAATGATTCTGCTGAAGTACCAGTAGCAACACCAGGGCAAAATGATCTGTTTATGTAAGAGTAAATGAAAACTCTATTATCCCCATTCCCTACCTAAATATTTAATCAGCATACATATGAGGATTTTATAAAGAGAGAGTAGAGAAACAACATGAAAAGCTTTGATGTAAAAGATAAGTTTCTACTCAGTGGTTGTGGCAGAGATGGTACAACTCTCCTTTGGAGAATACTTAATTCCCATATTGACTTAAATATCTTATGGGAGCCTTATTATGGTGAGTCTAAAGTAACCCAGGAGGACATGGATAAAGCTGATGGCTTCAAGAACCCTATGTGGGGATGGACTCAGCCTCAATGTGCTAAGTATATCTTTATGACAAGAAACCCCATAGATACAACCTATTCATTATGTACTAGGGCAGGGTTAGGTATTGGTACTGCAAAAGAGACACATAGAAAAGTATTGGCACTATATGAGAATTTTATAAACCAGGCACGAAATCATGAAAAGACTGTTTTATTAGTACCCTATGAAAAGCTATGTCAATATCCACATAGATACACAAGGAAATGTTGTCTCTTTTTAGGGGTAGACTACTATCCAGAGCTTCTAGAGGACTGGAAAGACTGTAAAGCACCTAAACACAACGGGTTAGATCAAATTTATACGATGAAAGAGATCAAGAACTGTAACAATAGATACAAAGAGAACCAAGATTTCAAAAGAAGGCTACAAATCACATGAAACTAAGCATTTTAATCTTAACTGTACCTAAAAGGCAAAAAAGATACTTCCCGAGGCTAACTCAGCATCTTCTAGAACAAATAGGGGATAGGGAGGACATAGAAGTACTAGGTCTATACGATAATAAGAAGAGAAGTGTGGGAGAGAAGAGGAATAATCTTCTAGAGATAGCAAAGGGAGAGTACTTAACCTTTATAGACGACGATGATAGGATAGCAGATGACTACATAGAGTCTATTACTAAAGTAATAGATCTAAAGAGCCCAGATGTAGTGGTCTTTGAGTCCATTGCAACAGTTAATGGAATAGCTCCTAAGCTCTGTAGATATGGACTAGAACTAGACTACCACGATGAGAAGGGACCTAATTGGACAGGGAAGCCAGCACATACTATGATATGGAAGAGTAGCATAGCAAAGAAGCATTTATTCCCTACTATAGATATGGGAGAAGATATGGATTGGGTTAGCAGAGCTGTATTAGATGCCACTACACAGGAGAGGATAGACAAGGTATTGTATTACTACGATCACAATACACTTTTAACAGAAACCAGAGGATTCTATGAATAGCTATATTTTATATACTCCAGGTAGATGTGGATCTATATCTGTACAGACCTCTTTGAAGAACAAAGGGATTACATCTTATTTATTCCACAATCACAGAGATTCTTATTCTATAGATGGAATACTTAGAGAGGTAGAGGCTACAGAGATATTCAATGCAAAGTACTTGTTTGTAGAGAAGCTATTATCCTCAGAAGACAAGAACAGAGTAATTACACTTATCAGAGATCCTATGGACAGGGCAATATCAGCCTTTACCTATTTCTATTCTTTCTACAGACCTGGATTAACCCCAACAAGAAGAAAAGCACAGTTCATCAAGGAGTATCCACACAAGTGGTATCTAGAGTTCTTTACACAGTTCCAGCAATTGTTCCCTGTGAATGTATTATCTTTAATTAAAGATAATACAGAGAGGTGTTGGAGTATGGAAACATCTAAGAGTATCATTGTTGTAGGGAAGTGTCCATACTTCAAAGAACTAGAGACAAGACTAAAGGGTGTGTTTGGCTTAGATGTACAAATACCCCATATGAATAAGTCTAAGGTTTACAAAGATGTCTATACAGAGTTACACAACAACAAGTATCCAGAAGAGCTGATCTCTAGTATCTACTCTTCACAATTAGTTTCTACACTGTTTAGTCCCCAAGAGATACAAGAAGCAAAGGATAAGTGGGTACAGTGACTTAAGGCTGTATATTTAGTCAACCAAGGAGAAAGCAAATGTTAGAGAGAATGAAAACAATGTACAAAGACTTCTGTTTCTTTTTCAAGAACAGGAAAGCAATCAGGAAACAAGTAGAGCTAGGGGTAAAGAGAGAAGAGGTTACAACTACACTACAAGAGGCCTTTGACTATTGGAAGACATTAGGGTATTCCTATTTCACCCCAGATCCAAGGATGAGGAAGATCTGTAAAGACATTACACCAGAGTCTCTTCCTGGGGAACACACAGTTCCTATCACTAAGTCTACAGGAGATCCAGTATAAAGAGTGCACACCTATGCACTTTGCTTGTCTATGTACCCATGCTATTGTATATTATAAGGTAATAGAAGGAGTTTCTATATGAATAAGAGAGCGTATTTAGAAGGATACTTAGAGAAAGAAGCCAACAGAAGTGTTCTCTTCAAACTTTTAGCAAAGAGTAGAGTAGGTCAGCTTATCGGCAATTTAATAGGATCTCCTCATGCTACTGCACTAGCAGATGTATTAACAGGAACCAAACCAATTAAGAAAGCTTTCACCGATGCTACGACCAAGGTTAGAAATGCCCCCAAGATAGACCTAAACTTAGATAATATGAGAATGTAGGAAGGAATACAGGAGTTACACAGATGACAGGTAAAGATTTAAAACAGATTTTTAACAAGTATGCAATGAAGGACACACCTTCACCAGATTCAGCACATATTCTTAAAGAGGATGGAGTTGTTAAAGCAGAAGGACAAAAACCTGCTACTATCCTATCTCTATTACAGGAGAAGAATAAGTCTACATTAACCAAAGATACAAAGAAGATTGATCCAGGGGACGGAGCACAGAAGATAGCTTCTTGTGGAGTAGTTCATGCTAAAGCTATAGCTAAGAAGAAAAAGAAGAAATCAACTAAGGTACAGAAGATTGCTACTCTTATGAAAGAAGCTATTACTAAGTGTGGAGGAGGATCCCCAGCCTCTAAGGAATCATTAAATATGCTCAAGACCTATAAGAATGAGAAGTACATAGGTAAGAAGGCTGTTGCAGTAGAAACTCCTGAACCACAAGCTAATGCTAATGCTGCTAAGAAGGTTAAGCCCCCAGAGGTTAAAGGTGGAGGAACAGATAAAGCAGCAGATGGTGAAGATAAGTCTGATGTTAAGACTGAAGAGAACCAAGAGATCAAGATGATCAAAGCTGCTATGTATAAAGATGCTGGTATAGGTAGATCTATTATAGATATTCTAAGAAACCTTGGTAAAAGAGGAATGAAATCAGCTAAGAGGATGGGTGGAGCAGTAACAGGAAAGAACTCTGAAGTACTAGGGAAGAGACTACAAGGCCTAAGTGCACAAGGTGCAGATCCAGATAGTCTAAGAAGAGTAAGAAGACTTAAACTAAAGGCAGATGATGCTACTAGAGGGGCTAGAAAAGGTTTAGCAGTAGGTGGAGCCGCTGCAGCAGGTGGGGGTATCTATGGTATGCTTAAATCCTATATGGGAGGAGAAGATCAAGAAGCTGGTTTAGACTCTAAAGAACTAATGGGTAAAACAGCAGCTGGGTCTACTAACTCTTCAGGGGCTAATACTCCTAAAGGTAAGAATGTAGTAGAGATTACTTGTAACAATAAGACAATTGGAACAGGTGGACCAACAGCTACTCTTAATCCTACATCTACAGAAGCAACAGGTGCAGAGTCTTCAACAGATTCCCCAGAAGCTAAAAGAGAAGGATCAGTTATTGCATCTGCAGGATCATTAACAGAAGAAATGCTTAAGTCTACTATGCCTAAGGATGCTTCAGAGCTAGGATTAACTCAAGGTTATTCTTACAAGTCTCCTCTCAAACAGAGTGTTCTCAAATATGCTCAAGCTATAGATGCAGGGGATACAGAAGACATCATCGACCAAGAGTCTGATAAAGAGCCTAAAGGGGAACTAAAGGCTGATGCTACTCCAGATGCTAAAGCAGATAAGAGTTCTAAGATTCTACAGAACTTAACCAAAGATAACAAGATCAAACAAGATGTTATAGACAAAGTAGCTTATGCAGAAGGATATCTTAACAAAGAAGCTTTATTTGGTGCAGTTGGAAGAGGTATTGCATCTCTAGGAAGAGGAGCAAAAAGACTAGGTAAAGGCATTTTATCCCAACCAAGTAGAATAAAGAATACTGGATATAGTACTCCATCTCCTCAAGCTGCTACTCTCCCTACCAATCCCAATATAGAATTACCTAGTGAAGTAGGATCCGATGCAGCTAATAGTGTTGCAGCTAGAAACACTGGAACAGCATATGGTGGAGGAGAACCCCAAGGTGCTGTGCCTCTAGCTCATTCAGCTGTTTCTAATCAAATGCCTAATGCACAAGAAGAAAATGACATAATGGCTAAAATACATGCTAAGCTTATGCAGAATAATCCAGGAAGATTCCCAAGTCTAGAGTCAAGTAGAAACTCATTACCTGGAAATCAAATAGCCCAAAGGTAACAATATGAACAAAAGAGCATATCTAGAAGGATATATGGGTAAAGAAGCAGCAGGACAGGATATCTTTAAAGAGAGAAGAAGGGGAAAGGCTGGATTAACACCAAGACCAGGTTCTAATGCTAAAGCAGACAGAGCATCTTTAGGAAGAAGTAATGCAAAGCTAATAAGTGATACAGAGAGAGCAGGTGCCCCAGCTTCTTTTAGCTCAGACTTCAGAAAAGCATTAACAAAAGCTTCTAGAAGAACTCCAAGAACTCCTAGACCTTCTCCAACCCCAGAAGTAGCAACAGCTCCTAAGGCTAGAACAGGTGCTTTGAATGGTGGAAACACAGGGACAGGTAGTTTACTTAACAATAGAAGACAAGCTTTAGAACAAGCTTTAGGAACAACCCAGTAGTGAATAAAAGAGCCTATACAGAAGGATACATGTTAAAAACTTCTTTAGAGTTACCAATATCTAAGGGAGATGTTCTATTAGGTGGAAGATTCAAGAACCAAAGAATTATAGTAGATAAACTAGCTCAGGATTCTTTAGGGCAATACACTGTTAATGATAAAAAACTCCTTAACTTTAGGATAGAAAAGCTATTACCTAAAAATAAGCAGAGTAAAGAAACACAGATGTCTAAGAAGGCTGAGGAAACTTCAGCATCCACAACTATACCATCTCCAATCAAGGGAGTAGATGCTAAAACTAGGAAACCTATCACTCCTTCTAAACCTGTAGGACAACATACAGTTAAAAAAGAAAGGGGGATGTTTAGTACCTTGATGTCTAGACTAAGAAAACCTTTAGCTACCCCTAAAACTTCCCCTACTTTTGGAATGGGAATAAGAGGATAAGATGGATAAAAGAGCATTTCAAGAAGGATATATGCACAAAGAGGCATTAGAGCCTGAAGAAGCAGGGCCCGATATGGGCCTTAAGACTAACTCTATTGCAGATATGATTATGGGTGTGGGGGTAGCAAGGGGTATTAATAAATATCAAGATAGAAGAGATGCCCAAAGGGCAGGCATGTTCTCTGTAAGAAGACAGGCTGAGACAAAAAAAGGAAATCAGCCTTGGATTCCTAACATCCCCATGTCTAAGCTTAAAGTTCAAGCAAAAGCAAGAGCTAAAAGAGCAAGAAAGCTTGCTCTACAATATGGTGCTGAAGGTTTTGGCCGCCGTAGCCAGCCTATAAGAGAAGAAGGGGTAACTTATAGCAAACCTCAACTCCAAACTATAGAAGAAGCGGGCCAGCTTTCCCCTAAGTTATGGTCACCTCCAAAGGTACCAGGAGCCCTTCACGATGCTACATTTGGCGTTCATAGAGATAGTCTCGATGATAAAAAGAGACGGCAAGATAACTTGGAAGAATATGAGAGCAAGTATCCTCCCACATTTCAGAAGAGGGTAAGATAATGGAAAAAGATGGAATGCAGAGAACAGATGAAGAGATTCACAAAGAAGCCAAAGAACTTAAAGAAGCCAAGTCTACCAAGTGTCACAAAGATAGAGACTGTCAATGTTGGATATGTACAGGTATAGACTGGGATAAAGTTACAAAGGAACCATAATGGATAAGCTAGCATTTAAAGAAGGATATATGAATAAGGAAGCTATGTTACCTATAGGGACACCTCAGGCTCCTCAACCCCCTCAACCTGTACCAGGAGCCATTCCACCTCCTCAAGTCCCTCCTGTACCCTCTCAAGGCTCTGATTTAGCTCTTCCTGATATACAAGACATTCCAGCTGCAGAACATGGTACTCCTCAACCTCCTCAACCTGTTCCTCCAGTACCTCCAACTCCTGTAAGACAATCAACTTTCCCAGCTCTGGCAGCAAGAGCAACTGCATTAAATGACAGTATGAAATAACTCTTTAATTTATCCCTATATTGTGGCACTATATACTGAGTCTGTTGTAACCACAATATAAGGAATTGAAAAAATGAATCTTTTGAAAAGTATCTGTATCCTACTAGGGGGAGTATTCATAGTTCTCTTTGCCCTAAGTCTGTTGTTCTCTTTCACAGCCCTACTAGTCTCAGCTCTGGAACTAGTCATCCCCTTTATCGTCTTCTCTTGTCTTTTGTCTTTAGTTGTTAAAGCACTGCAGAGAGGAAGAAAGGTGTAAAGATGATACTCAGGATCTGTTTGAACAAGAGAGGCTGGAGCACATGTTTCTGGATCCATCTCAGATTAGGGTATGGTTTAGACTTCTACTTCTATCCATTTAACTGGTCCTGGGATCCCAAAGGTCTTAAGCTAGTAAATTATGGCCCATTGCTTTGGGAAAGAAAAAAGGACAAGAGAGATGACTGAAGCAGAACAAAGAAGAAAGCATATCCGGGAAATGCTTCTTAACTCTACCAATTGGGAAAGGATTGGAAAGGTTATGAGAGAAGCAAATAAGAAAGAACTCAGGGATATCTTAGAGGAGAAGTAGGATGAAGCTGAAAGACCTGAAGAAGAAGGTCATGGCTCTTAAAGCTAAAGCTATAGAGCAGCAGCTTTGGGGGAGATTAGAAGCATTTAATGAAGTGCTTAGCCTTATAAAGGAACTAGACACAGAACTGGAGGAATAGGATGAGTGAGTTAAAGAAACAAGTCGAGGCTTTACTAATTAAGGCCATTGCATACCGCGAAGAAGGCGATGATCTTGATTATATAAGGGACTCAGGCCAGATCAGCGGTATTCAAGAAGTCCAGAACCTTGATGTTTATAAGAATCCTTTCAAGGAAGTGTATGAGATCTTGGATGCTATGCTTGTTGAAGCTGAGAAACGACGCAGTGAAGCCGAGGTCAGACCCGGACTTGTTTTGGTAAACAATCTGGAAGTCGGTCTAATCAAACTCATCAAAGCCAAGATTCAAGAACTGGAGGAATAAGGTGACAGAGGCAGTCTTTGTATTGATTCTATTCACCATTTGGGTAGTAGCTCTTTTGTTCTGTCTGTCTCTTTATGATTCAGACAAGGCTAATGGAGAGGCAGTAGCAGGGGTAATAATCCTGTTAACTGTGGCGTTTTGCTGTATTCTAACAGCTCTAGGAGCATCATTGGCAGATAGAAAGCTAAGTCAGGAAGAAATAAGGTCATTACAAGATTCCTATCCAGGGGTCATGCAGGAGATGAGGTTTGATAATGAAAGAAGTAATAGCGGCAATAAGGAAGCTCAAGAGACATTACCACAATGAACTCTTTAAGGCAGTTGGGGGACAAAAATCCCATGACGTGATACAGGGTAAGCTTGAGGCATTGGATGAAGTAATGGAGATTCTTGATCATGAGAAGGAGAGGAAAGAGTTCAAAAAGGCTCCGTACCTAAAGAAGTTCTGGACATCCCGTTCACTTCGGGTAGCCTTAGGAGATACAAAGGAGTAACATGAAAACGGCTTTATCCGAAGTTAGTTCATCAGGAGAGACGCATATAAGATTCACGGCTCTTGGCGGGACTGTGGTTACTTGCTCCCTTAGAGATTTAGTCACCTCAAGAACTAATAGAGATGAAAGGTTTAAGTACTGGGTTGGAGATAGAGGTATCACAAAAGAGGTCTATGATGAACTCCAACTGCTCCTCGGCTTCACAGACCCTGAGGATAATGTGAGATGGGTATGCCAGTCTTGTTAACAAAGAGAAACAAAGGAGAAGTAGGTGGTTAAGTTAGAACCAGTAGCGTTTCATTTAATGGTGTGCTGCACAACTATAGGACATCTTATGTATGGGAATGCAGTGGCAGGTCTCTTTGTGGCTAGTGCCATCCTGTTTACAATAGAATGTATAGCTTTCAGTAGAACTTGAAAAGAAACAAGAACAAGAAACAAAGAAAAGAGGTAAAGTATGAGTTGGGACAGTTATGCGCAGAGTGCGGAGAAAGGGCCTGTTAGGTTCCTCCTAAAGGTGGGATTCTCCATCATGGTTGTGGCCATGCTCCTAGGTGGAGTAAGCTTCATGGTGAAAGTTGTCTTCGCACCTATGAAGAGTGCAGGGGACATCATTCAGAAGACTGTGGACGCAGATAATGTGATCCACAACTACGAGTACTTCAAGCAGCAATTCCGTGCAGTTGAGGCAATTGACAACAAGATTGTCATGTCTCAAGCTAATGTGGACAGCTTTAAGGCAGATGCTGGACCACGGAGTGATTGGACCTTTGAGGATAAAACTGAGTCATCTAGGCTTGGGGCTATTGCTACAGGTCTGATGCACCAGAGGCAAGATATGGTCTCGGACTACAACGCAAAAGCTAACATGATGAACAGGCAGATGTTCATGGGAAAGGACTGCCCTCAATACATTGAACCGTAGTGACTCTAAAATCCTAAACTCCTGAATCTAAGATCTAAACAAAGAAAAGAGAAAAGAATGAAGATGCAAAAGCACACTTGGGCCGTAATGGCTGCAATGATCATGTTCTTGATGCTCCTGACAACCTCCTGTGGGGTGGGCCCGAAATCCACGGTCTCCCTTGAACAAGAGAAGACTGAGGAGAACCAGAAGATTCTCCTGAAGAACCAGCCTCCTGTGAAGCTGAAGTACTCTCTGGAAAGGGAGAACATCAACAAGAGGACGGAACTCTGGAACGACAAGAATAAGGTGTCCTACATCTATCTTGTTGACTTCGGCAAGGTGATGGCCTTCTTCCCCATTAAGGGCAAGGTCAGCTCTGTTAACAGTCAAATCACTAATCCAGAACAAGTGTATTGGAAGCATAGCCTTAGTAGCTACGGCATGGTGACTATTCCATCCCCTGCTGAAGATGGGAGTTATGGAAGTAATGGAGATGCTATTTACTTCTTCACTACAGAAGGCACCTATGTTGAATGGCCCGGCAATTACATGTTGTGTGACAAGCCACTTCGACTAAGCACACCGCCTCAGATTACTCGGGCTATAGAATAAGGGGCTAAAGCTCCGGAAAAGAGGGTAACTCCTCTTTTCTTTAACTATTGGTTAAAATGTGGCATAATATAATGAGAACTATTGTAACTAGGAGAATAACAATGAAAGTGTCCGAGAACCCAGATTTAGAAGTAAACAGAGACTACGGGAAAATGGTAGAAAAGACTTTGCCTACAGAAGCATCAGAGCTTGTAGGAGATTTGATTTTAAGAGACGGGGAAGTAGCAGAGGGTGTGGTTATAATTAAGGCCATGCTTGGGAAAGTATATACAGAGATTAAAGCTACTACAAATGAGGAACTTATATTTATAGACTCAGAAGATAAAGGTATAATGTTTAACCATGACCAAGACTGCTGTGAGTCTGTATTTATAGAGGACATATGTGGAGACTTAGATCTCCTGTTACATAGCCCTATACTTATAGCAGAGGAGAGATCAGGGGAGATAGCTATTCCTTTATACAGGGGGGAAGAAAGCTACACTTGGACATTCTATGAGTTTGCGACTATCAAAGGAAGTGTAACAGTTAGATGGTATGGCAGTTCCAATGGATACTATTCAGAGGATGTTAGTATTAAAGATTATCCTGTCACAGATGATTGGTAAGGAGATTGTAAATGGTAGGACATCATGTAATTGTACCTTGGAGAGAGTTATTAGAGCTGGGGTCTCTTCTTAAACATGCTACATTCCCTTGTCTTGATAGGATACAAGATAGAGCTTATGACTGTGGGGAGTGTGATAATTGTAAAAGAAGAATTACAGCTAAGAAGCTATGGATTAGGATAGATTTAGAGTATATCAAGCAACCAGACATTTTCACTGAAGTAATAGACAAACTAGAAGGAGAGTAGAGATGAAGTTTTGTATTGATTGTATTCATAGACGAGAAGGTGTATTAGATGCAGGGAACTGTGGAAGAGGTCCAAAGGTAAGAGATCTTGCCACGGGCACACTTAGGGAACCTTTTGTATCCTGTAGCAGTGAAAGATACCCAAGATGGTTTATGGCTAGACTTTTTAGGGTATGTGGTAAGGAAGGAAGATTCTTTCAGCCTAAAGAAAAGAGGAGTTGTGAAAATGGAGATTGTAATAATAGGGGACGTATCTAGTGTTAGACATGCTCTCATTGAACATTCTAAGGCACATGTCGTAATAGTGGAGAAGAAAGATCCTCTTATAGAGTTAACTCATATGCTCTTTACCAAGTCACCTGAACCACCTAAGTTCTATCCGGGTAAGAAGGATAGGAATAGGAATGATCACCCCAGGAATGCATTTAGGAAGGGGAGAGGTCATGGGAGATAATACACACTATATAGTGGTGCATCGGTATTCAAATGTAGTTCTCATACCACAAAAAGATCGATTTTGTTCAATATCCCAATCATACTTGTGGCGTATAGAAAATCCACATGAAGAAGTAACTTGTCCTCTCTGCAATAAGAAGATGGCTAAGAGAGTAGTGGAGGAATTATGAAAGAAGTTAAACAAATACACTACATGGCTTATTATAAAAATATCAACCATTGGTGGATGAGTACCGGCCCCTTATGTGAAACAGCCCCTTGGCAGGCAGAGACTATACAGAATCCAGATGAAGAAGTGACCTGTCTTAAATGTCAAGAGATGATGGCAAGAAGAGTGGTGGAGGAGTTATAATGGAAGATGAAGAAACACATTACATGGTAGAATATTTTATACCCTCTCTCCAGACCAGAGCGATGAAGCTTTGTCATATCCGCTCTTCCCTCTGGGATGTAATAAACACCTCTGATGAGGTTACTTGCTCTCTTTGTAATGAGAGGATGGCTAAAAGAGTACTGGAGGAATTATGAAAGAAGAATTAACCCATTATCAAGCCTACTACGATTTCTTCACTCAAATAGTCTCAAATCGTATTCCAATGTGTTCTCCAAATGCTTGTATAATTGGTAGGACTATAGAGAATCCTGAAGAAGAAGTAACCTGTCCAGAGTGTCAAAAGAGAATGGTTGAGAGGATAGGGGAGAAGCTATGAAAGAAGCTACTCATCACATGACAAAGTATAGATATTCCTTAGGGACACTCTCTAGACATGTTGAACTTTGCTTATGTGAGGTGCCAACTCTTAGAACTATATTAAACCCAGAGGAAGAGGTAACTTGTCTTAAATGTCAAGAGATGATGACTAAGAAACTAGTGGAGGAATTATGAAAGAAGAGTTAACCCACTACATGGCACTATATTTTATAAGGAGTACCCCGCCCCCTCCTTACCGCTGAAGCTTTGTCATGTCCGGTGGTTGAGCCTCTGGGATGTAATAAACTCCTCTGATGAGATTACTTGTCCGGAGTGCCAGAGAAGGATAACTAAGAAGGTATTGGCCGAGCTATGAAAGAAGTAACTCATCACATGGCTTATTATAACTATGATGCTAATAAGAGGTTTAACTCTAGGACACTGTGTAGTCTTAACTGGCCTAGCTTTCTTATGAGTATAGAGAATCCAGAGGAAGAAGTAACCTGTGAAGAATGTAAAGAGATACTGGCTATAATAATAGTGGAGGAGTTATAATGGAAGATGAAGAAACACATTACATAACACAATTTATATCGAACTTCTCCATGGGAGCAGGAGGGAATAAACCTGTAAGACTATGTATGACTGTCTTACATAACATAAGAGTCATACTTAACCCTAATGATGAGGTAAACTGTCCCATTTGTGAAAAGAAGATGGTGGAAATGGTAGTGAGGAAACTGAAGTGAAAGATACACATTACTATGTGCTCTATCTTCCCAAGGTTGGAGCAGATCCCCTAAAGGAATTTAAACAATCAAATCCAGAATATCATAATCCCCTTAATCTTTTAACAGTTAGGATACCTTTATGTGCTACACAGGTAGGCATACAGAAGATTCTAAATCCAGCTGAAGAAGTAACCTGTGAAGAATGTAACCAAAGACTGATCAAACACCTAGGAGAGGAACTGTAATGATAAAGGAAAAGAAAATGAAGACAAGATTGATCTATAGCCCGCACTCTCCTGGTTGTGGAATAGCTGATGGGATGTTGTCCTATGTAGCTCAGCACTTGGAAGAGTTCACAGGCCCAGAGGGAACCCTTGAGTTCTCTAATGCAGTCTTTATTGATGCATTGAGACTTGAGATAATCAAAGAAACCATTAAACCTGAGGACATAGAGATTGTTACCCTCAATGGGATAGTTAACATTGATGAAACCGGGAAGTTATCCCTATGGCCTGAGGGGGTTGACTCTCATGAGAATATAGTGAGAGAGATCGTCAGGCTAAGAAGTGCAAAGAGAAAACAAGTGGGAGCATCCTCATGAATCCAAGACACGAGAAGAATGCAAAGCAGCGTGCCTATTACCAGATCAATAAGGACGTGATCTTGGGCAAGGCTAAGGAGAAGAGGAGGGTCTCTACTGAGCCCGCCGTGACAAGACTAGATTCCAGAGAGTATAACCGGAGATGGAGAGCCCGGCATCCTGAGAGAGTGGCTGAGTTGAA
>Ga0075116_10000146_pt1 | contig 32923 bp, 39 predicted proteins | sample AntAceMetag02UKC_FD_69786 | JGI IMG/M metagenome (GOLD analysis project Ga0075116, IMG submission 69786) | Saline lake microbial communities from Ace Lake, Antarctica- Antarctic Ace Lake Metagenome 02UKC | ecosystem: Environmental > Aquatic > Non-marine Saline and Alkaline > Saline | place...
AAAAAATTAGCTGGAGATCTTTGTCCAGACCATTATACGGCCTTGGAAATACCCAAAATAATTAAAGAGAACCAAGATAAAGATATTATTATTCTAGAAACTGCGGGCTTATGTCTTCGTTGTTCTCCTTATGTCAAGGAGGGATTAGGAATTAATGTTTTGGATATTACTTCTGGAGATCCTTCTCGCTATGGACCGATTTTGACCGAAGCAGACGTAGTGGCTATTAGTAAGGGAGATTTAATTTCCCAAGCAGAAAGAGAGATTTTTAGAACAAAAGTTTTAAAAGCTAACTCCGAAGCGAAAATAATAGAAGTTAACGGATTTACAGGGGAGGGGGCCATTGATATTGTAGAGTTTATAAAGGAGGCATCTGATATTAAAGATGAGAAATTAACATTGAAACACTCTATGCCTTCAGCAGTTTGCGGATATTGTTATGGTAATAAAATAATTGATGAAAAAGAAACGCAAAAAAGATATTTAGCAGGAAAAGAATTAAAAAATTTGGTTCCTAACCTAAACTGTGGAAAATGCGGTTTTAAATCTTGTAATGAATTTATCAGAGCAGTTTTAGACGGAAAGGCAAAAAAAGAGCGATGTCCGTTTATCAAAAAAAATCATAAATAAAAATAATTAAGAAAATTATGCTTTGGATAAATCAAGAAAAATGTATTGGTTGCGGAAAATGTGTTGATGTCTGTCCTGTTGGAGCCATCTCTATGAAAGATGGCAAGGCGGTTATTGACCAAAGCAAATGTATACACTGCGGCAAGTGTTTAAATATTTGTCCGCAGGAAGCAATTCGGTCAAATTCTGAAAATCCGAATTTGAGGAAACATAGATTTGGTGTTCAAGGGAAAGGATTTGGTTTTGGTAGAAAAGGCGGTTATGGCCAATGATATATTTTTTAATATGTCAAAAAGAAGAAAAGAGTTTGAGGAATTACTTAAAGAATATCGGGATTATGTAGTAAAAAACGATTTTCATTTAAATCCAGATTAAAAAGTGGTTGACTCTATAATTGGATTTTTACTGGAACGAGAAAAAAAATATGACAAGAAGTATTTTTCTTGTCGTCGAATTAAGAGTATTGAGAAAGAAGATAATAAAATTATCTGTCCCCATATTTATCATAAAAAAGAAATTGAAAAATATAGGTACTGTCATTGCTTTTTATTTGTAAAATAAATTTAATAAAAATATGAGCAAGTTTAAGATTGATAAATCAAAATGTGCTGGTTGTGGAGCTTGTCTTAAGGTTTGTCCCTATGGGGCAATCAAAATTGGGGAAGATGGCAAAGCAGTCATAGATGAAAAAAAGTGTCAAGATTGTGGTAAATGCAAAGAAGTTTGTCCTTTTAACGCTATAATTTAAAAATAAACTGTTAGTTTTAATTTTGACCAAAGGACATTAGATTTTTATTTTCCAGAATCTAAAAAAGACTTTAACCAATAAGCTCACATATATATGGTTGAAGAATAAGAAGGAAAACCAGAAGAAATGGAGGGAATAAATTCTAAATGGTTTGATATTCAAAATATCCTTTACAATGACATGTGGGACGATGATAAATTTTGGCTACTTTTGTTATTAGAAAACAAAAAAACGAAATGTAAATTCTTTTTTGACTATAATCCAATCAAAAGTTCTAAATACGTTCTTAATTGGGAGCAAAAATAATTCCCCGAAAGGGGATTTTGTTTTTACCTTAGGGGTTTATTGAGGTTTGATCTAGACACCTCTAAATTTAACTGCCTTTTTGCAAAGACGGTTTTTTGGTAAAATTAGACAAAAGGTCGAAATAATATTTAACAAAAAATATGAAAAAAGAAATATTAGAAAAAATATCTTCTTTATTAATAGCTGCCTTCGGACTTGTTGCTGCTCTTGCTTGGAACGGTGCTATCCAGGCAATATTTAAAGAGGTTTTTGGGACAGCGGAAGGGGTATGGCCAATGTTAGTTTATGCAATTATTGTTACTATAACGGCGGTGGTTGCAACAATTTGGATAACTAAAATTGCCGTAGGGAAAGAAGAGAGATAATATTGCATATTTTAATTTCGACTATTTTTTGAGCGGTTTTTTTGGTAGAGTAAAAATATGAAATCTTTAGTTGTTTATTATTCAAAAAGCGGAAATACTAAAAAGGTTGCCAGAGCGATTGCTATAGGCTTGGGGGCAGAGTTAAAAAATATTAAAGAGATAGAAAATATTTCTAGTTATGATTTAATATGTATAGGAACTCCGGTTCATGCTTTTGCTCCGTCAAAGCCAATAAAAAAGTTTCTGAAAGAACTTCCTGATTTGTCAGACAAAAAGGGAGCTGGATTTTGTACTATGCACGCATTTGGAGGTAAAAGAACTCTTAGGATTATAAAAGAAAGATTGGAAGTCAAGGGAATTCAATTTCTCAGTGGCTTTTCTTGTAAGGATATAAACAGTATTTTTAGCGATACTGGTTCTAAAAATTTTAATAAAGAAAAACCGAATGAAGAAGATTTAAAGCAGGCGGAAGATTTCGGCAAAAAACTTTTAAGCGAAGTTGAGAAATTTTAAAAACCAAGCAATTTTAGATAAAGATAAAAAGATCAAAATAAGGAGGAGTTGGGAATGTCTATTGTAAATTTTGTTTTGATAGGGATACTTCTATTTATTAATATATTCTGTTTGATTAAAGCGGGCGCAGATTTTTAGAAGAAGGAAAAAACTGATACTGATAAGGAGAGAAGAAAAATTGAATATTAATTCTTTTGTCTAGATAGTATGAAGAAAGCATGATTCTGTCATTGCAATAATAGATATTAAGGTTTTCTATTGACGAACTGGTATTTATATGTTAGTGTTACTTATAAGATAGTTACCTAACGAAAATATAGTCGAGTTTCATCGGGATACTAAACTTTAGGGTAAAACCTTAAAATAATTAATTTTTATCTTTAACTATGGAAGGAACAATTACAAGACTTACAGATAAAGGATTCGGATTCATCTCCATTGAAGGCGAAGAGAAAGATTTATTTTTTCACAGTAACGAACTTAAGGGCGTCACTTATGACGAACTTAAAGAAGGTGATAAAGTAACTTTCGAAAAAGCCGACTCCCCAAAAGGGCAGAATGCGGTGAATGTATCTCGAATTTAATCGTTTATTTAGATTACGAGAAATAATTTCGTCCCGTCGTTTACGACGGGATGTTTTATTTTACATAAAGCTGGTGAAAATTTAAGCCGGTAGAGGTTTAATTTCGACACCTTTAAATTTAACTGCCTTTTTACAAGGACAGTTTTTTGGTATAATAAAAAAATAAAGGTTATGAAAATTAAAAATAAATAATATTATGATAAAATTTTCAGAATTTAAAAAGTTTTTTCTGTTCAGTTTAATTGGGAGTTTAATAGTTTCAGCTTTGGTTGCAGTGGTTACTGTTCTCGTAGGAGAGTTTGATGAAGTTGCGGGTAGGGTACTCTTGACTCTTTCGATGGTTGTCATGCATTCATTAATTAGTTTATTCTTTATATGGAACGATGAGAGAAAAGACACATTTGAAAAATTAAGTTTTTTTATTAATGTTTTATTTGTTCTCATAGTGATTAGTTTTTTCACTTCTATCTTTGGTATTTGGGAAATAATCTCCGGGAAGATAGTTTGGCGTTTATATCAAACCTATTTCGTATTTGGATTTGCATCTTTACATAAAGATCTTTTATCTAGGACGCTGGGAAAAAAGAATTATATAGACAAGATTGTCTATGCGAATTATATTTTTATAGTTTCAATAGTTCTGATGTTGCAATTAGTAATATACACGGAGAATCCTTTCAAATCATTAGCAGAAATGTTTTTCAGAGTTTTAGGTGCGACTGCTATAATTGATGGGACTCTAAGCGTTTTAACAATTATTTTTTACAAACTCTATATACATAAACATCCAGAGATACAAAACTCTCTCCACGAAGAAAGAGATCAAAAAAGTAAAAAAGGACTACCTGTTTGGCTATGGATTTTAATAATTTATCTAGCTCTCCAAATGATAATTCCTTTGATATATTCTGTGTCTAGATCGTTATTCTAATTATTTTAGTAATTTTTCTTGATAAGATTGGGGAGTGTCGAGGTTAAACCTCAACACATTTAGATTTAGTTGGTTTTTTGATATAATAAATATATGAAATCTATATTTGACTCATGGACATTCAATGTATGGGAATTGGGAATCTTTAAAATAAGTGCAGTTTCGCTTGGAATTTTTATTGGTGCGTATTTCTCAGATTTTTTTAACAATTGGCTAATCGAATTGTTTATTCTTTTTCTCATTGGTTGGGCATATCTTGCTGTTACCAGGTTGAGATATCTACGAAAATTAGATAAATAAATAAATAATTTTATGAAAATTTTCAAAACATGGACATTTCGTTGGTGGGAAATAGGTTTAATTAAGTTATGCTTACTCTCTTTTGGTATCATCTTGACCCTTTATTTCTATAATTATCTTGTTGGCTTGTTATGGCTTTGGTGGATATTTTTTATCACGACTACAATTTATTGGCTTATTAGGATTATAAGAGAGAAATAGAACGGTTATAAACAGGAAATTATTTTTCATCCGAATCAGTTTTTTTAATATAATAATGACGGGAAAGAATATTTATAAATAAAAATTCTTAATATAAATCCTTGACAATTTAAGGTATTTATATTAATCTAATATTAGTATTTATTGTTATAAAAATTTGTCCTTGCAGTTCAGAGAAAGAGCGTCTTTTTAGACAAAATGAGGTTGTGGGTTGAATCCCTACCGGGAACGTCAAATTAAAAACAGTGATTTTGATAAAATTAATATCACAATATATCACTGGTTTTTTTTTCTTGGGATGATATATAACATAAATATTATCTAAAAGAATTTCTTTAAGCTTCGATAGAATCTTAGAGGCAAGAATATGGAAATAAGAAATATTGCAATTATTGCTCATATAGATCATGGTAAAACAACTTTGACTGATACTCTGATGCATCAGGCAAAAATGGCTGACGAAAACGTCAGTATGGATTCGGATGCATTAGAAAAAGAGAGAGGAATTACCATTTATTCAAAAAATACATCCTTAATATATAAGGGTACAAAAATAAATATTGTTGACACTCCAGGTCATGCTGATTTTAGTTCGGAAGTAGAGAGAATCTTAAGATCTATTGATTCTGTCTTGCTTTTAGTGGACGCTCAAGAAGGACCTATGCCTCAGACAAAATTTGTATTAAAAAAATCACTGGAACTTAATCTGAAACCGATAGTGGTAATCAATAAAATAGATAAACCAGCAGCGAGACCGAATGAGGTTCACAATATGGTGCTTGAATTATTTATGGATTTGGGAGCAAGTGATGAACAACTTAATTTTGAGACAATTTATGCTACTTCCAAACATGGGATTGCAAAAAGAAATTTAGATGATGAAGAAAAAGATCTATCTCCGCTTCTTGATTTGATATTAGAAAAAGTAAAGCCAGCTTCTAATAAAGAGGCGAATAAAAAACCGTTAAGGATGCAATCTTTCAATCTTGCTTACGATAACTATGTAGGAAGAATGGCTGTTGGTAGAATATATGAAGGAAAGGTAAAAAAGGGCATGACTGTGATCGTGAAAGAAGCTGAAGATAAATATAGGACAGGTAAGATAACTAATTTATACACTTTTTATGGGTTAGAGAGAAAAGAAGTTGATGAGGCAGTTGCTGGTGACATTGTAATGGTGGCAGGATTACCAAATATATATATTGGAGAAACAATTTGTCAAAATAAAGACCAAGAAGCATTACCAGCCATTAAGATTGATGAGCCAACGATTTCTATTGATTTAATGGTGAATAATTCTCCTTTTGCTGGTAAGGAAGGAAAAAATGTAACTATTAGCAAACTAAGAAAGCGGTTAGAAAAGGAATTGGAAGTTAATGTAGGACTAAAAATTGATTTTGATACAACAAACGGACGCTATAAACTTTACGGCAGGGGAGAATTGCACATTGCTATTCTTTTGGAAAATATGAGAAGGGAGAGTTTTGAGATGCAAGTTTCTCAGCCAAAGGTAATTATTAAAGATGAGGGAGGAATAAAAAAAGAACCATATGAGGAAGTAATTATAGATGTGCCAAAGGAAATGGCTGGCGCGGTAATAGAAAAATTATCCAAGCGAAAAGGTAGAATGATTGATATGAAATTAGAACAAAATAATCAGAGATTAATTTTTGAAATCCCGACTCGTGGTGTTTTAGGTTATAGAGGAAATTTTATCGTTGACACAAGAGGCGAGGGTATTTTCACTAGTCGTGTTATTGGATTCAAAGAATATGCAGGTGATATCGGTAAACATGACCTTGGGTCTATGGTTTCTATGGAAAATGGAAAGGCTGCAGCTTTCGCTTTATGGAATTTAGAAGAAAGAGGTAAAATTTACATTCATCCAAATGCTGATGTTTATAGTGGGATGGTTATAGGTGATGTGTCAAAAGGAAGGGATATGTGGGTAAATCCAATTAAAGGAAAAAATCTAACTAATGTGAGGGCTGCTAAATCTGATGATGCTATTGTTCTATCTCCTCCAGTAGAGGTAACATTAGAAAGAGGTTTGGAGATTATGAAAGAAGATGAGTTTTTGGAAATTACCCCAGAAAATATTAGATTGAGAAAGGAATATTTAAACCAGAATGAAGAATCCATGAGAAAAAAAGGATTGATATAATCTCTATTAAATCAAACTTTAATTAATTTTGTTTCTCGGTTGATACTTAGTATCAACCGATTTTTTATAGAAAATTGACATTAAAATTTAGTTGTGATAAGATAGAAATGTAATTGAATAGCTTATCAAGAGTGCAGGGGAGGGACTGGCCTTATGATCCTGCCGGTAACCCTTTAAGGTGACTCCTTAAAGAAGGTGCCAAATCCAGCCTTTGCTTTAACTAGCGGTTAAAGTTTTCTTAAAGGGAAAGATAAGGGTCGACTAAAATTTTAATTAGTTTTAGAAAATCTTTCCTTGGACAGGAAAGTTTTTTAATTAAAATTAACTTATCAAAAAATTATGTTTAATAATGTAAAGATATATACAGTTGAGAGTGTTACTTCTGGCCATCCCGACAAAATGTGTGATCAGATTTCGGATGCCATATTGGACGAATGTTTATCTCAAGATCCAAATAGTCGCGTAGCAGTAGAAACTTTTGGAGGACATGGTCTTTTATTGGTTGGAGGTGAGGTGACCACTAAAGCTAATATTGATTTCAAAGAAGTGGCTAAGCGTGTTTATCGAGAAATTGGACATCAAGATAATTTAAAAATAATGTCTAATATTGTTTGTCAGTCACCAGATATTGCCCAGGGTGTAAATACGGGGGGAGCAGGTGACCAAGGAATAATGTATGGTTATGCTACTGACGAAACAGAAGAGTTTCTTCCGAAAGGTGTTGTTTTATCTCATAAATTAACTAAGGGATTGGAATTATTAAGAAAAAATAATGAAATTTCTTGGTTAAAACCTGATGGTAAATCTCAAGTAACAATTGAGAACGGGAAAATCAAATCAATTTTAATTAGTTGCCAGCACGATGAAAATGTTTCTCAGGAAGAAATTCGTGAGACAATTATTGAAAAATTAATTAAACCTATCGTTGGAGATGTCAGTAATATTGAAATTTTAGTTAATCCTACTGGTAAGTTCGCCAGAGGAGGATTTTCAGCTGACACAGGATTAACGGGTCGGAAATTAATGGTTGATACTTACGGAGGATTAATTCCACACGGTGGAGGATGTTTTTCAGGTAAAGATCCCAGTAAGGTTGATAGGTCTGCTGCATATATGGCTCGTTTTGTTGCAAAGAATATTGTTGTCAATGGGTTGGCTAAAGAATGTTTAGTTTCGGCCTCTTATGCTATAGGTAGAGCAGAACCTCTAATGATTGGAGCGGTTAACGAGAAAGGAGAAGACCTAAGCAGTATTGTTAAGGAAAAATTTGACTTTAAACCCAAAGCTATTATTGAAAGATTAAATCTTCTCAGACCCATTTATCTTAAGACTGCGAGTTATGGTCATTTTGGAAAAGCAGATTTGCCTTGGGAAGAAATAATAAAATTATAAGACTTGTAATTTAGTAAACTAAACATAAAAAGTAACGGAGAACCGTTCTCCGTTAACTGAAACCAGGGCTTGACCCTGGTTTTTGTTTTGACTTTTATTTAGTGAGTAATGTATTTCTTTGGTATAGTAAATTCATATGAAATATGATGTTGCGGTGATTGGGGGAGGTCCTGCAGGGATGATTGCAGAGAGGAAGAAGGTATGTCAGATATTCTTACTTAGATACTTGACAAGATTTCTTTACAATATATAATGAATGCATATGAATAGAGATTTATTTAGAAAAATTAGAGTGTTGCGTAAAAAAAACAATTTTTCACAAGAATATATGGCAAGAGAGCTTGGCATGTCTCGTCCAACCTATATACAGATTGAAAAAGGTGAGCGCGAACTTACTATAACTGAAGCAAAAAAACTTGCTGCGATTTTTAGTATTTCGCTTGAAAACCTTCTTACTGGTGAAGCGCCCCGGTACAAGGTAAGCATAGAAAAGAGAAAAGTTGATAATTCTTCTGTTACTCAAATCCGTGTAACAGAAAAGGATTTAGAGAAATTTAAGCAAGTTTTATTATATGTGCTTGGGAAGGTTGGGAGCAAACCAAATGTAGGCGAAACCGTTCTTCATAAATTGCTTTACTTTATTGATTTTGATTACTATGAGAAATTTGAAGAAAATTTGATAGGTGCTACTTACATTAAAAATCATCATGGTCCCACTTCGGTAGAACTAAAGGATATCATAGGCGACATGCAGAAGAATAGAGAGATTGAAGCAGTTAAAAGTCAGTATTTTAAGTATGAGCAAAAGAAATACTTACCAATTAAAAGGCCTAATCTTGATGCGTTTTCTGCTCGTGAGATAGAACATATTGATGATGTACTGGCGCGTCTATCCGACAAGAACGCAAGAGAGATAGAAAGTTATTCGCACGAAGATATTCCGTGGAAGGTCGCTGGAGATGGTAAGCCGCTTTCATATGAAAGTGTGTTTTACCGTGATGAGCACTATTCCGTAAGAAATTATGATGATGAACTTTAATAAGTTACCTGAATTTATAAAAGAATGTAAGCGACTTGCAAAAAGATATAAATCTCTCCCGGACGATTTGCAGGAATTTAAAAATGTTGTTTCGGTTGTGCCGCTTGGCAACAGTAAACATTTTTATGTTATTACTCAAACCGAAAGCGTCAAAATAATTAAGGCGCGTTTTTTTTGTAGATATTTAAAGGGATCATCTCTGCGAGTTATTTACTCGTATATTAAAGAGAAAAAGAAAATTGAGTTTATTGAGATGTATTTTAAAGGAGATAAGAAAAACGAAGATAAAGAAAGGATAAAGCAATATTTAAAATTTCTTGATTCCTAAACCTATCTGATAATTTCTTTTTGGCTGTAATTTTCTCCGTGCCTTCTTCTTTTTCACCCGTCTTTTAGTATAGGCGGTTTTTTGGTAGAATTAACTTATGAAATATGATGTTGCGGTGATTGGAGGAGGTCCTGCAGGGATGATTGCTGCAGGAAGAGCAGGAGAACTTGGTTCTCGCGTTGTTTTAATTGAGAAGAATCAAGGGTTGGGGGCTAAACTTTTAATCACAGGTAAAGGAAGATGTAATATTACAAATAAAAGAGGTAGCCTTAGAGAGGTGATAGAAAAATTCGGAAAAAATGGAAATTTTCTTTTTTCGTCATTTTCTAAATTTGGGGCAAAAGAAGTAATAAATTTTTTTGAAAGTCACGGTGTAAAAATAAAAGTTGAAAGAGGAGGGAGAATATTTCCTTTAAGTGATAAATCGCGAGACGTACTTAATGCCCTTATTGATTATTTGAAGAAATCTCAAGTTGAGGTGAGAACAAATTCAAGAGTGAAGAATGTTATGAAAAAGGGGGACAAGATTGAGAAGATTATACTTGCGAACGATGAAGAGATCATTGCAGACAATTTTATAATTTGTACTGGTGGAAAATCTTATCCTTCAACCGGTTCTACTGGTGATGGGTATAGATGGGTCAAAAAGATTGGGCATACAGTTGAAAATCTTTCACCATCACTTGTTCCTATCATTACTGAAGAAAAATATGTGAAAGATCTCGAAGGTTTAAGTTTGAAAAATGTTGAAATTAGTATATATAAGGGGAACAAAAAGATTAATTCAAGATTTGGTGAAGCAATATTTACGGCAGACGGAATGAGTGGGCCGATCATTATTGATATGAGTAAAGAAATTAATAAAGAATTGCCTAGTAAAATTAGAATACAGATTGATTTTAAACCAGCATTAGATTTTATAAAACTTGATAAAAGAATCCAAAGAGATTTTAAAAAGAGTTCTAATAAATTATTTAAAAATAGTTTAGGCGAATTATTGCCCAGAAAACTTATCCCAGTTATTATAAAATTATCTGAGATTGATGCCAACAAAGAAGTTAATTCTATCACTAAAGAAGAAAGGAAGAAATTGCTTCATCTTCTAAAGGAATTTAGTTTGAAAATAAAGAATATAGATGGGTTCAAAAAAGCAATCATTACAACTGGTGGAGTTAAATTAGAAGAAGTTGACCACAAGACGATGAAGTCAAAATTGATTGATAACTTATATTTTGCAGGAGAAATACTTGATATTGATGGGCCAACGGGTGGATATAATTTGCAAATTTGTTGGACTACAGGGTATATTGCAGGAGAAAGTGTTTCTCAAAATTCTTAAATAATAAAAAAATAAATTAAAGTTAAAAAAATATGGAGATAGAATTAAATGATCAAAATTTTGATGAAGAAATCCAAAAGGCTGAAAAACCAGTTTTAGCTGATTTTTGGGCATCTTGGTGTGCGCCTTGTAATATGCTGACACCTATCTTGGAAAAATTAGCCAATGAATATAAAGATAAACTTATTTTGGCAAAGGTAAATTTAGACGAAGCTAAACTTGTTTCTCAAAAATTTAAAATTGATAGAATCCCTACGGTTGTTCTTTTTAAAAAAGGCAAGCCCGTTAGCGGATTTATGGGTGTGAGAAGAGAAGAAGATATAAGGGAATGGTTAGAAAAATTCTTAGGAGAAGAAAGTCAGAAAAAAGAAGATGAGATCGAAAAACCTAAGGAAGAGGAGAAAAAAGAGAAAAGCGAAACCAATCAGGAAATTCAAGATATTATTAAATGGTATGAAGGATATGCAGAGAAAAAAGGAATTAAGTTGAACCCAGACAGAAAAGTGGTTGAAGGATTAATGAAAGGTCTTTTGGAAAATGAGAAAAAATACGGAGCAAGGTATTGTCCGTGCAGAAGGGTGACGGAAGATTTTCAAGAAGACAGAGATAAGATTTGTCCTTGCAAATGGTATGAAGGAGAAATTGAGAGAGACGGTCATTGCTATTGCAATCTTTTTTATAAAAAATAATAGAAAGGTTGAAAGTCTTTATCTTTAAAGGTGTCTTGTTATTTAAAATATTTTTCTGTAATATTATAAATAGTCTAATCAAAAAATAGTAAAGATATATGTTGAATAGATTTTTAATAAGTTTGCTTGTAGTTGCTTTATTTTTCTTTTTGGCTTATTATTTTGGTTCTCAACAAAAAGATAATCCAGAAGATAATCCAGAAGAAAATTCTCAAATTGCCAATCCCGCAGCTGTTTATTGCGAAGAGAATGGAGGTGTTTTAAAAAACGAAGAATTTGAGAAGGGAACAAAAAGTTTATGTGTTTTTGAAGATGACTCTCAGTGTTGGCAGTGGGATTATAAAAACGGAATTTGCGATAAAGGACAATTAAAAGTAGAAATTCTAGAAGAAGGGGAAGGCAAAAAAGCAGATAGTGGCGATACTGTTAGTGTCCATTATACGGGTTTACTAGAAGATGGAACGAAGTTTGATTCAAGTGTAGATAGAGGCGAACCTTTTTCTTTTACGCTTGGCGAAGGCCGAGTTATAAAAGGATGGGATCAAGGGGTTTTAGGAATGAAGATCGGAGAGAAAAGAAAGTTAACTATTGCCTCGGAATTAGCTTATGGAGAGAATGGTTCTGGGTCAATTCCTCCAAATGCAACTTTGATTTTCGAAGTCGAATTGTTAGGATTATAGAATAATATGAAAATAATTAATGTTATAGGTTTAGTATTTCTTTCTGCAGGTGTTTTGATTATTTCTGGTTGGTCATTATACAAAATGATGCTAGCCATAGACGTTTCTCCGGTAATAAAATGGGGGATTGTATCAATAGTAATAGGGATTATTATTATTTTGATTTCTCTCATTAATGAAAGGTCAAAAGAATCTAAAAATAAAGATTTATGATAATCACAAGTTCAGAAAATATTGCTGGTAAAAAAATAGAGAAAACCCTGGGTCTTGTAAGAGGGAATACCATTAAAGCAAAACATATTGGTAAGGATATTATGGCTGGTTTAAGAAACATTGTTGGTGGAGAGATTAAAGAATATACGGAAGCTTTTAATGAGGCGAGGGATACTGTGATAGAAAGGATGACTAAAGAAGCAGAAGAAATGAATGCGGATGCCATTATTAGTATTCGTTTCACCACTTCTCAGATAATGAGCGGAGCTGCCGAATTAATGGTTTATGGTACAGCGGTAAAGTTGTCTGAAAAAAATGAATAGTTTTTAGAAAAAGATTAAAGATAAAGAAGAATTCTCAAAAGCTTATTTTTTATTAATAAAACGAGTTTTGATCTTGGTCCCTTGACAAGGTATCGTTATGGGTATATACTCATAACATAAGATAAAAGGTCAATAATTAATTATTAATAACATAAAATTATGCCAAATTTTAACGGAACAGGTCCTTTAGGACGCGGTCCATATACAGGTTGGGGAAGAGGCCCTTGCGGAGCTGGGATGGCTCAAGGAAGGGGTCGTGGTTTTGGTCGTTTTCCATCTCGTTGGGGGTATCCTTCTTATCAGCCCGAAGTGAATAGTGAAGATGAAAAAGGTATACTAGAAGAAGAACTTAAAGGTTTGGAAAGTGAAATGGAGGAGATCAAAAGTCGTTTGAAAGGATTTGATAAAAAAAAATAATATGGTAAATGAAAATCAAAATAATCCCAGAAGAGCAGACAATGATTCTGGAGGATTCTCTAGTGGTCGAGGAAGGATGAAAGGAGATGCTCTTGGTTTGGGAGGTTATTGTGTTTGCTCTAAATGTGGCAAAAAAATACCTCACAGAAGAGGAGTGCCTTGTTATCAGGAAAAATGTCCTGAATGTGGCCAATTAATGACAAGAGAATAATAAATTTATGAAAATTTGTATTACATCTACAGGTTCTAGTTTGAATTCTTCAATTGATCCTCATTTTGGAAGAGCTCAAAATTTTATTTTTTTAAATGAAAAAGGAGAGATTGAAAAAGTTTTAGAAAATCCTGGCATTGAAGCTATGAGAGGAGCTGGGATTAGCACTGCCCAAATGATAGCTGACGAAGAGGTAGAAGCTGTAATCACAGGGAATGTGGGTCCTAACGCTTTTAAGGTTCTTTCTCCAAGTGGGATTAGAGTATTCTTGGTTGATGCTAATTTAACTGTTAAAGAAGCTTTTTTTCTTTGGAAGGAAGGAAAAATTAATGAACTTAATATGCCAAGCGTGCAAGGTCATTTTGGACAAGGTCCTCTTCCTGGAGGCGGGAGGAGAGGCCAAGGCGGAGGCCAGGGTGGAGGTCAAGGCAGAGGTCTTGGTAGAAGGCAATAAAATATTATGAAACCACAGCATGTTTCCTTAATTAGTGTTTTTACTAATATAGGCTTAGGAGGTTCTAAGCTGATTTTTGGTTTTATGACAGGATCTGCTGCTTTAATCGCTGATGGGATACATTCAAGCTTAGATGTATTTTCTTCTTTTATAACTTTTTTAGGATTACAAATTGCTAAAAAACCAGAAGATGAAAAGCATCCTTACGGACATTGGAGAGCAGAGACTCTTGCGGGATTCTTTGTTGCTTTAATTTTAGGAATTTCGGGAATCTGGATAACAATAGAGGCGATAGGTAGGTTTTTTGGTGAGGGAGTAGTAAAGCTTAATTTAGGAGCAATAATTGTAGTTATAGCTTCTGTTATCTTCGCAGAAATATTGGCAAGGCTAAAATTTTATTACGGAAGAAAATACAGAAGTTTATCTTTAGTGGCGGATGCTGAACATTCAAGAGCTGATGCTATATCTTCTGTTGGAGTTTTGGGCGGTCTCTTTTTTATTCAATACTTTGTTTTAGCAGATGCTATTATTGCTTTAGGAATTGGAATATATATAATTTTTGAAGCCTTTCAAATAGGGAGAGAGATTACCGATTCTCTACTTGATGTTTCGGATAAAGATACAGAGGAAAGAGTGAGAAAAATATGTTCTTCTTATCAAATAGAATTATCCTCTTTAAAAACAAGAAGAATAGGTGCTTTTAATTCTGCTGAACTTAAAATAAAAGTGCCTCCAAAATTAAAAGTTGAAGATGTTCAAAAAATAATAGAAACATTAGAAGAGAGATTACTTAATAATATACCAGAATTAAAACAAGTAGTTATTTCTATTGAAGCTTACAATGTAACAAAAAATGTTGTTTTGCCTAAGCTTGGGAAAAAGATAGGAGTTTTAGAGGGATTTGAAAAAATAGGTCCAGAGAAAAAAGGGGAAAGAATTATTATTCCTTTGGAAGGTGAAGAAATTGGGGCCTCTTTTGGAACAAAACAATACTTGGTTTTAGATAAAAATGAAGGAGAAGTTATATTAGAAGAAAAAATTGAGAATCCTTATTTTAAAGAGGACTCTCCAAAAGGTTCAAGGTTTGCAAAAGCAATTAGGGCAGATAAAATTATTACTTTTCATGTAGGAGATAATGCAAAACAGGGCCTTGAAAATACTGGTATTGAAATTGAGATAATTTCTCCTAAAGAAAAATTGGGGGAAGTTGTAGAAAAAATAAAGGGGAAAAAGAGTTTATGAAAAAAATTGCTGTTACAGGTGGAAAGGGTGGAGTAGGAAAATCAACAATGGCAGTTCTTTTATCAAACGAGGAAGTAAGAAAAGGTAAAAAAGTTATTCTTTGTGATTGTGATATAGAGTGCCCAAATGATTATTTATTACTTAACCAAAAATTAGAAAACGAAAAGGATAAAGTTTATTTTGAATTTCCTAAACTTATTAAATCTAAATGTCAAAAATGCGGTCTTTGCGCAAAGACGTGCAGAAACAATGCCATATTCCAAGCTCCTGGTAAGTATCCTATATTCTTAAAAGAACTTTGTTCTGCTTGTGGAGCTTGTCAGGCGGTTTGTCCCTATGGTGCTATTGTTCCTGAAAAAGAAGAAGTAGCTAAGCTCTTTTTAAATAAAGTTAAAGAAAATTATTTTTTAGTAACAGGATTAGTTAGAACTGGGATTGAGGAAGGTGGTCCAGTTGTTACGAAGACCAAGAAGTTTGCTTTAGAATTAGCTGAAAAAATTAAAGCAGACTTTATTTTTTTTGATACGGCACCAGGTATCCATTGTTCTGTAATATCAGCTTTGAAAGACTGTGACAAAGCTATTTGTGTTGCAGAGCCAAGTCCTATGAGTAGGATAGATTTAAAATTAATAATGGAATTATGTAAAAAAATGGAAATTCCAACTGAAATTATCCTCAATCAAGCAGATCTTAGTGATAGTTCTGGAATTGAGAAATTAGCTTCAAGCTTTAATTCAGAAATAATTAAAAGAGTTAATTATTCCTCAAAATTGGTTGAGGCATATTCAAAAGGAAAATTATTGGATTTTAAAATTTAGCAACTATGCCTAAAAATCTTTATAAAATAGCAATAGCCTCAGGAAAAGGTGGAGTTGGGAAATCAATGCTAACTTCAGTTTTTTCTGTTTTCTTTTCTAAAACAAAAAAAATAGTTGCTGTTGACTGCGATGCAGATGCTCCTAATCTTCATATTTGGCTTAACGAGGTTAACGGATGGGAAAAGGAAATACCTGTCAGCACATCTTTTAAACCTGAAATTGACATTAACAAATGCGATGGATGTGGTATCTGTGTTGAGAAGTGTAAATTTGGAGCTTTAAAAATGAAAAACGGAAAAGCAGAAGTTGATAATCTTTTATGTGAAGGGTGTGGTGCTTGTGAAGTTCTTTGCCCTAGAAAAGCAATAAAGATGTACCCTGTCCAAAATGGAGAGATAAAAATTAAAAAAACTAAGTGGGGATTTCCATTGGTTTCTTCCCATCTTTATCCTGGAGAAACAGGTTCTGGGAAGGTAGTGAGCGAAGCTAAAAAAGAAGCGGAAAAGATTAATTCAGAAATAATGATTATAGATTCAGCTCCAGGCACCGGTTGTCCTGTTACTGCTTCTCTGAAAGACGTTAATTTTAATGTTCTCATCACTGAACCTACTTTGTCTGGTTTTGCTGATTTAAAAAGAGTTTTAGAGGTTGTGAATTACTTTGGTTCTGATTGGGGACTGATTATTAACAAATGGGATATTAATACTGAAATAACCGAGAAAATTAAAAAGTTTTCAAAGGATAAATTTCTTGGTAAGATTTCTTATGATAAAAAAATATTTGAGTCTGTCTCTAAATTGATACCTATTTCAGAAACAAATCTAAAGGCGAAAGAAGAAATTAAAGAAATATTTAATAAAGTTTATGGTAAGACCAGTTAAAAAAAGAAGAGTTGATTTTGACCCCGATGTAACATATTTTAAACCAAGAGCAGTTCCTCTTTCAAGGCTAGAAGAAGTTGATTTAAGGTTAGACGAACTTGAATCTATGAGGCTTTGTAATTTAAAAGGGTTAACTCAAGAAAAAGCTGCTCTTAAAATGAAGATTTCCAGAAGTACTTTACAGAGGATATCATGTTCAGCTGAGAAAAAAGTTACCGAAGCATTAATCAAAGGGAAAGCAATAAAATTTAAAATCAAGAAATAGACAGTTTTTTTGTTAACAAAAATAGAGGATTAAATATCCTCTATTTTATTTTAATAAGTTTAATTTTAAAATTTATTCAAGTATTGCTTTTATTCTTCTCACCCCAGAACCTGAAGATTGTTCTTTTTTAATTTTAAAATGTCCCAATTCCGAAGTTCTTTCAATATGAGGTCCTGCGCATATTTCTTTTGAAAAAACTTCATTTGTTTTTTCGTTAAATACTGTATAAACATTTACTATCTCGGGATATTTTTCTTTAAAGAAAGACAGAGCTCCAGAATCAAGCGCTTCTTCTAATTTTTTTTCTTCTTTCTTTACTTTCAAGTCTTCTTTTATTTTTTGATTTATTATTTCCTCAACTTTTTTTATTTCTTCTTCTGTCATTTTTTGAGGATGGGAGAAATCAAACCTTAATCTTTCTTCTGTTATATCGGAACCCATTTGTTTTACATGTTTTCCTAATACCTCTCTTAAAGAAGCGTGAAGAAGGTGAGTGGTAGTATGATATTTTGTTATCTTTTCTGTTATTTCTTTTCCGACACCACCGAATTTTTTTTCTTTTCCCGCTCTCGATGCTTCTTGATGTTTTTCTTTTGCTTCTTTGAAACTTTTTCTATCTAATTCAAATCCCTTTTCTTTTGCCATTTCTTCTGTCAATTCTATGGGAAAACCGTAATTTTGATAAAGATTAAAAGCTTTTTCTCCTTCGATAATCTTTTTGGATGTATTTAAATCAATCATTTTTTGAAACTCTTTCAATCCTCTTTTTAAGGTTTTTGCAAACTTCTCTTGTTCTTTCTGGACAATAGTTAATATTTCTGATTCTTCTGTTTTTAATTTAGGATAATATGGGCTGTATAATTCTATGACTTTTTTCGCCATTTCTAAAAGAAAACTTTCTGGCAGATTTAAAACCTTTCCACACTTAACAGCTCTTCTGATTAATCTTCTTAAAAGATATCCTTTTTCTATATTAGAAGGGATTATTCCCTCTGAGGTTAGGAATACTGCTCCTCTTGTATGATCTGCTATTATTCTAAAATCACTATCCTTTTCATATCTTTTCCCAGATATCTCTTCTAACTTTTTTATAACAGGAGAAAATAAATCTGTTTCGTATGACGAATCCTTTCCTTGGAGAATTGAAATCAATCTTTCAAATCCCATCCCTGTATCAATATTTGTTTGTTTAAGTTTTTTAAAAGAGCCGTCTTCATTTTTGTTGTATTGCATAAAAACGAGGTTCCAAAGTTCAACGAATCTATTGCAATATGGGCAGTTAGGGCCGCAAGTTTCTTTCCCGCATCCATATTTCTCTCCTCTATCATAATGAATTTCAGAACAAGGCCCGCAAGGTCCTGAATTTCCGATTGGTCCCCAGAAATTGTCCCCTATACCAAATTCAAATATTTTTTCTTTTGGAATTCCGTGTTTTTCCCAAAGACCTAAAGCCTCATTATCTTTTTCTATTCCTTCTCCTCCTTTAAAAATAGTTATCCAAAATCTTTCTTTTTCTAATCCCATCTCATTAATTAAAAAATCTAATGATAATTCTATAGCTCCTTCTTTAAAATATCCTTTATCTTCATATTCTCCGATTGACCAGTTTCCTAACATCTCAAAAAAAGTATGATGAACATCATCTCCAACTTCATCTATATCGGGAGTTCTAAAGCATTTCTGGATTGAGAATAAATGTCTTGTCCCAAACTCATCAATAATACTTTTCTCTCCCGTAAGATAGGGGATAAATTGTTGCATGCCAGCAGAAGTAAGAAGAACTGTTTTATCTTCTGGTATGAGAGAACTTGACGGAACAATTTTGTGCCCTTTTTTCTTAAAGAAATTTATAAACTTTTCTCTAATTTCTTTGCTTGTTTGCGTGTTGTCCATATACTTAAAATTTAACAGTTTTTAACAAACTTATCAATCTATAATAAAGATGATTATTCTTTGTTGACAACACAAATTTTATATGTTATGATTTAGTCATCTTTAAAAAATAAATAAGGAGAGAAAAATGAAAAGTTTTTTTCAAAAAAAGGATTTTTTCTTTTTAATTTTAGTACTCGGACTAGGGTTTGGGGTCTCAATTCCACATATCGTTAATCCAAGGCAAGTTCTAGGGATTATAAGTTTTCTTATAATAGGAGTTGCTTTAGTAGGAATGATGTATTTGGAAGTAGATGAAATCACGCAAAGTGTATTAAAATGGTTAGTGAGAAAAAGTCAAAAAAATGTTTCTTAAATGTTTTTAGAGAGTCCAATGGACTCTCTTTTCTTTTTAAAATCGTTTTTTTCTGATAGATTAGAATAATATGAAGTTAAGAAAAACATCTGAAACAAATTGGAAAATTATATTTATTCTAATTGCCATTTTTTTTGCTCTTGGTGGGTTGTTTTTTATTTGGTCGAAAATAGTTGAGAAGGAAGCAGATTTACCTGATTACTCTTTAAAGATTGAGAAGAAATATGATTTTCCTGTTTATCTCGATTTTTTTGAAAAGGCAAAGAATGATCTTGTTTTAGAAAAAAAGAATTTTCTTGAAGTAAATCTTGGAGAAATGAAAGTTTATCTTTACAAAGAGGGAACTTTATCAAAAGATTTTTCTATTTTAATTAAAGGAGATTCTCAAAATTGGGGAGGATCAGCAGTTGGATTATATGATATTCTTTCTGGGAACGAATTGGGTTATTCAGTTATTTCAGATGTTTATATGCCTAGCTCTTTACGTTATTACGGTAAATATTATCTTCACGGTCAGCCTTATTATTCGGATGGCAAAATACTTGATACTCCAATATCGGGAGGTTGTCTTCGTTTAAGTAATGAAGATGCGGGGACTATTTATCATGAAGCAGAAATCGGGATGCCCATTTTAGTTATAGATAAAAAGAAAGATGATTATGAATATGTTCAGAAAAATCTTTCTGGCTTTCCTGACATTTCCGCAGAGAGTTATCTAGTAGCAGATCTTGATTCTGGTTATGTTTTTGCTGAAGAGAATTCTCAAACACAAAGACCATTAGCTTCCGTAACTAAGTTAATGACAGCCATTGTTGTTTCAGAAAATATAGACCTAAGAAAATCTGTAACGATTCAGGAAAAAATGCTTGAACCTTACGGTGATACGGAAATGTTGGAAATTGGAAAAAAGTTTAGCATAGTAGAACTATTTTATCCTTTACTAATAGAGTCTTCTAATGATACTGCGGAGGCTTTGACTTATTTTTTAGGGCATCAAGGGACTATCAAGAAAATGAATGAAAAGGCTCAAGCTATTTTAATGAAAGATACTTTTTTTGAAGATCCCTCGGGGTTAAGTTCTAAAAATGTTTCAACAGCAAGAGATCTTTTTTATCTTGGAAGATATTTATTTAATAATCGTCCTCCGATTTTAGAGATTACCAAAGGAAATGAAGTTCGTAGTTTTGGAGAGATTAATTTTGATATAGAAGATTTAAGAAATAAAAATATCTTTATTTACGATGAAACTTTTGTTGGCGGTAAGACAGGATGGATTACTGAATCGAAAAACACGGCCCTTTTCATTTTTAGATTTATAAATAAAGACGGAGAAGAAAGGAATATAGCGATTGTCATTTTAGGTTCTGATAATGACAAAACTGATACCCAAAAGATTTACATATGGCTTCAGAAGAATTACTTTGGAGATGATTAATATCTTTTTCTAATATTAAAATGGAAAAAGACAATATTTGGTTATCCTTTATTTACTCTTATAAATAAGCTATATTGTATTAAGAGAGTCAAAAAGTAATAAAATAAATAATATTATGTCCTATAATTATCAAATCATAGAAGGACTAGGATTAAAACTTCTACTTGAAACCTCAATATGGATTTTTACAGTGGGGGAGATCTTTCTATTTTTAGGAGTTCTTTTTTTATCCCTTCTTCTTTTAAAAATATTTAAAAGTATTATTCTTGGAAGATTGAAAAAATTATCAAAGATAACAAAAACTGATTTTGATGATGTTCTTATTGAGATAATAAACAAGATTAAACCGTACTTCTATTTTTTCATAGCTTTATATATTTCTTTGAGATATTTGTCTTTGCCTGAATCTTTTAAAAACATATTAGACGGATTGTTTTTTGTTGTCATTGCTTTTCAAATTGCAAAATCTATTGAAGTTCTTATTGCTTACGGGGTAAAAAAAATGACCCAGAGAGAAGGAGACAAAGACGAATCTAAAGATAAAAGACAAAATCAAGTTATTACTTTAGTTTTAAGGATATTGCTTTGGACATTTATTCTTCTTTCAGTTCTTTCTAATTTAGGTATTAATGTTACCTCGCTGATTGCTGGCTTGGGGATAGGAGGTGTTGCTGTTGCTTTTGCTCTACAAAATATTTTGGGTGATATTTTTTCTTCTTTCTCAATTTATTTTGACAGGCCGTTTATTGAAGGAGATTTTATTGCCATAGGCGATGATTTAGGAACAGTTAAAAAAATAGGAATAAAAAGCACGCGTTTAGAAACATTACAAGGAGAGGAATTAGTAGTTTCAAACAAGGAATTGACCGAAACGAGAATTCACAACTACAAAAAGATGGAGAAAAGAAGAGGAAGTTTTATTATTGGAATGGCTTACGAAACTTCTGCGGAAAAACTCAAAAGAGTTCCGTTGATAGTAAAAGAAATTATAGATAGCGTTGATCTGGCAAAATTAGACAGAGTTCACTTTAAGGGGTTTGGAGATTTCAGTTTGGATTTTGAAATTGTTTATTATATTCTGAGTCCAGAATATAATAAATATATGGATATTCAACAGGAAATAAATTTCACATTGAAAGAAAGATTGGAAAAAGAGGGGATAGAATTTGCTTATCCTACTTATACTATCCATATGAATCGTTAAGCAGAGATTCTAATCTGTGATAACTTACAATTAATAATTGGCAGAGAACGGTTCTCTGCCATTTTTTAAATCGGTTGATACCAGGTATCAACCAAAGCTTCAAGTTTTTTCCCGAAACATTAATTAATGTTTAATTTCTAATAGGGTTGACAAGAGAAGTAATAAAAGGTATACTTCCAAAATGCTTCTTCTTAAACAGAGAAGAGGTATCGTACTTCCTAGGTCTTAGCTGTATTATTCTCAAGTTGGGAATATCTCAATCGGTTTTTAAGTGAAAATCTTGGAGTAGGTCGTTTGTCTCTCATTGGCTTCCATTGCTGATGGAGATATCATTAAACTAATAAACTTAAAAATGGAAAAGAAACTTTATATAGGCAATCTTCCTTATCAAGCTACCGAAGACTCTCTTAAAGATCTTTTTGCTAAAGCAGGTACAGTAGAATCTGCTGCTATCATTACCGACAAAGTTTCGGGAAGATCAAAAGGATTTGGATTTATAGAAATGTCGACAGAGGAAGAAGCCAAAAAAGCTATTGAGATGTTCAACGAACAAGACTTAGAAGGAAGAAAGATGGTAGTTAACGAAGCAAGACCTATGAAAAAGAGGTTTTAAGAAAACGTTCTAGAATATTAGAAAAGGGCCCGGATTTCCGGGCTCTTTTTGATCCCTCAATTTCTTGATGAGTCGGTTGACACCTGGTGTCAACCGTTCAGTGATTTGTTCTTTTTCGGTTTTGTTTTTTGTTTTTTAAAAGATGCTTGACAGGATTTTTGAAATAGGCAAGATAACAACAATCGAAAATTTGGAAAGACTTGACAATGTTTTTCCATAGAGGCAGAAAAGGATAATCAAAGATAACGGTTGAGGCCAAATTCCGAGTAATCGGAAGACGGAAAGCCACGGGACTTGATTACAAGTTAGCCGGGTTGTCGAGTGAAACTTCGAGACAGTTTCATCTTAGCAATCTGGTTTTTATTTTCTCTGTTTTCTTTTTAGCGAACAGGCAAGGAATAAAACCAGACAAATCCCAATCGTGTTAAACAGAAAAAATAATTTAATAAAGGAGGTTACTATGGCTTCTTCTATATGAAAAAAGGAAGGAGTTTTTTATTTTTAAAATAGAAAGAATAAAAAAATAAAAGTCGAAAAAATAATTAATTAAACAAAAAAAATGAAAAAAATAATAATTAGTTTAGCGATTATTGGCATAGTTGCTGGAATTACCTTGGGAGTTACCGGTGCTTGGTTTACAGATAAGGAACCAATTAAAAATAACATATTTCAGGCAGGAACACTTGATATTCAACAAGGTGTGAATGACTTAGGGGATATGACACTTTCTGGTCTTATGCCTGGTGAAGCTACCGAACCACAAAAGCTTCAGATGGGCAATGATGGCTCATTAGACGCTGTCATTGACAGAATCTATGTTAGTGCTTGGAGCAAGTATGGAGGAACTATTTCTGTTTCGGATTTCGCTAAGAAGCTTAACATAACTATCACTGATGAGATAGGCAGACCTCTTTGGAAAGGAACCCTTTATGATTTAAGTGGTAGTGGTAATGCTATTGATGGCACCGATAAAGTGTTCTTGGCTAAAAAAGGCAGCGGTACAAATTATACCACGAGGGATTATTGGTTTACTTTTGAGTTAGATTCCTTAGTTGAAAATGATTATCAGGAAGCCGGAATCAAAGCCACATTAACTGTTAATGCTACTCAGCTTAAGGACAGCAAATTTGATGCAGCTGAAAGATTGGTAAAGTTGCAAACCAACAATGGTTGGGACTGGGAAGAAGATGGAAATCCTACTACGCCAAGTGCCTTAATTGTTCATAAGTCCAATCTGCCAGGTGTCGTAGGTACCGGCTTGTTAAGAGCATATGAATTTACTGGCAATTCTGATTATTTTGATTCTGCCGAAAAATCAGCATATGAAATAGCTAATAACTATATTGATGGTTACGATGGAGCTAAAGGTGCAAATTATGAAAGAACAAGTTGGAAAGGTGGCGGCGCTTATACCAACGAAGATATTCTGTTTTTACAAAGAATGGGGAAATACTGGGATGCTGGTAATTTGTTCAGCAGACGAGCTGAGAAAGCGATTGTTGAGAGATGGAATACTTACAATAACGATGCTCAAGAGGTTTATGACTTCATCGAAGAAGAAAGATCTAGTTTCCCTGATTTATTCTATTGGGACTTAGGGCCAATTATGGAAGCTACTGTTGATGCGGCAAATACTATTTCTGATAGTAATAAAGCAATAGTTCTTCGAAATAATGCTTTAGCTTTAGCTAATTTAGTAGCCAATGATCAATGGGGAGCAGGTTACTTTATTAAGTCTTGGGCTAATGCGGATTCTCATCTTGGTCAAGCATCTGCTATTCGCATATTGCAGTTAGCCGATGATATGACTTTTGATGTAGATGTAGATTATGGTACAGCAATTGCTAATGGAATAACTGCTCTTTTGACTCAACAACAAACAGATGGTTCTTTTAGATATAGTGATAAAAAATCCATTCAAGCTACTGCTTATGCTGCTTTAGCTCTAGAAATGGCTGGTAAGTCAGGCGCTGCTAAAAATGCTGTAGATTATATAATCTCCCAGCAACTTAGCAATGGTGGTTGGTACGAAGAAGAAGGAGTAGAATATCCAGAAATAAATAGTGAGGCCCTTAGAGCGATAATTGCTGTAAGTAAATAAGAATTCTGAATTGAACTCTTTTAGGTTTCTCTTGCTCTGTTAAATAATCGCGAAAGTGAATTTAACAGGGTAAAATTTCCTTGTGGTCTTGTCCCGTTAAATAGTCCGCTTCGCGGAATTTAACGGGGCAAAGGGCAACCAATAAAAATTTTAATTTATGGATTTTAGAAAAATCAATTCTAAAAAAATAAGAAAATTTTTGCCTTGGGTTATTACAGGAATCCTTCTAGCAATTTTAGTTTTTGTTTTATTCCCGCTTTTGCCGATTGAAAATAATTATTCTTTGAAAATGGTTTTATCCGGTTCAATGGGTCCAACAATTAAAACTGGTAGTATCATTATGGTAAAACCAGCTTCAAATTATCAAGTTGGCGATATTGTCACTTATCAATATGGGAGAAGAGCCAGAGATTTAACTACTCACCGCATTATTGGGCAACAAGACAATGAATTTATCACTAAAGGAGATAACAATAATGCAGCTGATATTAATTCAGTCAAGAAAGAACAAATTTTAGGAAAGGTATTTTTAACTATTCCTTATGCCGGGTATGTGGCTAATTTTACCCATTCAAAATTTGGGCTTACTCTATTAATTTTAATTCCGGCTTTATTAATTATCGGAAGTGAGGTGCATAAGATTTTCCAAGAAGCTCAAAAGATACAACAAAAGAAAAAGGAAGCATGATTAAAGAATCTTTATTAAAAATTGTTTGCTTAATACTAATTATCAGTTTCAACTGGTCCGGGCTTTTGGCTATTGACGAAACCTTTGCTTTTTTCTCTAATACCGAAAATTCCGCGGACAATATATTCCAAGCAGGTGTTTTAGATATGACGGCGCGTTCTGGGCAAAATAATTTTACTCCCAATGCGGAGAATATGATGCACGGCGAACAAGTGAATAGAGATATTTATATTGGCAAATCAGCTTCTAGTTTAGATTTAAAACATAATGTCAGTTTTGAATTTATTGATGGAGATATTGATCTATGTGATCAATTAGATTTGAAAATTTCGTATGACCATTATCATGGACCAGTCAGCGAAGGTTATATCAATAGAGATATGCGTTTAACTTATAATGGTAAGCTTTCGGATTTGGTAAATTATACTAATAATGATTTTGAAATTCCTCATCCTGATGATGAATTTGATACTAATTCGAGTGATGGAATAGAGCAATGGTTTTATTACAGTATTATTTTGCCAAATGATATTGCTGATTCTTTTCAGGGAAAGAGTTGTAATTTCAATTTTGTCTATGAATCATGGCAAACTAACTTTCCTGATTCTTCGCAAGGATTTACAGACGAAGAAAAACTTGAAAACACAATAAAAGTAGGTTATTGGAATCCTCAAGTTGTTTTAAATGAATTTTTACCTAATGCTGGGGTCTACCCAGAATTTATTGAGCTCTATAATAAAACTAATTCATCAATTAATTTAGATGGTTTTTATATAATAGCGGGAAATAATCGTATTGATGTTAACTCTGCCAATACACAGACTTATTCGGATGGCTTAACAACTATAGCTTCCAGCGGTTGGCTGGTTATTACGGCAGGAGGTGATTTATTGGATGATGCTTCGGGTACATTAATACTTTATAACCCAAATGACGTAGAGGTGGATTCCTATACCTATAATGTACCCGATTATAATGTTAATAACACTCCTGGTGAATTAAACAGTACTTCTTCTAGCTCTATACCAATTGATAAATCTTATGCCAGAATACCTGATGGCAGTAGTAATTGGGTGGATCCTTTTCCTACACCTGGTGCTCCAAATACTTTGGAAAATAAAAATATTGAAATAATCTCCCCAGAAGTTTTAGGAACTTCAACTGATGATGGGACAGGAGACGAAGGCGATCCATTATTTGATGAGATAGGGGAAGAAGATATGGATATGGGGGATTTTGTTGACCCATTAGATACTGTTACTCCAAGCGAAGATGGATTAAACCCCTTGGACGGAGATGACGAAGAAGAGGACGAAGACAATGGCGATGAGCAGGAAGAAGATATTAATTTTGAGATAGAAGGAGAAGTACCTCCTATTGGTAAATTAGAAGATCCAATAATCACCGTTACTCCTGTGGAGGACGGTTTAGAAGGATAATATGGAAAGGATAATTAAGACAACTTTATTTTCATTGATTGCAATTCTTTTTGCAGGGGTTTTATTTATTCCTTCAGCCTATGCTCAAACTGGTTTAGATATTCAATTTGAGAATGACCCATTACCATTATTTGATGAGGCTAATTTTTTGCCGGGAGGGAGTATTACGCGATGGATAAAGATAACTAATAATACTGTGGAGGACCAAGAAATAGGAGTAAATGTAAAAGGTTATTCTAATTGTTTAGGAACTTATTGCTTGTCTGATGAGTTGAATTTAGTTATTAGTAAAAACGGTAATTCTTTGTATACTGGTTCTCTCACTGATTTTTATGGAGCTGGAGAGATTCATCTTTCCGATTTGCCAAACGGAGATACTAACCAATATGATTTTTCTATCACTTTTATCCATGAAACTGGAAATGATTATCAAGGCTTAGACACAAGTTTTAATTTTGAAATTGGATTTTGGGGAGAATCAATAAGTCCCGAGACACCAGGTGGTGGAGGTGGTGGCGGTGTAATTATTATCGCCGGTTTGATAATCTCTAATGAAAACGCTTCTTCAATTGGAACTAATACGGTAACAATTACTTGGGACACTAATAAAAAAGCTACAAGTAGAGTTATTTGGGCTTCGGAGAATGACACTTATGATTTTAATTGGACCAATCCACCTAATTATGGTTATCCCAATTCAACCCTCGAATATGATACACCTGCCAGTTCAAATGGAATTACTGGTAATCATACTATACAAATTACAAGTCTTTTACCGGAAACCACCTATTATTATCGGTGTGTTTCACACGCTTCACCTGACACCGTTAGTATAGGACATAGTTTTACTACAAAAGGAGTAGCTGGGGCAGAAACAGAGGAGGAAGAAGAGGAAGAAGAAGAAGAAGGGACTGTTGCAGGGACAAGTACCGTAGCTGAAGGGTCGGGTCCTAGCTATCCTTGGTATCCAACTCAAGGAGGAACTGGAGAATCTGAAGAAGAACCTGAAGTAAAGGGGACCACTACAGAAGATGTTGCGAAAGAAGATTTGTCAGCGATTATGCTTGCTGATATAGGAAGTGCCATTAAATTTTTAGCCTGTCTTCCTTGGTGGTTAATTTTAGTTTTAGCTCTTTATCCTTTATTTAAATTTTTGGAAAAGAAAGATGATATTAGAAATACGATAGAAGAGTGGAAGATAGAGGGTTTAAAAAGAAAGAAGAGAATATGGTTCTCATGGTTTGCCTTTCTCGTTATTCTTGCTCTGACATTCTATTTTGTTCATTATTGGTGTATTTGTTGGTGGCTTTTTATTGCCTTAATCTTTCTCACTCTCTCTTTAAGATTCTTCTTCAACGAGGGGATAAGAGATAAAAAAGAATTATAATTGTCCCAAATTATCAGATTTGTTTGGAGTTTTCTAAATCAGGGTCAAACCCTGATTTTAATCTATGCAGGGTCAAACCCTGATTTTAATCTATGCAGGGTCAAACCCTGATTTTGTTTAATATATTATGTTTTTTCTTGAATAAATGGTAAAATGTGTTAAAGGTTTTCACTATATTAAATAAGGTAAAAATAAAATAAAATAAAATAATATGAAAAAATATTCTTTAATTAGAACAATTTATCTTTATCTGTTTACAATGATAGGTCTTGTCCTTATGACGATAGGAAGTGTTAATTTTGTTAATATGGGACTTAAGGCGTTTGTCTTTACGAAAGCCGAAGAACAAGAGAGAATAAATTATGAAAAACCTCCTGTTTCTCCTTACTCTATAAGTGATATTGAAGACATAAAAGAAGGAGAAGAATTATCTGCAGAAGAAAAAGTCCTTATCGGAGAATGGTTAGAAGATTATGAAGCTTGGCAGGAGAAAGATCAAAAAGTAAGTTATATTACATCGAGAAGGCATCGGGATGCTTCTCGTAACCTTGCCCTAATGTTAATAGGATTGCCTCTATATCTTTACCATTGGGGATTGATAAAGAGAGAAACGAGAGAAGAAAACAACAAAACAAATTAAAAATCCAAACTTAAAATAATTTATAACTATGGAGAATATTTATTTAGAAAAAAATAAAAAATTATGTACCGTTTTGATTTCAATTGTATGTTTACTCTTAGCCGTTCTAACTATTTCAACCATTGTTGATGTTCAAAATAAGATTAAAGAGGGGAGATACATAGGGCAGGAGATTGAGAGCAAAAACAATATTACTGTCTCGGCTACAGGAGAAGTCTATACAAAACCTGATTTAGCGCTTACAACTTTTTCTGTTGTTACTGAAGCTAAAACAGTTGAGGATGCGATGAAGGAAAATACAGAAAAAATGAATGAAGTTATTGAATCTGTAAAAAGCGAAGGAGTTGAAAGTAAAGATCTAAAAACAACAACTTTTTCTATTAGGCCAAGATATGAATGGTATGAAAATGAAAAATCTTTATATTATCCTGAAGGAGAAAGAGTTTTGGTGGGATATGAAATACAGCAATCTTTACAGGTTAAGATAAGAGAAATGGATAATATAGGGTCGATACTGGAAGGAGCGACAAGCAAAGGAGCCAATGAAGTAGGAAATCTTCAATTTACTGTTGAAGATGAAGATAGGGCAAAAGAAGAAGCGAGAAATGATGCAATTAAAGAAGCAAAAGAGAAAGCTCAAAGTATTGCTTCTCAATTGGGGGTCAAACTTATTAAAATTATAAGTTTTAATGAGGGTTCATCTTCCCCGAGATATTATGGTATTGAAAGTGCAATGGGTGTTGGAGATTCATCAGTGTCTGTCCCTCAAATAGAAACTGGAGAGAATAAGATTACAGTTAGTGTTTCTATTACTTACGAAATAAATTAAAATATATCAAGGTTAAAAAATAAAAATAAAAATGAAAAATATGCTTAAATCAAAAACATTTATTTTTCTAATTACTTTCGTTCTTTTGAGTTCGTTATCGGGTTTAGTATTTGCTGAAGAATCTGAGGTTACTCAAGAGGCGACAAGCTCAGAAATAGGAGAAATAATAATAGAAACTGAAGAAGAGATTACAGAAGAGGACTTGGATATTGAAGTACAAAGTGTTTTACCTGGGAATCCCTTTTATTTTGTGAAGGAATGGAGTAGAGGAATTCAAAGTTTCTTTGCTTTTAATTCTACGAAAAAAGCGGAATTAAAATTAAAATTTTCTAACGAAAGATTAATGGAATTAAAAGAAGTAGTGAGGTTGGAAAAAGGTTCGGAAGTTATTGAAGATTGCACTAAAAGATATAGAGAGGAAGTAGAAAAAATTAAAGCGCAAACAGAAAGGATTAAAGAGAAGACAGAGAATAATCCGGACGTAGATAAATTTCTCCAAAAATATACCAATCATCAAATTTTACATCAGAAACTTTTAGAGAAATTAGAAGATCAAGTACCTGCTGAATCTTTTGAAAAAATAAAAGAAGCAAGAGAAGAACATTTGGAAAGATTTGGCGAAGTAATGGCGAATCTCGAAGATAGGGCAGATCAAATTGAGGTAAAATTAGAAGAAGGATTAGAAAATGTGAAAGGAAATGAATATAGAGATTTTAAGAATTTAGAATTTTTAAAAAGATTAGAAGAAAAAATTCCTGAGAAAGCCAAAGAAGCAGTTAAAAATGTAGAAGGAAATACATTAAGAAAATTACAGGGAGATCTAGAAAAGATGTCCATTGAGGGTCAAGAAAGATTTAAAGAATATCTAGGCGAACTTTCTGGCAGTAAAGAAATACATCTTGAAATTTTGGAAAATTTAAAACAGGGAGTTAGTTCAGCAACCGAATCGCAAGTGCGCCTTCAATTAAAAGAAGGGCTAGAAGAAGGGAGAGAAAAGATTATGACGAGAATAGAGAATCAGGAAAAGAATGGAAATTGTCCAGTGATAGAAAAAACAGCGACAGGTTTTTGTAAAGAAGGGAGAGTTATTCCTGAAAGAAACGAAGAAGGTTGTTTAATAAGATTTAGATGTATAGTCCCTGCTGAAACAGAAGATTCAGGTCAAGAATCTCCTTCTTTTATTCCCAACAACCCTAGACATGAAGGATCAGGTTCGAGTTGTATCACCTTATGGGATCCTGTTTGTGGAGAAGACGGGAAGACCTACAGTAATAGTTGTTGGGCTGGACTATCTAAGGTGAGTGTAAAATATAAAGGAGTTTGTGGTTCAGGAAATAATGCTCCATTCAAGTCAGCGCCATCTTCAGGAAATTCAACATCGAAAAATCAAAATAATCAGTAAAGATATTATGGGCGGTTGAGATTATATCTCAACCGCTTTTTTATTTGTATTTAGTCTTAAATTAAGTTAAAATAATTTAGATATGAGTTATAAAATAGATAAATCAAAATGTATTGGATGTGGCTCTTGTATTATTGTCTGTCCTAAAGGAATAAAGTTTGGTAAAGACGGGAAAGCCGAGATTATCAATCAAGAAGAGGCAGAAAAATGCAAAGCAGAGAACATTTGTCCTATGGAAGCCATTAAAAAAACAGAAGATAAATGAGTCCTAAAATAATTTACCCAGATAGACCCAATTGGATACATAAAGGGGAAAGAGGATATGTTTTAGTCTTATCAGGATCTAAAAAATATTCTGGTTCCTCGGTTTTTAATGCTGTCTCTGCCTTAAGGGCTGGAGCGGATTTAGTTTGTTGTGTTGGCCCTGAGAGAGCGATGAATATTGCAGCTACTTTTTCTCCTGACATGATTACGCATCCTTTAAATGGTGACTTTTTAAGGAAGAAGCATATTCCTTTTATTTTAAGAATGGTTGAAAAATTTGATTCTATTGTTCTCGGTTGTGGTATGGGGAGAAGTCAAGAAACATACGAGGCTTTAAGAAAAATTATTAAGAAAATAGAAAAACCTTTAGTAGTTGATGCTGATGGAATCAGGGCGTTGGCGGAAAAAAAAGAGATAATCAAAGGTAAAAAAGCTGTTATTACTCCTCATTCTTTTGAGTTTGAATTTCTGACAGGAGAAAAAGTAGAGAATAATATTGAAGATAGAAAGGCAAAAGTTAAGAAGTGGGCAGAAAAATTAAATTGTGTTATTTTACTCAAAGGATATATTGATGTTATTTCTGATGGGAAGAAAATTATTCTCAACAGGACTGGTTCTAAATATATGACTAAAGGAGGATTTGGTGACACTCTCTCGGGTATTATTGGTTCCTTTTTAGCCAAAGGAATAGATTCTCTATATGCAGCAGAGATTGGTAGTTTTATTAACGGAAAAGCAGGAGAACTTGCTTCAAGAAAATATCGGGAAGGAGTTGTAGCTTCGGATATTTTTGAATTTATCCCTCAAGTCATAAAAAAGCTTTAAAAGATATATGACGAACTATATTATCTTAGGAATCTTACAAGGTGTATTTGAATGGCTCCCAGTTTCAAGCGAGGGAGTGGTCGCTTTAGCTTCTCAATTTTTAAATATTAATGCTAATCCTATTGACTTTGCATTATTTGCTCATTCGGGGACTCTTTTGGCTGCCTTGATATATTTTAGGAAAGACTGGAGAGAAGTTCTAACTTTTAAAAATAAATCTTTATTAAAATTTTTAATTATATCAACTACTATTTCTCTTTTGATTGGTTTCATTATGTATAACACCGTAAGAAGCGTTGCTTTTGGAGCAGGATTTCTTTTATTGATGGGTTTTGGACTTTTAGCAACAGCGTTCTTTAATAAATCAAAAAGAAAATTTAATCTTAATTTAACCCAACTAGCTTTATTCTCTGGCCTATTGCAAGGTTTTGCTGTAATCCCTGGCCTTTCCAGGTCTGGTTCTACCATTTTTTCTTTAAGTCTTGGTGGCATGAAGCCATCCCAGATTTTAAGGATTTCATATATGATGTCCGTTCCAGTCGTTCTTGCTTCTTCTGTCTACGTTGGATTAAAAGATTTTTCTCTCGCCTTAGAATCCTGGCCTACTTTAGTATTTAGTTTTATTATAGGAATAGCAACGCTTGATTTTTTAATTAAAATCTCTCAGAAAATAAACTTCTTTAAGTTTGCCCTAATTTTTGGTATCTTATGTTTATTCGGGGCCGTCTTAGAGTTAGTATTTGTTTGATAACCGAGAACTACAATTGAGCGGTTGATACCAGGTGTCAACCGACAGGTAGATAGAGTATAAAGTT
>Ga0075116_10000150_pt1 | contig 32780 bp, 36 predicted proteins | sample AntAceMetag02UKC_FD_69786 | JGI IMG/M metagenome (GOLD analysis project Ga0075116, IMG submission 69786) | Saline lake microbial communities from Ace Lake, Antarctica- Antarctic Ace Lake Metagenome 02UKC | ecosystem: Environmental > Aquatic > Non-marine Saline and Alkaline > Saline | place...
GCCGGCACCACCAGCAGCCTCTGGTAGGCTATCGAAATACCAAATATATCCGCCGACCCGCGGATATAGGGCATAACCTGCTTCATCAAACCGACGTGCCAGGTCGTGGCGACAAAGACCTGAAGGATAAATATCATCCCCACCGACATTATCAGCCCCATCAGGGGCCGTCCACGCATGGGCCGGAACAGGCCACGTTCCATCGCTAGACCCAGGCCGGCAACAACAACCACAGCAAGCGCTACGGCCGCCGGGAAGGGTACACCACCTTGAGCATAGGCAATCCAGACGACATAGGCGCCAACCATGTAGAGCTCGCCATGGGCAAGGTTGAGTACGCCCATAACACCGAAGACAAGAGTAAACCCTATCGCCATTAATGCGTAGAAAACACTTACAACTGCAGCATTCCCTGCAGTTTGTAAAGCAAGGTCAAGGCTCATGTTCTTCTTCTTTCTTAAGTCCAGCCGGAACTAGTAGTTCCGGCTGGACTCTAAATATTTACCGCCAGTTAATACTTGAACCCGTACAGGTCTTCAGCTTCTTGCTTGGTGATACCCATACGCTGGTAGAACATCTCGCCATATTCCTCGTTCCACTCCACCATCAAGTCGGCATTCCGGTCCCACCAGTCAAGCTGGTCACGAAACTCGACGATGACGGCTTTACCATCCTGCATCTCAACCACCGGCCAGGGCGCCATCAGGGCGTTGTCGATACCCCAGAACGGTTTCCCCCACCAGGTGCCTTTACCGAACGGATGGTATATGGTGTCGCCATTTGCCTTCCAGGCATCAAACACGGCCGTGGGCTCAATAGTATCAGCCACTATTACAGCCTGCGCCCATTGATCCAGCTGGCCCTGGTACTCCCAGGATACCGCGCTCCAGGTGCCGGGATACTTATCGTTATACTCATCCCAGAATTCGTTCGGGCTCAACACACTGTAAGGATTCAAATCATCGCTCATCATCGGATCGTCGAAGTCGGGGAACTGCCAGACGAAGCCCTCCATAAACTCGACACTGGTCTTCTCAATGACAGCATCGTAGAAATCAAGAGTACAAGAGTGTAGCTGCCCCTCGTAGCCCTGATTGTATGCCTCCAGGCAAAGCAGGTTCACATAATCAGAATAGGAGATTCCCCAACTCAGGATATCGGCGTCGGTGGCTATCATTTCGCTAACGATAGGAGCGAAATCAGTGGTCGCCGGGTCAAACAACTCGTTATAGACAACCTCCAGTCCCGCTCCTTCAGCAGCGGCACACATAGCCGCCATCCCGGGCCGGCCCAGCTCATCATCCTGAGCACATTGAGCAAATGTCTTTAGCTCAGGATTGTTCAGAGCCAGCCACTCCACACCGGTAACATTGTAGAAAGGACAGACCTCAACCGGAGCCAGGTGGTAGAGGGTATCCGGGGTCAGGTCGCTGGGCAACAGTGTTGTTGAGGCAACCCCTTGCTGGGTAAACCAGGGGACCACCGCAGCTGCAGTATGCCCACCCAACATCTGAATCAAAACACAGTCGTCCTCAAGGACGAGCTTCTTACCACCGGTTATTGCCTTGTCAGCCATGTACTCATTATCATAGCTAACAAGCTCAGCAGTTACGTGAGTACCATCGGACAAGGTAATACCACCGCTGGCATTAAATTTTTCCACCCATATCTCATCACCGTAAAGGCCAGGGAGTCCCCACCCGGCACATGCTCCGGTAAGCGGGGCAAGGAAGCCTATTTTAGCAACAACCTCCTTGGCTGGTTCGGGCGTTGGTGTCGGTTCTGGTGTCGGTTCTGGTGTTGGTGTCGGTTCTGGCGTTGGCGTCGGTTCCGGTGTTGGGGCCGGGCTGGTACAGCCGCTCATCAAGGGAACGCTCAGAACCAGTACCGCTACCAAACCGAAACCAAGAATCAGTCTTAGTAAGCTTTTCCTTTTCAACTAATACCTCCTAATTAATCTGTTTTCGGCAACAATTTGCCTGGTAATTAATCAATTCTTGTCCAATTCCCAATAGGCACCACCTCCCTGTTAATTAGAATTTACCTTCGATTATACTATACTAGGTCAAATACAAACTAGCATAACCTGTAGGTTCTACAGGTTATGCTAGTAATCTAGCTCACTCAAAAAGCAATCTGTCTAATAATTTCACTATGAAACTAACTCTGCCTCCTAAATGATCCTGAAATCAAATCGCTAAGCTATACCACACAGCTTCTTTACCTGAGTTACGGCATCGGCAGCATTCTCGGCATAGGCATCAGCCCCTATCTTTTCAACCCATTCCTTGCTGGCCGGCGCTCCACCGACAATCGTCTTCACCTTATCCCTAAGACCGGCTTCCCTTAACTCCTCCTCCAGTGCTTTCTGATGACCCATCGTCGTCGTCAGCAGGGCACTGCTGCCAATCACGTCCGGCTTTAGCTCCTTAGCCTTCTCAATAAAGGTAGCAACGCTTACGTCACGACCCAGGTCGTAAACATCAAAGCCGTTGGCGGATAGGAAGGAGACCACTATCGATTTCCCGATGTCATGGATATCACCCTCCACCGTCCCCATAATTACCTTCTTCTTGGTCGAGACCGTACCTGCGGGGAATGCCGCCTCACATACCGATGTCCCTGCCTTCATGGCATCAGCCGCCAGTATCAGCTCCGGCAGGTATACCTCACCGGAATCAAAGAGATCACCAATCTCAGTTATTCCAGGCACAAACCCCTTCTCAATCAGGGCTACCGGGTCAACACCGGCTGCCAGGCCATCCTTGGCAACCTGCTCCGCCTTTTCTACATCGTAGTCTATTATTGCTTTCTTCGCCGCCGCCAGTACCTCTTGTTCTCCCATTGTAATTAACAACCTCCTTTATTCTATATCACTCTATTCTATACGATTCAGCTGTTCTATGCTAATAAAATTAGTGCGAGGACGCCTTTTCCTTCCTCCTCGCCGCAGCACTCTCGACAATCTCACGCAGTGTCTTCTTAACACCATCACTCAAAGGATCAACCTGGTGAGTGGCTAGAATCCGCTTCACTTCCTCACTGGCCCGCTGGGTCATATCGGTACCGCCCTTTGCCTCCCAGGTTCCCCGACTGGTCCGGTCGATGAGTTTCGGCTTGGACTGTTCTCTCATATGCTGTACGGTGTGTTTCTGATGCAAGAAGTCCTTTATCTCATGAGCCCGCTTTACCAGTTCCGTCGCCAACGTATCGTCATTAACAGCAATCCCCTGAATCGCATGCTTTATCATTTTGACGATGTCATTGTCAATCATGAACTGCTCATGACACCAGGTTACCCCCGACTCCAGCATACCCATGCCATAAATAAGATTGGCACCAGCCAGAGCAGGCAGCAGAGATGTTATCGTTTTCTCGTGTGCCGCCTGGGCATCGGGCAGCTTGGAATCTGCCTACGTTCCAGCAACATAGCTGGGCAGGTTGTAGTACTGGGCAAGCTTGGCCACGGCAGCACTTAGCATGCCTAGCTCCGGAGCCCCCACCGGTGCATTAACATAGCTCAAGTCTAGCATTGTGGTGGAGCTGCCGTAGATTACCGGTGCCCCCTTCTTGGTAAGCTGGCTCAGGGTAATACCTCCCAGTACCTCGGCATTGTGGGTCAACAGCGTTCCGGCATTGGTAACCGGGGCGGTACCCCCAGACAATGCTTCTGACAGGATATTACAGGGTATATCTAACCGTGCTGATTCGATGATAACCTCACAGCACTCGGGACTGAGCTGCATCGGACTCACCGGACAGATTAGAATGGAGCAAATAGGGCGCTTCTTCATCTGTTCGGCACCACCTGATATGGCAGCACCCATCTCAAAGAATGCCCTGACTCCGTCTGTAGTCAGCACATCAATGTGGTGGAAGTGCTTGCTGCAGTTGATGAGGCTGGTCTCAGCCCCGGTAAGGTCTTCCACCTCACTGGGCACATCCCGGGGAGTGACTGCCATGCTGTAGACATCCAGGCCATCGGCAGCATCAGCCAATATTGCAGTCTCTGCCAGGTCTTTGTTGGTGGTCTCTCTAACCTTACCGGTCTCCGAGTCGAGTATCTCTATGGCAACACCAAAGTTGGTATAGGCTACCCGATTACTCTCCAAAATAATGTCGTACTTCGGATTCCGTGCAGCGAGTAATAACCTCGACGGAGCTGACCTTATCGCCTCCTCCACCATATAAGGAGGTATTTTGACAATATTTGTCTTCTTATCGACTTCACAGCCGTGAGAATAGAAAATCTCCCTCGCCTCATCATTCATTACCAAAATACCCGAGTTCTGTAATACATCCAGAGTCGCCCGATGTATATCAGCTAGTTCATCATCACTGAATAGATTGAGGCCACATCCCGAAAATTGGCTATATCCAGCCTTGGTTCCTAAAATCAATTTCTTCCTCCATCTTCAGATTCTATTAACCTGGTCGCCACTCCATACTATCTTAAAACTAACCCCCGATGGCCACCTCCTTATCACTTCTTTCAAACCGGCTAATATCAACTCTTACCCTAAAGCTAATAACACACCGATACTAAAACCTGTAGGACGCGCGGACAGGGTACCACTTATCCTGGCTGTTTGACAAAACAACTCCATTATGATTCGTAAACATACCATTACTGCCTGCATTTGTCAACAGTAATGTCATTAATTTGATACATTTGTCCTAGTGCTTTATAATTACTGATTGATTATAATATATTGTGAAAAGGTATTGCAAAATCAAGGGAATGGGTAGTATATTGTAAGAGTGTATATTATAGCAGTACCACCATACCTAGTATGGTATATTACACCTACTTTTTAGTTCCTATCAGGGATAGTATCAACCGAATCGAGAGAAGGGAGGTAGCATATCAGACTAGTCTTGCCAGAGATAACCCTAGGGTTTAATCAAAATGAAGGAGGCAAAATATGGCGGTTAGGGAAAAGGGTGATGTGTTCGAGAGCTATGAACGAGCACTGAGTGGCCCCAAAATGGACGAGCAGGAGTGGGACCGAAAGGTAATCCCGCAAACGGCAAAAAAGCTGAAGGAGAAGTACGGGCTTAAGTTCGACAAGAGCAAGATTAACCCTACTGACGATGATGTTCTGGACCGCTTGTTCCAGGCAGGGCTTGAGATGCTGACCACCTGCGGAACCTACTGTACGGAAACCGGACGCGTCATCAAGTACACCGAAGAAGAGATAATGATGGCGATGGCCGGCGCTCCCCGTGAGATTATCATCGGCGAGGGACGGGACGCACGGCGAATGGCAGCACGCAGATTTGATGACCCCAATCCACCCTTATTGCAGGCGGGGCCAACCGGAGCCCCGGTAAGCGAGAATATCTTTATGGAGACCCATGAGGCATTCGCCAGGGAGCCCCTGGTGGACTGCATCGTTGACGGAGTCTTCGATACCATCTACGGGCACCCCCTAAAATCCCATACCCCTTGGGATATCGCAGCAGCCAAAGCGGAAGCAATGGCAGTCCGTGAAGCGGTGCGACGGGCAGGCCGTCCCGGGATGGGGTTCTAGGGGCCGGAGACCCCGCTTACCACGGAAGGAGTTCTTGCTGCCGACTTCCCGGGAGGGATGCGACCCTGCGATAACCACGAAGTGAGCCAGCTAAATGAGCTCAAGATAGATATGGAAGCTCTCACCTTCGTTGCTCATTACAGGATGAACGGTGTTAATATTATGTGTGAGCAGATGCCCATCTTGGGAGGCTGGGCCGGTGGGGTCGAGGAGACCACCATCGTCGGCGTAGCCAGCCATCTCAACACTCCGGTGTTGGTTGGAGGAGACTGGCATCTGGATGGACCGACTCACGTGCGCTGGGGAATCACAACGGCCAGGGAGACGTTGCTGGTTGCGGCGCACATAAGCCGGGCCATCGAGAAACACACCCACCTGCTTACCGGCAACCAGTACTACACTGCCGCCGGACCTTGCACTGAAATGTGCCTGCTGGAGGCAGCAGCACAGGCGGTTAACGATACCGTCAGCGGTCGTGAGCTTATGAGCGGCTGCGCCTCAGCCAAAGGCACTGCTCTAGACCGCACCACCCCCATCGAAGCACGTATGATGGCCTATGCCGCTCGAGCCGTAGCCGGAATGGATACGGAATGCGCGAACTTCCTGCTTGATAAGCTGGTGACCCACTACGAAGGGCCGGGACCGAAGAGAAACTTCAACACGGCACCCGTAGGGAAGACCTTCCAGGAATGCTACGACGTTAACACGCTTAACCCCACCGAAGAGCACGTGCAGATACTGGGCCAGGCAATGAAGACCATGGAAAGAATTGGCTTCGAGTTCAAGCTGTAAGAGGCTATATGACCAACGAGACGTCCACCAACTGGTAACGGGTGGTGGACGTCTTCTTTTTGCCCGACTACCTTATAGCGTTACCCCCTCCTCATACCTACTGTTGACAGTAATTTTATGCCTGGGGTATTATTACCTGAAGCCGCGCCTTTATTGCCCTTGCCCCCAACACAGTACTATTCGAACCGGGGGCCAATGTGGAGTGAAACTGCAGCACCCGCCGAGCTGTGTCATCATCACCGTTTGTCCCGGGGTACTTCTCGGTATCTCCAGCACTGCTGCCAGTAGGAGGCAGCCGAAGAGCTAAAGAAAAGGGAGGACAAAGAGATTACTATCGCTATAATTGTGCTGGCCATTGTAGGCTGCCTGATAGGTCTTACCTACGCCGTTCCCTACAAGAGAAACTTCAAAAGATACCGGCAGATTAATGAAATCCTTGCCGATCTGGAATCCATAAGGGACCACCCGGACTACAAAGAAGGAGTAAAAATCAACATTGAGTTCTTCCGGATGCTCCGCTTCCCTTTGAGCTATCTATGGTGGTTATTGTTCCGAGCGCCCAGATTGAGAAGAGATCGAGCCAAGATTGTCGAGCTTGCTGACCTGCCCTTTCCCAAATGGCAAAACGTGCTTCTGGAGACACTCTCCTGGTTTGAGATATGGATGGGTAGAATCCTACGGCCAATCAGGCAACAAATCATCCAGGAATTGGAAAGGCTAAAAAAAATCAAGAAAGAGCCTATTGTGGTAGCCAGCTTCGGTTGCGGTGGGATGGAGCTGGAAAGACAAGTCCTCTACCAACTGCTGAGGAGCCGTTTCGACTTTCCGCTACTTATCATCGGGGTTGACTATTCCCCTGCCATTCTTGATGTTATCACCAGAAAATTTACCAACCTTACCTCCAGAGGGATGCTTAAGATAGAGACCATTTCCCACCTGGGAACCGAGGAGCTAAACGAGCTGAAGGTGAGAGCGGCGGCACAGAGATTCTCAATAGTACTCTTCAACACCGATGCCTTTGAGCTACAAGACCTCCCCGAGGATTCCTTTGACCTGGTCTATCATACACGCTTGAGACACCACCTGACCGTTGAAGAGCGTGATAGACTGGACAAACTTGCCATTCACCTGGCACCAAAGTTTATGGAGTTGGATGATGTATTCACTATCCCTGGGGTTATTGTAGAGAGCATCTTCATCTGGCGATTTCCAGTGATCATGAACGGGGGGATCCTCAGCTACCTAAGAGACTTCTCGAAAAAAGAGCTGAGGGCACAAGCAGAGAAAGGCTGGCAGGTGAGCATCTACAGTAAACTGCTCTCGTGTTACCTCAGGGTCTATGACAAAGCACCTCCATCACCAGACGATAACGCAGGTAACCACTGAACTGTGTCATACAGGGCATGCTGAACCTTCCACCGGATTCGGTACGCCGTTTGAGGGTCAATCTCGAAATGATTTATGCTATAATAACCACAATAGATGTTAGCATTGGCGGGTAGTGTGACTATTGAACAACAAACGGTGGAAGTAGATCATTTAACCAAAGTCAACGAATACGGGCCTGACGACCTCTTTATATGTTGCGCCAGCTTTGAGGAGAGATGTCTTTCCAGTGCACTCAAGATGAGTGCCAATTACCGGACCAACTTTTCTATCATCTTTGTTATTGAAGATTCCCTGGATAAGAGGCAAACCGATACTAACCTGAATAGTCTAAAGGGCATGCTGGGGGCAAGGAGTTCCAAGGGTATCTTCGTTATTTCCTGTGGGCGGGACAGCCCAAATGAGGGAATCAGCCAACTCAAGCACATTTGGGACCAATGTAGACCCCGTGACAATGAAAGCTCCTTTGTTACGATTGACATTAGCGGATTCACGAAGATATATCTATTACAGCTTCTCCACTATCTTGTAATTGACCTGAAGCTGGGACTTCCTCGAATGCTTCACACAACACAAACATATCTGCCCAACAAACTCACGGCAGGGGTTTCACAAATAACCACTGTGCCCAGCTTCTTTGGCTCTATTGATGTAGAAAAGGAAAAGGTTCTCATTATGTTTCTGGGATTTGAGGCGGAACGTTCACTTACAGTATGGAAACACTTCAGTCCCGTTAGAACTATTGCATTGATAACAAATCCACCGCGTAATGATAATCTCAATTACCTGAAGTACGCAGAGAAGAACAACTCCTATCTGCTTTCACAGCCTTCCGTGGAAGTAAGAAATGTTCCTGCTGATAACCCATACGCTGTTAAGAAGATACTTGAAGGCATATGTGATGAACTAAGCGGTTCATACAATATTATTGTCGGCCCATTTGGAACGAAGCCACAGGTTATCGGGCTATTCCTTTTTTGGTTGGAATATCCCAAAGTGCAGGTTGCTTACTCTCACCCTACCGAGTATACGGAGTCATATTTGCTTCGAAAGCCAGGCCCCACTTTATTGCTGCCGCTCAATCCCTAGCCGGTGGCTAATGTTCAGTTAAACTCTCTTGAGCGCTCTCCTCACTGCCGCGTGTGATACACCGTATTCTCTAGACAGCTGGCGATTGGATAGCCCGGCCCGCTGCTTTAGAAAGTGAAGAAAACTCAGGAGGATATATGCCGGGGCGGGATGTGGATTGGGGAAATGATTCTTAGGAAGAATTTGTACCCGAAAAAATGGTCGGGGTGAGAGGATTCGAACCTCCGACCACCTGAACCCCATTCAGGTGCGCTACCTGGCTGCGCTACACCCCGATAAGTATCCTGTCATTCTTACCAAGATATTAGCATAATTCACTGCGGCGAGCAAACAGGGTCTGCCTTCCCGCTTAAGCAATGGACAGGAACAGGCGAAATTTGCTAACATTAGTCTTGTCAGCTAGGCTTTGTTCCCGGATGTCACAGTTAGCATAGAAAAGGAGTAGTCACAGCACGATGTCAGTTCGGGTAATGCACCGCCTCCCTAACGATTCAGTGCTAAGGCGGAAAGCCAGTAGAGTATCCTCTATAGATAAATCAGTTCATCGCCTGATTAGCGATATGGTGGAGACGATGCACCACTCAGACGGCGTGGGACTGGCGGCGCCCCAGATTGGAGTATCGCTGCGGGTGATAGTAGTCCAGATGCCGGACGAGGAACCCATCGCTATCATCAACCCTGAAATTGTCAAACGTAGTGGGGAACGTGAGGTTAGCGAAGCCTGCCTGAGCGTACCGGGCTATGGCGGTGAGATAAAGCGCTCGGTATCGGTTACGGTGAAGGGCCGGGACCAACAAGGTAAGGCATTCAGGATTAGAGCAAGCGGTCTGCTCGCCCAGGCTCTGGAGCATGAGATTGACCACTTAGACGGGACGCTATTTATCGACCATATCGAAAGCCGGGACAATCTACACAAAATTGAGCCCGAAACTGAGGCGGGGGGAATGTGAAGCTGAGGCTTTACTTAACCTCAGTCCGTCTCACCCGAATAGCCGGTTCAAAATTCAAGGTTAGACACCAGGAATGAGTAGTGCCACCATGAAGACGCTCCTTCAATGCGATTTCGACGGTACCATTACCCGGGAAGATGTCAGCTTTCTTATACTGGATGCCTTTGGTAATAAGAGCTGGAGGCAGATGTTTCAAGAGTACAAGGAGGGTAAGATATCGGTCGGCCGCTTTAATACCCTGGCCTTTGCTACAGTTAAAGCCGATAAAGAGACCCTGCTCAAACTGATCAGGGAGAAGGCGGAGTTACGGCCCGGGTTTCATAACCTGCTGACATACTGTCACCGGAAGGGCTTAGAGTTTGCCATCGTCTCAAATGGGCTGGACTTCTATATCCAGGCAATTCTTAAAGATATCGGGGTAGACAATATCGAGGTGTTCGCCGCCAGAACCCGGTTCGGTTCCAATAGTATTGAGGCCCGCTACCTGGGACCGGAAGGCAACCAGCTAGAAAACAACTTCAAAGAGACCCACCTAAGATTGTTTCAGGAAAGGGGTTACCGTGTCATCTACGCCGGTAATGGTATTTCCGATGCCATCCCAGCGCAGCAATCCTATCACATTTTCGCCACCGGCGACCTGCTGGCCCACTTCAGGGAGAGACACGTCACCTGCACGCCGTTTGATGACCTAAACGACATCGTTGAAAGCCTCGAGTCGCTGCCCCTTTAACCACCACCCCAACCGGTTAACAACGCCGCCAACCGCTCAAGATAACTTTCGCCGGTAATGGTCAGGCTGGGGAAAAGCAGTTCTGCTTATCATCAACACAATCAATGCAGCAGAGAAAGACTACCGGCTCGGATTCACTGGGGTTCTTGATAGCGTGAGGTTCAAAAGAGTAGGTATAGGCGAAATCGCCGGGGCCAATCTCCCTTTCCTCTATTTTCCCATCCTTAGTTGTAGAGCAGCAGATAGCCTGCCCGCTTACTAAATACATTATCTGCGTGAACTTATGGCTGTGCATCGGCACTTCACCATTCGGGCCGATGGTGAAGTGCCGCAGGGCATGGTTATGCTGGTATTCCTCACCACCCAGGTCCTTGTGAGTTAACCACCTCACCCAGACGTTCTTAACCGGAAAAGATTCCCCCTGGTACTCCGTCTCCCTCACCTGAGTCGCGGTAACATCACTGGTACTCATGCAAATCACCCCCCCCCAAGCGTCTAATTCCTATCAATCAAAACACCATCTAAAACTGGCGATAATTAAGTAAACAAACTATTGCCGGCTCCGCTCACCGAACACCTTAGTGCCTATCCTTACGATATTAGCCCCTTCCTCAATAGCAACCCGATAGGAATTGGTCATTCCCATAGAAAGGTAGCGCATCTCAACGCCGGGCAAGCCGAGGCTCTTAATTCTATCAAAGAGCCTCTTCGTTTCCCGAAAATAGGGTCTGGAGTCTTCCGGGTCTCCCCACATCGGCCCCATCGTCATCAGCCCCGCTACCTTCAGGTTTTGGTAATTTGAAATCTCTTTGACCATCTCATCCACATCTTCCGGAAAGACACCTGTTTTCTGGCTTTCCCGGCCGCTGTTTATCTCAATCAGCACCGGCATAGCCTTACCGATCTGAGCACACCTCTTATCAATCTCCCCGGCTATCTCCAGAGAATCAACGGTCTCTATCATATCGAATAGCCTAACCGCCTTTCCCACCTTATTCTTCTGCAGGTAGCCAATGAAGTGCCACTTTGCCTTCCTGCCAATTACCCGATAGGCCGACTCCATCTCCTGGAGGTAGTTTTCACCGATAATATCTACCCCCGACTCGATTGCCTCAAGAACTTCCTCCGGTCGTCTTGTCTTAGCCGCAGCCACCAGTTCAACCCCATCCGGCAGCTCACTTAAGATTAGCTTGACGTTTTCCCTAATCGTCATGGTTATACCCCTTTCCTTACTGTTCCTTTAAGCCAGAATATTTTAGCACTTTCTTGACACTATTAAAATAGCGTGATACTATAATAGTGAACATAAGTTCATATAAAGCTTATTATGGACATAGGTTAAATACAGCAAGGGGATAAAGATAGCTGTGGGCAGGATGCCAAAGTGTCGCTGTGTAGCCTCGATACCTGAGGTGACCTTCTTTAAGCCGGTAGGAAAACCGTACCGTAGCCTTGAGGAAGTATGCCTCTCTGTAGAGGAAGCGGAGGCGATACGGCTCAGGGACCTAGAAGGGTTGGAGCAGACGGAGTGTGCCCGGAGAATGAACGTCTCACGACCTACTTTTCACCGGGTGCTGGGAGCAGCCCGTACCAAGTTGGCCGATGCCATACTTAACGGGAAGGCGATACGCATTGAGGGCGGCACTTTTGAGATGGCAGTACGCCACTTCTACTGTATCAACGGTCACCAGTGGGACGTTCCTTTTCAGGATATGGTAACCAACCCCCCCCAGCTATGCCCCACCTGCGACACACCGAATATTATACCCATCCAGCCGCATCAATCGGGCAAGGGGTGGCGGGGAAAGGGTGGACAGCTCGGAAGAGCCGGGATAGAATGAAGATACTTATACCCCTACCTATGGTGGTAAACACTATATCAGGGAAGAGGAGTTCGGTTTTCTGAAGGACCAGGCTGATATGCTAAGTGGCCAACTCGAGCAGATAGAAGCCAGCATTTGCCAGCTTGAGTCCGCGGAGAAATAGACCAGCCAGATTATAGTTTAAGAGCAAAGTTTGGAATTTTAACACAGGAGGTGACATTATGCCAGGACTTAATGGCACAGGCCCTAGAGGAATGGGGCCAATGACAGGTGGCGGCAGGGGATTCTGTAGCCCTTGGGGAATAAGCAGCGCTCCTCGTGGATACGGAGCTTACCCTAGGACAAGATATGGATATCCCCATTATAGTGGTGTGGGGGTATCCTCCCCTTTCTATGGGGAGTCAATGATGCCCGCCCAAGAGCTTGATTTCCTGAGAAACCAAGCCCAAATTGCGAAGGGGCAACTGGAACAAATTGAAGCCAGAATACGCGAACTTGAGATAAAGGAGAAATAAACATGAAGATTGCCGTATCAGCCACCGCACCGAGTCTTGATGCCGAAGTCGAACCTCGCTTCGGCCGGTGTCCCTATTTCATTATCGTTGACCCGGACACGATGCAGTTCGAGGCGGTCGAGAACTCCAGTGCCATGGCCTCCGGCGGCGCTGGTATCGCCAGCGGCCAAGTGATTGCCAGTAAAGGGGTAAGCGCGGTGCTTACTGGTAACTGCGGCCCCAATGCCCACCAGGTACTGTCGGCAGCCGGGATTGCGATAATCACCGGTGCAAGCGGTAAGGTCAAGGACGCCATCGGCGCTTACAAGTCCGGCCAGCTTCAGAACACCACTCAGCCAACCGTAGAAGCCCACTTCGGCATGGGCGCAGCAACCGGGTCCGGCCTGGGGAGAGGAATGGGAATGGGCCGAGGCATGGGCAAAGGAATGGGGATGGGAGGCGCCGTTCAAGGTGAGGCTCCAGCCCCCCAGTCAATAAGCCCGGGGGAAGAACTGAAAGCATTGAAAGAGCAACTAAAGACGCTCTCAGAACAGCTATCTGGCATCCAGCGCTCCATTGAAGAGCTGGAAGAGAAAGGGTAGGCTGCTGTCAGGGTGACAAAACAATCTGGATTACTTACTGGAGGTATGGTTGTGCCCAAAGGAGATAGGACTGGACCGCCCGGGGGAGTTGGCCCAGGGACAGGAAGAGGTATTGGCCGGGGAGGGCAGGGTGCCGGCAGGATGGGGGGGACACGCCCCGGCGCTGGCCCCGTCGGGAACTGCGTCTGCCCCGCCTGCGGGGCGAAGGCCACTCACCAGAGGGAAACCCCATGTTACAATATCAACTGCCCGCAATGCGGGGCGCGGATGATGAGGGAATAGGATGATAATATCTATCGCCAGCGGCAAGGGCGGGACCGGGAAGACCCTAGTGGCGACCAGTCTCGCCTTGTCGTTAAGCAAGGAAAGACGGGTTAAGCTCCTTGACTGTGATGTCGAGGAACCCAATGCCCATATTTTGCTGAAGCCTTCCCTGGATTATGATCAGGTAGTATCCATCCCTATCCCTAAGGTGGATGAGGAAAAGTGTAACTACTGCGGCAGGTGTGCCGAGGTCTGCGTCTACAACGCCATTGCCGTGATCGAAAAGCGGGTACTTATCTTCCCGGAACTCTGCCACGGATGCGGCGCATGCAGCTATCTCTGTCCCGAAGGTGCTATCGCCGAGGAGGGGAGAGGGATAGGAGTTATCGAGTCCGGCCGATCAGGGGAAATAGAATTCGTCCACGGTAAGCTCTCAATCGGTGAGGTGGCAGCGCCCCGCATCATTAATGAGGTGAAAAAGCACCTTGGACAAGAGGAACTGAACATCATTGATGCTCCACCGGGAACCTCCTGCCCGGTAGTCGCCACTGTGAAGGACAGCGACTTCTGCCTGCTGGTAACCGAACCGACCAGCTTTGGCCTTAACGACCTTGCCCTGGCAGTAGACTTGGTGAAAAAACTAGGTATTTCATGTGGCGTCATCATCAACCGAGATGGTATTGGTGACGGTAAGGTTGAGGAGTATTGCCTTAAGGAGACTATCCCAATACTAATGCGAATCCCACTGGATATTAAGATTGCCCGGTTATACTCTCGCGGGATTACTCTAGCGGAGGGAATACCCCGCTGGCGGGAAGATTTCCTCGAGCTGTTCAATAAAATTGAGCAGATAGTAGGTGGCAAAAACAGCCGGAAAGGAGGCTGGTAGTGAAAGAGATCACCATCTTAAGCGGTAAAGGAGGGACCGGTAAGACAAGTGTAGTCGCTTCTCTGGCCAGCCTGGCTAAAAGTAAGGTCATGGTTGACTGTGATGTGGATGCAGCTGACCTTTATCTGCTCCTTAAACCAACTTCCCAGCAGAAGCAGGAGTTCTGGAGCGGAGAAAAGGCGGTTATCACAGAAGATAAATGCACCGGGTGCGGGCTCTGCCGAGAAGTCTGCCGCTTCGAGGCGATAAGCGACGAATTTAAGGTTGACCCGGTCTCCTGTGAAGGCTGTCGATTCTGCTATAATATCTGCCCGATGGATGCCATCACAATGCAGCAGAGTCTCTCCGGGCACTGGTTTATCTCGGAAACACGCTATGGCCCTCTGGTTCACGCCAGACTGGGGGTGGCCCAAGAGAACTCGGGCAAGTTGGTGGCCATAGTCCGACAGAAGGCAAAACAAATCGCCGAAGAAGGGGGGCTTGATTACATTATCAGCGACGGGCCACCAGGCACCGGCTGCCCGGTCATCTCCTCCCTATCCGGGGTGAGCCTGGCAGTGATTGTCACCGAGCCAACCCTATCCGGAATACACGACCTTAAGCGGGTTATCAGCGTTTGCCACCACTTTGCCGTTCCTGTTATAGTTTGTATAAATAAGTGCGATATAAACCAAGATAACAGCCGCCAAATCGAAGACTACTGCCAGAGCCAGGGGATAGAGGTAGTTGCGCAAATTCCCTTCGATACCTCAGTAACCAAGGCACTGATTAAGGGAATTCCGGTAGTGGAGTACTCCCGGAACCGGGTCAGTCGCGAGATAGAAAGGCTATGGCAATCTATTACCAGATACCAGCCCTGAAAAGGGACTAAGAAGATAGACAGAGGGGGAATTAATACATGAGGTATGCGGTACCGATAAGTAGTGGCATGCTGTCCCAGCATTTCGGCCACTGCGATCAGTTTGCGTTGATCGATGTTAATGAAGAGAAAAGAGAGATTGTGAACAAGGAGCTGGTCTCCTCACCGGGACACGAGCCCGGCTTTCTGCCCAGATGGCTGGCTGAGGAGGGTGTTTCCGTCGTTATCGCCGGTGGTATGGGCTCCCGTGCACAGAACCTGTTCATTCAGAGCCGCATCAAGGTTGTTATTAACGTACTGGAGAGCGACCCGGAGAAGGCCGTACTAAGCTACTTGGCTGGCACCCTAAAAACAGGTGAGGATGTCTGCGACCATTAGTTGTGGGGGATTTCCCAGGCAAAACATTATGTAAGCTAAAAATAATGGCAGGAGACTACGATGGTAACTGAGGAACAGGTAAGAGAAAGCCTGAATGAGGTGCTGGTTCCGGGCGTTAAGCGCAGCCTGGTAATGCTGAACCTGGTGCGGCAGGTAGCGGTCTCGGACGGCAAGGTCAGTATTACCCTGGCTTCATCAGCCTTAGGCGAAACGGCTCAGGACTGGCTCAGGAATAAGGTAAAGGAAGCTGTCGGGGGACTGAGCGGAGCCGATAGCGTACAGGTAGAATTTGTCGAGGTTAAGCCGGCAGAGCTAAATCAAATCAAATCCGTTATCGCCGTGATGAGCGGTAAGGGCGGGGTAGGCAAATCTCTGGTAGCCAGCCTTACCGCGATAGCCCTCAGACGGCAGGGTTACGAAGTAGGTATTCTGGATGCGGATATCACCGGACCCAGTATCCCCAAAATGCTGGGTATCAACGAGCGGCCCGGGGGCAGTAATACCGGGATTATGCCGGTACTCTCCCGGTCCGGCATCGAGATGATATCCTTTAATCTTCTGCTGCCCCAGGAGGAGGATGCCGTTATCTGGCGTGGCCCCCTCATCTCCAAGGCGATTACCCAGTTCTGGGAGGAGGTGGTCTGGGGTAGTCTCGATTACCTAATTGTCGACCTGCCACCGGGGACCGCTGATGCCCCCCTGACCGTAATGCAAACCCTGCCGGTATCGGGGATAATCATTGTTTCCACTCCCCAGGACCTGACCAATATGATAGTCAAGAAAGCGGTCAGTATGGCCAAGAAGATGGACAAGCCCATCCTGGGGGTAATTGAGAATATGAGCTATCTGTATGTACCCGAGATAGACAAGAAGATTGAGCTTTTTGGTAAAGGGAAGGGGAAGGAGATGGCACAAGCGGCCGGTGCACCACTACTGGGAGTGTTACCCATCGACCCGGAGCTAGCCAAGTTATGCGACGAGGGGAACATAGAACGCTACAGCTCGGATGCCTTTAGCAGCATGGCTCAAGCCCTTACCAGAGCACTATCGCTGCCGACAACAGAGAAATCCGGGGGCTAAACGAGATGATTTCAGGACACCAGGAATATGAAGACCTCATTGAGGCGAAGATGAGAGAGGCATACAGCGGTGAAGTGGTCGACCATGCCCTGCACCCGAGAAATCTGGGGGATATGAAGGATGCCGACGCATTCGGCAGAATTACCGGACCATGCGGCGATACCATGGAGATATGGCTCAAGATAAGCGGCGGCGTAGTTATCGCTGCCAGCTTTGCAACTGACGGCTGTGCCGCCACTATCTCGACGGGGAGCATAGTCACCGAGTTGATCAAGGGAAAAACCGTGGGTGAAGTCCTCAGGGTCAGCCAGCAGGATATCCTGGGTGCCTTGGGTGGGCTGCCGGAAAGTCACCAACACTGTGCCCTTCTTGCCGCAGATACCCTGAAAAAGGCGGCCAAGGACTACCTGGCTTTCCAGAAGGAGCCCTGGAAAAGAGCCTACCGCAAGCATTAACATTAAGGAGAATATGAAAAATGCCTCCCATAGTTTCCATCGTCGGCAGATCGAAATCGGGCAAGACGACCCTTATCGAGAAGCTGCTCGCTGAACTGACCGGAAGGGGCTATCAGATAGCCACCATCAAGCACACCTACCGGGACATTAACCTTGATGAACCGGGTAAGGACAGCTGGCGTCACATTAGGGCAGGAAGCCACTCCACTATCCTCAGTTCCCCGGGCAAGGTTGTGCTAATCAAGCCGGTCAGGGAAGAAATTACGCCCGGTGAGCTAGCCCGCCTGCTGGGCGAAGAATGTGACCTCATTATTACCGAGGGTTTTAAGCAAGGCGATGCCCCCAAGATAGAGGTACACCGCAGGGAGGTCGGCCCTACCTTGAACGATATCAAGAAGCTTATCGCCATCGCCAGTGATGAACCGCTGGAGAGCAAAGTAAGACAGTTTTCCTTGGAGGACATTAAAGGTCTAGCCGACCTCCTGGAAAAAGGTATGATAATACCCCAGCTAGAGAGGACCTCTCTCTATATCAATAACGTTCCTACACCACTTAGTACCTTTCCCAAGGAGTTCATTACCAATACCCTGTTGGGGATGGTCTCTTCTCTAAAGGGAGTAGGGGAGGTCAAGAGCCTTGATATTTTTCTGAGACGAGGCACGAAAGGAGAGGGGCAATGAATTCTATTAGCTATGGCCCAGTCCCATCCCGGCGATTAGGACGTAGCCTGGGTATCAATAATATCCCGCCCAAGATATGTACCTATGCCTGCGTCTACTGTCAGCTCGGTAATACCATCAATATGCAGGTCGATAGAGCCACCTTCTACCAAGCGGGAGAGGTTGCCCTGGCAGTAACAGAACAGGTGAGAAAGGTCAAAGAGAACGGGGAGACGGTAGAATATCTGACCTTTGTCCCCGATGGTGAGCCTACCCTAGATACTAACCTGGGCGAAGAGATTGGACTGTTAAAGCCACTCGCCACCAAGATTGCCGTTATTACCAATGCCTCCCTCATCTGGCGTGAAGACGTCAGGGAGGACCTGGAAAAAGCCGATTGGGTCTCACTAAAAATCGATGCCGTAAGCGAAGAGGTCTGGCGCCGGATTATCCGACCCCATAAATCCCTGGAGCTCGAAGCGATCCTGGGTGGTATGCGTGATTTCGCCAGCACCTTTAAGGGTGAGTTGACTACCGAGACTATGCTTGTCCAGGGTTTCAATGATAACAGTGAAGAACTGGAGAAAATAGCTAATTTCCTGGTAAAGCTAAAGCCGGACAAGGCCTACCTGGCTATCCCAACCAGACCACCAGCAAGAAAAGAGATAAGGGCTGCTGCTGAGTCAGCGATAAATATGGCATACCAAGTCTTCTCGGAGAGATTAAGCGGCGTCGAGTATCTGATCGGCTACGAAGGGAACGCCTTTGCCTCCACCGGTAACGTTAAAAATGACCTGCTTGGCATTACTTCAGTACACCCTATGAGAGAAGAAGCCGTGATAGCATTCCTGAAGAAGACGGGGGACGATTGGGCAGTGATAGAAAGGCTAATCAAGGATGACGCCCTGGTAGAGCTGGAATATCAAGGAAAGAAATTCTATATGCGGAAACTGCCCGATAGGGCCCAGGTTATAAAGCAGCCGGGAAAGTGGGCCGACAGAGAGGAGAAATAGGCAAATACTGTGAAAAGGATAGGCCTGATAGTGAACCCGGTAGCGGGGATGGGGGGCAGCGTCGGGCTGAAGGGGACAGACGGCAGAATGTACCGTGCGGCTATCGAGTTAGGTGCAGAGCCGGTAACCCCGGCCAGGACAAGGGTATTCCTGTCCCACCTCAAACATGAGGATGAGCTACTCCTTCTCGCGGCCCCTGGTAAGATGGGGGGGGACGTTGCCAGAGATGTCGGCATCAACTTTACCACGGTGTCTTCACTACCCGGTGAAACAACATCGGCTGACGACACGAGGAGAATTGGCCTGGAGATGAGCGAGAAAGTCGACTTACTGGTGTTTGTCGGTGGTGATGGCACCGCCCGGGACATCTATGATACCGTGGGGCTGAAGACTCCGGTCATTGGGGTCCCGTCAGGGGTAAAGATGTTCGGTTCCGTATTTGCAGTTAATGCCATAGCGGCGGCTGAGATTGTTGATGCCTTTATCGATGATAATACCAGCATCTCGGAAAAAGAGGTCCTGGATATCAACGAAGAGGCCTACCGTGAAGGGAGGCTGGAGAGTAAGCTTTATGGCTACCTGAAAGTCCCCGAAGTAATGGGGCTGGTGCAGTCGGGGAAGGAGGCTACTATCCCCAGTGAATCATCCCAGGAAAATCAGGCGGAAATCGCACGCTACATCATTGAAGGCATGATAGGAGATACGCTGTACCTGATCGGGGCTGGCACAACCACCGCCGCGATAGCGGAAGGGCTCGATATCAAGAAAACACTACTCGGCGTGGATGCTGTCTACAATAACAAACTGGTGGCGGAGAACCTGAACGAAAAAAGGATCCTGGATCTGCTCAAGCGCTACCCCAAAGCAAAAATCATCATCTCGCCTATCGGTGGTAACGCCTTTATCTTCGGTAGGGGAAATCAGGAATTCTCCCCTGCCGTACTCAAGCTTGTTGAGAAAGAGGACATCTTCGTAGTAGCCACCAGAGACAAGATAAACAGGGTGACCTGCTTGAGGGTTGATACTAATGATGCCGAAGTAGATAGAAAGCTAAAAGGCTACATGAAAATAGTAACCCACTATAATGAAGAAGTAATAATGAAGGTCGCTTAGAGGTGGCTCCTGGTGAGCGAGATTATTGAATTAAACCGAAATGAACTTCCATATCCTCCCCCGGCCAACGTGATTGAAGCCGCCAGGAAAGGCCTGCAAGGGATAAACCACTACGCCACGATAAAGGAAATAGGTGAGCTAAAAAGGGCGCTCTCCAACTACTGTGGTACAGCCGAGGAGTCAGTCTTTGTCACCTCCGGGGTCGAGATACTGCTCGGCCAGCTCCTTCATCTCTTCTCAAGAAGAGGGAAAATCGTCATCATAGACCCCACCTTCTTCATTATTACCCGGGTCGCAGAATCGCTGGGGACGAAGGTGTTGAAGGTTAGACTAACAATGCCCTCCTTCAGCTTGCCCCTGGAGCCTCTTATTGATGAGGCAAGGAGCGCCGCCCTAGTGGTAATAGATAGCCCCAATAACCCGACGGGAAGGCTTCTTCTGGATAGGGGTTCAACTAGGAGGCTCTGTGAGAGCTCAAGCGGCGTGCTACTGGTAGATGAAAGCTACTGTGAATTCGCCGATTTCAGCGTTATCGATATGGTGAAAGAATGTACCAACCTTATCGTCACCCGAACTATGAGCAAGGCCTTCGGTTTAGCCGGGCTAAAGGTAGGCTATATGATCGCCGGAGAAGCCGTGCAGAAGGACCTCTCCAGCTTGGAGGTCGCCCTCAGACCGACGACACCAAGCGTCTACGCCACCGTAGCCGCCCTGAAGGATATTGAATATATGACAAACAATGTTGCACTGGTCAGCGAGGAGAGGGAAAGGGTAAGCCAGAAAGCATCCGCGATGGGGGTAGAGGTCTACCCCAGCAGCACTAACTTCCTCCTCATGCGCACCAGTCAAGCAAACGCAGCCAGAAAACTCAAAGAGCGGGGAGTGTTAGTGTTTGACCCCTCAAATCAGTTCCCCTCCCAGTTCATCAGGGTATCCATCGGTACCCCGGAGGAGAATGATATTTTCCTATCTTCTTTAGAAGAAATCCTTGCTATGGAGTGAGGTGCTCCTTTGACTCTAAAACGAATGGAGGATGTTCTTGAAGACCTATCTGGATTGTATACCTTGCTTCTTAAGGCAGGCCCTGGGGGTTGCCAGGGTAACCACTGATGACATAAATGTCCACCGTCGGGTGCTGAATGCAGTATCCAGCCTGATACCGGAATTACCGCTCGACGTTACTCCGCCGGAGATCGCTCAGCAGGTCTACCGTATCACCTGCCAGACCACTGGTAACCACGACCCATACCGCGAGGAAAAGCGAAGAGCCAATGAAAAAGCTCTCGCTCTCTATCCCCGTCTGAAAGAGACGGTGGCTAATTCCGATGACCCCCTGCTTACCGCCAGTAAGCTGGCAATCGGCGGCAACTCTATCGACCTGGGGCCCACTTCCAGGTATGCTGACATCAACTCCATCATCGCCTCTGCACTAGCTGCCGGGCTGAGCATTAATGATTACGATAAGTTCTATAGCAGTATTAATGACTCCCAACATATCCTGTACCTGGGAGACAATGCCGGTGAGATTGTATTTGATAGGATACTTATTGAGGAAATCAAGCAGATTAAGGACATTCACATTGACTTTGTGGTCAGAGAGAGTCCAATCATAAACGATGCCACCATGACTGATGCGAGATATATTGGACTGGATAGGGTGGCCAATCTTATGTCCAGCGGCTCCGATGCTCCAGCCACCATTCTTGCTCAGTGCTCTACCCATATGCTTAAGCTCTATCATGCCGCCGATACTATCATTGCCAAGGGGCAGGGGAACTTCGAGTCTTTGAGTGAAGAAGAGGGGAACATCTTTTTCCTACTTAAGGCCAAGTGTGAAGTAATTGCCGAACTACTGGGTGTAGGTGTTGGTGATGCTATCCTCAAGAAACAAGCCCTGTCCTTATCTCAATGAGCCCTGCAACACAACCCCGCTTTCACCGGAAACAAAAAGGGGCAAAGATAAACTCTGCCCCTTCTAAGTATGGTCTAAAGCCTACAAGAAGCCGTAGAACACGTCTGAAAAAGAAATTATAGCACGATATTATCGATAAGTCTAGTCCTTCCGATTCTCACCGCCAGTGAGACTAAAGCCGGCGGCTTAATTTCATCCAGTTCGTCCAAGGTCCCGGCATCGGCTACAGAGATGTAATCAATACTGGCTAACGGCTCTCTCTGAATCAGCGCTATCATCTCCCGCCGCAGGCGTCCGGCATCCTTTTCTCCCTTCAACCAGAGCCTCTGCACCAGATGGAGCGCCTGATAGAGAATTAATGCCGCCCGGCGCTCGGCGGGGTTAAGGTAGGTATTACGGCTACTCATCGCCAGCCCGTCCGGTTCACGCACCGTAGGCAGAGTAACGACTTCCAGGTCCATATTAAGGTCAGCCACCATCTTCTTAATCACCACCGTCTGCTGGGCATCTTTCTGTCCGAAATAGGCCCTGGTCGGACGGACGATATTAAACAGCTTGGCAACCACGGTAGTAACCCCTCTGAAGTGACCAGGACGGCAGTCACCCTCCAGACGCTCGGTTACTTTGCCGCCATCCACATAGACATCAAACCGCTCGGGATACATCTCAACGGCTGAGGGCACAAAGACAACATCAGCCGCCTCTTTTGCCAGCAAATCCAGATCACGCTCGATATCACGAGGGTAGTTGGCAAAATCTTCCCGCGGACCAAACTGCGTCGGGTTAACAAATATGCTAGCCACCACCGAGTGACTTTCCGCCCTAGCCCCCCTCACCAGAGAGAGATGACCCTCGTGGAGATAGCCCATCGTGGGCACAAAACCAACTGGTTCGGCAAGCCCCCGCCTCAAGCCCCTCATCTCAGCTATTTTTTCGACGACCTTTACCGAAGTCATATCTAGTATATACCTCACCCCCCAAGACATAAGAAAGCAAAGCCTCTTCCCACTTCCCTGGGAGCAGGAAGCTACTTGGTCAATCTGTCCAGTATACTCTCGTCCATCGAGAAGCTCTGCTGCTCGGTGGGGAAGGTACCATCCTTCACCTCTCTAACATATTCGGTAATGGCAGCCCGGCTCGCCTCGGCTAACCTGGCATACTGCTTGGCATGCTTGGGCACAAAATCGGTAAACAATCCTAGAATATCGCTGATAACCTGGACCTGTCCATCACAGCCAACGCCAGCCCCGATGCCAATGGTAGGAATACTGATGGTACGAGTAATCAGTGTCGCCAGCGGAGCGGGTACCGTCTCCAGAACAACAGCAAAGGCTCCCGCCTGCTCCAAGGCACGGGCATCCTCAAGCAGCCTGGCGGCAGCCTCATCGCTCTTCCCCTGCACCTTGAAGCCGCCCAGTTGATTGATTGACTGCGGGGTAAGCCCGATGTGCCCCATCACCGGTATCCCACAACTAACAATGCTCCTTACCGTTTCCGCCATATTCACACCTCCCTCAAGCTTGACCGTCTGGGCGCCAGCCTCCTGAATGAAACGGGCGGCGTTACGCTGGGCATCTGAAATATTAGAATAGGTCATAAACGGCATATCACCAATCACTATCGTTCGTCCGGTGCCCCTGACCACAGCCTTGGTATGATGCAACATCTCATCTATCGTTACCGGTATCGTCGACGGATAACCCAGGACTACCATCCCCAGACTATCCCCAACCAGAGTGAGTGGTACTCCCACCTCATCGATTATGCCAGCCGTAATATAGTCATAGGCAGTCAGCATAGTGATTTTCTCACCCTTCTGCTTCATATCCTTTATTTCGTTAATGGAAATCCTCATTGTTTATCCTCTCCTTTCTCTTTTTTTACCCAGAGGATTACGCCTGCCCTTAGAAAAGGAAAGGCGGAACCACCTGTTTACTTTCAATAATGTCATTTTGCGAATCAACATGGACCATAGTGGGCATAAGGTTAAGTGCGTCATCATCACCAAGATAACAATAGGCAAGGATGATAATGGTGTCCCCCTTAGCCGACAGCCTTGCGGCAGCGCCATTTAAGCAGATTTCGCCGCTTTCCTCCCCCTCGATAGTATAGGTGGTAAAACGAGCGCCGTTATTGATGTCTAAAACCTCCACCTGCTCGTAGGGAAGGATATCAGCCGACTGCATCAACTTCTTATCAATGGTAATGCTGCCTTCATAATCAATATTGAGTTGGGTAACCCGGGCCCGGTGGATCTTACTCTTCAGCATTTTTCTCATTTTATCTTCCTCCCATCACTTCCTTAACTTATCCATCGAACCAGTCAGCACCACCTCCAGTTCCTTAGCCCGCTGCTCATCTATCTTCCCCTTACCCAGAGCAACCGGAATGGTCTTTAAACCCAGCTCCCGGTAAGTAAAAAGCAGGTCGGGGGCTGTTTTCTCAAGCGCATCAAGGTGCTTCTTGACCGTGCTGATATCACCTCGGGCGATTGGCCCGGTGAGGCAATCGGGGATGCCGACGGTCTCAATATTACGAATGGTGCCCCGTATCAACGGCAGTAGCGCCTGGATAGCCTGCCGCCGTGGGACATTAAAGGTCTGCCATAGGTCGGTAGCCAACTTCTCCAGGGTCACCAGGTAGTTACAGGCGAGCACTGCCGAGGCATGGTAGACTACACGGTCAGCTGCCTTTAGCTCAATCCACTGCCCATCAAGAGCAGTAGCGATATCCTTGAGTGTTTCCAGTAAGGGCGGTTCAGCCTCAATAGCGACGGTGGAACCGGGGATATTCTCGAGAGCCTTCTCCACACTGGCAAAGGTCTGCAGGGGATGAAAGGCACCGGTACGGGCACCCGATTTCTTGGCCGGTGCCAGAATATCAGTTGACTCAGCGCCGCAGCAGTGGACCACCCCCTGTCCACGGTGCCAGTTTACCTGAGCTGCCACGGAGGCTATAGCATCATCGGGGGTAGTAATGAAAACAAGCTCAGCAGCATCAGCCACATCTTGACTACTGCTTACCGCCGAGCACCCCTTGACCCTTTCCGCCAAGGCTCCGGCTGAAGCTTGACTCCGGCTGGCTACAGCTACTACCGGATAGCCCCTGCTGTTTAACTTGAGCGCCAGGGTGGTTCCCACCGTCCCCGCTCCGATAAATCCAAGCTTTGGCATAGCCACTCTCTCCTTGAGCCAAAATAAAAAATGCCCTCTCCGACCTTTAACGGAGAAGGCATTAAAAAACAGAAGTCCTGTATTTTCTGCCGTCTCGGTCATAACAGATCCAAGCGACTAAAGATATTTATCCCTGTTTACTTTTCTAAGCTCACCGCCAGTCCGGTCGATGGCTGGTAATCATCACAAACCCAAGTATAGTAAATCAGACGAATTTCGTCAAGTCCATAACACTGCCGCTGGGGGGATAAGTGCCGTCGGATATTACTTTCCGGCATCCAGTTTAGCCAGACACTTCTCGGCCAAGTCACCAAACAAGGGCACCCGGTACATCCTGCCGTGATAAGTCCGGTACATCAAGACTGCCCACAGTATCCACCAAATGGTGAAGAAAATCCCGAAAACAACAAAGCCGGCAATCAACAGTGGTGAAAACAAGCCCCATCCCAAACCAAGCCCCCAAACCAGGGGATTACCAAAGCTGCTTGCAACACCCCAGATAATCTGGAGGATGCCGAAGGTAACCAGCGCCTGCATGGCATGAAAACGGATCAACTTGTTCTTCTTCTCGGTAATGAGAAGGATGATACCGGTTACCCAGAAGCCGGCATAACACACCAGTCCCATCTTATTCTGCTTCATTTGCGCACCCGAATCACCACCCTTTGCCGCCTTTTCTCTCCCCTCCACCTTATTCTCCTTCTCTTCTGATGAGCCCATTTAAGACCTCCCTAATATCGAAACTAACCTGCATTAACTCAGGGGTACTCTACCAGTATGGTATCAGTCTATACTAAACTCCCACCTGCCTGCTGTCAAGCACCCCGAAGAAGCTGGAAAAGGAAGGCCTAAGGATAAACTCAGCAAACCCAGGAAACATCCTGAAAGCCTATTCTTCAACAGCGGCTCGATACCGGACGCAGGCAAGCCCATATCTGGTCGCCTCAGCCGGTCCGAAAACCGCTCGGCGCAACTATAAGCACGGGAATAGCGGAATGGCTAGCCACCCTATCAGAAACGCTACCGAAGTGCCAGCGGGATGACCCTGACTTGCCGTGGGTACTCATAACGATCAGGTCAACGCCATTCTCCGTAGCGTAGTTCAGTATCTCACCGGCCGCTGAGCCATGGGTTATGTTGGTTATCGCAGTCTCAACAGCTATGCCGCTCTGCTTCAAAGTTTCAGCCACCCGGGAAAGGTAATCTTTGACAGAAGCCTCGAACTTATCCTCTGCCTCACGGTAGTTGTTGGCCACGGTAATATCGGCCTTAAAGGATATAAGAAGAGGCTCGATTACCTGCAGCAGGATTACCTGGGGGTCATGGCCCCCTTTAGCTACCGCCTTAACGTGTTCGAGAACATGCTCAGCAAGCTCTGAACCATCCAGCGGCACCAATATCTTTTTGTACATCTAGACTCCTTTCACTAGTCCTATATAACCAGGGTTATTTCGCTTGTCAGACTAGAGTCTAGCTCTCTTTTGACACCTTGTCAATAGCAAGAAAGTTGAATTTTCCGTCCCTAACGGTTACAATAACCCTTGTGCCGAGGTAGCTCAGTTGGTAGAGCAGCGGATTGAAAATCCGCGTGTCCTCAGTTCGATTCTGAGCCTCGGCACCATCAAGCAGTAGGCGGAAGTGGCTCAGCGGTAGAGTATCTCCTTGCCAAGGAGAGGGTCGCGAGTTCGGATCTCGTCTTCTGCTTGTGCCGGAGTGGCGGAAGAGGTAGACGCGGCAGTCTCAAAAACTGTTGGGGAGTGATCCTCGTGTCGGTTCGAGTCCGACCTTCGGCACCATAGTGTCCACTGAAGACCGAAACATTGCGGAAACTCACCTGCCAGCGAATGTATGGCAGCCAGCAGGACTGAAGCTCGCTGCCTTCCTTACCAAGTGAACACCATCAGTCTACGCCTTAACGGTACCGAAGGTATCATTGAAACTAGAAAACCAGGGCACGACTGGGTAGTGCTGGACCTAAACTACACTAAAATAAAGGAATCCGAAAGAGGGGAAGACATGAAACTGAGAGTAATTTTGGTATGTGCTATTAGTACTATCTCTCTCCTTTTTTCCGGTTGCTCAGCAGATGATGGTATATCCTTACGGGCTTCGTGTGATGACTTTTATGAGCAAGGCGAGATTATAAAAGAAGTCCAGGTCCCTACCGGTGATTCATTCAAAGTCGGTTTGTGCTGTAACCCTTCAACAGCTTTCAAATGGCCTGAGACAGCGTCAATTAGTGATGAAGCAGTGATAAAACAAATCAACCACGAATTCGTGATTGCTCCACCAGGCGGTACTCCTGACCAGGAGATTTGGAATTTCAAAGCCATCAAGAAAGGGACCAGCATAGTAACTATAGAGAATAGTCACACATTAGAAGGCAATGAGAATAGAGGATGGACGTTTGTCTTAACCGTCATTGCTGATTAGATAGGCAAAGACACTATAAAAAGTCTTTGCGAGTTCAAATTTGACCGAATTGCCCTCTAATCTTAAGCTCCCCGGTGTCAGTTTTATCAGTTGCCCTTTTTTCGGCTTTGAAACTTGGTTTTTACAGTGTAATCCTGCCGGGCAGCAATGGCATAGCTGATGCGGTCAATAATAATCGCCATCAGGACGATACAGAGACCCGCCTCGACACCGCGTCCAACTTCAATACGGTTGATCGACTTCAATACCTCCAGCCCCAGACCGCGGGCACCAATCATGGAAGCAATGACCACCATCGCCAGTGCCATCATGGTGGTTTGATTAATACCCACCATGATTGAGGGAATCGCCAGCGGCAACTGAACCTCGAAAAGCACCTGCCGCCCGCTTGAGCCAAAGGCACGTGCTGCCTCCACTACATCCGTCGAGACCTGCCGGATACCCACGTTGGTAAGACGGATAACCGGTGGCATAGCATAAATAACAGTGGCAAATACAGCGGGCACCTTACCCAGCCCGAAGAACATTAGAGCCGGAATCAGATAGACAAAGCTGGGCATGGTCTGCATGGCATCCAGTGCCGGTTTGATAACCGATTGAACACGGTCACTACGCGTCATTACAATGCCGGCAGGAATACCCACACTAAGGGAAATGATTACCGAAACAACGATGATAGCAAGGGTCATCATAGTCTCTTCCCAGTAGCCAAAGCTGCCAATCACTACCAGGAACCCTGCCAATATCACAACACCCCACCAGCGCCGTATCGTCCACCAGGCAAACGCTCCGACCAACCCTACGACGACAAACCAGGGCAGCCAGAGAAAAAAACGCTCAATATTCATCAGGGAATACAGAACAGTACTGCTGACCACATCAAAGAATCCTGCCCAATGGACAAGAAGCCAAGTAATAACAACATCAACCACTTCGGCAAGGGGAATGTGAAGAAACGAGGGGAACTCAAGCATCGAGCCCTGACCCCCTATCTTCTATTACCGTCTCCCCGTTCATGACAACCTCTTCCTCTTCAGCCCCCTTTTCCTGAATCAGGGAGAGTATAATGGTGCTGTTGTGTATCTCGCCAAGTAACTTGCCACTATCATCAACAACCGGTATAGGGAACTCTGTAGAGACAGCTAACGGTAGCAGGTCCTCGATTACCGTATCCGGAGTACAGGTGGGCACATTCGTTTGCAGCGCCTCCTTGAGGGACCTTCCCTTGCTTCTGAATAGCTCAACGAGGCGCTCCAGGGTTACCAACCCTAAATAACGGTTGCCCCGAGCCACCAGGAAGGCATGGGTTATTTTAGCCGTCATTAGCATATGCATCGCTGCCTTGGGTCCTTCCCATTCGTAGAGAAGAATATTAGGCTGTTCCATTATGAAATTGGCAGTTACTACCTTGGCTGCCGAAGCATCCTGGACGAATTTCTGTACATAGGCATCCCCGGGGGATACTATTACCTCTTCAGGAGTACCAATCTGGATGATATCGCCGTCCTTCATAATAGCGATATGGCTGCCCAGTTTCAGGGCTTCATCAAGGTCATGGGTGACGAACAGGATTGTTTTTTGCACCTGTGCCTGCAGCTCGATCAACTGGTCCTGCATCTGACGGCGAATCAACGGGTCCAAACCACTGAACGGCTCATCCATAAGCAGTATATCAGGGTCAATCGCCAGGGCACGGGCAATACCAACGCGCTGCTGCATGCCGCCACTGAGGGTTGCCGGGTAGTAATCCTCCCACCCATTGAGCCCCACCATATCAATCACCTCCCGTGCCCGGACGTAGCGCTCCTCCTTACTCATACCTCTTACCTTCAAGCCATAGGCAACGTTGTCCAGCACGTTACGGTGGGGAAACAGGCCAAAGTACTGAAAAACCATACCGGTGGTGTGGCGGCGCAGCTCCATAAGCTGCTCATCATCATAACCACAAATATCCTCACCATTGATGATAATCTTGCCCAGGGTAGGTTCAATAAGGCGAAGCAAACAGCGGATCAGGGTTGACTTGCCACTGCCGGAAAGACCCATAATTACGAAGATTTCGCCGCGGCGGACCTCGAACGAGGCATCGCGCACCGCCATCACACAGTTAGTCTGCTCCAGCAGGTACTGCTTCGTGGCGGTGCGCCTCTCTGAATTGATTATCTCATCAGCGTTAGGTCCGAAAACCTTCCACAGCCCGCTGACCGCAACCGTAATCTCACCGTTACCCGAGGTGGCATTGTTAGCCAAAATAGCTCTCCCTTATATTGTCAAAGAGTAATGCTTATTTAGGGTAACGCTGCCGTAACCTTGCCGGCAATATCTCCTGAGACCCATCCCGTCCACACCGACTCATACTCCTGGAGGAACCAGATAGCAGCCTCATCGGTAGTAGCATCATTATCTTCCATGTAGGCAAGGATGGTATTGGTTTGCGCCGCAGTACTCTCGTAGTTCTCCAGGAATGATACCACATCAGGGGCAGTATCGGGCAATGCGGAATTGACCAGAATATGTGTCTCGACATTGGGGTAGGCACAAGCATAGTTATCGTCCCATACCGCCTCGTCATAGGCCGGCTCCCCAATCGGGGTCATATCATACTTACCCAGCACCCAGGTCGGCGACCAGTAGTAGCCGAGCCACGGCTCGCCCTTCTGGTAGGCACCAGCCAGGGAGGCAGCGAGAGCGGCGCCCGAGCCGGGCAGGAAGACGTTATAGTGCTCATCAAGCCCGTAGGCAGCAAACTTGGCTTCGTTAATTATCTCACACTCCCAGCCAGCGATACAGGAGTAGAAGATGCCCTTGTCGGGCTGCTCGGGGTCGGGGAAGAGCTCCCAATAGTCAGGCAGGTCGTCAACTGACTTCAGGTCAGGTGCCATCGCTTCGATACCACGCTCGGCATCCCCCTCGATAAGATAGGTCGGTACCAGCCAGCCCTGCCAGCTATCCGGGAAACATATACCGAGGTCAACGATAGTACCATCGGCAATCGCTTTATCGTATGCCTCCTGCTGATTTACCACCCAGCATTCCATCTCGATGTTAATATCCCCCATGATGAGGCCCTGGAACAATGGGATGGTCTCACCAGGTATGTAGTCTGGCTGGTAGCCGTAGCCGTTCTCCAGGATAAAGCCGGCGATGCGGTTATGTACCTGGGCACTATCCCAACCCAGGTCAGCAAACACCAGGGTCCCCTTGGCCGGTTCAGGTTCCGGAGTCGGCGTGGGTTCTGGTGCCGGGGAGGTGCAGCCGACAATGGACAGCGACAGAAGCAAAGCCACCAGCACTACCATTAAAACCCTGAATCCTAATTTTCGATTCTTAATCATAGAAGTTCTCCTTTCTTAAAGTTAGAAATATGTAAAACTAGCTAATAATTACCCGCCGAAACATAAACGAGGAAATCTCTAAATGGTAGGAACAAAACAGAGGAGGAAAAAAGTGGGGACTAATTAGTGGAGACGGGAAATAACTGGGGAAAAGTACAGATGATCTGTAACGAGGAATCTATGGGAGGGGATTTAGGCGGGTATCATTCATTACACGCCAATACTCACAAATTGTATCAACTACTTCATATCATTACTGACCTCCAATTTAGCTTCCCCCCTTCATTAGCATTAAGTCAAGAACTTGAGTTATTATAGCCTAGGCTACTCCCCCTGTCAAACCGATTTAAGGCAAAAAGCAAGCCCTTAGAGCGGCGGAGCGCTGTGGGTATGTGGATAAAAATGGCGAGCAGCATTAAGCAAGCAGGCCTGACTTTGTGATATAATAACCCCTGATGTAATAATCCTATTGCCGAGTTGTGTAGCGGTAGCACGGAGGACTTTGAATCCTTTAGCCCTGGTTCGAATCCAGGCTCGGCAGCCACAGTAGCACTCCCCGATAGCTCAATCGGTAGAGCGAGCGGCTGTTAACCGCTAGGTTGTAGGTTCGAGTCCTACTCGGGGAGCCAATCTTAACCATAAGAACCCACCATGGAACTCCACAATTAGAAACAAGGCTTACCCGACCTTCCGTTAGTGCCATATTGCAGGCTGTTTATAGCCCCTTCTATCCGGCTACCTCTTCGCTGTATTTCCTGGCTAGGTCCGGATTATAGGGTGCCTTTCTCCCGATGCATCTTTCCCTCTGGCATAGCTGACAGCTCTCAAACTTAATCTCAGTGGGGAAGTATACCCCGGAAACAGATTTTACCGGAATCATTAAGCATTTATCGGTCAGCCTTACCCCAATGGCATCCTCCACATTGCCAAAGATGGAAAACAGCTCTTTCTGCTGGGTTATCGGCCAGGACTCCAGAGAGCCCGGTTCCATTTCCGATATCTGTCCCAGATCGTATTTCCTGGTCAGGTGCTCCTCAAGATAGCTCATCGCCAGTTCCAGTACCATCTCCTTAATCTGATCCAGGTAGTAACACTTCATAAACTCATCAGCCGGGATATCTATCTCATCCAACTCCCTGCCGCAGGTCGCCACGAACGGAAAAACGCGGCCCACTTTGTCCAGGTTATCCCGGAGAACACGGCTGGTGAACCTTACCCCATCAACCTCTACCCAGTCTTCAGCCTTATTATCAACATAGGAGACCTGATAGATAACCTTAGGCCTGGCGATGGGAAGGACAAGCTCAATTAATTCCTGGACGCCCTTCTCCATATCCTCCCTCTTCTTACGTATATTCATCCGCTCCAGCACATTCCCAGTATCCAGGCTGACCGATATGTCGCTCAATATCTCCATAAGACTACTAAAGAGGCCAGTTTACCCCCTATCTCCTTTCTGACTAAAAGTATTCAGGCCCAGCCAGTTGGTGGCTCTTCTCAAGTTCTAATAGGTCCACCCGCTGCAGCTATTTCAATTGTATCTGGAATTGTAGCATCTACAGGAGGTGGATATCAACGGATAGTGAGTAAGGTAACTCCTCGACATTTATATCGGTATTTCTATCATCACCCTGGTGCCCTTACCCGGCTCGGAATCAATCTCCATTCTGCCATCCAGCAGGCGCACCCTTTCTTCCATTCCGGCCAAGCCAAGCTTGCCGGCGCGAGGCAGATCTGTCAGGTTTTCTCCCAAATCAAACCCTACACCGTTGTCACAAACAGAGACCTTCGTCTTACCTTCGTCAAATTCGATACCG
>Ga0075116_10000159_pt1 | contig 32045 bp, 42 predicted proteins | sample AntAceMetag02UKC_FD_69786 | JGI IMG/M metagenome (GOLD analysis project Ga0075116, IMG submission 69786) | Saline lake microbial communities from Ace Lake, Antarctica- Antarctic Ace Lake Metagenome 02UKC | ecosystem: Environmental > Aquatic > Non-marine Saline and Alkaline > Saline | place...
GAAGAGGAAAGATTGCTTGGAGTTTCTCTCACAGGACTATGTGACAACCCGAAGATAATCGAACCGATGGTTCTTAAGGCACTGAAAAATAGAGTGAGGAAAGTTGCCAGACGTGCCGCCAAATCACTCAACGTTTCATATCCTAAAGCATTAACGTGTATAAAGCCATCAGGTACTGTTTCTCAACTGGTAAACGCTTCATCAGGGTTGCATTCCAGATATTCACAATTCTATATGAGACGCTTTCGCATCTCTAAAATGGACTCTCTGTTTCACATGATGAGGGATCAAGGTTTTGACTTCGTTCCAGAAGTAAACCAAGAACCGGAAACTGCATCAACATGGGTTTGTAGCTTCCCCGTAAAGGCTCCATCCGAATCGTTGAAAAGATCAGACTTAGATGCAATAGACCAACTGGAAATATACCAAACCATCAAAGAAAACTGGTGCGAACACAACGCTTCATGTACGGTGTACATCAAAGATGATGAGTGGTTTGAAGTTGGTAATTGGGTTTACAAACATTGGGATATAGTGAATGGATTGAGTTTTCTGCCGTATGATAATGGTAGATACCAATTAGCTCCATTTGAAGAGATTTCAGAAGAACAGTTTGTGGAGCAAAATGAACAGCAAATACCAATTGACTATTCGCAATTAGGAACTTACGAAAATGATGACAACACCGATGGTGCAAAAACATATGCTTGCTCTGGTGACAAGTGCGAACTCAAGTAAGATTGAAGAGCACAGGATTGAAAACCCCATGTTTCCATATGTGATACAGCAAAGAGATCCAATTCTGCATGGAATAAGGGCTGGATTAAGCCCCACTCGTGATGCAGAAAATGCTCAAATCGCAAAAGGTTGGGCTGGACTATGAAGAAACAACGAACACTCTTTATAGCTCTTCTTCTGTCCTTGATCATTACATCGTGTAATGTTTTGGGACAGGAAAAGAAGGGACTGTTAGACGGTTTTGGATTGGATTCTCCAACCTCTAAAGAGGAGAAAAACTTTACATGTGATCCTAAGCCCGCACCAAAACCTCCTGCACAGCACTCTTCGGCAGAGGGGATTCCTCCACTACCTCTTCCGGTGGTCCCTCTAAGAAGAACGGAAAAGAAGAATCCTCCAAAGCCACCCGTTCTAGTTGTAAAGATAGACACCGGTAAAGATGGTGACTGGAATACGAACCCACAGGATATTGAGAATCTTCTCAAATGGATGGCAAAGGATCTAGGTGTACATTTCAGTTCTCAAAATCGCAGATTAGAAGATATTTTAGGAATCAGACAAGAAAGAAGACTGGTAAAAAAAGAAAGGTCAAGGTAATGCAAATTACTCTCAACACGGCGCTGAAACGAAAAAAGCGTGTACTTGGTTGGATGACAAAGGTGTCAACAAAAATCAAGATACACAATTCAAGACAAATTGTTGAAGGTGACGAAAGTCCAAAAGTAAACATTGACGATTTACTGAAAGAGCACGAAGCTCTCACTGCACACCTTATAGAGTTGAAGACGGCAATTGCGATTGCCAACGCTCCAATTCAGTCAAGTATTTTCAAACTTTCCGAGTTAAAAAGCGGAGCTACAATGTTAGCTCAAATGGCAACCAGAGAAGGAAAGTTCCCTTCGCGGTACGGTATGGGAGAGGTGCAAATGTTTGACATCTTCGAAGCTCAAATTAAAGAAGAAGAGGTTGAAGGAATGCAGGAGTCTATTGCAGACGCAATCGAATGCACGCAAGAAGCTCTGGAAAAGCATAACGCGACCACAATCATCGAAATCGAAGATTATAAGTATAATCCCTAACCAATTTGGGTGGTGTGTAGTGTTGAAAGAAAAGTTGGCCGACAGACACTCTTCGGAATGTTTGAAAGCACAAATTCTGCTTAGGCAGATGCAAATGGACTGAAAATCCATACTCCTTAATGGGGAATAGAATTGTATTGATAGAGATGAATGAAAACCTTAAACATAGAGCCTAGTGCTTGTCAAGACTCAAATCTCATGACTTCAATGTTCAAGATTCTTTCGTCATATATCAAAACTTATCAAGACGACTTTCCTCTTAATGCTCACACCACCCTCCTTTTATTATGATAAAAATACGACATACACACGAAATCATTGAAGACGTGTTTTCCTTGTGTTCGGAAAAAAACAAGGATAGACTTAAAAAACTGGGCAGATAACAATAGCCTAAGAATCAATCAGGAGCATCCAAAAGGTACAACTCACTACTTTCTTGTTTTTCGTTGTTCGCGCAATACTAACAAGTGGTTGATGGCCGACCACACCTGGACAGCTCTTACCTCAAAAGACCGTACAATTATAGACAAGTGGATCTATAGTGACGGAGAGCGTTGGGATGCATACTGCACCACGTACGAAGAAGCGGAAGGCAGACTTATTGCCTTTCTGGCAAACCACAAACTAACAGCAGGTAGAAAATGAAGAAGAGAAATACAAAAAAGACTTCGAGCAGAGAAGCTGAAAAGCGTAGCGACCGTTACGACAGAAGGCAAAAGGAAAAAGATCGAAGCATTACACGACGCAATGCACGCAAGGAAAAGACAAAATACAGCGTGGATGAAGATAATGATGAATAACTCAGCAAGAATATATGAAGATGCAAAAAAGTGTGAATACAAAGAAGGTCATATTTGCGACCATCCGGCAGAAGCGGCCAAATGGTGCTATGACTGCGAGATAAGAGATGCGGTAGATGGAGAAAAAGTTCAATATCGCAAACTTTATGCAGATTTTCCAAATCTGTTCAGACAGAATTCTTTACCTTCAACTGAAAGTTGCATGTCATATAAGGCTGCAATTTCAGAAGGTTGGTTGCCACTTTTGCGAAAAACGTGCGAAAAGCTAAAAGCACAAAACGAAGCAAATGGCACAAATATCGAATTTTCACAAATCAAGGAAAAATTCGGCTGTTTGAGAATTTACCTTGACAATTCAGACGAAGAGGCTTATAAAATCACAAGCGAAGCAGAAACCGAATCTGCAACAATTTGTGAGTCATGTGGGAAACCTGGAAAAAGACGTAAAGGTGGATGGATTCTCACAATGTGTGATTCTTGCAATACGGAAAGAGAAGAAACAAAGCGTAAGGAGAGAGAATGGCTCGAATCTCGAAAACGCAAATGTTCCAAATGTGAAAATATGACATATGTCAAAGAAGGCGTTCCAGACGAAGAGTTGGTGTGTTTTCGTTGTACGAGAGATGAAAGCAAATGAAATACATCAAAACAATTGCAATAGTTGCTCTGCTTTCAACATTTGTTTCGTGTGCACGGTCCAGATGCAAAACAGAACCTCCTCTCTACTACGATACAACCATAGATTATCACAATGTCTGCTGATCTTCCGAGGTAAAGACTTTTTACAGACGAATTCTGTAAAGGAGAAGATGTCTTCGTAATAAGAACAAGACACGGATGGTTTGACGGAAAACTTAAAGCTAGAATTGTAGAAATAAACAAACATTGCTGTACTGTAAAATGTCTGCAAGGTGAATTCAAAGACTTTATGTTCGAAATTGAGCATCCACGAGACATAAGGAAAAAAATGTAATGCTAAATAAAACACAGCTGAATAGAGTAAATTCGAGACTGAATAGTATTGTTGATGCAAAAGTGAAAGCTTTTAAAGCACAACAGGGAATTCAGTCTGCCGAAGATGTAATCAGAGCATATTTCGAAAATCACAAGGAAGAGTTGGCAGATGCCATTCTTGAGACTAAAGGAGCCTTGATGAGTTCTTACACTCACAGAAATGCTGTTAGTGCCCATCCAATTGCCATGCAGGCAACCCTTGCCGAACAAACGGCTAGAGATGCTTGTGAAGTTCAGGCAAAGGATTACTCGAAAGCCTTAGAAGAAGAAGTGGCAACCATAATGGACGAACTTTACCTTGGTGAAGGCGACGCAAAGAATAGGATTTCAACATTCAGAGCGTTTGAGCCTGAATAATACATTTCTGAAATGTGGAATGTTGGCTTAGAAGCAGCCAGAACGAAAGTTCCGCCAAATCAGTCATTATTAGAGTGTTCAATACGATGACAATTAGCACATAGCAAATTACACTTGTCAAGCTCTCCTTTAATTCTCTCAAATGATCGAGTATTGCTTCCAATTGCAAGTTCTTTAACATTTGAGTCTACATGGTGAAAGTCAAATACTTCAAGATGGTTTATGTTATTATATCCACATGATGCACATTTTCCACCTTTGTATAATACGGCCATCCTCTTAATATTACGTCTTCTGACTAAACTGTAAGCTTTGCGACAATCAATACACAGCTGATCGTAATATTTCCAAATTTGACCATTCTTACCATGTTGTTGTTGCTTGTAGAATTCTGAAATTTGTTTTGTGCGCTTGCAAGCTTTGCAAGTCTTTTCTAAGGCTTCAATTGCTTTCATGATATCCTCCTATTGCAATATGACTACTCATTACTATATTACAACTAATAAGTGTAATTTGTCACTTGAAAATTCTAATAATGGCTGATTTGGTGCATCTAAGGAGTGGGACAAGTACCCAGCCAAGTGAGACTCGGCTTGGTCACAGAGCCAGAGATGACTTCTGGGACAAATACAGCTAGTGGAAAAGCACCCCGTAACTGGTAAGGCAAATCCTTCTCTTTGGCGTAATAGCACACCACATTTCCTTTCGTCTGTTCAAGTTAACGACAATTCTCAAAATAAAAAACGGAGTAACAGTCATGATGGATAGCAAAGAAATTATACTCAGAATGCTCGACGTCATTCTTGCCGAAGCATTGATTGAAAGAGCATCACAAATAAGATTCATCGACATCAGTGATGTCAAATTGTCGGTAGAATTTCTAATTGACGATGAGTGGGAAATTTGTGAAGAGATTCCTATTTATCTAGCGGACTCTATTCTTGAAGGAATCGTTTCCGTGGACAACACAATCAGAAATACCACCTTGCCTTTTGGAGATCAAAAAGAAACTGCCGTTAAAATCATAGTCTCTCAACGTGACAATGTTACAACGGTTAAGCTAGAACCATGTCAACCACAATAGAATGTGAGTTCCCATTCAAATCTTGCGTCCTGATAACAGAACTTGGCTTAAGTGGAATAGTAGTAGCCGTCCTTTGGGACAGAGATGGAGTATTATACAAAGTAAGATATTTCCATGAAAAATCTGCAAAGGAAGTCTATTTCTTCTTTGAGGAATTGACAGCTGTTACCAGCGAGGATGGCACACCGAAAATGATAGGATTTGTGAAGTAATGGCAATCTTTATAATTTTAATAGGAATACTAACACTAAGGTTTGTGTACTGCAAAACCAGGATGCCACACTACTCTGAGCCTCCTCCAAGAATTGTCTCAAAAGCTACCTCTTATGGATATGGAAATCACACCTTTCATGCTAATTCAACCAAAGAGGCTGAACAAATCATGGCTTCCTTCGATAGGGCTGACAAAAGGGATAAAATAGAAGAAGCTTTGAAAAAATTTAATTGGTGTCACATTTTGGACGCACGCAGGAAGTGTTCATTATGTGGCATTGATAGATATAGTCCAGAGTGGGAAACAAGATGTCCACAATCAAGCTACGAAATATGTGTAGAACACTACGGATTGAACCCGTGAGTTCATTTTAGAGGAACAAATTCAAATAAAAAATTGGACGAGAACAATCATGAGTAAACAAAAACATAGAAGACAAACCGTGTGGGTTGGTGGAGACTTCCACTTTGATCACTGGCCAATCAATTTCCATTGCAACAGAGGATTCGACAACGTTGACGATATGAATGATGCTCTCGTTCACAATTGGAACAGCAGAGTAAATAAAGGTGACCTGATGATTGTAGTTGGTGACCTTGCGTGGAAGCGACACAGAAAGTGGTGCAACGTCCTGAACGGGAGTAAGATTCTCGTGCGAGGAAACCACGACAAGATGCCATTGCTGTCACTAGAACAATTCTCAGAGGTACACGACACGTTGTGCCGTAGATACTCTGGAACCTCGTGCTACTTTCATCACTATGCACAAAGAGTGTGGCCAGGAATGTACGGAAGAGTAACAGGCAGTGGTGTTGTCATACCTCCAGCCGTACACTTATATGCCCACAGCCACGGAACACTGGAAGATTGGACTCATACCCACTCTATTGATGTCGGAGTCGATGTATGGGGCTTAGCACCCATCAGGCTTGACGCTGTAGTAAGTATGGTACAAGAGAGAACCTTAAACAGTCCAGTGATTGATGATTCTGAAACAAAAAGAGAAGTTATGCGCAAGAAAAGACTTGTTCTGAGCGAACGCAACCTCAAATTTCTCAAAAGATGGAGAAACCAATAAGATGTTACAATTTTTAGCAGAACTAATAGGATTACTATCTATGGCACTATGTATAGTAGGAACCCTGCTCCGTGGAGTGTGGCTTGCAGAACCTATGGCCAAATTCTATTGTGGCAAAATTACCATGAGAGGAGGAAGGATACACTCCCTCTCGTCCAAAATGAAGGAACGTTTAACTAAAGACTTTAAGAGGGGTTCTCTTCTAGTGGCGGCAGCATTAACCGCATTCTTCTTTCTTATAGTTCTCCTTCTTGAGAGGATTCCATCATGGTAGAAGTGTTAAATAGAAAAGATATTCCAGAACCATTCCACTGGCCCTTGTGGTACGTATACATTGGAAGACCATCACCTCTCGGGAACCCATTTGTTATAGGAAAAGATGGGACGAGAGAGGAAGTCGTTACCAAGTATGCTGAATGGTTGAGTGTAAACCTGGAGAGTGATGAAGCAATGACTTTAGAACTCTGTAAGCTACTTGAAACATTCCAAAAACATGGAAAGCTGGGATTGGTATGCTGGTGTGCTCCTGAACTATGCCACGGAGACGTTATAAAACGTATACTCTTGAGCGTAGCTAGAGGATTGTCTACACCAGGAGACTATATCACTGAGAGAAACGATGAACACTCCAAACTATAGATCTGGAGACAAACCTTGTACATATTGTATGTACTGTACCTATTGGAGGCGCTTTATAGAACACTGTCGCTTTGACAGATACAATAACGACAAAAGGAGAACGTGTAACAACTTTGCACGAAGAAAACAATTGGACCATCCCGTTGTAAGATTCAGAGTAGTTGCCTTGTTTTTATCTCCTATTGTTGCCACTCTTGCAGTTATAGTTTCCATTCCATGCATTTTCTTATACACAACAGTCCGTTGGTCAACATGGGAAATACAACCAGATGAAACATAAAAACACTGATATTTATGATTACAAAGAAGCTTCTGTTCCAACCACAGAAAGAAGATGTTTCCAATGTGCAAACATGTTCGGTTTGGATCACGAAGGCAAGCTTGGAGCATACTGTCACCTGGAAAGCAGATATGTATGTGCCGCATTGGGAACGTGTGGTTGCTTTGTAGAAATGCAACCGTTCATTCCATACAATGGGGAGTATGAAAAGACCAGTTACTTCGTTAGACTCAAGACTGGAGTAGTTTGGGGACCGTGCTGGCCTAACGCTGGTAAGTTCAACCTCCTCAACGGTACTGGTGATGTGATAGAAGAAGAGGATATAGACTCAATAAGAAGAACATGTCTCTATCCTAACGAGGTGTAGAATGAAACACACCATAATGAACGAAGAGCAGAAAATAAGACTGGAACAGTTAAAGTCTAGGCTTAAAAGCGTAATTAAACATTTTGACATGGCCGGAAAGGGAGACTTAATACATCGTGTTATAGGTCTCAAGTGTGGATGTTATGGATGGATCAATTGTATTCATAGATATGAAACCACGGAACCACAACCATGGTCAAAACGTAAATCAATAGATGAAATTCTTGATGCATTTGAAATAATGCTAGTCAAACTGGAAACCATGAAGAAGACGGGGATAATAGTAAAATGAGTAACGAACAAGACAAAACCAAAGAACAAGAAGAACTGCCAAAGGCAGACTATTACCTCTTACTGATTTGTGTAGATGGTAAGCTGGACTGGTTTCAATCTAATAATCTTGGAAAGATTCAAGAACAAATAGATATGGCACAAGAGTTCGCAGCTCTGGACGAACTTTCACACGAAATCAAGACTGCCATACATGCCTGTATGTTTACACAGGTTAATGGATTGCCGTTCCCATTTAGACAGTTCGCACCTAGTCATACAGCTCTTGATCTTGACAACAAGCCTCCAGAAGATGAATGTGTGTGACATGGAAAAAGATAGAAGGTATAGAATCGTCTCTGACTATGGTTTTGGAGACAAGTGTTGGATAGAAAGAGATCTTACTGAAGAAGAGGCATTAAAAGCCATCAATGATCAAGGCGGATATGACTTCGAAACCCTTGAAGCAGCTCTTGACTACGACTATGGGATCTACTCCGTAGAAGATGATAACCTAAACGACGAAGAAGATTGGGACTGGATGGACTCATGAAATCAAACGAAACAATGATAATGCAAAAAGGTATGGCAATAATAACGGTAGTGTTTGTCCAAATATTAGTTATGGCTTCAGATATAGTTCTGATTGCCGCAGGATGTTGTCTGGGATACATCTCTGGATATGCAACTCCCGACTTTAAAACCTACTTCACAATCTTTGGACTCGTTACCGCCATAGCTCTCATGTGGATTCCAACCAGAGACAGCGGGGGATTATTTTATTCATGGAAGCCTAGTAACATTCGTTTATTCTACAAATCCATGCTATCAATACTAAATGAAGAGGTGGAAAATGAGAATGAATAGGGAAGAATTGAAAGAGTGGCTCGGAAGAGCTACCCTGAAGCACTCTCATAAGAAACAGGGAAGAGGATACAATATCATAGACACACGAATCTATGAAGTAGATGGAGAACTATTCTCTCTCCAGTTTTGTAACGGACACACTTCTCCTGTATTTACGGTAGGGCGTGGTTACATTCACGGGACATACGAACCGACGCCGGTAACTGAGACAGTGACTCAACAAATGTTTACTGTTACAGAGTTCACAGACGAAGGTGGTAATGAAGTGAGCAGACATGAATTGGAAAATTCCTAATGAAATCAGAAAACCGTGGGAATGAAATATTTTTCAGCATACTCAAGCAAGAATGGCTGTACGTTGATAACAACAGTAGTGTAGGAGACAATTGTAAAACACGAGCATGTGGACGTTGTGGCAAACATCGAACGCCAGAAGGACATGATGCATGTCTTGGTACATTGCCCGGTGTTAAGAATGCTTGTTGTGGATATGGCGTAGAAGATGATGCATACGTGCAATTCTTAGACGGCAGTACTGTTACAGGAGAGTTGGCTCGTGCTATACACACACAGATGAAGACCAAAAGAGATATGAATACATGTGCTTAGGCGCGTGTGTTTATATCTTTTTTTTTATTTGTCTATATCCATTATCGCGTTAAATATATACACCGCGTGCTAGTTTTCCCCAAGAATCTTTCCCAAAAAGAAGGGGCCACTTAAATGTGACCCCTCCATAGACAACGAATAACATGAAAACTCTACTACATCTTAGTCCTCCAGAATAGATGCTCACCGTTGATAATCCTCTGAGCATCAGAAAATGGTACTTCAGACCATTTCTCCACCTCTAGGAATTTGATCAAGTCTTTTTGAGTTCTTCCTTTAGACTTAAGGGTGTTTTTTATTGTGTTGACCTGTGCCAATGTCGCAACCTTCTGTACGTTGGCAGCAAGTCTGTCCTTTTCCTCCTGTGTTAGTTCCACAGGCTCATCTACAAACGTAGTCTCAGGAGAATCGTCACTGTCGTAGAGATCCAGTGCGACGCCAAAAAGTGTGGCGCACTTCTTCATAGCGTCTGTGGATGCCTTCTTCAGATCATCTCCAAGTGAGATTATGTTGCTCGTAGACCTTTTCCTCATGATCTGAGAACCTCCCCACTGCTCCTTGATAATTTCTACCTCATGAGTCGTGGATATGGTTCTCGTTGTGACTACATCGCCTACCTTTTCCTCTATAACCTGGACCGAAGTCTCAGGAACCTTGATCGTCAGCTGTCCGAGAACAGCAATATGATCAGCGGTGTAGTCAATTTCCCGGTCCTTCACGACATACGTCCATTCGTGACCGAAAACTTCATTAAGACGGCGAATCACATTACTTCCTGCAACGTAACTCACCTTCCTTGCATACTCTCCACTGCCTCCAACATCTCTGTGTTTGATTAGAGGTTCTGGAAACGGAGCATTCAATGCTTTCATCAATGTACTATTCATTCGTTCTAACTCCTATTACTATTTGACTCCGCTCTTTGGCGGATTCTATCTTACTCATAATATAGTTGTACATTTCAAAATTCCAAGTCGTTTCGCACATTTTATTTTCCAACCAGTAAGTTAAAGGAGATGAGGGCAGTCGGATAGTGGGATAGTAGGAATAAAATCGCACTTCAGAAAACTTGTTCCTGACAGATGCCACTATGTTCTCCGCAAAGAGGGACGGATACACTTTCCCGATTGAGTATCCATAGGTCTCCTCAGGAAGGGTCACGTACAAATGGGCCTGCTGTTTTACAACTTCAGGTATAGGATACAAGTCATTCCCGTGCAACCAATCCACTATCACGACTGCCCCCAAAAGCTTTTTGATCTCAGGGTCTTCCCACTCTATCTTCTCCAAATGATTAACAATGGATTCTCTATCAGCCAAAGCGTTGGAGAAAAGATAAAAGACAGATGCTCTTCTGCGGGATTTTATAGGGGTCAATAGTCCCGCAGTATGGTGTGTTATCTCTTCCTTTATGACTTCGTCCTCAGCCAACCAGGAATATACTGTGTCTACATCTTCTGCAAACGATTCGATACGAGAGTTACAACGAATACAACGCTTGGTTAAAAAATACAAAGACTCCTTGTCAGGGAGAAGAGGGTATCTCACACCCTCATACTCCTTGAAAGGAATCTCGTAATGAGCCTTGCATTTTGGACATCTAACTGTCGTCATCGCAACTCCTTCTCATACTCACAATCTTCTTTCTGCCTTTAGACTTTCCTTCCTCTTCAAGTTCTTCAAGACGTGCGAGCTGAGCACGAGTCAATGTAATTTCACGAAGCCATCCAGAAAGACTTCCTCGCGATATTTTGATACCCATCGCACGCATCTTCTGAATAATCTCCGAATAGCTATTACCCTTCCTTCGAAGAGCTATGGCAATACGTTTTGACTCGTCTTTCCTGTTCATATTATCCACCATGTCCTGTTGGAGGTTTTCGCCCATCAGGACTGTCTTCTATCTCAACGGCACATTGAGCATCAATGGCTTCAATATCGTTAAGATCAATGGTTGGATTTGCATTCTGTTGCTGTTGAGGCTTCCCCTCTTCAGCACTACCTTCCTCTTGCTCTTTTGCAGACGTATTATATTGAACCTGTACCTCTTTGAGAGCATCCTGCAATTCCTGCAACGTAACAATGTTACGACGCAAAAGTACAGTACTAAGCGCGGCGAGTTGCAGATGTGTCTGGGTCAGCATGTAATGGGTCTGACTAATGAACTGGTCAACGTTGGCCTTCCAGAACTCTTCTCCAAACTTCTGCTCTCCACCTGCGATACGCTCTTCTGCACTCCTCTCTCTGTCTTCAACCTCAATGGTTTCAATTGGCTGAGCCGATTGTGTGTCATTACTTTCCATGTTACTTTCCTTTTTGTCCAGGCATCCTAACCTTTTGGTTTACATTTATCTGACTTGTTTCTGTTTGACCCTTTTTGTGTAGTCCAAGCGGATCAGGCTTGTCCGATACGACATCTACAACAGGTTTCCCTGTCTTTTCGTCCATACGTGCACCGCGAATACCTGCGGCAGCTGCAACGCCTTCCAGACCTGAACGATCTCCATGGTCAACGAAGTTAACCTTTACAGGTCGTCCATCAACATCTACCAATGTCTGATGTGGATGTAAACTATTGAGAACATCACCAATTCCAGACTTTACAATGGCAGAAGGCTTAGTCCAAAGACGCCTTGTCTTACCTCCACATTCCGGGCACGCAAAATCATTACGTCCCTTAATGTCATCCATCTTCAAGAATGCACCGCTTACTTTGCCGCAATCTTTACATTTGAAATCATACAATGGCATTTCTTTTCTCCTATATTGTGCTCAACAGTTGCAGATCATTTACTATGAACGACGACCCGCGTCCTATTGAACCGTACAGCAGGTAAACCTTACCGATCTCAATCTGTTCTTTCAACGTCGGGTATTTTGATGGAAATATTATTGCATCCATGTCTCTTTGATCTTTCGATATGGAAAGGAATGCCATTTCCTGACCTTGGGTCTTACCTTTCTTTACTATATGCTCTCTAAAGTCATTTACAATGCCCGCGAGACATAAATCTTCACTTTTTCTATTGAACCCCAGACCATCAACTACATCTGCAATATCAGTAGTGGTCTCACTGCGAATGATTTTCTCGAACGGCGTCATAGGAGAGGCGGTAAGATATGCATCCGTCATAGTCTTCTCGTCGTCAAGCATCTCTTCGAAAGTCTGATGCTCTTCACTCTCTATCTCATCCAGGTCACACTGTGTAACCTCTTCTCTCGTGAGTTCTTTACGTAGCTTTGTGCCTTCAGCCTTACGCTTCTGCTGTTTCTTCATCTTGTCTACGATGGGTCTGAGGTAATGATGCTTGGCAATCAACACCTCTCTGTCACTGCCGAAGCAATCCAGGGCACCGGCACGAATCATTGAGTCAACAGCTTGACTGTTCAACGTGTTGAAGTCAGTTTCTATGAGGAACTCAGCCATGTTGGTATACTTACCTCTGGCCTTGACAACTTCACGAGCCGCGTACGGACTGACGTTCTTAATGAATGCCAAACCGAACTCAATCTTCTCGCCATCACGAATCTCGAAGAACGCTTCACTCGTCATGATGGAAGGTCTTATCACATCAATCCCGAAGAACCTTGCCTCTTCCACATACATGCCGACCTTAGAAACCTGTGAACCACCATACTCTCCGTTGAGAAGTTCACACAGGAACTCGATTTTGTAATGAGCTTTCAGATAAGCGGCCTGGAAAGTGATCTTACCATAAGAAGCGGCATGACTTTTGTTAAAGCTGTACCTCTGTCCCTTCTCAATGTATCCAAACACCATCTCCGCATCTTCTCTTGTTCTTCCCTTACGTTCCATTGCACGCTCGATGAACGGTTCTTTGATCTCTGCCATCTTCGATGCAATCTTCTTACCGATAGCTTTCCTCAAGTTGTCCGCCTCTGCGAGTGTGAACCCTGCAAAGTCCTGAGCCGCTCTCATTGCCTGCTCCTGATACACCATGATGCCATAGGTTTCCTTAAGCGCACCCTCAAGAGACTCGTGCATATATTCGACCGGTTCATCACCTCTTCTTCTGGCAATGAAGGTCTGGGTGGTGCCTGCATCCATGGTTCCGGGACGAATGATTGCATTCATCACAACCACATCCATGAAGTCTTCCATGCCCATGGTCCTGCAAAAGTCCTGCACATACTTACGCTCAAGCTGAAAGATGCCTGTGGTATGTCCATCGGCAAACAGCTTTAGAGTGAGAGGATCGTTGAGATTGATCTTCTCTATATCTATCTTGGGTTTACCATCGAAAGCAAGGTCTCTGTTGATCCTCTGCACTGCCTTATCAATTACAGTCAAGGTGTTCAAGCCGAGGAAATCCATCTTGAGGAACCCTGTGTCCTCAATGTCATACATGTCCCATTGGGTTATGTATACGTCTTCCTTCTTTGTTCCAGCTTTGAAGAACAGAGGCATGTATTCAACCACATCCTTTGGTGTAATCAGAACTCCAGCCGGATGTTTGCCCGGTTGACGAACCTTTCCAGAGAGGAAGCCTGCCATCTGAAAGAGTTCAGGATACAAGGCTTGCTGTTTCTGAAGGAATTCAGAGCCTTCCACCGCATCTTCAAGTGTCCTACAGGACGCAGGGATAGCCTTAGAGATGGTGTCACCAACCTGAACGTAGTTGTCTATCTGTTGTGCCCTTGAGACGTCTCTGATGGACGCTTTCGGCCCCATGGAGCCAAATGTGATGATGTGTGCGACTCTATCAGCACCGTAGCGGTCGCGAACGTATTCGATAACGCGTTTTCTTTGCTCTTTACAGAAATCCATATCTAAATCTGGCATAGATATACGCTCTGGATTGAGGAACCTCTCGAACAGTAGGCCGAAGTAGATTGGATCAAGTGTCGTAATGTCCAGTGCATAGCACAAAATACAGCCAGCACCACTACCACGACCAGGACCAACTGGGATACCTCTCTGCTTAGCCCACGAAATGATGTCTTCAACGATCAAAAAGTAATCACAGAAGTTCATCGACTCTACAACCCCAAGCTCATATTCTTTACGCTTTAAGTACTCTTCTGTTGTAGGGATGCCCTTGGCAATCCATCCCTCTTCAACCCTGAATCTTAGATAGTCAAAATTTAGATTGTTAGACATTGCCAACTCCACATATAGAAAATTCTCTAGTTAATCTGTAACACACCTCTATCATCAGTGCTTTATTCTGAGACGGAACATCATCCCACGGCACAGAAGATTCGTCTCTTGTTGAATAACCAAACGATGGGGCAAGAGACTCGTACAAATAGTGAAAGCGTTCAGCCAAATATTCCGGGTAAACGTTTCCAGCCTTATTTTTGAATCTTTTTTTGGTCATTTTTCCACCCTATAAATTTGTCATAGTCAGAGGATTGTGTTATGTCAAAACTGGGAAACTTGTACCCTTGAAAGTCGAGTGCAAAGTCAACCCTATCTGTTATCTCTAATGTAGCGTCTGCCATTTCAGCGGTCAAGCTACCTGTTATCATTTGACCTCTATTCTTAAAGAAGAAGTCACTTGATGAGAACTCAAGCCCACCACTGTTGCCAGTAGCAACCTTCAGCAAAGTGTTTTGAATAGCGTGGTCTTCTTGCTTTAAGTAGTGACAGTCATTAGTCATCACACTCTTAACGCCTTCGTCTTCTGCCATGTTAAGTATCTCTGGGACTAAGTCGTCGTACAAGGGCCAATCAATATGCATTACTTCGTTGTAAAACCTGTCTCCAAACATTCCTTTCAACATCTGCATGTTAGCTCTGGCCTTATCAATATCACGAGCTTCTTCTGAAAAGTGATATGAAACTGGACTTTTGTAGCAACCAGACAGTACAATCACACCTTCAGAATGATCCGCAAGCATCTTCTTGTCAATCCTGGGACGATAGTAGAACCCATCTCTCCCGGCAATAGAACAGAGCTTCACCAAATTCTGCCAACCCTTCTCTGTCTGAGCAAGCAATACAAGGTGGTAATTACCACGGTTCTCCCGACTTGATGCGTCATCAACGTAGTAAGCCTCGAACCCATGTATTGGCTTCACTCCTACATCCTTACATGCCTGCTGTTGTTTATAGCATCCAAACATATATCCGTGGTCAGTCAACGCAAATGCTGGCTGTCCTATGTCGTGAACGTGTTGAGCAATAGCCTCTGGTGACGGAACCCCGTCAAGAAACGAGTATTGTGAGTGAACATGAAGATGAACAAACTCTCCGTTATCTTCTGGCTTTTCAGGACTATCCTCTTCTATCCACACATGTTTTACCTCGCCCCCATCATCTACGACCTTAAAAGCTTCTGGGTCTGGTCTGGAAAGTTCTTGTGCCACTACCTTGGCGGCTTCTACTAGCGAAACCTCAGCCTGTTTGTCTTCTTCTTCGAGCTTTTTAGAAAACTCATCAAATGAAACGTGATCATAGTCTTCTATTACAATCGGTCGCGTTGCAACATCGTCTTCGAACATTGAGGATGGAACGTATACTGTTTCTGTATCTGTGGATTTATTAAATTCATAAACGAGTTCCGTTTTTTTGATTAACTCAACAAAGTTATTAGGAAGATGTGTTGAATGCTTACTCTGAGAATACTTAGCTCCCAACGTGCGAGCCACAGTTCTTCCGAACTGTTCGGCAGAAACCAATTGTATTACAGAGTTCTTGGGATTAAAAAACACAAACGTCTTCGGCATTAAACCTTCTACGGCAATCCGATCGGCCAAATAAAAAAAGTATCCCTTCTTACCACCCCTCTTAAGTACAACGGGAATCCTTCTGTGTTCATCCTCGTCTCCAAGATTATAATCTACGATAACCTCAAAGTGAATACTTTTACCAACCGAAATAAGTCTGTTACCTATCAATCCCATACGGCCAGTAGGTTTGAACGATCCAATATCTGAACCGAAAACGAGGGGAAGAGTGTGTGACACATACGCATCAATTGTATTTAGATTGAGATCTGCCATGCTTAGTACTCCTTTTGTATGCAAGTAATGTACGTCGTGTGTTCAAGTATATCAAGTCAGTGTGAAAAAAAAATGCACTACGCAGAGACAGAGGTGGCTTCCCATATAGAAAAAATACGCAAAGCTTCTGGTTTGGTTGGTTGCGGAAGCAGAAAAGTTTCAAACCCGTAGTTTCCAAACGTATCCTTGTATACCCCTGAGAGTTGTTGCTCTAATATTGGGACGTCAGTTCTGTGTCCACGTATACCTTCTGGGGCTTCCATGATAACGAACTTACGAGCAACCCTCGTTAGTTGAGGAATGGTAGAATCAAAATCTGACTCTGGGATATGCTCTGGTCCATCTTCCCATATGATTACGTCATATGATTTTTGACCACACAACTCCTCTATGTTCCTAACGTCACCCTCTACAACATCTATCTCCAAATGTCTAAGGTCTTGTGCATTCTTAGGATCAAGCTCCAGCACCGTAGGTTTCCACCTTGCCATTGCAAACAAGTCTAGGAATTCAGTCCACTTAGAAGGAACTGCTCCGATATATAACAGTGTATCAGAATCAAAAACTTCAGGATAATCTTCTTGTAGTTTATCTAAACATGTCATTACTTTGTATTCCTTATCATGAGCCAACCATTTTCACAAGTCTCTTCTGGTCTTGTCTTGTTGTTAAAAAATACGTATGGTTTGTTAAGACGATGAGCCTCCTCAATATATCTTTTTGGAGAGTCATAATATCCAAGGTCGTGTACAAAAATCAAACCATCAGGTTTAGTTATCCTAAAGATCTCATCTGTCCACTCTCCAGAATGGTGGTGGTCTGCGTCTGAAACGACGACGTCGTACGCATTCTCTATTGCAGCATAAACGAATTCTTTCTCGGTAACAGGAGCAATAACTCTTGCTCCAAGAAGGGAGACCTCGTCAATAATCTTAGACATTGCAGGATTATTATCATGAAAGTTATCAACAGTAGTAAGAGTTCCACTCACGTTATACTTTAGTGCATACAAAATACACTTTGTAAGATACCCATTCCCAATGCCTAACTCTAAAACACTCTCTGGTTTTGCAGACAGGATGGTTCCAAAAAGGAAGACACTGTGACACAGGTCAACAGAAACTTCGTTGTCAGAATCAAATGTCGTTATGTATTTCATGTACTCAGTTATATTATTCATGTAACCTCTCCAAATGTTTAGCGTCAGAAATTATCTGTGCTACTCTATTTCTATGTCCACTATTAAACAGTCCCGCTCCGGCGTAGTGGATTATGTAAGAATCAAACCTGTCTGCACAACCATTCCACTCTTCTGAAAACATGGTCATGTGATTCCATTTAAAGTCTAATTCGTGTACGGTAAAACCCTTACTGTGTATTTGATACCCAAAATGAATATCGTCGTAACCAAAATCCATCCAGTAAGTCCCATCAATTGGCGTAAATATATCACGATGACACTTGGATGTCAAGAAAACACCGCTGTTTATATACCCTTGTTTCCATCCAACGTCAGTATATCTGCGCTGAACCTTGTGAATTACATCTCTACGATGAGAAGCTCTTGATCCAACATCCTCAAAGATGGAACCTATAGTATCTTCTGGAACCTCTTTGAAAATATCTGGACATGCAGGACTGACCAATAGATCACAATCTAGTGATAGAATTCTATCATAGTCATCATACAGTTTGTACAGGTCCATTATTCTGTAGTGTGCCCGTGGAGGTCTCTCATTAGTCCACACAGGAGGAGGGCTATCAAGACAACACAAGTCTGCACCACACTTGTAAGCATAAGCCTTCAGGGTAGGCATGGTGACGGAAGACATCTCTTCTATATTAGAATCACAACGAGTGGCTATTAAAAGTTTCACTTTGTTTGCCTTTCACAAAGCAACTCGTCAAACTTGTCAGTCAATCGTTTCTGAGTTGCCTTCAATTGTTCGTTAGTAAAATGCTCTGTACTCCAAAAGTCATTTGAATACTCGTCGGTGTTTGCCCAGTCAGTGTCAGAAAGACTACTATTATATAACTTACATCCTGGATAGGGACATAAGATTGTAAATCCAACAACGTCTGGATCAATTCGTTCAACAAAGGCTTCTGTCATGTCTACATCTTCCTGTGTCTCATTTGGCATACCAAGAAGAAAGAAGGCTCTACGTTTAACACCCTCCTCTTTTGCCCATTCAAATACCTGGGCTATCTTGTCTGTGGACACACCCTTTCCTATATCTTTCAATATCTTATCGCTACCACTTTCACATCCTATGTTTACCTGATTACAATTAGCCTTTCTTAGCCATTCAAACATTTCTTTGGTTGCAAAATTAGCATGAATCATAGCCTCCCACTCAGTATCTATGCCCATATTAATCTTGTATTTACAAAGGTCTATTACATACTGTGCGGAAGAATCAAATGTTGCATCGACAAACTTGAAGTATGTTAAATCATACTTTTCAATAGCGATTCTGATTTCATTACACAAATCGTGGATTCCGACCCTTCTAATGGGATTTGATTTAGAGTTGTATCTACCAGACATCTTGCACTCTGAACAAAATGCACACTGTATTGGACACCCTCTATTAGCCTGAAAGCTTGCGGTGCGTTGACCATTCATTGACTCACACAAAGAAATAGTTCTATCATTTTGAATTAAATCTCTATCTGGAGCATACAGGTCTTCCATAGGAAGCTTGCTTCCATACATTACCTTGCTGCGATTTCCATATAATATATGCAGAAACGCATCCTCTCCCTCTCCTATTACAATCTGGTCAACCCCATCCTGTAAACACTTCTTTCCCATGGCAGTTGTGTGCCAACCTCCAAATACGCAGTGAACCTTAGGATTGATAGCCTTTATCCTTAGAGACATTGCAACTGCGCGATCAAACGTAGGAGAAGTTGTACTGAACCCTACTATGTCAGACTTTGCCGCTTCTTGCACTATATAGTCTGCATCATCGAACGTCTCTTGAAAGAAGTTCATTGTAAAAGGCTTGCTATAGTAACTCATCTTGCAATATGAGGCTATGTATCCTATGCCGAGAGCTTCCCAAACATTATGATAATATGGTTGTATAAATGTTACTTTCATCTGACGTATCCAGACCTTTCCATGTACCCCTTGCCAGGAGTATCTTTGACGGAGTGTGCAGCTCTGTTTATTAACTCAATCACCTTGTCTTGATCTTCAACAATATTCTTCCTTATTGGCAATGCTACGATTCTTGAGAAAACATAGTCTGTATTTGGAAGACCCCATACAATTGGATCATAGTATACTTTAACCTCTACTCCATTAGATTCAAGGGTATTTACGATAGAATCTCTTACAGCTGGAGACTTAAGCATGATAGCAAACACGCTGTTGTTTCTTGCAATAGGAGCATGTTGTATCTTAAACGGGAATGTGAATCCATTCATATACTTGTCCACTACCTGTTGAGTTTCCTCTCTGTACCTGTCGTAGTTTTTCATTGATTTGAGTGCAACCAGTGCATTAATCTCTCCCATCCTGCCAGACAGCCTTCTCAACTCAACGGCAGTTTCTGCTATAGAATCATGGTTTGTTAATATCATTCCACCTTCCATTGCCGTTACCAATTTAGTAAATGAGAATGAAACAACCTCTGCCAACCCTCTGTGTCCAAGATTTGGGAGATCAAAACCATGTGCGGCATCGTAGATGACTGGTACATCAGTAATCTCATGACATTCACTGCCAAATGTATCTACAGCTATAGCCGCGTCTATTCCTCTTGTTTTAATATCGTCAACAATAGGCTCCATCAGCCAGGTGTCCTTATTTATATCACAAAAAACAGGAACGTTATCCTGGGTGGATTCAATAGCATATATTGTGCTAGGCCATGTAAACGAGGGTACAGCTATTCTCTTTCCCTTCCATCCAGCAGAGTTGATTGCAATAGTTAGTCCGGTAGTTGCACTTGAACATGCGATAGCATGTTTGACACCATACATAAGACAAAACGTTGATTCCAACTCTTCCATCCTCTCCCCTATGCTAACCCATCCACTCTCTATGATGGCACGAATCTTGTCATAATCTTCGTCTACTAAGTCAATGTGAGGGACGCTGTATTGATGTTCCATATCTATTTCTCCAATTTTATGAGCGGCCTGCCAGTATCAGACTTGCCTATAATTTCCCAGCTGCTAAACCTTCCAACGTCTGCAATAAATTCTGCCAGTCCATCAAACCCAACAACGTCAAGCTTTGAAAAAATTGTTGGAGAAGTTTCTACAAAAAACATCTTATTAACCTTACTCCCCAACACTCTCAACGTTTCTTCTACTTCATCTTTACTTCTGGTGTCTGAAATTTGAACAGAACCTGGAGGAGGAGAGCTAACGAGCCAGTGTAACATACTCAGGGCAGAAACTACATCATAAGACTCCATTGATTTAACATATTCCATATTAAAATTTGAAGCATCAAAACTAACAGGCACTTCATGAATTTCTGCCAATGTGTTTGCAAAATTGATCATAGGGACAGATGCATCCATTCCTGTGGTGTCCATTCCCCACTCCCTATTAAAGTAGAATGGAAACCATCCAACATTACATCCAATGTCAAGATAGGTTGCACCGTTCAAATCAAACTTCATGTGTTGAAGCATGAGATTTGCTCTGTCTGAACATTTTCTACTAGTTGAAACAAGTTTACCAAAGTCTGGATCATTTTTCTCAGTCTCTGTTCTTAATGTATTTTGTAGTGGATCAAAAAAGATGGGCTGATGTACGTTCTCTAGGGATTGATACTCTTCGGTTATCATTTTTGCTATTGATTCATCCATTATTTTTCTCCAGTTATAACCTCTTTGATTGCAGATTTCCATCATTGTGTGTGAAAATCCAGTGTACCATTTGAGATCGTGCTCTGTAAAACTTTTACAATTGAAAAATCCATTGTTTACAACGGCCATCTTTTCTCCAATAAACGGAAGCCATCCATCAACTCTGTCATCGTTGAAGTCTATTATCTTTGGGTGTCCATTCGTATCTATCATGCAATGTTTTGACAATGCTGGCCAAAGAACACCGTTCACATACAACTCTCTAACTGTACAGAGATATGTGTAAACTACATGTTTCAATTGATCAAGGGATATTTTTTCTGGCAATGGATCGAGCTTTTCAATTACCAAAAACGGATGGCCCTGGATATCTGAACCGTAAGCAATCAAACCTACGACACCGTCAAGTTGAAGCTCTAAAACCTCCTTCTCTTGGGGAAAGCGCAATCCTTCATTCATTACTTGAACCTTAACAAGGACGTCTTCTCCATCGAGAACTGCCTCAAACATTCTACTTGAACCTGAACCCTGTCGTATAAACGGGCGAAGATTAACCAAGTCTGAATATTTTACTTCGTAACTCATTCTTACGCTCCAAGCATTGTTGTCTCAACAATAACCTTTGCCCAATTCTGCCTGTTAAACTTCTGAACAGTATCATACCCATGTGCCCTGATGATGTTTCTTTCTCTCTCATTACACAGGTAATAATCAACCTTAGAAGACAACTCTTTAGGACTATCAAACACTTCAAAGTCTTTCCCAGGGGTAAAATCTCTCTCCATATTTGCCCACGGTTGAGTCAACAGAAAACCCTTGCTTGCCAAAATTTTGTAAGTTCTATCTGACGTACCAGCATTGTGAAGTACAAAGTTAAGATTGATTATGCTTTTTGCAACTGCAATGGAATGGTCAATCCCATAGGCGTTATCAATCACACGGAACGGAACCTGTGCAAGATAGGATCTTCTTTGAGAGTCCCTTACGTTTCCAATGAAAGAAACGTCGTGCTCATAACCCACATTTGAAAGCCAAAGGTTCGAATCTTCATCATACCCTTCTTGCAAAAAAGACACCTTGCTCGAAATGTGTTGTGCTCTCTGGTATGGTTCTTCCAATGCAAAGAAGGAGTGGTCTGCAAGAGCAATCTTGGTGATAAGACCACTGTCATAGTTATCCATTGGGTCCATGTACCACAATACAACCTTGGAAAACTCTTTACACTTCTCAAAGGTTGCTGAATTTATATGTGCAACATGACTCTTGTCATGATGAGTGCACTTGCTGAACAGAACAATGTCTGGTTTGTACAATCTACACTGTTCAATAAGATCCAAGTCTCTTGTATTATTCCCAAACTTAGCTCCTACTGCTCGATAGTCGTACTCAATAACATCATGGCCAAGCCTTCTAAATGCAGAAACTTGAGAAACATTTGTGGATTGAGAAGAAAATACTCCAACGAACATTATGTTAGCCATATCCAGCCCTTTCTAGGAATTCATTTAGACCTATCCATTCAACAGTACAATCAAAAACATAAAGCGGATCAATTACTCTACAATCCCATTGACACACCTCTCTATTGTACAGCCAAAACTTGGATGGTTTAGTATGTTGACATGGGCTACAATCTAACTCTTTATAGACTACATTACAACTCTTATGGAACCTTTTGTCATAATTCTTTTTTCTATCAGTGAACGTAAACAAAACAACTTGATGAATTCCAAGCAGACTTGCCAAATGGTAAGTGCCAGTGTCTGTAGACACAAACATCTTGCAACCCTTTAAGAGTGCTATTGTATTGGTTAATGACATTTCGGTAAGGTCTATTGTACCTTTAACATATTCATCTTTAGAACCTATGCTTGCTACTGACAGGCCAGCCTTGTCAAAACATGAGGCAAGCTCTTCAAAATATGGATAACTTTTTGCCTCCCACATGTCTCCTGAAGCTTTGTTGTATCCGTTATGAATTACAATTTTAGCATCAGTCCTGGGATCTATATCATCAAACAGACCTGGCAATACAAAGTCATCTTCTGAAATCTCGTCTGTTACTATCTGCATGTTGAATGACACCTCAGAAAAGTCTCCTCTTTTAACATCACGATTAAGAAGTGTCAATCCATTGATTTGTTTTTCCGCAGCGTCACAACAGTAAGACCTATAGTACCCATCATATTCAGCCGGGTCAATACTGTGGACAACAGTAGCAATGCGCTTAAACAAAAAGTTGGTATAATCATAACGCGTCCTAATTACATTCATGACACACACTTCTTTGTCTGGGTTGAGTTTTTTTAACAGTGCAACTCCAGGCATTGCCTCTACCTGATTCCCAACCCCTTCTCCAACCAAATATAATAGTTTACGAGCCATTGCGTAAATCCTTATCGTCTAACGACCCTTGAATTTGATCCTTGATTTTGTCTAGGTCTGGATCATTAAACTTTTCACGAACTTCGTCCTCTGGAAAGTCTGTAAGTACCATCTTATCAAACTGTGCATTTTTAAACGTTGCGGGTGTTGAATGCAGCCCACGTTCACCTATATAGATTGCCCTGTTAACAGTGGTAAACAAGCGCGTCATACCAGCCATTACACAAGCCCACTCTTTGGCTCTATCCTGAGAGGTTGTACCCTCTGGAAGATTCCAAGTATCCTTGTACCATTTACGAATGGCATTGTGATCTCTTTTTTGATAGTTGAACTGTTGGATCATCTCATAATATTCCTGATAGACGTCCCAAATTCTTTCCCACTTATCCTTCCACATTGCAAAACCATACCAATGAGGTCTGCCAATACGAACACTATCTAGTGCTCCAATCTTGTCATCCTCTTCAATAAACCATCCTCCCGCAACGCTTGATTGAACAGTTGCTATTTGTGGATGATCCTTAAATTGTCTCAACAAAATTTTGGTAAGGTAAATCCAATTCTTTGACACTACAACATCGTCTTCTACAACCGCACACGCATCATAACCTCCGTGCAAAAGAATATCATTATGAGCCTTACATTGGTTCATAGCTATCCCATAATTCCCATCACGAATCATATCATTTTTGTTTGGGAGAGTACATTCTCTCCACAAGTTAATACAAAGATCTATGGACTCTTGATTTCCAGAAACGGAACCATCAACAACGTTCTTAGAACCATCTTGTACAAAGAAAAAATCGACATCTTCAAGGTCTGTCTGTCCCTCAAGAGATTTTAACACCTGCCTTAGATATTTTGGCCTGTCGAATGATATGATTGCAACAGCAAGTCTTGTGTTAAGAATGTTCATACTACACACCTCTTACTTCCTTTATTACGTCTGCCATTTTCCGACAGGCGTGTGTCCACGTCCACTTGTTACACATATCCTGTCTGGCATTCCTGCCAATACGACAACCGTTCTGAGGATCGCTATACAACCCTCTCATTGTAGCGACAAGATGATCCTCATCAACCTCTGCCCATTTGTGTCCAACATAAGCCTTGTTGTGAGGCATGTCTTCATGGTTGATTCCTTTTAATTCATAATCAATAAGAAGACTGTTTTCGTCAGTCATGTACTCTGTATTACCGCTCCAGTTTACACCTATGGTTGGCAGTCCAGAAGACATAGCTTCAGAATGCGTAAGAGACCATCCTTCTCCACGGCTTGGAAGCACATAAGCGTCCAGTGCGGTATAGAACGATGACATATCTTCTTCTTTTAGCATGTCTGTGAACAAAATTATTGGAGGAAGGTCTGCGCCTTGTCCAAACGAAGCTTTGATTTCTGCAATTTCATTCTTAACCTTGCTCACGCTCTCATTGATTGGATGCTGATAATATACTTTGAGAACTAGAACTACATCCTTCTTTCCTTGAAACGCACTATAGTATGCCTTAATAAGGGCACGAGGATTCTTACGTTCTGTCCATTCAAAATTAGAACCAAACGCATACCTTCCTGCAATTGCCTCAACAGCCTCTTCAAGGGGCAAAACATCTGGATTGTATCTGTCAACATCCACTCCGTGAGGAACAACATAGATTGGCCTATCAATACCAGACTCTTGGAAGGTTCTCTTGTTAAACTGAGAATACGTTACAACTGCATTCATTGCCCTCATTGGAAGAACCCACAAAATAGGCAAACGATCAGTCTCAAACGTTGTAACACCAATAAAGTTGTCCACATTGCGCTGAATCATATAGTTTTCTGGAGTAAGATTGTACGCAACAGTAATATCTTTTTGGTCAATAGGAATGGGGTTGTGCGCCATACCTTCAAGCCTTGAAATAACTCTACGCAAATCGAGCTTTTCTCCATGCCAAAAACTCTTGTTCATCAGCTTAATGTTGAACTCATTTAGATCGTCAAGTCCAAGGACGTAGTTTCTGGTGGCCTCTCCATACCCGCTTGGGTCTGTTGCCGCACCCATCCAAATTAGAAATGGTTTCTTTTCTTCTGACATTAGAGTTCCTCCGTTCCATAAGAACTTGGACCAGATACATCCTCGGATATTCCTGTTTTGGGAGTGTAGTCCAGTGTTAGATTGATTAGATCCTGCCATTCTGAGTTAACTCTCTCCCAAGAATAACCCTTTGCTCTCGCCCTTGAGAGGCCAGACAGGACTTCACGATACTCATCTCCTACAATCACAGACTCTTTTGGCCAACCATAGTTTTCATTGATATATTTTCCCCACTTGGTCCAAAATACATCGCTGTCGTTATAATATAACCTGTCAAGACGCATACAGTAGTCAAAAAGATCAACAACCGCACGCTCAATATTGGTTAATGGTTCAGTCATAAACTCAGAAACCTTAATCAGCTCTCCAGCACCCTTTACAAAATCTACATGTGCAGAATAGTCCGTGACAACTACCGGAGTTCCACAAGCCATAGCTTCTAGGATTGGAAGACCCCATCCTTCTCCAGAGGTTGGCAGTGTAAACACGTCAAACGACGCCATAATCTCTGCCAGTCTATGAATTTCAACACCATGCCCAACCTGTAATCCTCTTGGGTATGCAATCTTACCTGATAATCCGAAACGTTGAATCAATTCATAAATATTCCATCCACAATCGTTGAGTGCCATGTGCATGTAAAAACGAACATCTTCTTTTGGTTCTCCATTAACTACATTTACACTCTCACATGCTTGACATTGTTTTGAAATCTCAAACCTAAGCTCTCCACAGTCAGAGCATACTGTATACCCATTAAGGAATAGACGTGCCGTCTTAAACAACCTTGGAAGATACTTCCTTGGCTGATTACGAGCTACACACCCTACAATGAACTTGTTTTCACCTCCAAATTGCTTCTTCATTTCCTTTCTTGCATCTTCCTCTATGGGTTTGAAGATATCCAGGTCAACTGCATGATTAATGGTTGTTAAGTTTGTTAATCCTGGGTTTCGTTGTGTAACAACTTTCTTGCCAAAATCACCATACAAAACCGTTACGTCTGCTTTTGCAAAAGTATCAGTCCACTTCTTAGGAATTGGCATTCCATCAATAGGAACATACAAGATGAGCTTATACTTGAATTCATTCCTAGCTGGACCAATAGCTGTGTGCTCTACCATCCAAGAATCTCCAACACAAAGAACCAAGTCAGGCTTGTATTTCTCTACCACCTTGGGGAAGGTGTGAGCTGCATATTTGTCCATCTCCATCCTCATTCTGTCAGTCTGGTCGGTGGTAAAGATTTCGTACGGAACAATCTCCTCCGTCTCCTTGTGAAACCATCCTATTGTCTTGACTTCATACTCTCCAGTGTTGTACAAATGAAGAGCTACATTCTTGATAATTCTGGCAAACCCAGTGTGAATACAGCTACTATCTCCAACGAGTAATATTCTTGGTTTTCTTTTCCATTGTTTCATTGTATGTTTCCTACTTTATTGTTAGATATGGAGTGCCTTCTTCTCTAATAGCACTGCTTTCCAGAATGTCTAATGCGTGTTTGTCACCTTTAAATGCATTTCTTACAGCACCACTGCTAACATTAATCAGGTGTTCTGAAACACCTCTCTCGTCAGCAAGCTTCTGTACAAGGTTTGCATCATACTTAATAGATTTTTTTGAAGATAAATGAGCGGTCTTTCCTCCAGCCTTAATGGATTTGATACCACGATCCTTTAGAATTCCTGCAACCCAATCATCAATTCTCTTTTTCTCTCTCTTTAGAGACGTTAAAGCATATGAGATTTTTAACGAAGCTTCTATGATTGCCTCAAGAGATACGGACCCGTCTTCATTTTCAAATGAGTAAAATTCTTCTCCATTTTGAACCCTCTGAAACTCTGGACACTCTTTGCGAAACGGACAGTTCCAACAAAAAGTATTCAGTGTTGCACTAGGAGTGTCGTTACGCAAAATCTGTTCAACTAAAAACTCAAGGTAAACCCTATACTCCTGGACCCTGTTGTATGGAACTTCAATACTCTTCCTCAATCCAGTACGTATGTAATAATAAGAGAATACAATTCTCTCTATCTCTGGAAACTTGCCAGACTCATACACCCACAACGGATACATATTGGTCTGATGACTGGCACGCATCTCTCCAATTGTAGGAACAAATCTTCCGCTCTTATAGTCGATGACCTCCATTGTGGTTGCATCTTTGAGTCTTAACATGTCTATCTTTCCCAAAATGGTTATACCAGAATCAAACGTGTGCTCCATTTCAACCTCTGTGTCTATAACAAGAGCATCATCTCTTGGAAATGAAGAAATAGTATCAACAACCATCCTCATTGCCTCTTCAAATTCATCAAAGTCTGCACAATTTTCCTCTCTTTTTGCCATGTCAAAAGACTCTTCTACATCAAAATCAAACGGAGGGCGATAGTAAAGCTCAAGCACTTTGTGTGCAAAATTTCCTGCATCCATAGCTACACTTCCAGGCTGTCTAATTCCGTCTTCGTATTTTACTTTGTACCTCAAGGCACACTGTTCGTATAGAGAAGCCCTTGATGGGCTAATTTTTTCACATTTCATAGTTAATGCCTTTTATAAAATTTAAGCATAGCATCTTCAAGTAGGGAAGCATATCCCTCATCAGCTAAGCTTTGTAAACCCTTGTCTGTGATTCCAGCTTTTTTTCTGATACTCTTTGGGATCAGAGCTTCTCTCTGTGGATTTGAAAGTGAAGATGCACTCTTCTCTCCGTTTACAATCGCAATAATAGTTTGCATTGTCTCGGTCAAGATATATGAATCCGCTTCATTGTCATCCTTAAAAGCTATTCCACACTGTTGATATACCATACTGAGGTACAACTTCTTATCCTTCTTATTTACGGCACCATTGCCAAAAAAGAACTTCTTATGATTTGCAGGAGGGATAACATACAACGGCAAAGATCTTCGATGAAAAAGCAGGTCAAGACAGCCAACCAGTTCACCATTTTCGCACATCGAAGAACTTCTTCCTTTTGAGTTGTATGAATACCCCTCCCTAACTCCTACAATACCTTTCATGTCTTCAGCGGTTAAGCAGCTGTCAAACAGTTGTTCAAAAGCTTTGACAATCCAATCAACCCTACCTATACCTCGCATCTTTTTCGTTTCGAGGACAAGAACCTCGTAAGAAAATTCACCCTTGCGAATGCAGACACCAGTTGCTGTCAATGATTGATCTATGCCAACTATAATCATTATGCATTAGCTCCTACTTGACTAACGGAGCCATCTTCCTCTACCTTTGTTACTCCACTTCCGTACATATCTATCACTCCAGTGTCTCCAGTAGTCACCATTGTTTCATAGTATGTAGAGATGCCACGCGAAGAAACATCTTTCATTGACTTTGTACCTTTGCGTGTAGCTGTAAAGCTAAGCATGTTTCCAACAGCAATCCCAAGATTTTTTTGAACCTTTGTTAGATCCTGGTTTGCACCAACATATGCAAAGGTCCAACGGCCAGTAGCCTGTTTTGCCTTGATAAGTTCAGATAGTTGTTCACTATTGAACCTTTTAGAAGCATTTTCCATTCCATCACTGACTATCACAACCAGCACTGACACTCCTTCGTCATTGATGTCAGGAATATTTGCTGACATTCTTGTGATAGTTTCTCCAACCGCATCGTACATGGCGGTGGTTGTATCTGGAATATATGTTCCCTTATCAAGAGGCTTAACGGTCTTTGGATCAACATTAAAATGCACAACGTTAACCTTCTCACTAAACATTGTCATAACAAGCCTAGTATCAAGATTCAACGATGCAACCTTGGCCTTTTGCAAGTGCTCATTGAAGCCACTAAGTGCCTCTTCGAGAATACTCGCCATTGAACCACTACTATCAAGAACTAATGCTGTATAATTTTTCTTAGCCATTACTCATCTCCTTAAAACGGGATGTCATCTGCAAGGTCATCTTCATCGCTCTCTGGAGCAGGCTTAGCGGGTGCCTTTGCCTCTTCTTTTTCTGGAGGAACATCCATATTAGGATCTGCCTCTCCAAGAATCTTGTAGTCTATTACAAAGAACTCGTGTTCATACCTACGATTGCCATCCTTGTCTTCCCACGAACGCGTACGATAAGACGACACTATTCCGATAGGAACATTCGGAGTAAGCTCTTCGGCCATCCTTTCTGCAATTTCTCCCCATGCAATTATAGGGACATAAGTACTTCTAAACTTCTTCTCTCCAGAAGTCTGTTCGAGCCAGCTCTCTGTAATCTTTAAATTAACCTTGGTTAAAATGTTACCACTATCAAAAGTCTTCGTTTCAACTCCCGTTTCATACCTTTTGCTAGGACAAACGGTGCCTTCAAATCTACAAATGTTCTTTTCATCAGCCATTTTTTAGTCTCCTTATGTATTCCAGGCTTTGTATCTATACTTTACTCGCTTGTGATCATATTGCAAGTGATTTTGTTAGAAAAAGACATTAAATTTTGCAACGTACCACGATCCAAATCTCCCAAATCCTTATCTTCCGGCGGAAGATATTGATACACTGTACAAAAATTCACAATCTGTTTTACATTATTGTGAGATGCCATAATTCCTTCAGAGTCTCCGTCTAGTGCCATCAAAACACTATGAGAGTGTTCAAGCAACAGTCTTCGCTGTTCAAGCGTGATTACCTTTCCCATTAATGCCACAACATTATAGACTCCCATCATCCAACACTTCCACACGTCGGAAAAACCTTCTGCCACAACAACAAACCCTTGTTCTTCTATGTAGGGCAAAGCGTTGGAAAGATTATATAAGTTATCTCTTTTTTGACTTCCGCTCAATATTTTATACTTGTCTCCAACATAGTATGGATCAAGCACCCTTCCAGACACGCCAACAATTTCTCTGTCTACATTTCTAAACGGAACAGTTACCCTATCCTCTTTCCATTCGCTCCTATATCTTGGACAAAACCCAACCTGATATGAGGACAATACGTCCTTAGAAAAACCTCTTTCAAGGAAGTAGGCGCACTTTCTCCTAGTACACTCTTCTATAAAAGCCTCATTAATATCAGGACACACGTAGTCTCCTATTCTTTTTCTGTCCCTTAGCATTTCTTTTCGAAATGCCGCAACATCTTCCATGTCTCTATTCCTAGAGACGTAGACCTCTTCGTAGTCATCAAGGCTCACCCCTACAAAAGAGGCAACCCAGGCTATCGACTTTGGAAATGACACATCATACAGCTTCATTACCAGAGAGTATACATCTCCGGCATCACTGCACTTAGTTCTACACATCCATCTCAGAGGTCTTTGTCCTGTCACATCATAGTCTATAGAGAAAGCTGTTGTATTATCTCCTTTATGAATAGGACATGTTCCTCTAATCTGGCCATATCTATCCTTTGCAATCATCAATCCAACCTTATCTGCAAGTTTGTATGCGTCTACACGCTTCGCAAGGTCATCAAGCTGGTCTTTTGTTAGTCTAGTGCTCATTTTATCACTCCAATGACCCTTTTTCTGACTGCGCAATAACATTAGTGCTAGTGTCTTCTACTCCATATTTTCTTTCCCTTTTACTGTCTGCACCGTTTGCGCTCCTAACTTCCTTTAGAATGTCTTCTGGGACATTGCATTCTTGATAGGATATTTTTGGACCACTATACATTAGGGGTATTCCCTCAAAACATGTTGGACCCTGTCTTTGATCTACAACATGTAACATCTGATTAAAGTAAAATTCTGGATCATAACGGTTAACAACAGCAAGTTCTGATTCCGTAAGCTTCCTAAGCCAAATCAAACATGTGCAAAAACGAAGTAGTCTGTCTGAGTCTGCGAGAAACTTGTCAGCATATTCGGCAGACGTACCATCAACATCCTTTCCTTTGCCAGACCTGTTAGCCTGTGCCCCTGCAACCACAGGAACATCAAGTTCACGGGCTATGTTTTTAATTGCAGTAGCTATGTATCCAAGTTCTTGGTATTCTTTGACATTATTTCCAAACCCACCACCATCTACAACCTTGAGCCAATCATAAACAATGAGACAAGGTTTAGTTTTCATCTCTCCGTTAATCTCTTCCTCTCCAACGTGCTGAGTCTTAAACTGGCGACACCTACTGATTAACTCCTCTTTCGATAAGCCTTTAACTGCGGAATAAAAGAACGGTGCATTATTAAACAGACTAACAACGTCATTAACTTTCTTGGTTTTATCGACGTCGTCTGCAAACTTTCCGTCAAGAATATCCCACTCCTCTACGTCTGCCCACCTTGCAATTGCCCTTGACAACTGCTCCTCTTCTGACATTTCTGTATCCAAATAAAGAACTGGTATGTTTTGATGACAAGCTACATCTATAGCCATGTTGAGAAAGAATGCAGACTTCCCTGTCTTCGGACGTGCAAAAACA
>Ga0075116_10000160_pt1 | contig 31818 bp, 46 predicted proteins | sample AntAceMetag02UKC_FD_69786 | JGI IMG/M metagenome (GOLD analysis project Ga0075116, IMG submission 69786) | Saline lake microbial communities from Ace Lake, Antarctica- Antarctic Ace Lake Metagenome 02UKC | ecosystem: Environmental > Aquatic > Non-marine Saline and Alkaline > Saline | place...
CTTCAAATTCTTGTATTCTTGCTCTTAACCAAGATTTACCCATAGGAGAAGATAGAATTTTATAAGTTCCTTCATTATGCTCTCTACAATCTAAAAGAAGTTTATCAATATCTATGTTTTCTTTTTTAGACATTTTATAAACTATCCTTAACCACTTAAGATTAGAAGAAATCCAATTAGCAGTAGTTTCATATCGCATAAGAGATAAATTTTTCTCTACAATATTATATTGAAGTTCTCTATTATCTATATAACTAACAAATTTAATAAAATCTTTAATCATTTTGACTTGGTTCAACTCCTAAATGTATCTCTGGACTAATTTGAGAATCCATAGGATCATATCCTTCTTCATCAAACGGATCTTCATATATTGGTTCTTGTTGCATAGCTTTTTCTTTTTCTTGTTGTTCAGTCATAGGGCTTTGTACTTCTTCAACTACATTTGGTGGTATTGTAGGTCGCTGTACTTTAGGTTTAATCATATTATGAGCTAATGCCTGTCCGATAGGTGTTAAGATAGGTTCCTTGATATTTTCTATAACTGTCCCAAAGACTTTTTGGATTTTATCCCATCTATCTTCTTTAGGTTGTCCTATCATTTCCCCTACATCTAATTTCTCTAATACCTTTGTTTCAACTGCTTCTCTAATTCTATCTGAGAATCCACCTAAGTTTTTTCCACTTAATTTTTCAATATCTCTTTTTAGTTCATTCCTAACATTTTCTGTATTATTAATTAAGGTATTCATTTTCTGTTCGTGTAACTGATTCTCCATCTGTTTAATCTGAACATCTCTATCTCCTCTAATTCCCTCTAAAGCCATGAAATAATCTTTTAAACTACCTTCATCTTTTCCTTTACCATCCATCATCATTTTCATTAAATCTTCCCATCTTTTAGTTTCTGATTCTCTACGCATTTGTTCTGATTCTCTACGCATTTGTTCCATCTGAAGTTTTAATGCTTCTACTTCTGGATTAGGTTGATTACTTCCACCACCCATACTTTCTCCACCCATCATTTTCATCATCATCATCTGAGACATCATCTGGGGCATATTTACACCATCTCCTTCCATAAGATTTTTCATCATCTTAAATTCATACTGCTTTTTCATAGTTTTTAACATATCATTCATATTCATGTCTCCACCATCTATATTTTCTCCTCCCCATTGGTCAAGAATTTTCTTACTTACTTGTGCCTCTTGGAGTTGTTTAATTAATTTACTTGGATTACTTGTTTCCATTTCATCTTCCTCCTTATTTTTAATACCAGAATTATATGCTAGAGCATAAATACCTTTCTTTTTAAGTTCTGATAAACTATTAGCAGTTCCCGTATTAATTAACATCTGTGCTATCGCTAGAGTTTCTGCATCTAATCTATCTGACTGTTTAATTAGTATAGTTTTCTTTTTCTTTGTGATATTTTCCTTAAGTTCTATTTCATCATCTGCTTCTTTCAGAGTTTCCATCCTTTTTTCATGATCTTTTGCTCTTTGTTTTTTATTAGTGGTAGGATTCCCACAATTTTTATTAGCTTTATGTAATGCTAATCCTCCTGCATTAACAAATCTTTTTCCACACCCATCACAAAGATATGGTTTTTTCTCTGCTTCTGTCTCTTGTTCATCAATAACTTCATTCACCATTTGTATCTCCTTTTTCTAGTATTTTTGTATCATTAATAAGAAAAGCAAATTGTTTATTATCTTTTATAATGAAAAGTGCAGGAATAAGCATCTCTTCCATTATCTGATCTAGTCTTTCTGTATCTAGCATAAACTTCTTACCATACTTAACAGCAACACCATACACCTTATTATTAATATTAACAGAAAAGTCGTAAGCTTCATATTTTTTAGTCTTTACTGGAGAAAAACCTAAACTTTCAAAATATAATTTTGCAATCTTTTTTCCTTCATAACCTTTAGTTCTTGATGGTTTATTCACTTTATTTACCTCAATTATTATATCAATAGATTATATGGGTGTTAATGACTTATATAGTTTTCGGATTATCTAGGTATTAAGTGGTTTTCTAGAAGTGGTTGAGAGAAAGCTTCATACGAAATCATAGGGTCTCTACTCTAGAAATTTTCTAAGAAAAAGAGATAATTAAAAAGAGCAATAAATTAAATAATAGAGGTGATATCAGTTAAATAAAAGATTTAGATTCATAAATGGAGATGTTTTTAAGCTTATTTAAGTAAAAGGAGCATTAAAATACCTTTGTTGAAATTAGACATACAAAAAGCTTAAAAACCTACTAAACTGAGATAAGTCAAAGAATAATCCTATATAGGAGGGATAAATATGAATTTAAAAAATATTTTTAAAGGCGTAGGTGCTGTTTCTATTGTCGGTGCTTTATTATTAGGTACATGTGCTTGTACAAGTGATAATGCTAATGATGAACCAGTTGCTACACCAATAGTAGATGATGTAGTTAATGACACAGTAGACGTACCAACAGGTCTTAATGAAACAGTTAATGAAACATTAACTGAAGAAGTTTTAGAATATACCCCAACTTGGAATGCACTTAATGTGCTTGACGAAGTTAAGCTTGGTGGAAATTTTGAAAAGACACTAGACGACGATGATCTTGAAGGATTCTTATTTGATGGAAAAGTTAGTTTTGATGGTGAAACATACAAGGCTAAAACTGAAATGGATTTCTCTAAAGACTTAATTGTTGCAAATAGCGGTGACTTCGACAGTGACTTTGAAAGTGAACCAGCATTAATCTTTAAACATTCTGGAGCAATTACTTATAAGTTTATGATTGATGACGATGACTTTGATTGGAGTGATATTTCTACAGAAGATTCTTTAGAAGTTGAATTTTTTGGAAATGAACTTGAATTAGTTGGAGCAGACAATGCAGAGATAACTATTCTTAAAGGAGAAAAAGTTTCTTTATACTCTGGTGAAGAATATGTTATTGGAAATCACACAGTTAAATTCTTGAAAGCTAGTACAGATGTAGCTCTTTTAGAAGTAGATGGTGAAGCATATAGCAAAGATGTTGGAGAAACACTTTTCAAAGATGGAATCCAAGTTTATGTAGATTCTGTATTTGATGAACAAAATCCAATATATGAAAATGCTATACTTTACATTGGTGAAAAAGTAAAAGAAACAGTTGAAGATGGAGATACTTACATTGAAGGATGGGAGTGGACTATTGATACAACTGAAGGTTACTTTGGAATTAGTTATGAAGTAAGAGCAGACGAAGCAGATGAAGAAGTTTTATTTGTTGGAGATGAGCTTGTATTAGCTGATTACTTCAAATTCGGATTTGCTTTAGATAATAAACCAGATACTTTTAACTATGAGTTTGAAATTGATTCAGAAGAAATTAATGGATCAGTTGAAAATGTAGTTGTTATTTCTGGAGAGTTAGAAACTTCTGAAGACGACTATACTGAAGTGCTTTGGACTACAACTGGTAAATTCTTTGCTAAAGAAGATGGAAATTATGTTGAAGTTACAAATGTAGAGTTAGGAGATAGTGAATTAGAATTATCCTCTGCTCTTGAATTTGGTGACTTACAATTGATTCCTGACTTTGTATTAGGAAACTTAGATACATTATATGGTGGAAACAGCTTACGTAATGTTGAAGAGGATGTACTAACTGCTAAAGGTATTGTAGTAGAATCTCCTGAAGACTCTTATGAGGATGGAGAGATCAAAGTAATAGTACCTGAAGACGAACCAGAATTTGCTTTAATCGTAAGTGGTCTATATTAGACCCTTTTTTTATATTCAGCACCGATTGTTGATACTTGGGTGGCTTCGGTCACCCTATTTTTTCTTAATACCGAAAGTGATTTAAACATGTAGAACTAACTTTATACTAGATTTCCTGTTTCCTGCCGAGGGTTTCGGGGTTTCTATTTTTCTTTATTTGTATAAGTTACTTAATTATATAAAACCATTCAAACCAAAACATTTAAATAACTAAAAAAGAATACTCTTTCTACGATGATAAAACAATTACTCTTATTTGGAGCAGGATTAGGTATCGCATACTTTATTTTTAAAAAGAAAAACCAATATGGACTAGAAATAAGGGACTTTGAAACAACAAATACTAGCCCTACATTCCCAATTGGTTTTGTTAAAGCAAAGATATTTAATAACTATCCAGATGATAGGTTAGCTAGTCTTGAAGTTCAAGATCAAGCAGGTAATATTGTACCTGGTACAGAAGTTTTAGGTTCAATTGCTCAAGAACCTCAATATCTTGACTATGGTGAACCATTATTAGAAGGTGATTATTCATTAGTTGCCAATTCCAGAGAAACAATAAATAAATTTAATCCATAATAATGATAAAATCAATAATTTATATAGGATTGGGATTTGCTTCAGGGTATTATTTATTCGGAAGGCAAAAGAAAGAACCTAAAATAGAAGTTTCTGATTTATTTCTAAGTGAAAACCCTTATACAGTGAAAACTCATTTGTTAAATCATTATCCAGATCAAAAGATAGTAAATGTTTGGCTTTTTAATAATTCTACTGGCTTAGATGTGCCAAATTCAAAAAAGTCACTTATTATAGATCCAGATGAATCTGCTGAGTATGTTTTTCAAACAGCAGTAAAACCTAATGCAAACTGGATATTTATGATGGCTGATATTTCAGAACAGTCTATTGAATTTGAGATCGAATAAAGATGACAAAGAAAGCAAAGAAAAAGAAAGGGAATGTACCTGGGGTTTTGTTAGGGGCAGGAATATTAGGTATTGGGGCTTATCTTCTTTTAAAAAAAGGTAAAGGAATGATTAAAGTTAAAAATATTGATCCAGTTACTACAACTATAACATTATTGAATGGTAAAAAAGAAAAAGTAGAGGAACCAATTGAGTTCACTTCTACAGTAGAAACTCCTTTTTTAGACTTTGAAGTTAAACTTGATGCTTATTTCATTAAAGCAGAAGCAGTTGGATATGTTACACAAGAATTTGGTCCAATCAAAATAGAAAAAGCAGGAATAATTAGAGAATTAGAGATAGATTTAATTCAAGAAGGAGAAGGAACTTTATTATCTGGAAATTTTGTTATATTTGATGCTTCTAAAACTACAGAAGACCTTGTCTCAGATGTTAAATTAATCATAGATGGAAATCAATACCCTATACAAGATCAGACATATAATGGGGAACAAGTTGTTTTAACTCAAGGAACTCATAATATTAATGTTGAAAAAGAAGGATATACTTTACCTGGTGGAGCAACAGATATCGACTTTCAAGATAATGGATTCATAGCTTCTGTAGGATTATTACCAGAAGGAACAACTATTCCTGATGGAGAACCAAATGGTACAATTATAGAAGAAAATGTATTATATAATTTACATGCTGATAATGAAATAAGAATCCAAATTCCAGTTAAGAATACAGGAACAAAGAAGGGAGAATATAGAGTTTATTTATTAGATGAAAACCAACAAGAGATTTATGAATTAGGATTGCCAAACCCTATTCCACCAGATTTTGAAGGAGCATTAAGTGGACCTTATGAAACCTTTTTGGGTCTAATTCAAAAGTATAATTGGAAAGAAATTAACCCTAATGAAACTAAATGGATAATAATAGATACAGGAGATTCTATGTTTATAGATCAACCGAATGAAGTTGGTACTCAATTTTATTTAAAATTAGTAGAAAAAACTAAAGGAGAAAAACAAGTTGTAGGACCAATATTAATAGAAGAAGAAGAACCAAAAGGATCAATTACAAATGTACAATATACTGTGATTCCTGATTGGTTGGGGGATGATGAAATAGATATAGAAGTAGATATTGAAAATATAGATACCATTAAGAGAAATTATATTGTAGCAGTTTCAAAAACAGCAGATTGTAGTTTTGATAATATTGTTGTTCCTTATCCTCTTTCATGTCAATTAGAACTTGCTCCTAGTGTATTCGGTGTTTCAGTAAATCCAGGTCAGACTTGGAATACCACTCTTACAAGTAATTGGGATAATAGTTGGAGTATTGTAGATATTGTAGATGGTTTTTATGTTCAATTATTTGATAAAGATTCAGGAACTTTAGTAGATGTTAAAGGACCATTTTTTGTAGAAGAAGGACCAGTAGAATGTAGTCCTGAAGGAACAAATCTATTTTTAATGGATCCTGTTGTTTCTGCACAACAAGTATTTCCAACAAGTATAGTTTCTTTTGAATTAGATGTATTAAATAATGGTGCTGTTGCATCTGATATAAAGATAGAATTAAGTAGGAATGGCTCTTTTAGAAAACAAACTACAACTTCTTTATCACAAGGTCAAACAAAGAATATAGTTTTTGTAGATGGAATGTTTGAATTTAATACTGCTTATAATTATACTGCCAAGGCATTTTTAATAACAGATGATGGTCAAGAGATACCTTGTGGGAATATATTAAATTTTCCAGCAATTAGTTGTGGAATACCATCAGGAGAACCTTGTACACCAAGTGGACTATATCCTAAAATGGTAGATGTTGGATATTCTCCTTCAAATCCTATTGCTGGAGATATGGTCTTTTTAGAAGCAGATGTTCAAAATACAGGTTTAGTTAGTGGAGATATTGTAGTGGATTTATATGATGAAACAGTCCCAAATTCTCAACCATTAAAATCATATAGTCTTCCAAATATTCCTGCTGGGACTGGAATGAGTTTAGCACCATATACTTTTATAGCAGAAGGAGGAAAGACTTATGAATTTACTTATATTGCTACTGCAATTGATGAACAAGGAGTATATCATGATTGTACAGGACCAGTATCTACAGGAGAATTTACAGTTGGTGGAACTCCAGAATGTGAGTATCCACTAAGTGTATCTATTACAGATATAGACCCAAATAGTCCAAATGTTGGAGATACTATAGATGTAGAATATGAAATTAATACAACTTTTAATCCAGGATGTAGTAGTGATCTAGTAGCTAAATTATATGTAGATGGACAACAAAAGGATTCCCAAACATTTAATAATGTAAGTGGGGCTAGTATTAAAAATGGAGAAATGTCTTTTTCAACTGAAATAGCTGGGAATTATAATGTTAAGGTAAAGGTAACTGTTGAAGAAACTGGGCATACTGTAAAAGATAGTCAGTATGTCCAAGTAGAGGATGACCTCTGTGTTGTATTTTTAAAAATAACAGACCTTTATTATGTATCGGGACCAACTCCTCCAAATAATCAAGTATATTTCAGATATGCTTATTGTAACTATTCAAATTGTCCTGTCGGATTTAAGATCCAAGTTTTATTAGATGGACAAATTCAACACAATTTAAATAGATCTTTAGCTAGTAATACCTGTTCACCAGTAGGTGACAATTTAATGGGTGTAAGTCCTGTGGGTTCAGGTCAGCATACTATTTCAGTAAGGTTAATTTTTGAAGGAGAAATAATGGATGAGGAGAGTCTTACAATTAATGCATAAATATTGGAGATTAAAATAAGATGGTAAAGATAGTTTATGGAAATTCACTGGATTTAGTTGCTGTAGAATCAATAGCTAGTTTTCTAAATACATCAGACATAGTAATCAATACAAAAACAGATATAGGTTCTGCTCAAAATATTTTAAATACCTTAAATGAAGATTTAATAATTGTAGGAGGAGAAAATGTTTGTGGAGTTGCGAATCTTTTAGTAGCAAATGGTACTATTTTACCAGCACCAATAAACTTCTGTGGTGGAATCATAAGGTTGGCTACAGTAAATGGAAATAGAATCTTTGCTTGTACTGGAGGATCAGGAGATATTGATATTTTACCAATTTGTGAGTTTGGACCAGAGCCTTCTAGAATTGGAACCTTAGCTTGTGTAACAGAAATTATGGAGAAAGGTTTAGATACTATTTGGGTTATTGGATCAGGGCTAGGTTATTATGAAGTTTCACCAGATAAAGTAGGAGATCAATTTATTACAATTGAAGTTCCGTATGATGTCCAATATCAAAGTTTAATTAATCAATCTACAGGAGAAATCTCTAAGCAAATAAAAAAAGCTTATGCATTAGAAGGAGTTGATCCAGATAAAATCTTATCTTTTGTAACTGAAAAGAATGGAAAAGTATATGCTGTTGTTAGAGTTAGAGGTAGTCCAGCACCCTGGTTAGGTATGATTTTTTGTGCAGCTGCCGCAGTTGTTGGAATTGGAATTATTGCTGTTGCTGCTGGTGTGATAGGAGCAGTTACTTTAACTGCTGGTGCAGCTATATTATTGGGTGTAGCAGGAGTTGGAATTGTTATGGGGTCTTTATGGTTTATGAGAGAATTTTCAGATCAAATAGAACATTATGGAGCAATTAATAGTCTTCCACCAGAAATGAAATTAATATATTTAGTAAAAGAAGAAGAATTAGCAAATGAATCTTCTATAACTGGTGGTATAAGTAGTGCAATTAAATATGCAGGAATTGGTTTAGTTGTAGTTGGAGGGATTTATGCATTATCTAGTATGGGTATTTTTGGAGAAAAAACTAAAAAGTCTACAAAAAAAGCTACAAAGAAGATTACAACCTCAGCAAAAAAAACTGGAAAAAAAGTTGTTAAAAAAGTAACAGAATATTATAAGGATGGTAAAAAGAAAACAAAGGTGGAAAAACTATGAATATGCAAACTAAATTATTAATTGGTGTAGGAATTTTAGGATTAGGAGCATATTTTGCTTATACTTTAATGAAAGATAAAGATAGTGGAACACTTCCAGAATGTCCTTGTACTGGTCAAGTTACTAACATACAAGGTGTTTTAATAGAAGATTGGTTAGGAACTGATGAAGTTAAATTTAATGTAACAATCCAAAATAATTCTACATGCACAAATAAGTATGTAGTTATCATATATGATGAGAATTATGATGAGATTCATAAAAGTAATCAAATATCCTTATTAAATGGTCAATCAAGTACATATACTTGGGATACTGAATGGACTTTAGATTCAGCAGATGACTTTTGCACAGGATATTATATTGAAGTTTATTGTGAAACAGAACCAGGTCAAGGAGTTTTAATAAATCCTTTATCTCCAAAATATCAAGTTCAGGGGTTGGTGTGTTAAAATGGCAAAGAATAATAAAACAATAATCATTGGTATAGGAATTTTAGCACTTTTAGGTGGAGCTATATTGCTTAGTCAGAAGGCAAAATCAACACCACCTATAATCTCTTTAAAGATTTTAGTTAATGGAGTGCAATCACAAACTGCACACGTTGGAGATACTTTATCAACTATTTGGGAAAGTCAAAACTATCCTGATGGAAGTTATGTAATTATATTAATTAAAATCAATGGAATACCTCATGAATATACCCAACATGAATTACCAAGTGATACAATAACTTTCATTATTGAAGAAGATGATTTTCTTCCATTACCTGCAATTATAGAGTTAAAAGCAATACTTTATGATATTGGTGGATTATTTTTAGCAACGTCAAATATAGATACAGTAACTATTACAGCTTAGGAGGAAAAATAAAATGGTAAAGAAAAAAAGAAAATTATCACCAAAGATGAAAAAAAGAGTAAATTGTATGAGTAAAGAATTAAAAGCACTCAAACTTAAAGGTAAATCAAAGACAGAAAGACAAAAGCTATTCAAGGTAGCAAGTGATAGGTGTAAGGTATAATGGCAACAAAAACTGAATGTGCAAAGATTTTTGAAGAAGCTACTCATTGGGGAGATAAGCATTGGAAAGCAAAAGAAGGCACAGGTATAGCTTGTAAGACTAATAATAGTAAGATTATTGCTCATAATAAAGATAATGTTACTTATAAACTTCATAATTGCCCTATTGTAGAAGTAGATAAGAAAAAGAGAATTGCAACTTTAACAAGTTGTGGATATGAAACTAAAACTACTAAAGATCATCTTAACTTAGCTTTGAAAAATCTAGGTGTAGGTAAAAGAGTAAGTCAGAAAAAAAAGATATGGTACTTGAATGGTGAAAAATTCAAAGATGAAATGAAGATTAAATATTAAGGGAGGATTTAAATATGGAAGATAAATGTTTAACAAAGTATAAGGTTTTAGTTGGTAGTAAATCTAAACTTGATTTCCCAGATATTTATTATGTAAATGATAAAAAATCTGCATTCAAATTAAAGAAAAAATTTAGTAGTAAAACTGTATCTGTATTAATAGCTAGATGCTAATGCTAAAAAATTCAAAGATATTAAGGAGGAAAAAATAAAATGGTAAATTATGATGGAACTGGTCCTTTAGGACAAGGTGCTTTAACAGGCTTAGGAAAGGGTAATTGTTATGGTGGTTGTAATCCTACAATAATTAGAGGATGTAGTGATTGTAAAACTTCTGGTCAGGCTCCAGGAAGAGGAGTTGGAAGATATGGGCGTAAAACTTCTGGTCAAGCACCCATTAGAGGAGTTGGAAGATATGCAAGTTTAGCTACATATAGTAGTCAAAAAAGTAATGGTTCAATTATGGGAATCTTACTTGGAGTTGGAGTATTAGGTGCATTAGGTTATTTCTTTCTGAAAAAGAAATAAAAACCAAAACTTTAAATAACTGAAAAATAATATTGATTATATAAATAAGGAGGTAAACTAAAAATGGTAAAAAGGAAATGTTCAAAAGGTGTCGTTAAAACAGGTGTGAGAAAAGGACAGTGTCGTAAAGTAAAGATGACTCCTGCTCATAGATTAGCGATTGATAAATCTAAAACAGCAAAAAAGAAAAGTAAAGCTGGTGGACGGAGAAGTGATAATAAAAAAGAATCTCTTAAGTGCAAATTTGGAAAATTATCTTCGCCTAGAACTACAAAAGAGGGTGGAAAAGTATATTGTAAGAAAAAACCAAAAGGAAAAAAGAGGTGATTAGAAATGGCAAGAAAAAAAGCATGTAAATATGGAAAGTTAAAATCTCCAGTAAAGGGTCGTAAATGTAAGAAAAAACCCAAAGGAAAGAAAAGATAATTTTATTTCTAAAAGGGGAGAAGTAAGGTTAATCCCTTAATTTTTTAATAATTTTGTAGGAAGGCTTATATAAAATAAACCCCCTACATAGTTTGGATAAACTATGGTAGAAACACAATGTAAGTATTGTTATAAGTCTTTTGTTTATTTTCCATGTTATCCTAGGAAATTTTGTTCTATTGATTGTAGTTTAAAATATAGAAAGTATAATAACCCTATAAAAAGGTGTGTCCAATGTAATAATACTTTTATTCAAGCTGTTCCAAATAAAAGATTTTGTTCTCTAAAATGTAAAAAAATTTGGAGAAGTATCCACAAAAGAAAAATTAGATTAAAAGATAATTGTATTGAATGTGGTAAAGAATTTATCAAAGAAGTTCATAATAAAAAGTTCTGTTCAAATTTATGTGCAAAAAGGCATTACCGAAAAAATAATCTAGAAAAGCTAAGGAAACAAGATAGAGAGTTATATCGAAAAAATCCAGAGAGATGTAGAGAATATACTAAGAAATGGTATAGAAATAATTTGGAAGTAGCAAGAAAACTAGCTAGAGATCATTATAAGAGAAATAGGGTTAAAATAGCTGAAAATAAAAAAAGATTTAACTCTAAATTAAGAAAAGATGGTAAATGTTGTTTGATTTGTAATAAAAGATTGAATATAACTCAAAATTACTTTTGCTCTACTCAATGTACAGGAAAAAGAGAAAATAATAACTTTAAAGACCTAAAGAGACATCCGAATTATCATGGGGGTATTTCTTATGAACCTTACGGACAAGAATTCAATAAAAAACTAAAAGCGAAAATTAGAAAGCGTGATAATTATAAATGTCAAGAATGTGGTATTGCCCAAAAAGATATAAGATTCTTGAAGAAAAAAAGAAGGTTAGATATTCATCATCTTGATTATCAGAAAAATAATAATTCCGAATCTAATTTGATTAGTTTATGTTATAAATGTCATCTAAATACAAATTATAAAAGAGATTTCTGGGAGAAGAAGTATAAGATAAAAATGAGAAAGATTTATAAACTTTAGATCCTTTTTCAATTTATGGCAAAATGGTTATATCCCACTTCAGCGCAGACCGTATTTGCAATAACCTCTGGAGTTGCAGGTGGTTTAGCTTCTTTAGTGTTAGCTTCTAAGTTTAAAGGACAAAAATCAGTAAATGCAGGAACAGTAATTATGGCTTCTGCATTATCTTTTGGAGCAACTTTTTTAGCATTATACTTAATGGAAACATCAAAAACAGAAGAACCAGCATAAATTCTCCCAAACATTTAAATATACTTAAGATAATATTCCTTTATGAAGAAAGCCACTTTATTCATAGCTAAAGATTGTCCACATTGTCAAGATGCAAAAAAGAAAATTAAGAAATTAAAAAAAAGTGGAAAACTTTGTTATAATTTTAAATGTGTTGATGTTAATAAAAGCCCAGGATTAGTTGATAAAAAGGGTTTAGAATATGTACCAATTTGTGAAATTGATGGAAAACTTTTGAGTTTGAAATCTGCATTGAAAAGATGCCCGATTTAAGGAGGAAATAATATGGGATTACTACTTGTTACAACCACAACAGCCGTTGGAGGCTATATAGGTTATATGATTGAAATAAAAGAACAAAAAACACAATCAATTATAATGGGTGCTGGAATTGGAGCATTAGTTGGAGTAGTGGGGTCAATATTATTATAAGATGGCTGATGAAGGATTAATTAAATATAATACAGATGGTGCTTTAGATAATATCTTGGCTATGGAAGAGCATCTTACTGGAAGTAATGAGATTCCTATCCATAATTGGTGTTTTTCAAAACATGGGAGATTATGTAGTGCCCATCATTTACGAGAACTTAAAGAACATACAAGTAATCCAGAATTAGCAAAAAAAGTTAGTCAATTTAAAGACAAGTTTGATAAAGCAAGAAATAAAAATCCTCCTGATGTTAATGAGATAAGAGAATTAAGAAATGAATTTCGAGAAATAATAGAGGATCCTACTTTAAATTGTAAAGATAGTGTTTGTTCTTTAGATAAACTAAATCCCTCCTACCAATCACTACCAATCACTACCAATTCAGTAGAAGATGAGAAAAGTTATGCCAAACCATTATTTTTAATAGGTACATCTCTAATTATAGGATTCATCTGTGTAAAAGCTTTTTCTAAGTAAATTACCACTTCATTAAAACCAAACATTTAAATATGACAAAAAGAACATTCATTCTACACACACAAGAATAATATTTAGAATTAAAGAAAGATACGGAGGTAAATAACAATGAATAAAAATGCAATGCCAATTATAGTTGGTGGATTAGGTGGATTTGGTGTAGGTTTTTTAGGGGATTATGTAAATAATAAATACCCTCAAAAAGACGCTAGTGACCTACCAATTCCAGAAACAGACCCAGCTTATTCAGTATGGAGTAATAAATCTCTTTGGATAAATGGGGGAGTAGCAATTTTAGGTCTAGGAGTTGGACTATTTAATAAAGAGTTAAAATTAAAAGACGAAGTAGCTAATGGTATTTTGACTGCTGGAACAGTAGCCTTAACTAAGTCTCTTGGACAAATAGTTAGAAGTTATCAAGAAGATCCTAAGTATGCAATGTATGCTAAGAGACCTGCTATGAAAACAGCTATGAAAAGACAAGGAATGCCTGTTAAAAGAGCTATGATGCAAAAACAAGCAACAGTCCCTACTTACGGTGCAAACCTAGTAGAGATTAAATAATAATACAGTTAAAAAAACCGGTTTTACAAGGATTAATTCCCTTAAAGGTGATTAATTAAACTTGAACCAAAGGAGGAAAAAGAAAAATGGTATATTTTGAATTAAGAGGAGACGAGCTTCAAAATGCGCATAAAGCAAAACAAATGGTTTTTGCTAGAGCGCAAGAGAGCTTAGCTATAAATGATATTGAATTACGTGATTTAAGACCAGAAGATATTGAAATGACTAACCCTGCGTTTACATATGATGTAACTGCAACAAGTGGTTGGGCTACTTTGATTAACGATTTAACAATCGAAAACCAGAGATGGATTACAATTTATGGTATAAGTTACAAAGAATCTTCACCATTGTTTACATCAGTAAGAATGACTGCTGGTGGAGCTAAGAAAATGGATAGACCAGTTGATATGTGTTCTGGATTGCAAGATAAGAGTATATTCTTCGCACCAGTAATGATTGACCAATTGACCAATCTAAAGATCGACGCTTATAACAACGGTACAACTACAAACCCTTCAGAGAGTATGGTATTCTGGGGATATGTAGCAGAGAAGAAAGGTAAAGTTCTTGCTCCATAAGGGTAAAAACTTTTATTTTTTTTTATTTTTTTTAAAAAACAAATAAGTATATAATTAGGGCAGGAATTGTCCTATGTGAAGATGAAGAGTTGTCTATGAAGCAAGAAGCACTCTCCTTAAAATGAAAAACATTTTAGGTGGGCGTATTTCACAAAACAAAAAACGACTATAAGGAGGTCACACACACAATGCCGACAATAATTGATTATAAAAGTGGATTCGCTATTGGCGATAATGTTCAACTTGAAAGACAATACTTTCAAATTTGTGGAAAAGATACATTAATTCTCCCAGTTACAAATGCAGATTCTATTACTGCAGGTGCTACAAGTTCTGATGCAACTGTAAACCAGTTAAATCCAAAAATGGATGAGATGTATCAAGTAAATTTGATCGTACCAAGACAAAATCTCCAAGTCTATGTTAAGCAACCAGCTTCAACATTAAGATGGGGAACAAACCAACAATCATCTAAATCATTTATACATGATAGAATAATGACCTTTGATGGAGGAGTACCTTTAAACATATTCATCCTCAAAGAAGAACAACCAACCATTCAGATTAAGAATATTAATTTAGTTACGGTTACTCCAACACTAACATATATTGGTTGGAAGTATAAGATTAAAAGATTGGATAGAGTGCCACATCAATTTACAGCACTACAATCAGGAGGGTTTGATTAAAAATGAATCAAACATCATTTGATAGAGTAGAGTGGTTTGATGCAAATGAGGCACTATATAGAAGAAAGGTTAGACCTAATTATTTAATGCACTTTTATGGTTCATCAACTAATGGGGTTATTGGAAACCAAGAATTATCTGCAACAGTAATAGCTGATGATGAACAAGTATCAATTTATGGAGTTCATGTATTAGGTAGTAGTTTAGACTATGCTCTTGTAATAGATACAACAACAGTAGGATTATTTAGTTCAGGTGATAATATTATGGAGAATCCTGATGAAAACCCTATAGCATATGCTCAGCCAAGTTCTACTATTTCAGTATGGGCTTATGGTACATCTACAACAGCAAACCAGTTTGACTTTGTAATTACTGGTAAGATTGAACCAACTACTGACCATTTAGAACCTAAAGATTAGGTAAAACTAATTTTTTCTTTTTTTCTTTTTTTTAGAAACATTTAAATAATATTGTATTCTCTCCTACTCATATGAAGATAAATAAAAGTAAGATTTCTATTTCATTACCTGTTTCTTTATTAGAAAAGATTGATAAAAAAAGAGGACTAATTAATCGTTCTACTTATATTGTGCATAAACTTAAGGAGAAAATAGAATGATTAATGTTTTAATTTTTGGAGTTTCTCCAAATATGACTACAGGGTACGGTAAAGTTTCTAAATATCTTCTAGATGGATTAAAAAAAGATGAAGATATTAATGTCTGGCATTTCGGACTTCAAACTTTAGGTCTACAAGAAGATAAAACTCTTCTTCCAGCAGGACCAGGTCTTCATGGAGAAGATATGCTCCCAATTTATCTAAAGAAGTATGATATTGATGTGTTAGTAACAGTTATGGATAATTGGTTACCAGGATTAGGATATATTTCTGATTTAGTCAAATCTATGGATATTAAACATATTTCTCATGTAACCATTAATTCAGTACCTTGTCCTTTAATAGTTTATAATCCAATAAAAAAGGCAGACTATTTAGTAGCACCTTCTAATTTTGTTAAAGAACAATTAGATAATGTTAAATTAACTAATTCTACTACAATCTACCATGGAATAAATACTAATATTTTCAAACCAAAAGAAGTTCCTAGAAAAAATAAAGAATTTACTTTTATATCTATTGGAACTAATAGAGTCTTACAAAAGAATTGGTTAGGTTTATTAAAATCTTTGAGATATTTAATTACTGATTTAGGAGTAAAAAATGTTAAAATGACTTTAGTTACTGAACTGAATGTACCTCAAGGAGAAGATTTTGAAACTGCTGTAAAACAGGCAGGAGTAGAAGATTATGTTGATTTTGTTCAAGTAATAAGAAATATTGGTTTAACAGAAAAAGAAATGGCTAATATTATAAATGCTCATGATTGTTATGTTACAGCTAGTTTTGGAGAAAGTTTTGGGTTAGGTATTTTAGAATCTATGGCTTGTGGACTTCCAGCAATAACTCCAGACTTCTCAGCTATGGCTGAACTTGTAGATGGAAGTAATGCAGGATATAAAGCAAAGATTCTTGATATGTTCCCTATACCTCATGTTTCTGAACAAGGATGGGTAGATTACAAAGATTTAGCTCAGAAAATGAAAGATATGATGGATAATAAAGAAGATAGAGAAAAATTCTCTAAAAATGGTATTGAATTTGCTAAAAAAAATACTTGGGAGCTTATTTTACCACAGTGGATTAATTTAATAAAAGAAGTTGGAAAACCTTCTGTAAATTATTTCACGGGAGACCTAGGAATTTGACTAAGGCATTAGTATTAAATTGGCAATCTAATAGTATGGTTCGTGGAGGTACAGAAACAGTTGCAGAACAACTAGCAAATATGTATGATACTAAAGTAATCTGTGCTAGAAAATCAGCACAACTTCTAAATAAACCATTTGGAAAATATTATCCTCATGCTGGATTAGATAGGGCTACGGTTTTTGACCAATATGTAGAGGTTGCTATAAAAACAAATAAACCAGATATTTTAATTAGGAATAGTGGCTGTGGAGGATTTATAGAACATAAAATCCCAACTATAACTTTATTTCAAGACAATTATAAATATGTGCAAGAATATATGGCTAAGTGTGGGTTTCCTAATATGGAACAAGAATTTAATTGGAGTTATCCTTTATTGCAAAAATTAACTTCTAAGAATAGTATTAATATTGCTAATAGTAATTTAACTAAAAAATATATGGAAGAAATTGGAGCAGAATGTCATCATGTAGTACCATTAGGTATAGATTTAGATTTATTCAAACCAGGAGATATAAAGATGGATCAGGATATTCTAGTTAAGTATAAGAAGGTTGGACTTTGGGTAGGAAAATTCCATTGTTTAAAATATACATTTATTGATGAATTAATTAAGAAACATAAAGATATTTTCTGGATTTTAGTATTTGCTGAAGATGTTAAATTAAAGACACCCAAAGCAAACAATGTTAAAATATATATGAATATCCCTCAAGAAGAATTAAAGAATTTATATGATATTGCAGACTTTACTCTTTCAACATCTCCAGTAGAGAGTTTTGGTTTAACCTCTATTGAGAGTATGGCTTGTGGTACACCTATAATTGCTTTTAAAACAGGTATATTTTTCTCTTGGACACCTGAAAATGCTGGGATAATAGTGGAAGACCATAATGTTGAAAGCTTCTCAGATGCGATTAAAAAGGTCTTAGATAAAGAATGGGATCCTAGGGTTGAAGCTATGAAATTTGATATTAAAATTTGGAATAAAAAAATAAATGAGATAGTGGACGAAACCAAACATTTATATATCTAAAAGATAATATTCATTATAAAATGGAAAGAAGTAACAATTTATTCATGGCTAAAACCAAAGAAAGCAAAGATACTGCAAATGGATCAGGTCTAAAAAAGTTAAAGATGATCAATGTTGTATTTCCTGCCCATGATGAAATATTAGCAAATACTTCTAAGAATATAAATATACCTATTAGTGAGAAATTACAGGGAAAGGCAGTTATTATTACAGATTATTTAGTTTCCTCTGTGGATGAGATATGTTCTGAGACTATGAATATTACACTTCAAGGTTTAAGAAATAATTTTACAACAGATTTAACATTTACTCGTTATTTATTTGGGACATGGATTCCATTTTACCCATATCCTGTTACTAATGAGGACTTAGAAATTTTAGTAAAAAATCTAAGTGCGACAGATATACATTTATGGATTTACTTTAAAGGAATTATTGTCAATAATGAAGATGTAGATAGGGCTATGAAACTATTACTACCACTTGAAGCACTTTAGAGGAGAAGCTATAAAATGGTAAATGAAAGGGTTACTTTAGCAATCATAAAGAAAGATATAGATTTCCTTAATGTGAATCATAAAGAATTAAAGGTAGATATTAAAGAGATTAAACAGATTTTAAAGAATAGTGAAAGTAAAACTAGAGATAATAGAGAATTAGTAAAAACTAATATTGAAGCAATTAAGGGTATAGATAAAAATATGGCTTGGAATTGGAGAGTAACTTTTGGTCTTGTAGGACTAATAACTCTTGTTATAGCTTTAATTAAAGTATTTGGAGGATAAAATATGGTAAAAAAAACTATAAAAAAATATGATTGGAAAATAACATTAAAAAAAGGAGTAGAGTATGCTCTTTATTTTGGAGTACCAGCTTTAATTTCTTATGTGGTTGATGTGTGGAATCCTGCCTTTGTAGGTCTTTCAATTGGAGCAGTTTTAAAGATGGGTGCAAATTGGTTAAAAAATAGGAAGGCATAGATGTTTTGTAGTAATCTTTCAAAAACAAAATGTGAGTCTTCTCTTTTATGTAGTTGGGATAATGAAGACAAATCTTGTTCTTGTAGGTTTTTTTTACTTTTAGGTCTTGGTGCTTTAGTGGCTGTCCCAATAATTCTTACTTCGATTTGTAAAACTAGTATTATTTTGAAGAATAATTTAGATGCTAAGATTGGTGTTATTCTAAACTTAGTTGGTGGGGAATTTGAAATTATGGTGGCTCTTGAACCAGATAAAGAAATTAATATTGAGTTACCAGGTGCAGGAGAATATTCATGGTCTGCTTCAGGTTCAGGTTTTAATGCAGAAGGAACTTTTATAATTGAAAAATGTAAATCTAATTTGATAATCTTCGAGTAAATGGAAAGATTTAAATATCATTTAGTTTTAGATATCTATATTGGTAGTTAAATCTATCAAAATGAGTAAAATAAAATGGGTGAAATGAAATTAAAAAGTGATAATTCTATTATCTCTAAAAAGGGAAAAGTTATAGTTAAATGTAAAAATTGTGGAAAGGAATTTGAAATATTTCCTTGTCAAAGAAAATTAGGAAAAAAATATTGCTCTACCAGATGTTATATGGATGATAAAAGAAGTTTTTTTCCTAAACCAATTAATTGCTTATATTGTAATAAAGAGTTCCTTCCTTCAAAATCATCTGTTAAATGTTGTTCTAAAAGTTGTGCTCTTTCATATCGTCAAAAAGAAGGATCTTGGAATAAAGGATTAAATGTTTTAGAAGCTACTAAGAAAAAAATAAGTGAAGGTTTAAAAAGGAATAAAGAATTTATGAAAAAAGCAAAGATGTCGCTTTCAGAAACTACAAAGGAAAAAATAAGAAATACGATAAAATCAAGGGGGAGTAGTAAAGGAAAAAATAATTCAAATTGGAAAGGAGGTATTACTGATTCAAATAGAAAAATAAGAAATCAATTTAATCTTTCTAAATGGAGGGAAAAAGTATTAAAAAGAGATGATTATGTTTGTCAAATGTGTGGAGAGTCTAATTATATTTTACATTCTCACCATATAATTTCAGCAACAAAATTCCCTAAACTATCAGAAGATATTAATAATGGTATTACTTTATGTGAAAATTGCCATTATAAAACATATGGAAAAGAAGAGAAGTTAGAACAATATTTTTATAACCTTCTCTCAGGAAATAAAATAATTACTATTACAAGTACAAGACCTTGTTTAATAAGGCAAAGTTTAGTAATAAAAAAATTAGATAAGTATTTTGGAAAAAACCATATACATATATATACTGGACAAAACTTTGATAAAAATCTTTATAATATTTTCTTAGAAGATTTAGAATTAAAAAGACCAGATTACGAATTTAACTTAAAAGAACAATACCAAGGTAATAAATTCATTGGAGAATGTATGATAAATATTGAAAATACTTTAAAGAATTTTAGCCCAAATAATACAATTATAAATATTCTTGGAGATGTAAATGGTGCTTTTGCATCTATTTATGTTGCAAAAAGAATGGGATTTATAATTGTTCATAATGAAGCTGGAAATAGATGCTATAAAGATATTCTTGAAGAAATCAATAGAAAAAGTATTGATACTATGGCTAATAAACATCTTTGTTATTCCCAAAGGAGTAGGGAGAATCTACTAAGAGAGGGTTATCATCCAAAAGATATTATTGTTAGTGGAAATCCTCTAATAGAAGTTTTAAGAATTTACTATAAAGATAAAGATCCAATTATTAAAGGAAATTATGTTTTAGTACATATACATAGAACAGAAACTATTAATGATTTTAAAAAACTTGAAGAAATAACCAAGGCTCTTAAAGAATTATCAAAAAGTTATAAAATAATAATTTCAATTCATCCTTCTCTAAGGGATAAAATAAAAAAGTATAAAAATGTAAAAAAAATGTTTGAATATAAAAATATAGATTTGTGTGATCCTTTTAATTATTCTGATTATTTAAACATTATGAAAAATTCTATTGTTATTATGAGTGATAGTGGAGGGGAATGTGAAGAAGCGTGTTTTTTGAACAAACCTTGTTTAGTTCTTAGAAATGAAACAGAAAGAACCGAATTAATTGAACAATCACAAATGATTTTATGTGGAACTAATTGTAATAATATTTTAAGAGCATTTAAGTTTTCATTAGATTTAGGTGTCCGAGGAATTCCAGAAGAATACTTAAAACCAACATCTTCAATAATAATAAAAATATTGTTGAGTTGTTTTAATAAAAAACAAGGGGGTGATTAAAATCAAAGGCAAGGTTAAATTTTTTAATACAACTAGAGGATTTGGATTTATTATTGGTGAAGATGCAGAAGAATACTTTTTCCATTTATCTGAAGTAAAAAATAGAGAGTATTTAGAACCAGAACAAAAAGTTTCATTCGACATTGAAGAAACAGATAAAGGTGTAAAAGCAGTTAATGTAAAATCAATATAAGGAGAAAGAAAATGAAAAAATCTATAAATATACCGATTGGTGGAGATATTATTAGGTCTACCTGTGATAGAGGGACATTTACCAATATCCCAGTAGATAAATTCCAACGAGTTTATTTTATCAAAAATCATAAGATAAATACAATTCGGGCTTGGCATTTTCATCGGGCTGAGTCTATTTTAATTTATTGCCTTAAAGGTGCTTGGAAAGTAGGTAAGTATGAAGAAGGAGAACAACCTAAATTTACAATAATTGAAGAAGGAGAATTTGTATATGTGCCTAGTGGATATGGAAATGGACACATGAATTTAACTGAAGATGCAATTTTAATGTGTTGTGCAGATTTACCTCTTGAAATGGTAAGAGATGATGAAACAAAAGAACCTTTTGATAAATTTAGAGGATTTTGGGAGATTGAATCTAGATGAAAACTAAAAGATGTCTTGTAAGTGGATGCTGTGGATATATCGGAACTCACTTAGTTAAACAACTTTTATCAGATAGATGTGAAGTTATTGGGATTGATAATGGTTTAGTAGGTTGGGATTCAATTAAATCTTTTAAAAATAATTCTAATTTTAAACTTATAAAAGGAGATATTTGTGAGAGCCACACTTGGCTAAAAGCATTGAAATCTAAACCAGATTATGTTTTTCATCTTGCTGGTATTGTTGGAGATCCTGCTTGTCTTAAAGATACAGATTTAAGTTATGAAGTAAATGTCATGGCTACTAGAGAAGGTGCTAAGTTATGTAAAAAAGCTGGGGTTAAGAAGTTTATTATGGCAAGTACATGCACAGTTTATGGGAATCAATTAGGAAAGATGACAGAAGAAAATAAAGCTTTACCTATTGATTGGTATGGCAGAACAAAGATTGTTAATGAGGTAGATTTACAGAAGATATTTAAAAAGGATGAATTAATTATTACTAGATTTGCGACAGCAGGAGGAGTATCTCCGAGGATGAGATTTGATTTAGTTCTGAATGTATTATGTCTTATAGGTTTTAATAAAAGAAAGCTAATGATTGATGGAACTGGAAAACAAAGAAGACCATTAACTAATTGTGAAGATTTAGCTAGAAGCATGAAATTTTTAGTTGATAACAATGCAAGTGGGGTTTATAACATTTCTAATGAAAACTTTGAAATTGTAGGTTTAGCTAAATTAATCAAAAAACAGATCGGCAAATCAACTTTAGAATTTAGAGAAATAATGGAAGATTGGAGAAGTTACAATGTTTCTAGTCAGAAAATTTTAGATATGGGTTTTAAATTTAAGCATACAATAACTAAAACAATCACTACCTTATTAAATTCTTTAAAGGCTGGGAAATATAAAGACTATAAAAAAGATAAATATTATAACGATAGGTTAAAAATATGAAAATGGAAAAGATATTAGTATTAGGAAATAAGGGAACTCAAGGACATGTTTTAGAGAAATACTTAAAAGAAAAAGGATACGAAGTCACAAGATTAAATAGGAATCATATAGATGCTGAAAACTACTATAAATTAATACAGTTAATAAATTTAATTAAACCAGAGATTATTGTAAACTGTATAGGTATCTTAAAACCTAATTCAAAAAATAGATTTGAAAATGCTAAAATAAATATTGGCTTACCCTTAGTTCTTGCTGATTATTGTAAAGATACAGGAAAGAAGCTTATTCATTTGTCTACAAATTGTATTTTTGCAGATATTGGTCCTCATGGAGAAGATGAAGAACCAACTGCTACTGACTTATATGGAATGAGTAAGGCTTTTGGAGAGGTTAATGATGGACATAATTTAACAATTAGAACAAGTATAACTGGTCCTGAATTAAAAAGAGGTTGTAATTTATTTGATTGGTTTGTTAATCAGAGTTCTAAAGAAGTAACTGGTTTTGATAATGCCCACTGGTCCGGAGTTTCTACTTTTCAATTAGCTAAGTTTATAGAAGAATGTATTGAAAAAGATACTAAAGGACTAATTAACTATTATACTAAAGAAGCAACATCTAAGTATGACTTTTTATGTATGCTTAATAAACTTTATGATTTAAAGAAAGAAGTTAAGAGCGAAACTAGAGAAGGTGTCCATTCATCTTTATTAATGGGAGAATATTTCACAGATAAGACTTTAGAAGAACAATTTAAAGAATTGAAGGAGTGGTATAAAAATTGAAGATTAGTGTCATTATTCCCACTTTCGGAGGTCGTTACATCTCCGAATCTTTAGATTCTATATTTGAACAAACAGTTAAACCTTTTGAAATTTGTATTACTGTGGATGGAAAAAAAGAGACTTTTGAAAAAATTCAAAAATATTTCCAAGAAAAAGGTTCTAATTTAGATTTAGTTGATGGGATATATACTGGAGAATATGAAGGAATCCAGTTAAAAGTTAAAAATAGAACAGAAAATAAAGGTATTGGAGAAACATTAAATGATTGTATTCTTCTTTCAAGTGGAGATGTGATATGCTGGATTAGTGATGATGATATGTTTAAACCAAATAAATTAGAGATTCAGACAAAAGAATATGAAAAGCTAGTAGATAAAAAAAGAAGCATTCTTTATGGTGATTATGATTTGTTTGATAAGAAAAAGAATGTTCCTATGTGGTTAATAAGAGGTTTACCTTTTGAAGATTTAAATGATGAAAAAATAGCTATTTGGAAGAGTTGTTTTGTTAATTTCTCTACAACTTTAATCCCTAGAGAAGTATTTAATATTGTTGGTCTTTTTGATCCTTCTAAAAGATTTGGAGAAGATTATGAATGGTTATTAAGAGCAATCCTTGTGTTCGATATATTTGTTAAATATATTCCAGGAAGTTTTGTTAATTATGGTGTTGATATAGATGAACAAACAACCCATAAAAGAATAAATGATATTGCAAGTAATGATGAGGATAGTAGACAGAAAGTTATAGAATTATTAAAATTTAAAAATCTAGGCTCTTTAGAAGAAAATGAATATTGCCAGAGGTTACCAAAATGAGTAAACCCTTTTTCACAATAGTTATGTGTTCTTATAATCGTCCAACAATGGTTAATGTAGCAATAGAATCTGTAATAAATCAATCATTTCAAAAATGGGAATTAATTATTGTAAACGATGCATCTACGGATAATACTGAAGAAGTTATAAAGGGTTATTTATCTGATAAAAGAATTAAATATATTAAAAATAAAGAAAACTTAGGGAACTATAAATCAAGAAAATTGGCTTATGATATGGCTAAAGGAGTTTATACTACAACTTTAGATGATGATGATGAACTTCCACTAAATGCTTTAGAATTAAGATATGAAGGATTAGAATTAGATAACTTTCCACCATTATTACATTCTAATATTAATTTTAGATATTTCTATGATGGTAAATGGAAGATAAGACCTTGGTTTGCCAACCCAGAGGTAACTTATACAGATATATGGAATAACAAACAATCAAATGAATTCTGCCAGATTGTCGGAGCAACTATGACAATAAGGAGAGATATATTTAAGATGGTTGGGTTTTGGGATTATAATAAATTTCCCCATAATGGTGCAGATATTGAATTTGCCTTGAGATTATTTAAATTAGGAATTAAAGTTGCTTTTTGTAAGGAAAGCACATTGACTTATAATCTCCATGATGACCAAATAACTAAAAAAACTTATGGAAAAGAAAGCACAAACATAGTAAAAGAGATTAAATCATTACATTCTTTAGAGGATGAGCCACATGTTTATAATAAATATTTTAATAAAGATGGTTCTTCAAGTAAAGAATTATATACTGACTTACCCAAAAAAGATGGTTTACTAATACTAAATATCCATCCAAAATATGATTGTGCTGGAGCTGGAGTTTTATTATCAAATATAATTAATAAGTTTACAAAGCATACAAGCTATCATATTATCTCAGAAGAAACTTTTTTAAAACATGATTATCATTTAAAAATTGGAGTTGATGATGATAAGATTAAAGAACTTTTAGAAAAAGCAGATATCCTTCACTTTAATAAATATACTTGGAAAGATAATAAAAAAATAGAATATATGGAAGAATTTGTAAAAAAGAAAACAACTATCCTTCATTTACATGGTAATTTGAATGTATGGCATCCATCTGACCATCCATATAATATCTTTAATTTTGCAAAGGAGTTTAATCTTAAGTTCGTTAGTTGTAATCCCTTATCAGAACAGCTATTTAATTGTGAATGGTTGCCAAATCCCCTACCTACAGATAAGAAAGAATATATGCCAACTTATAAAAATTGGAATGATCCATTAAAGATTATCCATACAGTTATATCTGATTATAATAAAGGAACTACTGATATTCAAACTGTTATGAATTATTTACAAACAGAATCATTACTTGATTTTAATTATACTACACACAATAGAAGTTGTAATCAAAAAGAATGTTTAATGGATAAGAGAAATAAGCATGTATGTATAGATAATATTACTCAAGGATTTATTGGAATGGCTGGATGGGAAGCATTAAGCCAGATGTTAGTTTGTATAGCTAGATTAGATCCTTATGTAGAAAAAAGATATAAAGAAGTCCTTTCTCCAGATGATGAACTTCCGATAATTAATGTTAATGGGATAGATCAAATGGCATTAGAAGTTGTAAAATTAAGTACAGATGTTGATTATCTTTATAAAAAAGCTACTTATGGTAGAACTTGGATGGAAAAATGCTATCACCCTCAAAAGATAGCAAATTTATGGTCTGATTATTATGAAAAAATAGCAGGTGTAAAAAAATGATTGAATATGTTGATGATCTAAGTATTTCAGAATTTAAAGATATGTGGAATAATTTTTATGATACTAAATATGGAAATTATGGAAAACTTATAAATAGAACAAAAGAACTTTTTATAAGACCTGTATGGTACTTTAACTTTTTATTAGAGAATAGACCTATATTAAAAACAGATAAGGTTTTAGAAATTGGCTGTGGAGAAGGTAACAACATTAGGATGATTGCTCCAATGGTTTCAGAAATGCATGGTATTGATATTTCTAAAAGTGCTATTACTAGAGCAAAAAAGTGGTTTGATAATTCAGTACATAAAGATATTATTAAAGTAAGAGAAGGTCATTCTCTTGATTGTTATGAGGATAATTATTTTGATTGGATTTTTTCCATAACTGTTTTTCAACACACTAAAAGAAAGACAGCTATCCAATATTTTAAAGAAAGTTATCAAAAACTGAAGAAAGGAGGGGTTGTATTTTTTCAATTTATAGAAACTCCATATAATGTAAATAATGATTTATTACCTAAATCTATCCATGCCGATATTGGTTGGACTTCTAAGATGATAGAAACAGAAATAGAAAATGCAGGATTTGAAGTATTTGGAATAAACAAATGGGATGTTACTTGTCTGGGAAGGAATAAAGAAGTCTATAAAATTGATAGAAAAGATAAAACTAAAGCACCATTTTATTGGAACTTTTTGGTGGCGAAAAAATGAAAGAACTACAAAGTAAATTAGATAAGATGCCTTATCCTCCAACAGAAAATTATAAAATAGATGGATTAGTACCTGATAAGTTTTTAGCTGAACGTATTAAAATAATAAATAATTCTTGTCCTGACTTCTTTGAAGGAACTAATTTTTTGGATATTGGTTTTGGTAAAGGGTTTTTTACTTTTTATGCAAGTAAAGGATTCAATCAAGTTGTTGGGATAGAACCAAGATTAAATTATTTTGATTTCTGCCAAGAAGCAATAAAGGTCTTAAATTTAAAAAATATTAAACTAGAATGTTGTTCTTTTAAGAATTTTTATCCAACTAAACTATTTGATAGAGTATTTATTGGTAATTATATGCATTATATCTATCAAGCACGTGATTCTAAAGAAAATGATGGGTGGCTATGGGTAAATAAACTAGCTTCCTTAGTTGATTCTAATGGGATTGTATTTATAGAGGCTCCTTTGGATGGAAAAGAAAACTTAGATATTAAATACTTAGCAGAAGACAAGGAATATAACAAACAAACTTTTTTAAAAAAGATATCTCCTTTTTTTGAGGTTATGAGTATTACAAAATCATATTCAAAATATAGGTATGTTATTGTATTGAAAAGAAAAATAAATGCCTTACAAAATGTTTATGATCTGAATAAAGTAAAGAAAATAAAAATATTAGATAAAAGACTAGATAGAAATGTCTTTGTTGCAGATGATGGCAATGTTTATAAGATATTTCCTGTTGTTACTTCACTTCAATTTCTCATAAGTTTTGTTACAGTAAGCTACTTACCAACAAGAGAAGAAATTAAAGGAGTAATAAAAAGTAATGATAAGATTATAGGATTTGTTCAAGATTATTTAAAACCAAGTGAAATATCTAAAAAAGAATTTATTAATTTTGCATGGGATATATTTAAAAAAGACCAAGAAATGCTATCAAAAATTGGATACATTGATATAGATGCCGGAATAGTAAATTTTATATATTCTAATAATCAGATTAAGAATGTTGATATGGGTGGAGTAATACCAAATATTAATATTTCAGAAAAAGGGCAAGATTGTTATAGAAGAACATTAATGAGAGATTATTTGTCTTTTATAGATAAAAAAGAAATAGAATTTGAAATAAAAAAAATGGAGGAATTAATATGAAAAAACTAATTGTTTTAAGAGGTGTAATGGGGGCTGGAAAGACACATTTCGCAACACATTTTGCTAAAGATAATGATTATGAATTAATAGATTATGATGGATTATTTAGGTTACATAATAAAGATTATCAAATAACTCTTAAAAAATTTATAGAATTAGTTAATGCCTCTAATAAAGATGTATTTTGTGATGGATGGTTTAGTCCCCATTATTTAAAAGAAGTAAAGAATAGAACCCTTGAAAAATGGTTAGTATATGCTTCACCAGAAGTTTGCTATAGACGATTTTGTGAAAGGGTGAAATTGAAAAATCCTAAAGATTATAATGTTGATATTATCATTCCTATTTATTCTAAAATATTCTTAATAAAAGATTATGATAAGATTATTGATTACACAAAAGAATATGATGGGAAAACAAAACCTGAAGAAGTAACAAGAGAAGAAATGGATAGGAGATATGATGCATTTATAAAAAAAAGGAATGAATGTATTGAATTAGCAGATTATATCAAAAATAACTTTAGTTACTACTATCAGGGATATAAATTTGATTGTGGTGTAGAAACACTTGGATTGCGAGGAAAAAACGGAGAATTTCTTACAGATATAAGTTTTAATGAATTGTTAAAATATATCGATTTTAAAGGTAAAAGTGTTTTAGACTTAGGTACTAATGTAGGTTACTTTTGTTTTAAAGCTAAAGAAAATGGTGCTACAACTGTTACTGGTATTGAAAACTCTGACAGATATTTGCTAATTGCAAATAAGATTAAAAAAGTACTTGGGTATGATGTAAATTTTGTTAAAAAAGATATTGTTGAGATGGATTATCCAGAATCAGATATTATTTTATTACTTAGTATTGTTCACCATTTTGAAACACCATTTTATGTATTAAAAAAAGCATTTAAAAAATGTAATACATTAGTTGTAGAGCTAGATTTACCACGAAATAAGGATAGCGAAATAGAAATTAGTGATTATGTTGAAAATAGACGTTTATTTAGAATTAGTGTAGGTGCTATGAATAAATATGCAGATAGCCAAGGATTTAAATTAGCAAACCAATTTGGTTCTGAAAAACTAGCAAGAACATTTATGGTATATAGGAGGAAAAAATGAATTTCATAACTAGCTTTTTACAAAACTTTGTTTCTAAGAAAGAGACATTATTAGATCTTGGATGTGGGATAGGTTATCCAACAGGAGGACTAATTTGTAAAAAGATTATAGGGATAGATGTTTGGAAAAGTTATAAAAATAAATATCACTCTAAATATATTCAACAAGATATAACAGATTTAAGTAATATCCCTTCAAAGTCCTATGATGTTGTTTTTGCATTAGATATAATTGAACATCTAAAAAAAGAAGAGGGTTTAAAATTATTAGATGAATGTAAAAGGATTGCTAAAAAAAGGGTATTTATTTTAACACCTATATATTGGCATAGTAATCTCCAAAATGTAATAAACCCTAGACTTTGGTCTTTTGGAAATAAATATAATTTGCATAGATCATATTGGAAAAAAGAAGAGTTTATTAAAAGAGGATATAAGATTATTCCAGATAATACATATATTTTAGCTTTGAAGAAGATTAGATCATGAACCATTTGACCCCTATGCTTCAAGGATTTATAAAGGAGAATGAAACCCTTTTAGATATTGGCTGTGGAAATGGGAATCCTACAAAAGGAATTATATGTAAGGAGATTACTGGTATAGATGTTTGGGACTATCGTGATCAATATTCTGGAAAATACATCCAACAAAATATAACAGACCTAAGCAATATCCCTTCAAAGTCCTATGATGTTATTTTTGCTTTAGATATTATCGAGCATTTAAAGAAAGAAGATGGTCTTAAGCTAATCGAGGAGTGTGAAAGAATAGCGAAAAAATTAGTATTCTTTTTAACTCCTCATCTATGGGATGAAAATAGAAAAGCTGTAGAACATAAAGGATATTGGAGTTATGGAAACAAGTATAACTACCATCTGTCTCATTGGATACCTAAAGAATTTACTGATAGAGGTTATGAATTAGTGCCAGATAACCATCATATTATAGCATATAAAAAAATTAAATAAACTACCTAACCTCAACAATTCAAAACCCTCTGAAAATAAATCCAAACATTTAAATATGCTTAAGATAATATCTATTCTATGGATATTATTGAATTGAAGAATTGTCAAGTAACTGTGGATGATGCACAACATGCTCATGTTAGTTTTTATATCCCTCCTGTTTCTAATTACTGGCAACAAAAAGATATAGACCAAGGTAAATTTTATGTTTATATAGAGATTCCTGTTTCAGAATTAGGTACAGGATTATTCCCTCCTACCCCTTTTCATACATTTAAGAAGGAAATACATATTACACATACTGGTTGGCATCATGTTAATTTATCACACTCATATTTGATTTCTGGAGATATTATGGATGAAGGATATTGGAGATATTATTGGGATATTACATTATTCAGAAAAGATTTAGAAAAAATAGATGGTATTTCATCATGTACAATTTGGACTATTCCAGGATATGATGATGTAGCTTGTTGGGATTGGTGTAGGGGGAAAAGGTTAAAGAAACTTGTAGGAGATTGGGATTTAATTATTGATGAAGAAGAGCAGATTTGGTGTAACCTTTATGGGAATTATTGGTATGATGGAGATTGTCATTTTAGTCCTGAACAACCTTATATTGGACCAATAGATTTCGGAGAAGAGATACCTGCACCAATAGATTTCGGAGAAGAGATACCTGCACCAATATTTGTACCTGCACCTATAGATATTTATTTTCCAGAAGAAGAAACAAAAGAGAGTTTTCCTTGGTGGATAGTTTTAGTAACAGGCGGAGTAATGCTCTATGGATATACTAGGAGGTTAATCTAAAATGGTTAAAAAAAGTTCTAAAAAAAGTGGATTAGGTGGATTTGCAATAGGATTAGGATTAGGCTTTATGGTAGGTGTTCCTATCGCTATAATGATTTTCTTCCCATCTAAGGTTCAAGATCAACAAGCATATAAACCTACTTATGAAACAATTAGTCAGAGAGTAGATAATGTTAAGTTTAAATGGTAGATGAAATGCAATGCGAACTAAAGAAAAACTGGTCAAAAGAATCCTGTAAGAAGTCTGTAGGAGAAGGAGAATTTAAATTAATTTTACCTCTATTTGATAATTCTAATAATAAGATTAAAAAGAAAGAATATAATAATTATTTAAATGCTATAGAACAAAGATTCGGTGGTTCTTCTTCATGGAGGATTGGTGGATGTTATGTTGATGAAAAGAAAAAAACACAATGTGAAGGAAATGTTATTATAACTTCTGTGAGAGATTTTGATTCTCCCTATGATAAAAAATTAAAAAAGTTAAATTATATGCAAAGAAAGAAAAAACTTGCAGATGATTATAAATTTATAGTAGGATTATCTAAAAAAGCAAGAAGATCATTTGGTCAAGAAAGTGCCTTAGCTATATTTGATAATATTAAAGATGCTTCTTTAGTAATAGGAGCAAAAAGAAAAAATATATCTAAGAAAAGAATAACTAAAGATTTTGAGCCTTTTAAAGAAGTTTTTTAAAATATTCCTGATTTTTCTAAAAATTCTAATCTTACATTATCATTTCTTTTTTTTAAACATTCATCACATAAATCTTGTAAAGGGTAATCTTCACTTATTATAAATTCCTTCTTACACTTTTTACATTTTTTTCTCATTTTCCTTCTCCTATAATCTCTATTTCTTATAAGCAAGTCTTAAATATTAGGATTCCCTAGATTATTTATAGTTGCAGTTTTATCTTTATCTTCCATTTTAATCTACTCCCTCGAGTTTAGATATTCTTTCATCTAGTTCTTTTATATGTTCTCTTAATGAACTAATTTGTCTCTC
>Ga0075116_10000162_pt1 | contig 31704 bp, 46 predicted proteins | sample AntAceMetag02UKC_FD_69786 | JGI IMG/M metagenome (GOLD analysis project Ga0075116, IMG submission 69786) | Saline lake microbial communities from Ace Lake, Antarctica- Antarctic Ace Lake Metagenome 02UKC | ecosystem: Environmental > Aquatic > Non-marine Saline and Alkaline > Saline | place...
ATCCACGTCTCTCAATTGTGTTCCTGCCATAATGTCCTACTTTCTGATTGGCGCTAAACGCTTTCCGCTATCTTCTTGTCGAAGTCAGAATTGCCTTTTCGCGCCGTATCGGTGTCTGTAACAACGGCGGCCTTCTTAGAGCCTGGGCCAATTGCTTGGTCTGCTCGTTTGTTGCCTTTGTTAATCTTAGCCGCCTGCTGTATATATTTTTCGGTATGTAAAGTTTTTACTGCCATATCGAAAAGCACGTCTGATGTCGGAAGTGGCTTTTTATTGGCCTTATAACCTGCGGCAAGAACGCCCATCTGCTCGTCAATAGCACCTCTGGCTTTGATTGCGTCAGCGTTAGTCTTTACCTCGTTAATGTTGCCTTTGCCTAACACGTCCTCGAAAGTTTCGCCTAAGTCAGCAATTTTACTGTCAAACCACTCGGTATAGTCGTCATTAGCTTTAGCGGACGCATTTGCGATCATCGTCCCGTTTTCAGCTTTCAGATTTTCTATAACCGTGTTTTGCTCGGTAATCTTACTGGTTAGTCCCGTTACTGATTCCCCGATTTTGTCCAAAACTTTCAGCATACCCTCGTCGTAGTCATTGATGTCCACATTAGAACCATCAGCTAACTTGACTTCTGCGAAAAGTTTCTTAACATCGAATTTTCCAGCTTCGGCTTCGGCGGCTTTCTCAGTGTCCGTCTTCTCTATCGTCTTACTTTCCTTCTGGCTTTGCTCGGCAACACTCACAGCGTTGTCAAGCTCAGTCCCTTTTGCGTACTGCTGAATGTCTGCCTCAGACAGTCCCGCTTTTGCTGCCCGAATAATAAGACTCGTACTGATAGGGTCTTTTTCGGCTTCGCTGGCATTTTTTTCATCAGCGGCTTTTGCTACTTTATCCGCCTCCACCTTTTCGGCAGCGGCTTTTTCATCGGCGGCATTTTTTTCATCGCCATCGTCTTCATCTTTTTTGGGTTCTTCTGTTGCTAATGTTGCGTCTGCGGCATCAGCAACCTTTGCATCAAAGTCCGTATTGCTCTTTAGAACTTCCTCGCTGATTGTTTCTTCCTGTTCGACTTCTTCTTCAACTCCGTCGTCTTTTTTAATTTCGTCTGCCATTTTAAAACTCGCTTTCTTGGGTTTAAATTATCTATTCTTGGGCGTAGGGTCTGAAAACCCTGCATTCCTATCATACATACCGTGTAACTCTAAATAATTTTTCCGGTGTTGCGGGCCGGTCAGGATAGGCTCACCATCACTATTGTAATCCGTCTTAATGCCTGCGGCAGTATCTATCTTCCGCATTTCAGGAATCTCGTCCGGCGATACTCCTGCGGCATAAGAAGCCATAGGCCAGCAATCGCAACGTGCCGGTCGTTTTTGAGAACCCTTAACTTGCATCTTTCTGGTCTTTTTGTCATATATATATACTGTCATACTATCCTTTCACCAGCCAACCAATGACTCCCACAGTTACCGCAAAAGCTAAACTCATCCACACCGGCGGACGGTTCTGTATTTTTGCAACTGACGCAAACAGCACGTCTATATTTTTAGTATTCGTATTTATCTGATTCGTGCATCCCGAATGTTCGTTGCATTGGTCGTCGCCCATAATTATTTTCCTTTAGCCAGTTGGCCGATCTAATGTTGCTATCTGCGATTGCTGTGGTTTTCCGCCCAAAAGCGTCTGCTGCATCACTTCACTTTTACCCTTATTAGTAGCCCCTGGCCGATTGACTCTTTCGTATGTGCGCTTTGTAACCGGAGCTTTGGTAGGCATTTCGCCTACGGGTTCTTCTTCGTGTCTTGGGGTATCGAAAATAAGTATGTCTTCTATTTCTGGAATGTTGCTTAATTTTGAAGTCGTCTTTAGCATTTTTTCCATATCAATACTTATGCCCTGCTGTTGCATTACTGGAATCATCGGTGCGATTATCTCGCTAAAGACTGTCCTCAGTCCTTGCAGTTTCGATTCTGGTGTAACGTGCTGCATTGAGTACGGTTCTATCTTGATATTGTATTCAAGGAAGTCGCTCTCTCTGTCTTCCGGTGCGAATGTAACTGGTATCGCAACGTCCTCGTAACCTTTGAGTCGTTTCGTTAATGGCATTGTGATATAAGGGTCATTCCAAAGATAGAACATAAGGTCTTCGACAACGCCGGTAGTAAACTTGATTGTTTCCTTCTGCATTTTCTGGATTCGCATAGAAGCGGAAGCGCTCAACAACTGGTCTTGCCCAAGAGTTTCAGATTGTGGGCCTAAACCGCCGAGCATATCGAGGTTGCCAGCGAAGTAGCTGAAAATATCTTTCGAGCCGAGCATAAATGCGTAGTTTTCCGGCTTGATACCGCCGGTGCTTATTTCCTGTACGTTATTGGGATTGTCAACTGCTATCATATCGCCATCGTTCGACTCTATGAGCCTGTTGCCGTCCTTGTCACCGCCAGCCTGTACGCCGTAAACAGTCTTCTGCCTATCTGCCTGCCTGCCGAGCTTGTTGTAGAGCCTGTTAGAAAGGTCGTGTATATCTTTCCAGTGCATTGCAGGAGCGACCGGCATTGTGTTATTCTCTATCTTAGCAAATCCGAGCTTGCGATACGGCCCTCTTTCTGGCCCGTCCCACTCTATTATATTCAGGACATCACCAATAAGGTCGTCCTCGTCGTCGTCGTTCGTCTGACATTGTAGAAGTAGTTTTTGTTTGGGAAGCCACAGGTCGAGACACCGTATCACAGGTCGAAATTCATCTCTTTGCTCGCCACTACCCTCGGAAATTGTGTGGTCGTCTGAGGATTTAAGTTGCTGATCTTCTCTCGGTATGAGTTTGTCGTGTACTTTCTTGGGGAATATCTGAACAGCTTCGTCCATTGTTATTTCGTAGATGTTACCCTCGTATTGGACGTTCTCAAAGGTATTTGAAGTCATATCGTGTACCCAGTCGTCCAGCGATACATAGTTAGCGAACGGCTGTCCTGAATCGTGTAGGATTCCACCGACTTCGACTTTGGTTCTGTTTAAGCCGATTTTGACTATGCCAAGCGAAATCATTGCACCTGTTACAGCCATTGCAAGGGTTTCAGATAAGTCTATCTCTTTGATAAGATGATTGCCGCCTAATTCAAAGCGGGTTGCAATCTCTTTAAGTTTCCTGATTTTGGTAGAAATGCTTACTGCGGGGTTTTGTGCTACGAGCCTTTGAAGATATATATTCATAGCCAATTCTATTAAATTGACTGGCACGTGGTCGCTTGCTCCGTACTCAGAGTAATTATAGCCGACCAACTGTTCATTTATCCTATGCCTGTAATCCCTGAACACTTCCAGCCGTCGCCAGCTATAACCTGCGGCTCTTGACAGCGTTTGTATATCCACGGCGTTCTTCGGATTAAAGTCCTGCATACATAGCTTTCATCGGGCAATAAAAAAAGAATGCCAGCAATAGGAGTAAGCCCTTACTGGCATTCTTTGATTATTCTTACGCTACCCAAAAGACCGCCGCCTGTTAGGTAAACCCGTTATTTAGTTGTTTTAATATCTAATAAGCATTTAACTTATCCTTATAAATAGTAGTTGTCTATCTGCATATAATAGCTTATTCGGCTGTTTACAAGATAATAATTATTATTTTTTTCTAAACTCCATAACTATATTATCGTCAGATATTACTTTGAATCCTTTGTAACAATCTTCTTCTGGGTATTTTGCAAATTTGCTAAGCGTTCTTCTATACTCGTCTGTATGGTCAATCATTGCAAACATCATATCTGCAATGATACCACCTACATACAAAACGTGGGTTTCTGGTGTGTGTTCAGCCTTTTTGAGTTGGCGATACATTCTTCTGGCTTCACACGCCAGAAGAAGTGCGCGTTTTTCGTCTAACTGTTCCACAATAGGGTTGCACTCTTTCCGACATCGTAACCATTGCTCATAAGTAAAGTGAAAGTTTTTATGAAACAAATCTCGCCATAGCCATTTTAAATATAACATTTTACCAAGCCTCCTGATTCTTTCTATTTTTCTCGTATGCCTTTTTCCTCGAAGCATAACAATTTGTCGGCTCTGTCTTCTTCTCAGGCTCTTTTACTGTCCCAAAGAAGTCATAAGCCTTATTTAGTAAAGCGTCTGCGATTACACGGTCGCCGTGATTGTCCTTTGCCCCTGATGGGTCGATTGAGTTTAAACTGGCACTATGCTCTATACTGTTTCCTATCGTGTAAACATACGACAGACACTCGTCATTTGATATATCCGAACGCTGGATGAATGTTTTTTCCTTCAATGCCCTGCGGTAAGCACCCATAACGGCACTTTTCTCTTTAGCGTTAAGGAAAACACCAGGCTTGTCAGATACTTTTTTCGTCAAACCTTCCTCGTTTCGGCGGTAATACAGCCTTCGGAAACCCAATTTTATGAGTTCGTCGCAATACGTCCTACCAGGCCCGCCCCCGTCAGGTACAAGGAAAGCGTTATTAAGCCATCGGCATAAGGCTATTGTCAGCTTTGCGAACGCTTCCGGCTTTATCCACGGCGACGCATATTCGGCTATTTTCTCGCCAGTACCGATGTTACCAAAAGCTAATGCAGAATTACTCGCACCTGTTCCGGCAGATATATCCGCACCGCAGGCAACTTCTAAATCTTGCGGAAAGTGTCCGTAAGCGTCTCGGTTAATCCATAGTTTCAAATCGCCATTTTCATTCTCAACAAACTCAATCGGGTCTAAACTGTCTTCGTCAAATTCAAGAAAGCCTGCAATGTATGGTCTTTTGACGTTTTGGTCTTTGATTTCTTCGACAATGTTACCGTCAAAAAACTGGAAGTCGGAGCTAAACGGGTCTATATCCAATTCCTGTGCAATTTCCATTGGATGAACGGCTCTATCGCATTCGTTGTCGTACCACGGCGATCTTAATTTCCCATCGTCTCGGAACGGATAATTGTCGGGGAATGTGTACTCTGTTCCGTTTACTGTAACTTCGCCCTTAAAGTCGTCGTATCTTTCGAGTTTCCCGTCACGGAAACAGTACAGACCTTTTGCTTTCTCAGGGTGTATCGACCAATGGATTACCAATTTCCGGATTTTACCAACGCTCAATCTGTAAAACGCTGTGCCTGCTCCTTTGTGTGTCGAGTTAAAGAGCCGGCACTTGGTTACATCACGGGTCGAGCTTAACATTCCGTGTCCATCTGGAACGGCCGCAAATTCGTCCGGCAACATCGCAGTACACCTACCACCACGGGCAGCATCAGAAGTCGTACTACAACCGCCTATCGTAGCCTCGTTATCTAAATTCAAAAGATTTAAATGGACTTTTCTGTAATTCGGCGAAAGCCATTTTGGTAAGTGTTTTATCAGATAGAGTATTTTCCAATACAGCGCATCGGGGTCGTCGCTCTTGTCAACTAAATCCTCATTCCTACTAAGCATTCGAAATGTCGTATATGGTCTAAAATGCCACATCCAAGTAAATGCAGTCAAATACATCCAACTCAAACCCATATCACGGCTTTTTTCCGATAACTGGTCGAAACCTACTTCAATAGCTTTCTTGATTTCATCAAAGCCAACGTCCTGAAAATCGTATGTAATAAAAGGCACTTCCGCGGGTTTCGGAATCAATCGTGGGTCGTAAGTGAATGCGAAAGTATTGATATAAAAAAGCATATCCCTACCGCACATAGCATACAGGTCGTTCTTGTAGCTTAAATCATTGCCGGCTCTTTCCAGTACAGCCTTGCGGAAAGCCAAATTGCCCTTGAGAGTTTTGTACCCAGGCACGTTCTTACAGCAAAAGCTATAAAACGGGTACTTGTCGCCAGTCTTTATCTCAGCACACTTGGCTTTGTATTCTTCTCTTAACGATAGTAGGGTTTTGACTGGTATCAAGTGGAATCTTCTCTTTCAAGTTCTGCGTACCAACCTCTTAACATAGTCTCCGCTTTTTTGTGATAGCCTAACTCAAATTGCTTTATAACAATAGCCATTACCTCCTTGATGTCTTTCAAAACCAACATCTTCGGCTCTAACGTCTTCTTTTTGATGTTTTCCCTCGTCCGTATTTCTTCAAAACTCGGTATGCGTATCTTCTCTTTTGCCATACTCACCTGCTTTCTTGGGTTCTAAGCAACCATTTCCTTTTCTAACTGTTTCAATACAGATTCGCCCCACTCTTTCACAACAAAACCCTTTGACTGTAACCAGCCCCCGTATTCGTGAGTTTTAAGGCAACGAATCAATACCATATCTTCACTTTTAGGGAAACTCACAATCTTTACTGGATATATGGCCTTGCGAAACTGTTTCGTTTTATAACGAGAATACCACCGTCGAAATAATCTTATCACGCCACTACCTCCAACAGTCTGTCAATTAAAGCTATGGTTTCCTTGCCATCATCACTCAAAACAGAACCCTTCTCAGCGTCCTCCTTTGTCAGCAACTTAGGCCATAAACTCTTGTAAAAATCGTCCTTTGCAGAAGCATCAGCCCTCAACCGCTGTAAATACGTGTATGTTCCTGCCGATGGCGCAGATGAAGGCTCTACGTTTGTTAAACCGAGGTTCTCAAATACCCACCGGAGTTTCTCGTTCTCACTAACATTCTTCTCGTCACCAAAATCAGCTATATCAACCAACTCAGATTCCTCAGCCTTGCCCCCAACAGTGATATTGATAGGAACAACCTGCTGTGGCACTTCAACAGCATCACCACGGCTCTTACGCAATAAGTATGCGTCCATCATTATCTGGGCATTAGCTCCCGCCCTGTCAGCATTGTAGATACCCTTATCGTCCTTCAACAGAACATTGAAACTGTCACGCAATACAGTATAAGCAACCCAAATACCACAATTATTATAAGTAGTCTTCTTCACCTTCCACTTAGGGTCAGTTGCAGGCATATAAGTCCGCCCAACATACCGATCACGCAACTCACTCTCAGTATAACTACCACAACCCCCTTTTACGCCACCTATCTGCTTGCCTCGGACAGCCATCAGATACCGCCATTAAGGGACTTTTCAAATCTTCTCAAAAGCCAGTTAGTCAGACTGTTTATGGTCATATGAAATTTAGTTTGTTCGAATGGAGGAAAATCTTTGAGGTTATCTATTTTGCCTAAGTAATAATCAAAAGCCTTTTTGTCAAAAGCAGCTATATCAATAGCGGTTCTTTCTTGCCCGTCCTTTAAAAACAAAAACCCATACAGACCTTTTACGAGAGTTTCGGTTATATCCTCATAGAGCTTTTGCTTATCAAAGTCCAACTTCTCTACCAGCCTATCATACTCAACTGATAACGTCTTAAAATCCGCTTCCCGACAATCACAAGCGACTTCCCCGCACCGAGAACTACAAGATTCTTCTCTGTTTCCAGCTACCCTCTTTATTTCGTCCCAACTCTTGATATTACTCATACAGCAACCACCTTTCTTGGACTCCATTACGTAAACAACCAACTATTTCTCTGCTCGACACACCGCTACCTTCGAATGCATACTCAAATGCATATTAACGACATAAGCTAAATGCCTACCGCAACAATGGTCGCCTTCAACTTCAAATTTTGCCTTAGCTTGACAACAACTACATTCTCTTGGCTCTGCCATAAAACAACCTCCATTTTAAACTATTCCCGATAACTCAACTCCCAAAAGGGTACTTGTACCCTTTTCCAAACAAACGACTCCATAATACCTGAATCAACAAGCTACACACTGTACGTTTTTCCAAGACCAGACCTGTATAACGCCGCCGCATTCTCTCGGCCAAAAGCTATCAACATACTGCCAGCCCCGCAACCACCTTTGGGCTTAATCAAACCAGCAGAGTAATTCACCGCATCTTTACCACGTACAAAATTAACCCTGCCTTTTATGAAACATATAGCATCTGCGATCGCAGCGTAATCGTGAAACCACTTAGTATCACATCGAGCAAAAGTTAATGCTATCCCAAACCCGTGTTCTTTTAACTTCTTAATCCACTTCGGAGTATCTTGACCATAAGGCGGGTTCAGCCACACATTACCAACCCAACTCTTATTCAAACCATCATCGACCTGAGTATAGTGCTTTTTCGCCGGAATCCAATCAACAACCTCTTGGCCTGGGCTACAAGGATCTAAATCAAACTCAATGCCCAACCCCGTAAATATATAACGAGGCGTGTACCATTCATTTGTAGCGTTAATACTCGATTCGTGTGTAAATCCATCCATAACAATTAACTTATCGACATTTAACAACACTGTCAAGATAAATAAATAAAGAGGGAAACACTCCACTATCCGAAAAATGGCAAAGCAACGGGGGGGGTATATAGGGACTCCAAATAAAAAGGGGCGGGGGGTGTGGTAAACTTCCCGGCGGTAGCATTATCGGCTTGCTTTTTTATTATGTGCTACCTACCTGCTGTCCTGCTCTGTATGCCCTGTGCATAGCCTGTATTAGCCTTGTATTGGGGTGTGATAGTGTGCGGGTGCGAACACACACCTTTATAATGGGGTGATACTGCCCGCCTATGGCTTGCGATGGTGGGGCGTATGTTGTTCACCGCTTGTTATGTCGGACTGTCTTAGTCTGACTTGTTGGTAGTGCTACCTCTCGGGGTGTTTGTTGTCCCTGCCTTTGTGGTGTTGTCGTGTCTTGTTCTGTGGTCTGTGTTCCTGTCGGTTGGGTTGCTGGCTGTTCGCCCTACTCCGTTCGCATCGCTCACTCGCTGCCCCCACTTCCCATCCCGCCCCCGCTGGTCGGTGGTTTGTCTTGTCTTCTTCTTACTACTACGCATAGGCTGTCGATGGTCTTGTTGCTGTTCGGGCTGGGTTTGGCTGTATTGGGGCGTTTGTGGGCTGTTCCGGCTATCGTCTCGCTTGCTGCTCCTGGCGGGCTGTGATTCTCTGTTGGCGTTTTGTTCTTTGTCTATGTGTTGTGGTACTGTTTCGGGCTGTGATGTAAATTATTTTGCTTTGTAAGTCTTTGCTTGTTCTATACTTGTAAAAAACTTTGATTTTTTCTTAAGATTTATGTTGACTTGTGCCGATGTTAATAATATACTTTGTGCTGATGGGTTTAATGATAACTTAATACTATTTAATTTAAAAGGGTTGTGCTATGGATTTAAAAACAGAAATTATGAAACGTGATGAATTGACATCGGACGAGGCGGACGAGCAAATAGCTAACGCCAGAAATGAGATGTTTGAGCTTATCGAGGCTGGTGTTCTGCAAAAGATACTACTCGGCAATGACAGTATTCTTTGTTGGCTCGAAAGATTACTTTAAACTGAAAGGCCGTCTAATGTTTTTGATAAAAATAATACTGTTAGCAATCTTCGCGCCATCTGTTTTGAATGAATATGATAGCGTAAAAGTCGGTTCTAAAACTGATAACGATAAAACTTAATTTAGGAGCTAAAGAAATGAAAATTAACGATTATATCAAGATTATCAAGGGTTTTAGGGCTTGTGGCGAAGCCTTAGAAGATGCGATCAATTACAAAACAGCCGAGGATTTATGGGCAGATTGCAAGCGGGGCGATTGGATGCTATGGCTTATTGGTAAAAATGCCGGTGAACCGTGGAGCGATAAACGCAAACCGCTTGTATTGACCTCTTGTAAATGCGCTCGATTAGTATGGGATTTAATGCCGCAAAAATCTAAAGATTGCATTATTCTTTTCGAGCGATGGGCTAACGGCGAAGATATTCCCAAAGGCGACTTGATTGAAGCTCGGCGGGCTGCTTATGCTGCTGCTGCTGATGCTGCTGATGCTGCTTATGCTGCTTATGCTGCTGCTGATGCTGCTGATGCTGCTGCTTATGCTGCTTATGCTGCTGCTGATGCTGCTGATGCTGCTTATGCTGCTGCTGATGCTGCGAGAACTAAAACACTTGCGAAGTGTGCAGATATAGTCCGCAAGGATTATCCTAACGTTTTAGAAGTTTTAAAGAAGTAAACAATTTAATCAAACCTATATTTTGAAAGGCTGTAAGATGTTGACTTTAGATATTGAAGCAATCCAACACGGCGAAATCGGGCAGGACGAAATGAACTGCATCAGGCACGACTTCAAACAATGGGCGGATTCTAATAGGCTGGACGCTGGCAGGTTGCGCTTTGAGGTCTGGCTGGAATACAACTATCCAGAACTATTTGACAGAGCAGACGAAATTTGGCTGGCTGACAACTGGGTTTTTGGGCGAATTAGTGAAATTGGGGTTAGACTTCAAGAACTGGAAAGGTGAATTATGAGAGAGTTGCCAATACTTTTTAATACTGAGATGGTCAAGGTGATACTTGACGGCAAGAAAACGCAGACTCGCAGGATTGTTAAGCCGCAACCAATTACAGATGACTGCGGAAACATTCATTACAAGGGGTTTAATTTTGGGCAAACAATAGCCGGTGTGCCACATTTTGAAAATATGATAAAAGGTAAAGCTCCTTATCAAGTCGGCGATAGGCTTTACGTGAGGGAAAAGACAAGGCTAATTTCTTTCACCGACAAACGGATATTCAGCAAGAATGACCCTGCAAGATTTAGATACGAAGCCGACCAAAGCGAAACCGAATTAAAGGTATGGCCAGACCGAATTAAAATGTTTATGACTGGTGATTGTTGCTCTAACGGCTGTTTCAAAGAGCTTGCTCGCATATGGCTTGAAGTAACTGCTGTCAGAGTTGAGAGGGTTCAGGATATAACCAGCCTTGATGTTTTGGCGGAGGGAATCGTTGACGAGAACTCAGATAAACAAATTGTTTGTGGTATTAGGACGCACGATTCAAAAACAATTATGGCTAAATTTCAAAACCTTTGGGATTCCATCTATAAAAACTGGGACGTTAATCCTTGGGTCTTTGTTACCGAGTTTGAGCGAATTGAGGTGGGTAAATGAAAGCGATAGTGTATAGCCGTTTCAGCCCACGTCGGAACGAAGACAAATGCGAATCAGTGGAGATGCAGATAGAGTTTTGCCAAGCATACTGTAAAACGCATCAGATTGAGATTGTGAAGGTTTTCTCAGATAAGGCACTGTCGGGTAGTGATGAAGACCGCCCGAACTTGTGGGGCGCAATAGACGCACTGGAAGCGGGCTATCTGCTAATCGTCTACCGGCTTGACAGGCTGGCAAGGTCTGTTTACCTGTCTGATATTATAGATCGGGCTGTCAACAAGCGCAAAGCGAAGATCAGGTCTATTTCTGGCGAAGGGACTTGGAGCGATTCGCCGGAGGACGGTTTGATTCGTAATATCCTGCACGCGCTGGCGGAGTATGAGCGCAAAGTAATATCGGCAAGGACTAAGGCGGCAATGTTGCGCCATATCAGGAACGGGCGACGAATGAGCCACCGGCTGCCTTACGGCTGGAAAGCAGACCCCAACGACGACGCTCGTATGCTTCCTTGTGCGGAGGAGCGCAGGATAATGGCATACTGTAAGATTCTAAGGGATGAAGGCTTGAGCTATCGCAAAATAACTGATAGGCTGTACGAAACGAAATGCTACCCCAGGCCAATAGAAAAGACTTTCAAAGGGCGCAAGGTTGTCGTCAAGGGTAAATGGCATTACGGTCTAATCAGGGCTTTTCTCAAGCGTATCGAGGTTGATACCCCTTAATCGGGCGTACTTTTCAGCGGCATCGTTGAGATTCTCGGCTGTGTCGATTTTGTACCAAACGCCTTTGACTTTTCTGACTACGAAATAAACGCCCGCCATTTTTCGCAAGCGTAGTGTGATATAGGCGGGCGTTTTTCTTAGCTTGGTGTCTCGTCTAATCGCTATCTTCAATGGATTCTTTCTCTGGCTCTAAATGCTTCCACTTTCCCAATGTTTTCTTGTCGTTGATAATGAGGTTCTTGCGATAGCCTGCCTTTGAGAAGTCGTGTTCGATTGTCCATAGGGGTTTATCTTCTGGCATTGTATTAGTAGCCACTCTGAAAGTGTCCGTAGTTGACGTAGTTGCCTGCAAGGGCAGTTGTTGCTAATAATGCAACAGTTAGAATTATATATTTCATTTGTCTTTCCCATTGTTAGTCAAGTCCATTAGCATCAATATCATTTTCGCTAATTCTAAACAGCTTACACAGCGGGTGTCGTGGTAATAACCCTTACAGTTCCAAACCAATTCTTTATACGCCTTTTGTGTTTCATTTAGCATTTCAAATAATAGTTCGTATTCACTACCCATTTTATTCCCTTTCGTCTATTGCATTGTGAATTATTAGCATTTCGCCGTTAATTATCTCAACCTTTGGTTCGCAAATACAGGTTGTATTTTCTTCGTGTTCAATCCAGTCCTCTATGGGCAGTATATTAACCATTATTGCCTGCTATAGCACTTGATACGAGTAGTAGGGTTAGGATTAGGGGTTTCATTGTTTTGCCTGATTAACATTGCCGATAACTTCAACACCACCACAGCAACCCTCAATTCTATTGCTGAGATAGAACAAATCTTGTATTTCAAACACAACAACCGTTTCGTGGTCTTTATATATTTGCTTGCCATTCTCAACGAGAGCCTGTTGCCATCTGTAAATATCCCCCTCATAGATTTCAACCTTATTTTTATCCTTTCGCCCAGTAAATTGCCCTACCGTCATCATAATAACGTGGTACGCAAATGGCATACCTACCGAATTAGATATATAGCAACCTTTGTCAACGTGGCTATTAACTCTAACTGTCGGGTGTGAAAGATTACCATAATGCCAATTACCATCAACGTCCATTCCTCTAAATTTTATCTCTTTCATAATACTTCCCTTTCAAAAATATCAGGCAGGAGTTGGTGAGCAGTAAACCTGTAATTCATATAGCAATTTAGCCATCTGAACACTCAGATTATAAGCTCCCTGCCTGATTTTAGTTATTTCCGCATAAACTTACTATCTTTATCTATGTGCTGCTTCCCGTCCTTTGCAAAGCAATAAACATCGCTAACTTCTCTAACCAATGGCATTTCTTCGCCTATAACAAGAGCTTGCTTTACTTTCTTACGATACCTCCTGTTGGCAATAACCTTATCCTCTTTGTCACTATCTGAACAAGACATTCCGGTTATCGGAGTTTTTCTCTTAGACCTGCTCATAATACTTTACCTTTCAATAGCAATGTTCCGTCCATATTAAACATATCACACCCGCACTTGTGGAGTGTGTAAGCTCCTCTAAGTGGACTCATATTTGTTTTGAGTTGATTATATACCCTATTTGTTAATTGTGTCCACATCTGGTCAACTGCTACGTGTAAATGCTTAAAAGTGAACTCGCTACATATATACTTCTCGGGGTCATTCAGGGAACGCCATAAGAAAAAACTCCATATCATTTTCTTGTCATAGCCTTTGTTGTTCCGTACGTCCCAACGCATATTGCTAATCATCTGCTCGTACACATCATCGCTTACCTCAAACTCGCAGTAGAACCAACGTTCAGGATTGCGATAGATAACACTTGCATCTTCTACGCATACGCCACCTTTATTGTCCTCAGTTGAAGCGAACCGCATCGTTGAAGTCCACGACTTGCCGCAATAGTCTAAAACTTTTGTAGCACCATTGTTTTTGTAATGTAAAACAAAAAGCCCTTGCTCATCAGGAGTCCACAAAACAACGTGCCCGCAGGTAAGTTCCTTTGGTGCTTTCAAATTGAATAGCTTAGTCCAACCGGATATTGCATTATCAACGTAGTGTCCATCTCTGGCGGGTTTGTAAAATGTCATGCGGAATTTGCGACTCATTTTACCCCCCTGTCAAGGCTCTGCAATCCAAGTTCTCTGTAATCTGTTATCATTACTCACCATCGCTTTCATTTCTACCCCAGTTTTCTTCGATTGTTTGTTTTGCGATTACTTCAATAGTTGAAACACCGTTAACTGAATCAGCCTCATAAAAAGTTAAGTATATTTCAAACGCTTTTTTATACAAATCCCTCTCAGCCTCAAGCTTTAACTTTTCCCTGCCAAGCCAATCCACCTTGTCGCTTAATTCATTATTAGCAGCTTGACCACTTTCAATAACGTCTTTTAATCTCTTATTCTCAGCCTTGACCGCAGATAGGTCGGCTTGGAGTAGCTTTACGGTGAAATTCTTACCGTGAAAAGCAACCTCTCCTACTTTATTTGCATCTTCACAAGTCTTTTTTACGAACTCTGATAGTTTCATATTATACACCTCTCAAAATTACTCTTTAATTTCAATATACTCTGTTTCTTTCCAACGGTAATTGTTGAATCCTTGTGCGCCAGAACCCACAATTTTTATTGACTTATTCAAGCAACTTTCACACATATCTATATTTTCGTAAGAAATTTTTGGATTAATACTTCTGCCTTCAGTCTGTTCGGTTGTGAACATAACTGGATACTTAACGCTTTGTATCTGATTTTCAGTTACTTGCGTATTACACATATCGCATAAAATTTTGTCTGGCTGTGGGCTTCTCATAATACACCTCTCAAAATTGCCCCTGCCGATAATCACGGTATCAGCAAGGGCGGTTAACATTATTTAGTTGGTAATTTCCCATTCCTCTGAGAGCATTTCAATCATAGTTGGAATCCACGGCACAAGACCAAATCGGCTTGTAACATAGAAGTACGGGGCTGTCATTTTTGAATGCTCGTCCGGCTTTTGGATTGAGATAAACACTTCTTTAGACCAACTCACAAGCCTTACATTGAAGCCCTTTTTCATAACTTCGATTGCTTCACCAAAACTAATTGTCTCTGGCATAATACTACCTACTTTCTACGGCGTTGTTGCCGCTTTTATTACTGACGTTCCGTTATAAGATTCAATCGCATCAGACAACCAGCCCATTGCGTTAGGGTCTGAAAATACGATTATCTTCTTTGCATTTAGTTTAGCACCACTTGGAAACTCTGCGGATAATACGGCTGTATTAGAATCCACGTTGCATTTCCGGTGTGTTAATTTCTCGTAGCCGATAAGGTTCTGTTCTTTATCCCAAGTGTAACACTCCCACGTTGTTTCCTGACAGCCTGCCAGAAACAATACCGCTATTAAAATCAAAATTCTCAACAACATAATGCCTCACTTTCTGGATATGCAATTTTGTAAGCCTCGTCGTAAGACTGCATCGCTACCGCAAAATTACCCTCATACGTCGCTTTCGCTGCTTCCCGCACAAGAGCAACCACCGACTGTTTCCTTTTTCTTTCTGCTTCCAATACCGCCGCTTTTCTTAGTTGCTGTCCCATTTTCAGACTCCGTTCTTAACGTTTCAGTTTTCAGTTTATATTTTTCGCACAGTTCTTGTAGGTCTGGAATAGTATATTTGAACGTCCCTTTGAATCTCGACATTTCGATTCGCTCGGTTTCTTCTATGCCGTACTTCTTAATCATATTGTCCCGATAGTTTTGTGGACTGCCTTTCAGGTTGATATTGCAGTTGTAGCATTGTCCGTGTACTCCGTGTTCCTCGAACAGTAAAATATGACTTCTTCCAGGCACAAAATGACCTGCTTGCGCGCAACCTGTGCCAAAGGCAGGGTATGGCTTGCCGCAGGTAAAGCATATCAGCGAATAGTCTGTCCCTGTCGTTTCGATAGCGTCCCGCAGGCGGATAAACTCACTGAAAAGTTTCCACGCTTTTTTCTTCCACCACGTTAGATTCTTCGGTTTTACCTTCCTCTTTTTCGTGATTGTTTTGGGTCTTTTCTTTTTCCAGTCAATCATTAGAATCACTCCACAATTTCCAGCCAGCCAATGCCAGGCTTAACTAATTCCAAAAACGCTAACTCAAATATCGCTTTCGGAAACCTTGTTTTAAATGCTATATCTTCTGCTGTCAATGGAATACCTTTGACTATTAACAGCCCACGTTCTTCCATCTTGCTCGCTACTTGGCATATCAGTATGAATGCCGTGAACAGGTCTGACGCTTTCTCGTGCGCCGCTACTCTGCCGTAGCCGTTGCCATCGTGTGTGTTTGGGAAAGCTACCCAATTCATCTTAACACACTTTCGGCTTTGGGCTTTCTCGTATCGCCCCGACCAGTCCACAACTTTATATACTGTTCCGTTCACTTAAACCTCACATTGTCAATTATTCTCATTACCGATGTATTTGTCGCTCCCTCGGCTTTCCAACTTCTCACGTCCTTGCCTGTCGGCGGCAAAATGACCTTCACAAACTGACAGAACGGCTTAATCTCTGCGGCTAACCGTTCACCCCCCTCTTGTCCAGGGTAGAACACGCCGCCGTCAGGACGGGTCTTTTCCTCGTCCCTGTCTGCAACTATAACAACTTTTCTTTCGTAATGTTCGATAAAGTTTTTAATGTACTCTAACCCTGTATTACAACTGGCTCGCCCGATTGCCTCAAACTCCATATCGAGCAAAGCGGCACAGTCTGTTGGGCCTTCACAAATCAGCAATAATTTCCTACTATCTGCTTTCAGGTCGTGCGGAATAAATATCCCGTTCTTTGAGCCTGTTACAGACCACTTAGACTTTGCCTGTCGCAGTCTAACGCCGATTATCTTACCCTTGCCATCGCTCATAGGGAAAGTCCATTGCTTCCCGTTAAAGCCTACTCTCAAGCGTCCCAATGACCAACTGCTTACGCCTAACTTCTCTGCCAGCTTTTCCCTGTCGGTAGCATTAAACCATTTCCTACTGTCCGGCCCAAAATCTATATCAGGCTTCGGGGCTGGCTTAGTCCAAGTTCGCCTATTAACAGGTAATTCACTCTCTTTCAAAATATGTAAATAACCTGCATCACCGCACCGCTTGACAGAACCTTCCTCTATCCTCTGGCAGATACAAGCTGAACCGTCCTCAGCTATCAAACACCAGCTTCCTCTTTCGCAGATTTTGCAAGGGTTTTGTTTGGTTACTCTAATCATTTGTATTTCCTGATTGGCGTTGTTAGGGATTTTTCTATCGACCATCCCCTCTTGAGACGGGTTTGGAGTGTTGAATAGTTTAGTTTTGCGGTTTCTGCCCACTCTAACAAAGTTTTAATTTTGCCTTTGTACTGGATTAGTCTGTTTGTTTTTCTATTTCTGGCTTGTTCTTTAGGCGTTGACCATTTACAGTTTTCAGGGAAATAGCCTCTATCGTTGTCTATTCTGTCAAGTGTTTTTCCTTTTGGTCTTTTTCCCATATCAGCAAGGAAATTTTCAAACTTTTGCCATCGTTCGCAAACAGTAATCCCTCGCCCACCATAGCGGGGATAATCAGAGCTTGTTTCTACTAAACACCTCCTTTTCATAGTCTTCCACGACTGGTAGGTGTTTGACAATTTTCTGTGTTTTGTTTGCCCGTGTGTTGTTGACCTAATTGCTACGATTTCTTTTCGCAAGCACCCACAACTCTTTATATGGCCTTGTTTTAAATTATTTCCAATTACTATGTGATGATTTCCGCAACTACACTTACATAAATACCGCTTATTATATCCCTTGTCTGTTCTAACAAGAGACATTACGGTTAGGCGGGTAAACTTTCTACCAATCATCGGGTCGGTTTTCATTATATTACCTCCAATAGAAAAGCCAAACGGAGTTGCTACGCAGTTTGGGCGTAAGCCCGAAGTGCCTCCGTTTGGCTTTGATAGATTGTTTTGTACTGCGTAGCATTCCATTACTATATCCCTCTATCTGATATTGTCAAGAGTTTTTTATTTTATCCAACAGTCCAGCCCTCGCCATCGTGGAGGTGTTTGCCAGTGATTATTCGCTAATTCGCCCATCATTTTACCTGCGTCTTCAAAAGTGATTTTGGTCGTGTCTATTCCGCGCCTATATAATTGCTTTGCTTGTTTATAAGTGCATTTCCCTGCTTTTTGACGTGAGATTATCTCTGTTATCGCTTGCGCTGCGTGAGTAAATCCCATACCGTCTGTGTCAACGCCCTTGTTCTTCAAATATGCCTGTTGCTTCGTTGTCGGCGGTTTGCCCTTATGCCACGGCGTTTCCCTTTTCGGGGTAATATCTAAAACATTAAACGGATTGACTTTCGCTGTGCTGAATTTCGCCCTTGCAAGTATATGGTTTCTCGAAACAGCATCTTCTTCCATTGCCCTGCGGTGTGAAATCTCACGTTCTGCCTTGACTAACTCGGACGCTATGTCTACCGGCTTCTTTGTGCTGTCGGATTCTTCCTCGGCGTTCTTCCTCGCCAGTTCAACAACTTCCTCGTCATATTCCCCGCCCAAAATGTCTGCTGTTGAAATCAGCTTGTGCCGTCCTGCGTTGCCCACAAAGTCCAAAACTTCTAATGACTGCTTTGCACTCACGTCTATCGCTTCTCGGCGTGCAATAGCGTCCTCAAGTCCGTCAACTAAGCCTGTCAATGGTCTTGTTCCACGTCCAACCATTTGAGTAAATAAACTCCTGCTCTTGGTAGGTCTTGCCAAAACTACGCACTCGATTGATGGGTCGTCGAATCCCTCTGTCGCAACCCCAACATTGACTAAATACTGGAAACGCTTGACTGCAAAATCTGAAAACATTTGTCGGCGTATTTCTTTCGGGGTCGTACCGCAAACGAATTGAGCCGAGTCCGGTTTGTGCCTATTGATAATTTCTGTCAATCTCTCTGCCTGTGCAACGGACGCTGCGAAAATCAAACTCTTTTTGTCGCCTGTCAACTGTACTGTCGGGTCTGCGATTGCGTGTAAGTTTTCTTCAAACTCTAAGATTGTTGCAAGGTCTTTACCGTTCAAGTCCCCTGCTGTCGTCTTGACCTGTGAATAATCCAGTCCATCAACTATAACCGATTGCTGTGTTATCGGCACTAACCAGCCGTCGTTTATCCCGTCTTTGATACCGTACTCATAAGCCACTGTATCGAATATCTGTCCCATTGCTTTCTTGTCGTGCCTGTCTGGTGTCGCAGTTAAGCCTAAGACTTTTAGGTTTGGATTCTGCTGGTAGTATTTCACTATCCTGCGATAAGTGTCGGCAGGTGCGTGATGCGCTTCATCAATTACAAGCAGGCTAAATTCATTCGGGTCAAAGCGTGTCATTCTACCGCCATCACGTCCTGCAATTTGTGTCTGTATTGTCGATACCACTATCTCGGACGCAAAGAAGTTATTGCTGGTTGCCCACTGGTCGCCCATTTCAATATCGCTTTTTTCGCCTGTAACTATCTCGATTTTTTCAGCGCCTTGGTTTATGAGTTCTTCCCTGTGCGCTACCATCATAATTCTGCCTGTCAGACGATAATAGTCTATGATGTGAGCCGCATAAACTGTCTTGCCTAATCCGGTCGCAAGTACGCATAATGTACTTTTGTTTTCATCGAGCGCCTTTAGCGTTAAATCATAAGCCTCTTGCTGATAATCTCTTAATTTCAATTTTTCACCTCAAATAAGTCATTTATTTCGGCAACCATATCTTGTGCTTGGCCACTCTTGTCAATCAATGTGCATAAAGCAAGCGTGACTTGGGCTTCAGTCAATGCGTTTTCCAGCTTCTTAATCCTATTAGCCCTGCCGCCGTTTTGAGAGCCTATGGTGTTAAGTTGCTTGCGGAGTTGGGCGTTGTCAGATTCTAACTGTTCTGCTTCTCTTATAGCAACAGACTTTCCACAAATACAATTTACCGTTTCCCTGTCCTTCTCGTTACAAAGGTCTGTGTGGGGCATTCTTCTGCTTATATAATCTGCTAAATTGCTCATTCTTCTGAGTCCTCGTCTTTAATGTTCCAGCCTGTTTTGACAACCACTTCATTAACTGTCATTCCGTAAACTCTGTGCAGGACTACTGCGTGTTCGTACTGGTTTTCTTTTGGTGGTATTGGTATCATTGTATTTTTTCCGCAAGCGCACGCTAAATGTACGTTGTAAAGAATTGCATCTTCAAGGCTGTCCAGCTTGTAACCTGACACACTGATTGGTCGAGCATTCTTCTTTCGTTTTTTTCTCTTGTCCCACATGCCCATTACACGCCCTTTGGAGCCGCTTTGTATGTCATTTCGTTTACGAATCCTTTGCCGCCGCAGGCTCGACAATCTTTAGCTGTTACTGGGTCTGCACCGCAATACCCGCAGACAGCATAAGGGATTGTGAACCGTAAACCCTGCCTTGCGTTCTTGATGTCGGCTGTGAGTTGTGGTAACTTGCAGTATGCAAACAGTGGGTCGTTATTATTTACGCCGTCCCTAACGACTTTCAGGATTCCACTGAGTTCTTGGCTCAAGTCCCGAATCTCGTTTGCTCGCTCAAAGACCTCTCTGATATGCTTCGGAATTACCTTGCCGTCCAAATCTTTCAGGACAACTTCTTCTGGCGTTGATGTCGTCTGTTCGCCATTTTCGTCATTTTTAGCCTTAGAACCGCTTGTGGACTTCTTTTTACTTGAAAGGGTACTTGTACCCTTTCTGGACACTTCAAGTTCCCTTTTGATTCTCGACACATAAGAACGGGTCACTCCAACGTGTTCAGCAATCTCGGAATCGTCTGTATTTCCCCAAACTTTGTCTTCCAGTATTTTCAGGATAATCTCTTTCGTAACGCCTTTCTGTCTCGGAAACCCGCTTGTTGCGTTTGCTCCGAATGATAGGAAGATTGCGTCTCGTTTTGTTCCCTCTTGCACGTTAGCTTTGATGTACTTCTGTCCAGCTTTTCGGTTTGCGAACACCCGATGTATGCCATCGAAAACCCAATAGTTTTTGCTGTCAAAGACAACTTCTATTTCTGGAAATTCTACTCCTTCCTTGATCAACTCGCAATACCGCATTACAACTTCATCGCAAACGTCTCGCTGTTGGGTAGAACCGTCTATTCGCAGGTCTTGAATTGGTATTTCTTTTATCATTTCATTTCCCTAACTGTAATCTGTACCGTTAAATTCGTTTTGTTTTTGTCTTGCGTTCCAAATACTGTTGTAATTCTGAGCCTGTCTTTTCTCGTAATCCCTGTCGTACTTCGGCCAGCTACTTGCTCTGCCCTCGATGATTGCTAATTGGCTTTCTTCAAAGTCTGTAACTTGCCGTATCAGCAAAACGTCTGCCCGGTCATCGTCTTTCATTGTAAACTTCTGTCATAAACCTGTCGAACATTACAACTAAGTCGCTTATGCTGTCGGCTTGCGATTGTAAGACTTCTACTTTGCGTTCCAGCCTGCCTATCTCGTTGAAACATTCCGCTATGTTGGCTTGACGGTATTCTGGCGTTTTTTCCAGTTCGAGAATGCGGACAATTAGTTTAGAGTCTTGGTCTGCCGCTACAATAACTACCGCCAGAAGCATCAAAGTTATAATCAAATACTCATACCACTTCATCGGCCACCCCGCATAACTTTGCACACCACTCCGGCTTCGGTACGATAGCTTTGAAGTTTTCCGATAAGCCGATAAATCTTCTACGTTTTTTTTGACCCTTAGTAAGCGGGTGCAGGCAATAGAACGACGTTGCCGTTTCCTCTCGTTGATAGCCCCTGTATGGGCAACCGTTGCATTTGTCTTGTGGCATTTTCTGTTCCTTAAAAAGTTGCTCTGACTCTCGGCTAAGAGCCAGAGCATAATAGTATCAATATAGTATTTTATTGTCCTGACTTACCTAACCATACTCACTGTTTCTTTGCCGTATCAAGTTATGGACGGGGGTTTTTACTGCTCGAAGCCCGTCCGTATATTCTGATTTTCTACCGATACACAAATAACAAACAATTTCTAACGCCCATAGTCCGCCGACTTGATAAAGAAGATTGAACATCGCAAATAAGACGTATGCGTGTCTTGTGTATTCAGTTATGTCTTTGTGTAGTCGCATAGCTCTCTTAAATAATAAAAGGCACAGGCAAGGATTTGCACCCTGCATAAATCAGCTTTAAGACTTATTTACCGCCTGTCTCATTGGACTGGCGGCCTGATTCTCATTCTTTTGACCTATCCAGCAATGTCTGGAAACAGCCTCACAATTCAGGATTGTAGCGTCTACCTATTCCGCCACTGTACCTATTAACTTTTAAAATAGGCGGTAGCCCTCAAAGGCCTATTACTTGTCAGCCAAAGCCGCACAAGTCTCGTATCATCAAATCTACGACGTTACACCGCCTATTAACTTGTAAAATCGCAGGGGTGGGATTCGAACCCACGGCCAACCTCGCATTTGCGGATAGGTGCGACCTATCACAAGCTCTGCCTTTCTGAGCTACCCTGCTTACTGCCGGTATCTCGGAACTGCACCGGCAAACAGTTGAAGAAAGGAGTTTCCTGTCGCTGATACAAACCGTTCCTGCGACTATGCGGCTTACGCCTAATCTGACGTAAATATCGAACCTCAACTCCGCCGTCCGACTGGCAGCTATGAACTAAAAATTATTTTACCTGTCCATCTTCGATGTAAATTCTATGCAATGCTTTGTGGCAATCAATACACAACCACATTATCTCTAACGGTTTTGTGTAGTCCGTATGGTGGGCTTGCACTTTTTCTTTACCACAAAATTCACATCTGCCTTTTACTAACTCACCTCTGCGTATTGCATTTACCGTTTCTTGACGAGCTTTATGTTTTTGGGGAAATTTAATACGTTGCCTATCACTATTCACCTTCTGAGTTTTTCTGCCTGCTTCTGATTGTTGGTACGCATAAATTTTGGCGTTTATTTCTTCTTTGTTCTCGTTATAGTATCCTTTGCAATACTCTCTACGCCTTTCTCTGTTTCGCTGGCTATATTTATTCCAACTAATGCGGTTGCCTTTTTGTCTACATTCATCACAACAATACTTAGCTCCGCTGTGCCTTGCATTAAAAGAGCAGCTACAAATAACACATTTTACTGACCGTAATCTACTCGGCTTTCGTAGGTTTCCCATCTATTGCCTTTACCTCGCCTTCTTCTATATAAATTCCAACGTTTTCGTCATTACTTACAGACTCAACCCATAACTGGTAGTCTTGGTCTTTTGCCATCTTGCTAACTATCGCCAGCGAATCTTTGTCGAGGTCGTTCCCGCTAATCCTAATGACTTTCAGCTTCGGGTTTAAAGCCATTGAAATTGCTACGGCTATCTCAATATGCTTGGCGGTATTAACGCCTGTCATAAGAGGTAGTCCTTTGTAAGTGATACCGCTTTCGTCAATACCGAGTCCGTCAACTGGCATTTTCTTTTCCGACAATCGTTTAGCTTTTTTGGCTTCAACCAGTTTTGACTTCTTGCCGAGTTCTGCAAATTCGTTTGCTTTTGCTTCAACCTTTGCGAGCATTTCGGCTTTCTGTTTTTTGGCTCTGATAAGCTCGTTAGTCTTGTCGATAGCGTCAAGCTGGTCTGTAATATCTGAAACGTCGATAGCGTCTTGGAGTCCTTCTTTGAGAATGTCGTTTTCTTTGACAAAGCTATCCCGTTCCGCTTTGGCTTTCTTTGCGTTTTCAACCGCTTCGGCAAGTGCCGTCTGCAATGTAACAATCTTCTCGTCCAAAGTTTTCATTACAAATTCTGACCGTCCTACATACTGCGTATTGACTGCCATCTTGTCTATATTTGCTTTCACCAAGTTGTTGTGTTCCATCGCCTTTTCCATATCGGCTAATAACTCGCACCTGTCAAGGTCTTTGTCTGGCAGTTCATCGTCAAAGTCGCCAAGCCGTCCTGCTTCAAACTCATAGGTTTCTTTGGCACTCTTGACTTCCGACCGTTCCTGTTTGATGGTTTCGAGCTCTGCGTCAATGTCTGAAAAGTCAAGCCCGACCAGTTTCATCAAAGTATCTTTCTGCTCCCGCTTGCCTGCGACCGTCTTGCCCATCGTGATAAATGCCATCGGCTCAAAAGCTATCTCACCAACAATCTTATCGAGAAGTTTCTGCGGCGACTTTGCCATCATACCGTCTGCATTGGTAATAGTCACACTACCGCCACCCTTTTCAGTGAACGTACGCTTGACGATATAATTGTCTGTCTCGACAACTACCTCGGCGTGGTCTTGCCCTGTTCTGATCGGCATTTCCGGTGCATACTTCTTACCACACAAGGCGCTTACTATTGCGTCCAGTACGCTCGACTTGCCCGCACCGTTTTTTCCTGTGATTAAGACAGTATTGCCATCGGGTACGATTTCAACGGCGGATAGCCTTTTGAAGTTTTCACAAGTTAATTTTACGATTTTCATTTGCTTTTCCTTTCTAATTATTTAACTCTATAAGAAGCTAACATTACTATTGCTTCGTTTTCTATGTATTCGTGAACATCTTCGCATTTTGGCATACTCTCGCCGTACCACTCCCAATTGTCAACACCGCCAGCATCTAAGTATTGCAACACTATTGAATCGTTAATCCATCTTAGAACGTCTTTGGTGCTTATGTTCATAGTAGAATTTGCTAACGTAATTTCTGGTATATTATCTAAGACGACTTTTTGCTTGTCTTGCTCGGATATAGAGCTTAGCATTGTGTCCAAAGCTAACTTCTTATCCTCAATGTCCTTGTTTATATTTTGAAGCGTTATCGTGTTGTTGCTGATAGATGATTTGAGTTGCGAGAGGGTTTCATTATTGCTTCTAATCTGTTCGCATATCGCATTGTTCTCTGATGTTATCTTCTCCCACTTTGTGTACTCAAATGGCTTTTCTTGCAAATGCTTTACATTTACCCAAAATATATCTTTTTCGCTAATATCCTCTACAACATTGTCGATTATATCCTGAGCATCGCTGCATTCGTGCGAATGGGGCGTGCCGCCTGCCGAGCCTACCATACATTGAATGCAAAACTGGCTACCTGACAATTCTGTGTGTATATCTCTATTGCCCTCAACTAACACCATTTCGTTTGTCTCGAACTTTAATACCGTAACTTGTCCATTATTGAAATAGTATTTCCCGCCAACTTCAATTTTCATTTGAATCCTTTCGCTAAAGTTTCTAAAAGTGGTCGCCCCGCCGAGGAGAGCAACGAGGCGACCTGTGACGTAACGCGCTACTATTTCTTTATTCTTCCAAAGGCTTGCAGTCGTCAGGACTCGGCTCTTTTGCTACAAGCGCCCTTTGCATAACGTCCATCTGCCCGAACAATTCTTTTTGTACTTTTTCTTCTTCTTTTCGCCATAAATACGGAGGAAAGTTTTTTATATCAATGGTCTTGTTCATAATCATTTCTTCCATTATTCTTCTGTTGGCTGTGCGTACATCGCAGTTCCCGTCGATATATCTGTCGCCCGTCAGTTCTTCGAATGCCTTGTGGATTGCAAACCTAAAACTGTCTATTTTTTTCTGTATTCGCTCATTGGCCCGATTCTCTACTTTTTTCATAAATTGTTCGTTCGTCATTTTACTACTCCTAAAATATGTTGTAAGCAGAGCCAGCAACGGAACAGACCACCGCCAGCCCCGCTTATTTATTCAAAATGTCCGTCTAATTCCGGTTCGTTTGTTAATCCCGCTTTCGGCCTCGCTCGGTCTTGAAAGCCTGCCGAGAATCTTTCTGTGGGTTTCTTTTTAGCGTACACAACTTTCGTTCCGACAAGTTCGCCTTTTGCTTTAATCCACTGAGTTGCCGCTTTCTTCTGCTTCTTACAGTACGCTTCCAAAACTACAAGCTGGTCAACAAAGGCTTTCGGGTCGTCTGCAATCTGTTTCGCTTCCAAATGTGCGTGTTTGCAAAACTGTATCATATCACACCAGGCACACACTTCGGGTAAAGGCTTTGCTTCTGTGCTGTTCTGCATAAATAGCTCGACTGTCGCCATCACACGACCCTGTATAGCCGCCTCTGTCGTCAGCCCTGGCAATCTTGGGTGTTCGTTGTTCCTGTCATATCGAGCATAAGCCTTTGACCCGTAAAGTGTCTCGAAATACCAAAAGTGAATTGTGTTAATTTCTTTGTAAACTTCTTGCTTGAACAGTAGCCAGCTTCCGAATGACGCTTGGAAAGAATCTAAAGTCTCGGAGTTAGACCGCTGTTTCCAGCCGGTCTTCCAGTCAACAATATGAAGATTGTCTTTGCCCTGTGAAATAAGGTCATATCGCATTGTGACTATTACTGCTGGTGTCGTTTCTGTCTCTGGAATTACTGTTAGCGACACTTGCAATTCTAACCCGATAAGCTGAACGTGGTAATCTGCTATCATATCTGCAACGTGCCTTGCGTGTCGAATCGCCATCGGAGCGATATTCGGACTTAGCTTCGGCAGGTTTTCGACAAACCATTCCGGCACTAATTCAATATCGTTCTTGCAAGCGTCAAAAGCTCTGTCTATCAAATCGTGAATCTGTGTCCCTACTTCTGCCGGTCTGCCCGATGTGCCTGAATGAATACATTCCAGCATCTTCTCTTTCAACTCCTGCGGAGCGTTTGCAATTCTTTCAGCTTCCCACGCAAAGACTTCTTTGCCCTCTGCTTCTGCTTTCAGCGCGTCCCATATCATAGATAAGTATGCCAACAGTGGGCAATCTGCGTATTGTCCGAGCCTTGAACGGTCTAAGATTATTGGTTTAAATTTCGGCATCTTTTTCCTCCTTTGCCGCATCAGGCACGCCCTCAGTGTCCATAAACCTGTCAATCTGCTTTAGCATATCTTCTGTTAATTTGTCTTTGGTTACATCGTCTGTTTCAAGACCTAACGCATAGCCAGCAAAATCAAGCCAGTGGTTTTGAACGCCACCGTTTACTTTATACTTGCGATAAACATTCTTTCTGAGTTCGTCAAAATTGCCAGCATCTTCCGCCTCCTTGCCTCCGTCCGTGTCGTCTGCTGGCTCTTGTCCCTGCGACTGAGCTTCCTGCTCTGCCGTTTCGTCCTGTGGTAGCGAATCCACACTTTTGTCTTCTGGCTCAATGGTTTCGTTCTCAACCTTTTTGCGTCTGTCGTTTCTTGGTGGAACGTCATTAGCTGGCGGCGGCAAAATATCTTCTGCACCCTCGTTATATGCCCTTAGTTCATCAAAGGTGTTGAGGTTGCCCATCTTGTCTGCGTAAGCAAACTTATGCGTCTGGTCACGAATTACTTTTGCTGTCATTGTCAATACGGCCTGTTCCCATTTGCCTTTGCCTGACTGTGATTTTTTCTGGTATTCGCTTATGAAAATTTCGTGGTAGTATGGTTCTGTTAATCCTGCTCTTAAAACTTCACCCCAAGCGCCTATTATTTCTGTTGGGTTTGCTTTTGATTTGCGTCCTGTTTCGTGTCGAGTAAAGTCTTTTGTAATCCAACCCCAACTAAAACCTTTGTAGTCTTTCTGTGCCTGTGCCTTTCTCATTCTCACTTGAGCCGCTACCCAAACCTCGTAATGAAAACCACCTGCGAATACTGGCATAAGCCCACACTCGTTAGAATAAGGGTCTGCGCTTTGTCCCAGTGCCGTGCTGATACACTTTGTTATTTCCATCATAGTTGGCGGTCTTTGGTTGGCGGGGACAGGTGTTAGTTCCTGTATGGCTTTGATGCTTATAGGAATGACGCTGTTGGAGGTTGTTACCAGTTCAAAAACGTGCTTCGGGTCTGTTGATAATACGGCTAAATTGTACGATTGGCCTGTTTCGTTGTTGTTCACGAAATCCCTTTCAACTACTTTTGTTTGCCTACATAACATACGACTGTTTTACCAGAACGGTCAACTATTACAGATGATGCGTCTTTTAAAATATCAAGTGGTGGAGTTGTGTAAAATATAACAGTGCCGCCCCATACTTCCTGTACAGTGCCGCCGCTCCATACTTTCTGTACAGTGCCGCCGCTCCATACTTCCTGTACAGTGCCGCCGTCCAATACTTTCTGTACAGTGCCGCCCCATACTCTCTGTACAGTGCCGCCGCTCCATACTTCCTGTACAGTGCCTAAAACTATTTTGACGCTTGTTTTTAATTCCTTTATAGTCTTTTTAACTGGAACAACGCCAGCTTTATACCAATCCTTTAAGGCTACTCTGCATCTGCGTTCAACAACTTTGGCATCATACCACTCCGGTAGATAATCTTGGTCGAGTTTGTATTTCCACTCTTTTATCGGCTTGCGATAATCTCTGGCTTCGGGGACTATCTCAACACGAACGAAAGTGTAGTTGCCTCGTACGTCTTGTTCTTTGAGTTTGTTTTCGGTGATAATTTCGTGATGGTTGTCTGATGTTTCAGACCAATACACTTTTTTCTTGGTTACTACAAAACTTGCCATTTCACACACGAGAAATCCCTTTCAATTGATTTTCGTTGATTTTAAATTTGTGGTGACGCTTGCTCGTCCTGCTGTTCCGAGAGGTTCTTAAATTCGGGGGTGGTTTCGATAAGGTACTTCAAGGCTTGCGGGGTCGTTGTAACAGCCTTACGCTTGCCAAAGGCTTTGAAGGCTGTTAAGTGCAATCCTGTAAGTTCTGTTGATATGTGCTTGGCTATCATTTTTATCCTTGCGGTAGCATCTTACCAAATGCTTTTTGTATTTGTGGGTTTGTGGCTTTCACATAAGACTTCAATTCGGTATCTGTTCCGACACGATTAGCCATAGAAAACTCTATCGCACTTCGATTGGTCATTGTCTGTCTGTTTTTTGCTACAACGCCCATCATTTTAACTGCAACCTTTACCTGTTCATCATCGCTGTCTGCGCCAGTCTCTAAAGCGTTTTTAATAACGTCCAAAGACAGGTCTTCAACTTTATCCATTTTTCTAATCTTTTGTGTTGTCATATTCAAGCTACTCATTTTGTTTTCCTTTCAAATTTATTCGTTTGTTTTCTGTTTCTGTCATTTCACATCCTTTTGCTTTCAAATCTAATCAAATCAATTCTTCTCACCTCTCTTTGCTTTCAAATCTTGTCTGCTCATTTATCTTCGTATCGTTTTGCTCTCTAATCAAATCTTCTTGTTTCGCTTCTACTCTCTTCATCTCGCGTCTGTTTGCTTTCATTTCTAATCAGGTCGTTTCTATTCAATTCATCTTAGCTCCACTCTGTTTGCTCTCAGGTCTAATCTAATCGATTCTATTCGATTCAATTCTATTCTGGTCGCTTTCTGGTCTAATCGAATCTTTTCGTTTCATGTGCTCTCAACTCACTTTGCCTTCCACTCAGCAATGATAAACCTGCCGAAAGTCGGGCCGTAAACGCCAAGCCCACAACGCATACCTGCAACAGTGTAAAATTCTTTGATTATCTCAGCAGGAATACTATCGTCAGTTACTTGAATATCAAATTCAAGACTCCAAGGGGTTTCTAAGATTGGTCTTTCCGTAGTATCTCTCCCACCTGTGGCATTGATAAAGCTACGGACATCAACATCGTCCCATTTCTTGCGGTTAGGCTTGAAGTACACTTTGTTATTTTCGCCAATAACCCAAACGCACGCCTTACAGAAATTGACATACTTAGTGCCTTTTTTGCTCTCATACTCCGAACCGTAGATTTTTGCTGCCCCTGGCCTAAACCTATTGCCAATCAAAAGCATTCTCAGGTTGTCGCAAGGAATGTAAACGCCATTGTCGTCAAACCACAACTTGTCCTCGATAGACTGTTTTTTCTTTTTCTTTGTGTCGCCTGGCTTTGCTGGCAATGGGAAACGACTAAACATAATGGGAACTACACCTTCGATTTTGCATTCCACTTGATACATCTGACACCTTTCAATTTAGTTTCGATTAACAAAAGGCACTATAACAAGTATTTTTTCAAAGTCAACCCTTTTTTATTATTTTCCTAAAATTTTATTAACTTTTTCCAGAAGTGGGTTTCTCTGGCGGTACGTTTTGCTCGGCTTTCCAGATACCCCCACCCTCATTTTTAGCGTAAAAAATGCTCATGCTTAGTTCTGGTATTACAGAGTCCAAACCACTTTAAAGGGTACAAGTACCCTTTCGAGCATTTCTGTATCTTGTTTAAAATAACCGTTGTTTTTGTTCTGGAATCCCCGCTTTTTGCCCACACTGGTAGCGTAGTGGTAGCGGACTGGTGGCTCATTGGTAGTATACTATGACACACAGTACATTACAGTACAATACAGGGCGCAGTCAAAAACGGACAATAGCTGTCGTTAATTGCTACTGTACTAAGGGATTTTGGTTCGGGATAACTGGACTTGGGATTACTTGAAATAAAGTGATTTTGTTTCAGGAAGACTAAAACGCACAGGAGTCGATTTAAGGCGACAAAATCTTAACCAGCGGACATCGGACAGGGTTTAGCCCTAAAATCGCACACAAACAAGCGTCAGGTGGGCAGAATTAAATTCTGAGAGCGTCACCAAACGCTGATTTGCTTCCTACCCCTGTTCTTTTGCTTGAATTTCCGAATCATTTTGGCTCTCGTCTTGGTTCTGAGAGAATTTAGGAGCTTCATTTTTTCCTCGTCAGACTTCTTGCGGTATCTCGACGAATTGAGAAGTTTTGTCGCATCTTCTGAAAATTCAGTTCCGTAATACTTCAAGGCTGCCGTGAAAGTCTTGTCCCCAATAGCTTCTTTGAGTTCCTTAACTTTGCTCGATGAACGCTCGATAGGTGATACTGTCGGTGCGAATCCTGCAACGTCTAATCGTGATATTTCGCTAATTAAAGACGATTCTGTCGCAGTTTTAACTCGACTACCGGCAAAAAGGGTTCGCCACCACGATTCAGAGTTAACTTCATCGCCGGTGAATTGATTGATTTTGACCGGCAAAGTTTCTCGCCAAAGTGGTATAGTTGCTTTCGTCCCGTCGAGTAAACTCTTAGAATCTTTTTGTCTTTCTTTGTCGTCAATTATCTGTGCGGTTGTGCTGACTATGCCTGGTATAAGTCTCGACCGGACTACATTTGTCAATCCGCTACCAGTTTTTTTGCCTGCATCACCAACTGTTTCGGAAGTGAAAATATCCACAAGGCTATCCCATAAATCGTGAAAATCTCTCATTCCAGGTATCTGCAATAGCTGTTGACCTGCGCCTTTGGCATACTCCCAATAGGTATCAACTTTCTGGATTCCGCCACCGTATTTTCGTGCGTACATCATACCAACAAAAGCAGGGCCAAGAGCGCCAAAATAGTCCAGAGATAACCACCTTTCGCCTATTTTAATCGAATTGTAAACGCCGTGCTTGATTCCTCTTATATCTCGCTGTTTCTGTGTTAAAGCGTCATATCCACCAATAAAATCGTCGGGGTCTGTTAGTCCGGCCAGTATAAGCGAAATAGCTGTTCCTAAGCCTGCTCGAACAGCCACCCTCATAGCGGCATCGTATTCTCGTTCAGCTTCCATTTGGTCGTTCTCGTCAATAGCAGTTTCCATCTTTTTGTGTGCCAACCAGAACCTACCTACCGACTCAACGTAACCAAAAGTCGTTGACTGGAAACCCATCTGGATTACATTCGCACCTGTCTTGATAAAAGGCGACGCAATATAGCCTAACTGTAACGGGCCGGTGATGTTATTTAGGGCATCCCTGATAACCATAGAGGCGTTTGAAGCCCAACTCTTGTTCGTCCAAGTGGCCTTTTCAGCATCAGCAATAGCGTTTTCTCTAACAAACTGGCCTTGTTTTGTTTGTGGGTGCAACGACATATTATCTGAGAAGATTTCCAAAGCCCTCTGTTGTGCCGCCTCGCCTTTCAATCCCTCTTTTACTGCCATTTTCATTGATGCAAGTGAAGATGAGTCTGCCGCCGCAAAGGACGCAAAAGCAACGTCTGAATAGCCAAGTAGCCATTTGAAAACAAGTTTCTGCTGTCCTCGTCCGGCGGCTCTGATAGTAGCACTGATTTTGCCCATCCCTTTTGAATTAGCGATTGTCGGCCCTTCACTGTGGACTAAATGCTCGCCAAGTCTCATA
>Ga0075116_10000164_pt1 | contig 31649 bp, 39 predicted proteins | sample AntAceMetag02UKC_FD_69786 | JGI IMG/M metagenome (GOLD analysis project Ga0075116, IMG submission 69786) | Saline lake microbial communities from Ace Lake, Antarctica- Antarctic Ace Lake Metagenome 02UKC | ecosystem: Environmental > Aquatic > Non-marine Saline and Alkaline > Saline | place...
AAAATCTATCAAGACACAGATTGCAAGACATTAATTCCTTTAATGATTTTGCTCAATTTAAGGGGTGATCCTTACAATTTAAGAAAGCATTTTCAGTTTGAGCCTATCTTTTCCCTAGTGCGACCTAAGAGAATGGTCCTCAAATGTGCTAGGCAGGTTGGTAAGACTCAAAATGTATGTGGTAAGAATATAATCTCCTCTTGGGCAATACCCAAGTTTAGAAGCCTATTTGTACTGCCAAGATTTGAACAATCTAAGAGATTAAGCAATGACGTGGTAAAAGAGTTCATTGAGGAGTCGGAATTCAAAGATTGTTTCCATGATAAGACCTGTGAGTCCTCAGTTTTGCAGAGAACCTACCTAAATAGGTCAATTCAGTACTTCTCCTATGCCTTCCTTGATGCAGATAGAGTACGTGGTATCTCTGCAATACAAGATTTGTACTTCGATGAGGCTCAGGACATCAATTGGGACTTCATTCCTGTTATAACTGAGGTAACATCAGCTGTAGAAGACCTAGGTTTCCTTAATTTCACAGGCACACCTAAGACATTAGACAACACATTGACTGAATTATGGAATGATTCCTCTCAAGCAGAGTGGATTGTACAATGTCAACACTGTAATAAGTACAATATACCCGATATTGAACACGATTTACTCAATATGATAGGTAAAAAGACCTGTATTTGCTGTAAATGTGGCAAACCTCTCAACTGTGAGTTCGGTCAGTATGTACATAAGTTCCCAGACAAGAGATCTACCTTTGTTGGGTACCATGTTTCACAGATAACTCACCCTCTTCACTACAATTTCCCGGCTAAATGGGACGAATTACTGTATAAAAGGCGTGTTTATAGCCAATCTAAGTTCTATAATGAGATATTAGGGGTAGAATGTGACTCTGCTGAGCAATTAATCACCCAATCCCAGCTACAAGAAGCGGCATGTGGGGAAGATAATACCATAGAGAAGGCTTTAGAGGTCGCAAAAGACTTCAAAATCCTCACTATGGGCATTGACTGGGGAGGAGGAGGAGAAGAAAGTGACTCTTATACTGCTGTAGCCATAGGTGGAGTGAGACCTGGGCAGGATATAGTGGAATGTATCTATGCAACTAAGACTAATAAGAGCCTAGAACCCCATATAGAGACCAAATATATCCTAGAATTGTTCAAAAAGTTCAAACCTAAGTTCGTTGCACATGATTATGGGGGTGCAGGAGCCCTCAGAGAGACACTTTTACTCCAAGCAGGGGTTCCATATGAGAAGATGGTGCCGTTTACCTATGTTTGCAGTGCGAATAAGGCTATTATAAGCTACAATCCACCTAAATCCGGGTATAGACACAGCTATTCCCTTGATAAGGCTAGAAGCCTCATTGTAACGTCCACAATGATCAAGGCAGGGAAGATCAAGTTCCCTAGATGGGAAACAATGCAATATATGTCTCTAGGGGGCAAAGAAGTGTCCCTTTTGCTGGATTGGGTCCATTTGTATGAGGATAGACAGGAAAGACCTAGAGGATCTGATATAATCTTCATCCAAAAGAAACCTAAGAAGTCAGATGACCTTGCACATGCTATAAATTACATGTGTAGTAGCATTTGGCACACTATGCAGAAGTATCCCAATTTAGCTGAAGCTGAGAACATCAGATTAACAGCTGAAGACCTGAAGAGTATTACTCCTAGGACTTTGACTGTTGAGGATTGGTCGGCCTAACCACTACAGTGTACTTTGTAGGATCCCCTAAGATGATAGGTCTCATCTCCTGGAAGGCCTCTTCTATTGAGTTAAAGTAGAGAGTCTTAGCCCCAAGGTGCACAGAGAGGTATATTTTAATAGGTTCAGATGGAGTGTACTGGGGGAGAGATAGGGTGTAGATACCCTCTGAGTGTACTACTTCATACCCAAATATCATACCAGGAGAGGTACATCTAGGTATCAATAAGGCAGGTTCATGTCTTTTCTGTTTAGACAGTCCTCTACATGACACATTTATGTGGTAATCCCTTAGACCTTTGGTGAATTGAGCAAAAGATGGAACATATGCTACCACTCCATTAGCTAAGTGTTGTCTAAAGGGATCTTCTACATCAGAGGAGAGACCTAGTTGAGACAAGAGGTTATGAGGTATGGTGTATATAGAGAATAGTTCTAAAGACTTTAGATAGTGGGACCAAAGCTTTTCCTTTAAGGAGGTATAGGTCTTCCTATCTGTAATCTTTTCTAAACTACACCCCAAGGAACACTCAGGACAAAAAGACCATACATTGTTCAGTTTAGGGAAGGCTAGGAGAGTATCTTGAGCACAGAACTTACATGTGCCTTTGTATATCTTCTTTCTAAGGAATGTAAAAGGCTCGAGATTGAATTCTTCTATATATTTATCAATTACCATTAGGTACTTTTGAAGCTGGGTGAGATCCCCTTAAGAATTCCAGTACATCTTTAGGTTGAACCTCTAACCCAGAAGGTGTTGACCAGATCTTAGTTATAGTTGCTAATACTAAGAAACTAAGTATAGCTAACCAAACCTTTACCCAAACACTTAATTGCCCTCTAACCTCAGCTATAGATATTTGACTCTCTTGGGCTAATTTAAGCTCTTTCTTGATATTGCGTATAGTGTCTTGTACTATATCGATATCTTTTCTTATCTCGGTAATCTCTGCTTCTTTTTGAATCTCGGTTTTGGTTGTATCTAAGATAATATGGTCTAGTCTATTGTCCAGAGCCTTCATATCAACATTCAGTCTCTCCAATTCAATAAGTACATATTTTGACCATTCAGTCCATCCAACATTGCTCATATTATTTAACCTTGGGGGTTCCTTCCCAGCAAGGCAAACTTATAAAGAGTGACTCACCGTTTTCTAACCATGTCATAGTATGGTGGTTAGAGCCAGGTGGTATAACTGCTACATCCCCGGGCATTAAGGAATAATGAGTTAGAAAACCATCCTGACTAGTATCAAACTCTATGTGGCCACGGATTAAAACAATAGCCACCTTTGATTCTACATGGTACCCTTTCTGAGTGTCTCCTTTGGTGTGATGTGCGTGAACAATCCCACAGGAGGGTTGATTTAATAGGGCTACCCAAGGTAGAGCCCATCCCTCCATCAATCTCTTTGTGTTACCTTCTAATTCAGTAGACATAGTGTCTATTTTAGGTAATCTCTCTGTAAGGCTTCTAAGCTTTTCCAAGTTCATAGTTGTTGATAATATTTGACAGGGGTCCTCTAACAAAGACTCTTTTTTGATACTGTACTTTGTTTCTGTATCTATATCTGTTATCAGATAGGCCATACCTCTATACTGCTTAGATAGAATACTCTTAATTGTATCCTGCCCCGTAGTCTCCTCTTCTTCTTCTCCTATCAATACAACATCAAAATACATTGCATCCTCTTTAAACCTCTCCAAACTATCTGAGGTATAGGTTTTCATACTAATGTTCATATCTTTATACAGCTTAGATATCTTCTCTAACCAGCTGAGATCTTTATGTATTACTGCTAGGGCAGTCTTTCTTAAACTAGAGGGAGTGGAGGAATACTGTTGCACAATTCTATCTATCATTTGGTAAATTCCTGAGTATGAATCGACTCGCTAATTCTTTTTGAGACAAGAGGATGTATATTATACAGTAAATATACAACCCACCTAGATCTTTTACAAAACTATAACTCTTTAGAAATAGTACTAAAAGAGGTGTATATTGTATAAGTGTAGTTGTAAGTTTAAATAATACACCCATATAAGGAGATTATGATGTCAGATCATATCAACGACAAGAACCACCAGAGACTATATGCTTTATATAGTCAGATTGAGTTTCCAGAGTTTCTTAAGAAAGCAGAACTATCTAGTGAAGAGGATGTTAAAGAATTACCTACTAGATCTTTTGCAGATCAAGAGAATAGAGAATTTCCTATTCACACAAAAGCAGACACCTATCTAAGCATGGCCTTCTTCTCTAAGTATGGTACTGCCTTTGGTCAACAAAAGACCATTGATAAGATTCTGGAAAAGGCTGCTAAATTGTGGGAACTTGATGGTGAAAGAGAAAAGTTACAGAAACAGTTAGAAGACTCCTTTGAGAAAAAAGCATCAAAAGCTGAGACTATTCAGTATATTGTTAATGGAGATGCGGTTACTGAAGTGGAAGTTGACCAACCTACTCATTTACAAAAGATCGCTATGGATATTATATGCCACCCAGATAACTATATCTATGAGACAAGGCAGAAGGTTGCTCAACAGCTCTTAGGTAAAGTAAATGTCTTTAGCAAAGAAGCAGAACAAAATCTACAAAAGACTGCTGGTTGGGGAACTACCACAAAAGAGAACGCTCTTGGTGTGATACAGATGAGACACTTCGCCCTTAAAAGAGACTACCCAGAGATTTCAGAGAGATTTGAGAAGATGGGATCCTTTATAAAGGCTCAAGATGACCTGATTTCTCCAGATGTCTTACAAAAGGTTGCCGCTGCTTTAGATGTTATTGATAGAGCCTATGGGCTTAACCTCAGATATGATGATGGCTTCCAGGCCCCTGAGAGAGATCTCATCACAGTTACTCTACAGGACTCTCAAACCCTTAGGAAAGAAGCCTGTATATTAGCTAATGGACAGATGATTTCAAAACAAGCTCTGAGAAAACAAGGTACATTGGTAAAAGATATATTCAAAAACGTCTTTGGTGCTCATGTAGCTAACACAAGTGATGCCATTGAAAAGACGGCTTCTCTATCCAAGAAACAAGCAGATATTCTCTGCAATTCTCTAGTTTAAGGAGAAGACCCTATGCCCGGATTAGGCGATGTACTTCAACAATATTTCCCTGCCATGGGAGCCTTCCTTCCAAAATTAACTGGTAATCAGGTAACATCTGATGAAGGATCTGACACTTTTGGAAAGGGTGGTCTCTATGGACCCCAAAATGTGGGGAAGCAGTATCTAAACTTTCTAAGAACTAAAGAAATAGAAAGAAGCATGACTCCTATTGCTAGGAAGATGAAAGAGTTTCAAGTCAACCTAGCTACTAAGATAAACCAGCAAAGATTTGGTATGTCTCCTGAAGAAGCTGAACAAGCAGCCTATGGTCCCTCAATGGGGTCTATGTTAGCTTGGGGAATGCTTAAGGCTAATGGGGTAGACAAGATGCTAGAGTCTGCTGAGGATACTATGAGGAAGGCTGGGGTGTATTCTCCAATAGTAGCTCCTGGATTAGCGGGAAGAGCTACAATGGCTAGAAACAGAAGAGCCTCAGCTTTTATGGATCACACTGTTAATGTCCTTATGAACCCAAAGAATACTAACAAGATGGGAGCCATTAATGCCCCTGATGCAGCTAATGTTATATTCCAACAGTTTTTGAATGGGTCTTTTAATCATATTATTAGCGATCCTTATAGCTTTGATAGGAGAGGTAACTTTTCTAGGAAGGCAAAAGAGAGTCTGTTTAAAAGCATGTCCGGGTATACTAAAGCAGCTTCAGAGATGGGAGACTTCTTAGGTGTACCTCCTGGTGCAGCTATGCCAACAGCTATCTCTAAACTAGGATTTGACCCTATCAAAACATTAGGTATGGACAAGACTGTAGAAATGTTTAGAAATCTTAGAGGTAGTGCAGAGATAGCAGGTATTAGTGATGAGCAAATGGGACAGCTATTGGGGCAAGCAAAGCAAATCTATGCTACTACAGGGTCTCCGGAGTCTGCTTTAGCCAATACTCAGAACTTTATCTTGGCCGCAGCTGCAGGAAAGGGACAAGATATGAGGGGCCTAGATAAGGGACAAGTTAATTCTTCTCTCTTCTCTAAGATAAAGCAATCCAGTAATAGTTTAGGGTCTCAGCTCTTAGCTACCTCCTATGCTGCTTTGACAGATCTATATGGAGAAAAGAGAGCCAAAAGTATGGTAGACCATGTTAAGAAGAATAGTAAAAACTTCAGATCTGTAAAGGGATTTTTGGGGGCTATAAATAGAAGACTCCCTGCTAGTGACTGGTTATCTAAAGATACTCTTAGAAACTACTTAGACTCTGATGTAGCTAAGAAATATACTGCTATGGGTTCTGGGACTTTGAATATCCTATCCCACCAGGCTACTAAGCTTCTTAGCCAAAGAGAAAAGGCTTTAAAGAAACTAGGGTATAACTACCAAGATATAGAAGAGATGAAATCTATGGGAGGGTTAACCCAAACAGGTGTAGAGAAATATATTAACTCTAAGCCTTTTGCTAATGCTTCTGCTAGGAGAGGACAGTTGAGTAAAATAAACCAATTGTTCTCTAATATCTCTGTACAAGCAGGATTCCAAAATAATAGGTTGGCGGACAACTTTATTGCTACAGCCCAAAAAACTCCTGAGATGAAACAAATGAGAGAACACATCCAAGGAAGGACTAGAATAGAGAAAGCCTTGGAAAGAAGAGGAAAGAGATCTGGCATCAGAGGACTACAAGATACCATCTTAGCAGATAAAGGTAAATACTCTGATTGGATCTCTGGGGTACTAGGGAAAGATAGAGATATCACAGCAAAAGATATGTCGCAGTTACATCAGGTTTCTAATAGCCCAGAACTCAAGAACGACTTCAACTCTTCTTGGTCTAATGTCTTTGGCCCTATTGTGGCTCCTGAAGAACACAGTTCCCAAAACAGAAGAAAGGCTCTGGACCTCATAGTAGGTAGATAATGAAAAATACAGCTGAAATGTTAGATAACACAGGAACCTATACCACAGTTGTATTAGCTATTCTTATGGATAAATATGGAACTGAGTTCATGGAATGGGATCCTGCAGTCTTAGCTCAGCAAATAGTATTAGACTTTGCTATAGATGAGGTTACTGCTGATTTGAATGACAAGATCCAAGCTGGAATCTCTATCTTCACTTCTACAGCATTTTATAACTCTATAGAAATCTTCTCTTCTATATGTAACACCTTATCTTTTAATGTAGGGTATAGTACTGATATCTTCATCCCTGCTGACATAGATGATTGCATGTGGGGCTGCATAGAAGTTAAGCTCTTGGAGGGGGATGAGTATAATAAACAGGACTTCACTCCTGACATTGCCACCTTTGTAGGGATGCTCTTATCTAATGAGGGGATCTATAAGCCACCTAGTGCTCTAAGTTTTGCTATATTCCCTGATGAGGAGTCTGTTGAAGATGTAATAGCAGATGATCCTATCTTCTTCCAATCCTTCTGGAAAGGACAAGAAGATAAAAAAGCCGGGTTAGAAATCCTAGCTCAAAAGAGATTGAGAGATTTGTTTACCCAGCTTGATGAAGTAGATGTAGGGGATATCGATAAGGGATTTACATCTAAAGTAAGAGATAGTTTAGGTAGGGATGCCGGCTAGTCTTCTCTTATGCATCTCTTCCATTAATACGGCCTTCTGACTATCTACTAGCCTTTTATCCTTATGGATGACTTCAATCTCTTGTTCTTTCAGAGTAGGATACATAAAAGTATATCTTAGTAGCTTTTGATCTTCTGTTTCAGTCATTTCACTACCATCAGGGGATTTACCTGCATACATGTTGGCAATGATCTCTGTTTTTTTGTTTTTAAAAGGATCTTCTACCTGATGCTTAGCTTCCCTAACTGCTTCTATGATCTTCTCTACTAACTCTAGAGCTGGACCTTTTAGATTTGGGGGTAAAGGCATTTCATTAATTGACCTTGCTCTCATTGCCGCATCTGTTGGGGATAGGGATTTAATCTGACCATCTTTGAGCTGAGTCTTTACAATCCCGTCTTCTGCCCATACTCTTTCAATTACTGAGAAATTGTCTTTTACAACTGATCTAGTCTTTTGATTCTTAGTGACTTTCTTTTTCCGTGACATAATACTTCCTTTACATTGTTCTTACAAGAATACCGTTTACAAACATAACTTCGCTATTTGCTAAGGATACTGTTGCTACTGGAGCTGCCACATATATCCTTTTCACTTCTTCCACTTCCACTGACTCAAGATACTCTGTAAAAAGGAAATGTCCAGCTTCAAGTTCGTTCATCATGTAGTACTCTTGCCCTACCACATATACTTCCTGTTCTGGCCCTGCAGCTAAGAAATAGTCTCCGGCTCTAACAGTATAGATATAGGATACATACCCAAAGTAGGTATCATCCACAGTATCTTCTTCTATCTCACCTGTCTCAGAGTTAAGGGTAAGAACTACATCATCATTCTTAGCAGTCACTAGTGCCTCTGTAACTGATTTAAAGGTAAGTCTACTGTCTTTTAAAAAGCCGTCTAGATAATTTTCCATTTTATTCTTTCTTGTCAAGGGACCTGTTGTAGTCTCTTTGTAATTGTATTAATTCTACTGCTTACAGCAGCAGGAGTGATTTTTAACTTTGCTGCTATTTCTTTTTTAGGTAGGACTTTGGATCCCATGTATCCTGTAGTGTGCTCAAAAATCTTCTTTCCTATATTGTCCAAATCATGGTAGACATAATCTTTCCATATAGCTGCTTCTGATCTATCTTCAAAGTTCAGAATATCCCCCTTCTCAGTTTCCATGAAAGAGGTGGGTAATTCAGAAGCCTGTATAGTAGCCCTTTTCACTTTGATCTTAGATAGGCCTGTCCCATCAGAAATCTCTGCAATAGACGGATCTACTCCTCTATTCTTATCTCTATATTCGTTCATGAACCCATCTATCATATTATTGTCTAGTCTTACATTTTCAGGTATATGTACAACTCTACCTCTTTCCGCATTAAATCTCTTTAGTCTCTGGAGAGTAGTGTATACATGTGTTTTTAGAGAAGCTCCTTTATTAGCATCATAGGACTTTATAGCTTTAGCTGTTAGGATATTAGCTCTAGTTTTTAAAGTTTTATCTCCTCCTCCAAAAGAGGTTAAGGCAGTATTCACTGTAGGCTTAAGTTGTTCAAAAAGCTTTTCATAATTGTCATCAGAGGGGTCCTCTTGCCAGCTTATGTATTCCTGTAGAGGAGTCGTCTTCTGCTTAGTATGTATTCCAAAATTAGTTTTAAGCATCGTTGTTCTCCTGAGTAATACCTCTAGTTGAAGGGTCATCGTCCCCTGGGTAATCCTCTCTGTATGAAGGTCGCTTATGGGACTTTAATAACTTAACATCATATCTTTTAGCTCTATTAACCAATCTAGCTATAAGCCCTTGCCTTCTTAAATATTCTAAGTACATCATATAACACCTTTAGAGTTTACACTAATATACTACGTATCTTCTGTTTTGTAATGTTTATTCTTCCCAGTACCAAGGAGTTCCTCTGCAGTTAACTCAAAAGTAGAGTCTTTAGCTACAGCCTTATCGATTATAACCCTAAAGGCTGCATTGATCTGATCTATAAGACTATTCCTCTCCTTGTTGGTCTGAGATACCTTATCCAGAAGTTCTACGCCCTGTTCTTTAGTAACATCTCCAGGGAACTCTTTTGCTGTTGTAGCATAGGCCCTTCTCTCATCTTCTATATGCCAAAGTCTAATGTTGGCTATACAAAGTCTGTCTACTAAATCTCCTACTGTCTCTGCCATTAGTCCGTCTCCTTTTTAATTATATTAAACGTACCGTATCCATTCTTTTTTCTAGATAGAGAATACTCTATGTTATGTGTTTCACTAAATAAGCGATTTATCCACTCAAAATAGGTTTTCCAAGGAAGCATGGTAAGGTGGTGTATACCATCTTCTCCTTGAAAATGAAGTTCAAATCCTATATGTTCAATATCTTTTAAGAGTGCCTCATCCTCTGGGTTAATCAGAAATCTTTCTCCACCTTCACAGTCTAGTTTTAAATAAACCTTTTGTTCTTTAGGGTTAATGTCATATCTTTTAAAAAGGGTAGATAATGAAATGCTATTTACCTCATATCCCTCTTCTCCCAATTCATCCTTCTCTATAAACCTATTAACTCTACAGTCCACCATCTCTCTAAAATACAAAGGACTATCTTTTCCTAGAGCCTCCTGTACACATTCTACATTAAGTCCTGCCATATTAGAGGCTAGGTATTCAAAGGTTTCTATGCAAGGCTCAAGAGCAATAATTTTAGCCAGGGGTTGGAGTATTCTAGCTGTCATAGAAAAGTAACCTATATTAGCCCCTACATCCACTATAACGTCAAAGGAATCCCTAGGGTACTTTCTTATTTTATATGCATCTTTATAGAGTATTGTTTTAATCTCTGTAAATGCTATTCCTTTTGGGTCCCCAATCATAGTTACTTTCTCTCCTTAGGTTGTCCTATTGCAAGGATCTCTGCTTCATATCTATTCTTCCCGCCTTTATCAGTTAAGTCAATCCAGTATACTCCATCTCTTTCCACTACGATGTTACGATATCTGGCATCGCCTTTAAAGGGTTTGCTTCTTTTGTGGATCTCTAGTTCTGCTCTGGCACAATCCAGAAACCACTCCTTGGTAGGTTTGATTACATTGAGATAATTCAAGGTTGCTAAGTTGATTCCAGATTTCCAAAAGAGCCTGTGGTGGCCTTTAAGGTTAAATGTGTGGACCCCCTTCTCATAGGTATGTTTGTAAATTGGGTATTTGTGACAGTCCTTAGCAGTAGGAAGTTTCATATCTACATGGGGAACTCTGCAAGTTCTCTCTACATCTCCCCCAATTAGCCAAATGTTTCTGGTGGCACTGGTGTGGGCTTTAACTGCTTTAATGAAAGTAACATCTCTACCTGTACAGCTCTCTAGATATGTTTTGATATCTCCTATTTCCCTAAGCTCATTCATATAGGCCTGACCACAAGCTCTAGTATCTTCTAGATCAGGTAGTTCTACTAATACCTGTTCTGAAAAAGAAGATACATGTTTAAGCACTTCCCCTGGATTTGGAATCCAATGTAACACACTGAGCAGCATGGACATGTTTACCCAGTCACAGGCTTTGGCCATTCTCTGAGCCTTTATGTCATCTATGGTCGTGTTACAGATAACAACTTTACCCTTGTAGTAGTCTGTGTACCAGTTATTAAGTCTCTTGAGGCAGTTCTTGGACTTCTCAAGACCCACTACTAGGCACTTGGTCTCCTCTGCTATTCTCTTACAGAAGAATCCCTCTGCACACCCAATATCCAATACAACTCCGTGTTCCGGGATATAAGGTTTAATAACTTCCCACCTCTCTTCACAGTCCCTGGAACCTTTATTAGTACCTATTGATTGATAGTATCCCATTAACCTATCCTTTTTACTATATTGTACATCCCCACAGATTTGCTTCTATTGGAGTTACCATACTTGACCACATGAGTCTTAGTAAAGTTATTCTCTACCCAAGCTACATACTGTTCCCAATTAGGTAAATGCATAAAATTAGGATTCTTATATGCAAAGTGAATCTCCATACCTACATGGTCTAATTGCTTCATTATAGTAGTGGACTCTGTATCCATAAGATGAACCTCCCCGCCCTCACAGTCTAATTTAAGATAGACCTTATGTTTCTTGAGATCTACTCTGTACTTAGTAAATAGTTGCTTCAAAGTCATACTGGTTACTTCATACCCTCCAGCAGTATCCTCATCTTCTAAAAACATGTTACCTGTTAAATGTTTAATGTCCTTAAAGTAAAGGGGATCCCCGTTGCCTAAGGCCTCTTGGAGTGTCTCTACGTCCAATCCATCCAGGTTCTTACACATATACCCATAAGTCTCCTTACAGGGCTCTAAGGCCACGATCTTAGTCTCAGGGTTTAACATCCTGGCATAGATACTGAAGAGGCCAATATTGCCCCCAATGTCAAAGATAAAATCAAAGTGGTCTTTTGGATAGTCTCTAATTCCATATCCGTCTCTATGTAATACAACTTTGATATCTGAGAACCCGTGTTTCTTTTTATTGCTAATCATCTAACTACTCCTTCATCAATGACCCAGGGTTTATCTAGAACAATGTCTGGGAACCTTTCTCTATCTAATAACTTGTTGAAATGGTGCTTCATGCAGTAGTCTGCTTTATGGTCACCGTTGAATGCTACAAAATGCCAGAATATGTTTTTAGGTCCTATTCTGTCCTCAAACTGATCTTCTTGACCATGTTTCTTATAGTAATAAGGTATCTCAAACCACTTACCAGGTAACTCCTCTGCAGGAATAAGTTCATGCCATAGAACATAGTTTAAAGTATGCTGGTCGTGCATCCACCTAAACTTACCCTCTAGGCCTTGATGAGCATGGTTCCATATATTTAAGTATTCCTTGAACTTGGTTCCGTGGACAATGAACATAGCTGAACTAATACCAAGAGTACCTTTGGGAATCTCTTGATCCTTTAGACATACATTATAGTATTTGCAGTCCATAGGTAATTGATCTCTCACATAGGCAAACTTTTGGGAAGTATAGAATCTTTTAGCATAATGATCAAAAATAGGCTGTACTGGATTAACACAGAGAACATCTGCATCTAGATACATAACTGTTCTATAGTTCTCAAAGGGAAACAGCTCTGTACATTTAAGTCTTAAATTACCTCTCTCATGTCTAGTGGTCAGTCCTGGTATATTCTTAACATGTAACCTAGTGTCCTTATCAAAGATATCTGGGATATCTGTAAAGACTAAAATATCTCCACTATACTCTCCAAAGACCCTAAGTGACTTTACTAAAGTATTACACATAGAAGCATGTGTAGGCCCAAACCCTGACATGTAAATTAAACTAGTTGACATGAATGTTCCTTTTAAATAGCATGATATTGTCTACTATATATTCTGGTGCTCCAAGAATTTCCCATCTTAGTGCCATAAGCCTTGACTCATCCTTAAGATATATGAAGTCTCTCTTGTCTAATTCATTTATCCAGAAGTTCCGAGGTCTACAATTAATATGTCCCGTTCCTTTCTGTCCAGGAGGCGCTGCGGATAATACTATCTTCTGTAAAGCGTGGCTAGTTAATACATCTAAGAAACTATCTGTTGATTCTGGCTTAATATGCTCTGCTACTTCTATACACCATATACACTGTATCCATCTATAGGGATGCATAACATCATCTTCTGTAACATCCCCTTGGACTATATGGTCTATGATGTCTTTATCCATAAACTCTTTAGCTATTTCATAGTTATACTCTATACCCTTAACTTCTTCCAGCCCACACTTCTTAAATCCTAATAGGTAGGAGCCTATGCCACAGCCTAGATCTAATACTGAGTTGGGGGCGTAGTGAACAAAGTAATCCAAGGCTAAAGCTTGCTCCCACTCATGATACTGGTCTAAGTGTCTCTTGTAGTATTTTCTATCATACCCCATATCTACTGTCTCCAATCACTTCTATGAATTCCTCTGGTGTTTCTACTAGGACCATAGGTTTATACTTATGAGATTCCATAGTAATGTTATCTACTGTTCTTCCATTTCTAATCATATACACAGGTACTCTTACACTATGTGCCATATGTGCAAATCCAGAATCTACTCCTACAAAATAGGCTGATCCTGCTAAGAGGACAATTGCATCTTTTAAAGACATATCTCCACCTAGTTTATATACTTTGTGTCCAATGTTTTCTATTACTCCCAATACCCTCTCCTCCATAGCAAAGCTAGGTAGGTTCTTACAGGAATGTGATTTCCCGTCGAACTGATATGTGACTATAGAGCCTCTATTCCATTTCTTTTTAGTTGGAAGATAAGGTCTAGCATATACCTCACTCCATAGGAGGTATCTATCTGGATCTTGGGGGGTTATTAGAATCTCCCCTGTAGTGTCAAATAAAGGGATTATCTCATGTAACTTATAGGATATATTTCTCCTCTTACCCTTTCTATTAAAGTAGTGATCTGAAAACTTAACTGGTTCTCCTAGTTTCTCTGACTCCAACAGTGCATAACTAATAGATGCCCAACAGTCTCCTAAGCCTTTTCCACATGGTGCGTAAATACTAGAACTCATAGTCAAATACCTCTATATCCTTTGAGTATATCTCTCCTACTCTTTCTCTCAACTCATCTGTGTAAAATTCCTGATATGGCGTTTTATCTTTACTTATATTGCTTTTAGGTAAGGGGAGGAAGGTCGTGTCTATTTTCTCCAAATCCCTATCTAAAGTTTCATATCTAAGTATATGGTCCATATGGGTGTTCATGTTTTCGTCGTAAACAAATCTGTACTGAGGGCTATATAGATGTAGTATGTCTCCTCTCTGACCTAGCTTTTTGCTTTTTAGAACGTACTCCTCTTTTGGGTAGTATTCCTCTAATCTATCCAAAGGTTCTTTTTCTACCCATTCTTTAAAAGTCAAAGAAGTATTTTTATACCACTTATGTATGAAGCTAAATTTATAGACAGATACAAGCCTATCCCAAGGATTCCTAACTACAGTAATATATGTTAAATCTTGGTTCTTATAATACTTAAACCATTCAGTATCCCACATCTCGGGAAGAGTTTTATGGGACCTGGACAGTCTATTCCAGTTTACATGGGTATCTTTTCCAAATTTATTAACTAAGGATGTCCCCGCAGTCTTAGGGATGTGTATTAAGAATAAAGATGAATTTAGAAGTCTAGGCATTTAATTTATTCCCGTCTTTTCTGACTTCTTCTACAAGGTACATAAATCATTTAACCACCACTATATTCTCAAGAATATCTTTTAAATGTATTTCTTCTTGTATCTTTTTAACTTGCACTACTAGGTCCTTGGAGCATTCTTTTCTATACTCTAGATCTGTTTCTTCTTTATAATCATGTGGGGGTGGAAATATCATATCATTGGCGTACATAAAGTTACCTCTTATTTGTAAAGTCCAACCATCACACCCAGAAGGTCCAAGTCCTGTTATATGATTTCTATACACTAGGCAGGAACCTCTGGCTGCTTCAGCTGTTCCTGCCGCTTCTGCAAAGTTTCTAGGAGATAAGCTCATTAGTTTATTCCCATCTTTTCCGACTTCTTCCTGTCAATACCTCCAGGTCTGACTTCATAAGGAGTTCTGTCCTCTTTGTCCTCATAGACATATTTACTAATTCTATCATCATAGTACTTCTTGAAAAGGTCTCTTAGTCTATCTGATATAGTAGCGTCCTTAGAGATACCGTTTCTATTTCTAGCATGAGTGTCCCAAGCTATTCTATTAGTAGGGTGGAAGTGAAGACCTCTTAAGGGTTTCTTACTCTTATCATATCTAACTTTGTATCCTGAACATCCTACATTATAGGTCTGGTCTACAACAGTGACTCTATCTTTATACTCCCCTGTTCTCCAAAGCTTATTAATAGTAGGCTCTTCTTTAGCTTCTTTATTGGCACTGATATCTTCAACTACAGCATCAATCATATCAATTGCTGCTTTCCTATAGAAGACACAGCCTCCATTGAACTTAGGTCTAGAATAGGTAGCAATACCTACATCTTTAAACTTAGGTTCTTCCATCTCATGGTTTTGCCAGAGATCTAAGTCATGTGCCCAGATTACTTCATCTGTAGCATCAGGTTGTGAATAGTACCACTGCATAGCAAACATCTTAGAGCCTGTTAGACAAAAGTTATTCATAGGTATAGGTATAGCTTTGATCTCAGTATCTTCTATCTTATATGCAAAGTTAGTCAGTAAGATTATATCCTCTTCCTTCCATCCAAACTGTAGAGAGTTCTCCACTTGAGCTAGCATGGCAGTCTCTAGATCTTTAAAGGAGGCTCTTGAGCCGGGAACAAAGTTTGCAACCATTAGATTTTTCATTTGATCAACATTTCCTTTATAAAGTTAACAGTGACATTTGCACTACCCCAGATCTTTCCCTCATTAGCCTTAAGTATCCCTTTTTCAATCTTATCTGCAGAGATCTTTTTGTTGATAGTTTCTGTCTCTTTCCAATTCTTGTTTTTCATGTTAACTGTTTTTTCTTTACCTGAGGTTTTAATTCTTTCACAAAACCTAGATCCATACCACATCATCTTGAACTTCTGTAGCATAGCTCTTTCTACCAGGTCATGGTCATCATGTCCATATCCTTCTATGTCCTCATCATATCCTCCTAAGAGGTTAATGAAGTCATCTTTGTAGAACCCACATCTTCCATGCATCATTCTCTTGCCTTTACAGAACACTGCATTACTGGGCTGTTCATGTGCTAACATATTAAGGAATGAAGCAAAGCTCTTATTGACATAGTTATCAGCATCGACATTGTTCACTATCTCTCCTGTTGCACATTTAAAAGCTAAGTTTCTAGAATGTGTCATAGAATAGAACTCCGGATCTGTTGTCCTAACATATCTAACAAGACCTGTGGCCATATGGGATACCATGTTATCCCTCATCCAGTCTTCTAAGCCATCTGTACTATTGTAGTCTAAAATGAGGAATTCCACATTGGGGTAGTCCAGATTATCTTCTATATTTTTAGGCAATACCTCTTTAAGGGTATGAAGCCTATTCATAACTGTAGTACATAGAGAGATTCTCTTGAACTCTGTTACAGGTTTCTTCCAAGTTATGCCATCCCAAAAATTCCATTTATCCCATTTGCCCATCTCTAGACTCCTCCTGTAGCACTCCATTTACATATCTATGGTGATTTAAGGTAACACAGTGATACCACTCACCATCAATTTTATACCAATCATCTTGTATTGTTATATTCTTCTTTTCTTCAGTTATGCCAGTGTCCATTTTACATCCTCCTCTTGTATGAAATCTAGAAATCTACCTATTACTTTTTCAGGAGTAAACTGTCTTGCATAGAATCTTGCATTGTCTCCTAGCTTCTGAATCAGCTCAGGGTTTTCAATCAGTTCGCTCAGGTACTTTTCAAAATCATCTACGTTTTCACAGAGGTATCCGTTGTTTCCATGTATGACTTGCATAATAGTACCTCCATCAATCTTTGCTGCTACTACAGGAGATCCAGACATAAGTCCTTCTGCTACTGCTCTTGCCCAAGGTTCTTGTCTTTTCCAACTAGGGTAGAATAAGAAAATATGTATGCCCTCTAAGTAATCTTTTACATCTATGGAGAATACCTTCCTTAGAATTATATTGGGTACCCCTTCTAACTCTTTCTCTCTATCTTTAGGTACACCCATAAAATCCCATATAACCTTATCTTTATATTTCTTATTTATTCTATGTATTAGTTCTAAGTGTTCTTCATTGAATTTATTACCTAGTGGATGGGAATGTTTACCTATTCTAATGATCCCGGTATCTATTTTCTTAGAAGAAACTTTAGTAGGGTCTATAGGACTCTCTAGAATCATTCTTCTTATATGTCTAACTTTTTCATGCTTTTCTTTATAAGAGAGCTCATCGAAGAACCTCTTATTAGTAGTGATAATACGCACACCTGTGCACTTTTCTATTTCATATAAGGTCTTTGCAGGAGAGACTATGAAGTTAAAGAGGAAGGTAAATCCACCTATCTTATTTAAGTCTACTCTCTTGTCTTTCCAATATTGGGCTGTTGTAAACTCTTTGGAGTCAGTGTTAACAACAAGTATATGATCCATTTCATATAAAATAGAGGGTTCTGCAAAAACACTTCTAATGAGAGAGACTCCAGGATCTACATGCTCTATGAGCTTATCTGCAAAACCTCTCTCTGTTAGGATATAAGCATCATGCTCTGAATGTCTTGCAATAGCATTAGCCATTGTTACACATCTAAACTCAGAGCCCCCAGCCATATTAAACTTGCTGAATACACCAATTTTCATTATCAGTCTCCAGGTAGTAAGGAATCAGGGATATCTTCCTCAAAGAGTTTAGAGGCACCTTTAGCCATATCCTCAATATCTGCTGGAGGCATCTGTAGGGGAACCTTTTGTTCTACATCTACAGGAGCTAATTTAGAGACTGATCTGAAGATTCTGTTGAACTTCTCTAGTTTTACTCTGGAAGTTCCCTTTGGAGCTACAGTTAATAGGTCATCCTGAGGTCCCATTTTCTTTACATGGGCCTTTAACCCTGAGTCCAGCTGGATAGTAATGATCTCATCTGCTGAGTCATATATTTCATTTCCGATTTTCACAAACATTACTCTGTCTCCTTTTTCATTGCTGTCCCTACACCTAAAAGAATAGCCTTAAGTCCTTCCTTATATTCCTCTGGGGCCTTAGTCAGATGGGCATCAGCTATCTCAGGATCGGATAGGTCTTTTCCAGCATCTAAAGCTATACCTATGTTATACATGAGTTGGTCCATATGGCAGAAACAGCCATAACAAGACATGTACTTGTCTTCATTGCAGGAACCTTTGTTATAGCTCCTGTTGGACTCCAGGCCAGTAACAAGTTCTTCTACTAGGCCCTCTACTAGGCCATCTTCAAATTTCCATTCAAAACTGCTGTGATACGACACTTTACATTTACTCCTTCATTTACAAGTTGTCTATTGTTGCACTTAGTATGAGATATTCCTTTTGATCTTCTGTTAATGATATTTCAGTTAGGAAGTAAGTCCACCCTTGGGTGTCTGTACCTTTTAAACCTTTTACATAACAAGAAGAAAGTTCCTTCTCACTTATAAACTCTAATGCTTCTTCTTGAAATTTCCACTTAGCTCCGAAGTATTTTTCACCCAGTTTGAATAAAAGACATCTAAATCTATTACTGTCTATTATCACTGGGATAGATTTGCCATTTGCTACCCTCTCTCTAGCAGATCTTACTTCATAGTAATTGAACTGCCCTATTGCTTCTTTGCATAATGAGTCAACGTCAAGAAATGTATTCATTCTTATAAGTTCTCCACTGTATATATAACCTCCAACTGCTCAATCACTTCTTCGTCTAAAGAAACTTCAGATAAGGTGGCTTCTACTTTAAAGCTATCTCCATATCCATTTATTACTTCTTGTTGAAAAGGTCCTATGTATTTTGGAGAAGAGTTTATCCCTACTCCATAAGCAATTGACATATCTGTAAATGTAGTTAATAGGGGAGGTTTAGTTAGTTTCTCATTCCACTGCACCTCAAGATCATAGTTATCTTCTATTAGTTGTGCAAAGACAAAACCATTTTCTAAAACAGTAAACTTCACATCCATATTAAAGCCCCTGGTCCAAGTGTACCCATTAGGCATGTATACTCTTAAGCACTCTATTGGAAACTCCTTGATCAACTTCCCTCCATTGTAACTCCTACTAGAGAGGCTCCCCCCACTACTGGTGCTACAGGTACTCATTGAGCTACTACTACTACTTGTATTACTACTTGTAAGACTACACCCACTGGTGGGGATTAGAGTCCTATTAATGTATTCATTTACACTTTCTGTTTCAAAATGGGCTATAAAGCTACCCATCTCATCTGGTAAATAGTCATTTGTCGGGTCAAAAAATTGCATGATTTTCCTTTCTTCCTCTTACAATACCGTCTTTATCTAGATCCCAGTTTTCATAGTAATCATAGGTACTTAGATAATCATCTATCTTCTGTACCACTGCCTCAGGTGTAATCATATCCATACACTTAGGTATCTTTACTCCACCTCTAATTACTGTTCTTTCACATAGATCTTTGTCTTTGTCATCACCGTCCCCAATAGGATAGGCTCTACTCTTCCAGCATCCCCCATCATCGCAACAGTCCATCATTCCACAAGTGTGCATATAAGCATGATTAGTATAGGCTTCCCATACACTAGGTTCCCTTCCTCCTGCCATAACTATACACGGTCTATTAGCTCTAAAGTAACAGGGTTTCATAGGAACTGCTGCTGCTAAATGCATAGGTAAGGAAACACCTGTTAATACTCCTGCTGCATGATAGAAGAGTCTTATGTATTGTCTCATCTCAGTTTTACCTACTAAGTTTATTACATTCTTTCCTGTTAAGTCTTTATGTCTATGATCTCCTGCTCCTACTTGAACAAAAGTGATATCCGGTAAGGCATCTACTACTGCTTGGTAATTATGTAGTCCCCATCCCTTTGCAGTATAGTCTGATTTAGTTCCTGCATTGACTAACCAATATGGAATATCTTTTTTATTCTCTTCATATATCTGAGATAGCCAACACTTCTCATCGTTGCTTAAGTAGATCTCGGCTTTGAACTTCCCAGGTTTAATCTTAAGGTCTAAGGCATCATTTAAGAAATCCACAAAGCCGTGAATAAAGTGATGGGAGCCTTGATTACTATGGTGCACTAATTCATATTGACATTTCATAACTTCTACATCGGGATCATTTTCATCTAAAGGGGTGATGAATGGATTGTTTTCCCAAAGTTCTCCACAAGAAGTCCTAACATCGGTAATGAATTGGTCTGGGTAGTTTTCATGAAGATCTCTTATAGCGGCGGTTAACATTAAAACATCTCCTGGAGATAGATGATGTGTTAAGATTAGTTTTTGCATTACTTATTCCTTCTAGGTTTTATTGAACTCGTATTCTCTTTCCAGAAATTATTCTTAATAGATTCCTTAATAGTGATAGATTCATTGTCTTTATCATAGAGGCATTCAAACATACAGGGTTCATTCCACCAGTCTACTTCATCCTTAGAAGCTGTAGTTCTGAAGTTATCTCTTGTAACTGCCCTGGTTTTACAGCTAATACATTCTTTATACGCCATTCTCTTGCCTGTCCGAAAACAAACAGACCTGGAGTTCTCTTTAATTAATGCGTCCTGGGCAGCTTCAAAAGTAGTCCAGAGCTTTTCCCAATCTTTATTAAGTAAAGCCTCGTAGATTTCTTCTGAGGGCTCCCACAAGAGACTATCAATCTTGATGTTTGGATAAGATCTTTTTAATTTAGCGTCTACGGGGTTGTCAGAGAAGTCTCCTTCCCCAATAAAATCGGCCACACTTTTGAGTGTAGCCTGAGGTGCTGAGATAAGATTATCAAATTGAACAAGTAGAAGCTCTGTATTAGGATTCTCTATGAGCCATTTAGCTGCTCTAGCAGTCACTCTAAGAAACTGCTCTGGAGTATGTACCTTAAGTTTCCTCTCTTCCTCTTGTTTCATAAAAGGCAGTCTTCTAAGGTTCTCTTGGGACTTAGCAACTGCCCTGGGATGTCTACACATACAGATCATCTTATCTACATATTTAGGATCTGTCCTTATAAGACCTTGAGAAACAATCTTTACAACTTGGTTACTCTTGTGTTCCATTCCTAAATGCCAAGACATACCTCTGACAGTATAGCCACACTCCCAAAAGCCATTGGGGTTCATTTCTTTAGATAACTTAATCTTTTTTTCATGGGAAGGTCTAAATTTCTCCAAAGCATATTGTCTAGACTCAAAGTGGATGTCTGTCTCATCTTCCCCTTTTTTCTGGGCAGCTTCAAATCGAGCTTCTTGGGGGAATTTAAATCCTAAGATTCTCTCATCCCCTAGGGCGTGTCTTAAGCAATCCATCATGAGACTTGTGCCGCTTCTTGGGCAACCTGTTACAACAATCATAAAAATCCTTTCATTTAGGTAGAAGTAAGATATCTGCCTAACCTAGAAAAGTCAACTTGTTATTGTATTAAATATTATAGGTTACCCTTTAGAATCACTAAGCCTTCCATTGATTCACAGTGCCATCAGGTCCACGTTCCCATTTAATAGTTACGCCACTTAATGATCCAGCAGTAGGAGTCACAGTCCCTCCACCTAATCCTAATCCAAACTGGGCATCGGTTATTGCTGTAGCTGCACCTGGAGCCCAATTGTCAGATATATATGTGCTATCAATGTCATAAGCACAGCTAGAGTTGAAAGTATACCCATAATTAGAGGCTGTGGTCATGAACCCTGTCCATCTGAAGGAATCGCCATAGATCAACAAGGCCCTGTTCTGGGAAGTTGCTGTATTGGCAGATAAGAGGATACGACTAAAACTAGATATAGAGATCCCTGCCTGTTCACCACCATTATTAGTACTATAATCACTCTCTATAGATTTAGTCTCTCCATCTGTAAAGGTCTCCCCAAGGTAACTCTTTGTTCCTCCTCCCCAACCAGATAAGGTGATATTAATAGCAGGGTTATCCCCTGTATATCCAGCTGCAGAAGAACTAGATGCAGAGGAGCTGGTACTAGATGTAGAACTGGAACTAGAAGTAGAAGAACTAGAAATAGAACTAGAAATAGAAGAACTAGAGGTAGAGCTAGAAGAACTAGATATAGAAGAACTAGATATAGAAGAACTAGATGCAGAGGAGCTAGAGGATTCTGAAGAACTAGATGTAGAACTAGAAGAACTAGATGATATGGAACTAGAACTAGATATAGAAGAACTGCTTACAGAACTACTAGAGGCACTAGAACTACTAGATTCTGAACTAGAGCTAGATATAGAACTAGAACTTGTAGAAGAGCTAGAGATAGAAGAACTAGAGGATATAGAGCTTGAACTAGATACAGAAGAACTAGATGTAGAGGAACTGGAACTAATACTTGAGCTAGCAGATTCTGAACTAGAACTAGATGTAGAAGAACTAGATATAGAGGAGCTAGATATAGAAGAACTGGACTCTGAAGAACTACTAGAGCTAGATACTGAACTGTTAGAACTGCTTGATTCAGAAGAAGAAGAACTACTCCTAGAACTACTAGATTCACTTGAGGAGCTTGATATTGAAGAACTAGAAGAACTTATACTGCTTGAGCTAGAACTGGACTCAGAGCTACTCGATACACTAGAAGAACTGGACTCAGAGCTGTTTGAACTACTTACACTACTAGAACTACTTACACTGCTGGAAGAAGTGTCTGAACTTGACTCTGAGCTGCTAGAGGAATTTGAAGAGCTACTTGATTCTGAGCTACTTGAACTACTCATACTGGAACTACTAGAGCTTATAGAGGAAGAAACAGAACTACTAGAGCTACTTGACTCTGATGAAGAACTAGACATAGAGGAGCTACTGCTAGACTCAGAACTGCTGGATTCAGAGGAAGAACTCAAACTCGAACTCATAGAACTAGAATAACTAGAGCTAGAACTTGAGTCAGAACTTGAACTAGAGGATACAGAAGAACTTGAACTAGAGGATACAGAAGAACTACTAGACTCTGAAGAACTACTGATGCTAGATATAGAACTAGATACTGAACTGGAACTAGAAGATATTGAGCTGCTAGTTGAACTACTAGAGGAGCTTATAGAACTACTAGATATAGAAGAACTAGAGCTTATAGAAGAACTAGATATAGAAGAACTAGAGCTTACAGAAGAACTAGATACTGAAGAACTAGAGCTTATAGAGCTACTATAGCTAGAACTAGATACTGAGCTGGATAGACTACTTGATATTGAACTACTAGATATAGAAGAGCTAGATATAGAGGAACTAGAGTCTGAAGAACTAGAGCTGATAGAACTACTATAGCTAGAGCTAGAAACAGAACTAGATATACTACTTGATATTGAACTACTAGATGTAGAGCTAGAACTTGACGTGCTGGATTGAGAAGAACTAGATATAGAACTAGAGCTTATAGAAGAACCAGAAGAACTACTTGGTTGGGGGGGCGAAACACTATAGGATCTGAGGCCGCTCAAACCACAGGCTGCATAAATAAATGTTCCATCACCTTCAACACCATAATAAATACCGCCTCTGTCATCGGAATCTATATAGGTTAAATTTCCTGCTCCATCTACACTATACGATCTCAGACCACTATCTTGACAGGCTACATAAATAAATGTTCCATCCCCCCAAACACCCAAATAATTATCACCTTGGTCATCAGTGTCTATATAGGTTAAAGCGCCTACTCCATCTACACTATAGGATCTCAGACCACTACCCTGACAGACTGCATAAATAAATGTTCCATCCCCCCAAACATCATAATAATTACCATCTTGGTCATCAGCGTCTATATAGGTTAAGACACCTGCTCCGTCTACACTATACGATCTAAGGCCATCCAATAGACAAGCTGCATAAATAAATGTTCCATCGCCCCAAACACGCCGATAATTACCCCCTTGGTCATCAGTGTTTATATAGGTTAAATTTCCTGATCCATCTACACTATAGGATCTTAGTCCGCCGCCCTGGCAGGCTGCATAAATAAATGTTCCATCACCCCAAACACCCAGATAATCCTCACCTTGGTCATCGGAATCTATATAAGTTAAATTACCTGATCCATCTACACTATAGGATCTCAGACCCCCTGCCCCACAGGCTGCATAAATAAATGTTCCATCGCCCCAAACATCATTATACTGATCCCCTTGGTCATCAGTATCTATATAGGTTAAATTTCCTGATCCATCTACACTATAGGATCTCAGACCACTATCTTGACAGGCTACATAAATAAATGTTCCATCAGCTTCAACAGCATAATAAGCATCGCCTTGGTCATCGGTGTCTATATAGGTTAAAACCCCAGGGGGTGCTGAACTAGAACTAGAACTCGTGGAACTCGATACTGAGCTAGATATAGAAGAACTTGAGCTTATACTAGAGCTAGATATAGAAGAACTAGAGCTTATAGAAGAACTAGATATAGAAGAACTACTAGATATAGAGCTTATACTAGAACTAGTTGAGCTAGCAGAAGAACTGGTACTTGAAGAAGTAGCAGAAGAACTATTAGATGAGCTACTTGATACAGATGAACTTGAACTAGATATAGAAGAACTAGAACTAGATATAGAAGAGCTAGAGCTAATAGAACTAGAACTAGATATAGAAGAGCTACTAGAGGAGATACTGGAAGAAGTTATACTAGAAGATGTGGAGCTTGTAGAAGAACTTCCTGAACTTATACTAGAACTGCTAGAGGATATAGAACTGGAGCTGATAGAAGAAGAAGAACTGCTCTGAGAAGAACTAGAACTTATAGAACTTACACTACTACTAGAACTAATAGAACTACTTGAACTTACACTACTACTAGAGCTAGATTCTGAACTACTAGATAGACTACTCTCACTAGAACTGCTACTAGATATAGAAGAGATTGAAGAAGATATAGAAGACTGGGAACTCCAAGAACTATCACTACTAGATCTAGAGCTGCTGCTACTACTGCTACTTATAGAACTAATAGAACTAGAGCTTATAGAGGAAGAACTACTTATACTTGAGCTTGTAGAGGAAGAGCTACTAACACTAGAGCTTGTAGAAGAAGAGCTACTTATACTAGAGCTTATACTACTTCTACTGCTTATAGAGCTTGAACTACTAGATCTAGAACTAATACTACTACTAGAACTAGAAACAGAAGAAGCTGAGCTGGAGGCAGAAGACACAGTAGAAGAACTACTAGCAAAAAGATCAGTAAGGTTACTATACCTTCTCATCTTCTTATAAACCGCAGTACTTGAAAGTTTAGTAAAAGATCTGAGACCCTTAGCTTGTGTAAGGGCTCCGGCTCTTAGGACCATTAGAGAGTCTCCTTAAACCCCGTGACTTCTATATTTACCTCATTGTTAACTGTAGCTAGAGAAACCAATGTCTCTCCTGAATCTATGAATAAAAGACCTGGGGTTGCAAACTCTATAATTATAAAATCTCCAGCTGGGATCGAGCTATTAAATATTCTATTCACATCTGCTGCTGCATCCCCATCAGGGACTTTCCACAAAGACACTGTAACCGCAGAAACTGAAGTACTGGTCAAGGTGATAAGCCTTAAAGACCTTGTCTCTGAAGCCCCATGTGTGTATAATGTTGTGTTAGCACTAGGTATAGCTCTAATTTCAACTAATCTGGACATCTCTGGTACTGCCATCTAAAACTCCTTAACTGTATGCCATTGCATATTTAACTGCAGCCTCATATGTAGCTTTATCTGCTACCAAGGCATCAACTTCTATTTTTTGATAAAATAGACTACCTACATTTGGAGGTAGTTGTTCAAACTTTAATCCCTGTATATCCCCAGCCCCTAAGGTAAGTGTAATCCCAGAGACCACTAAGGTTCCAGCTGTTACTGAAGTTGCATACCCATAGGCCCAGGTTCCACTTATGTCTACTCCTATTATCGCCCCCACTTGGATAGAGCTTGTAAAATCAAGCAACATTTGAATTGTTGTAGCATTTAAAGCTGTGTCGCTGTAGTTAGCGGGATCAATAGTAGTATAGGCAACAGAGTCTATTAGGTTTGTGAATATAGCTGGAAAAGAAAAGGCTCCAATTACATACCCCAATCCCCCTGCCAATATCTGCATTTCAACAACACCTTCAATACTAGATAAGGTACCTAGTGCAGTGTTTAAATCATTTGAGTTAGCATCTATAACAAAACAGAATTTACCATTAGCCGGGTCAACAGCTGCCCAATCAGCTACCTGGTTTATCTCAGAATTAGGAGTTCTTAGCCAAACTGGGCTCACTGCATCATAGTCATCATCTGCAGCCACAGAATAAGCATCTGTAGAGTCAAAATCTGTAACAGCAATGTATCCCGTGTCTGACAGATTATATAGATATAGTCTGAATAGAACTTCCTCTTTATAAGAAATAGAGGGGGTCGATCCATCAGAGTAAGGCTCTAGAGAATCTGAAATGATTTTCTTTTCTGTTAAGCTGTAATGTATATCTACATTTCGTCTAGCCATAAGTATATAGTCCTGTTATTCTAATAATATATCTCCAATTCTACTTAAAAATAGTTAAAGGCTTTTTTCAGAGGGTTATTGAAACTTAAATCCATCTGGAACATTAAACTTGTAATAGACTAGAATATTCCTAAGGCCCCAATTCCTGTATCCAGTATATGCATAAGTAGTTGCTAAAAGAGGGGGTTGAAAAGGGAGAGAGGGTTCAGAGAAATTCGATATACCTATATATGGAACAAGATCTGTAGGGAGAACTGCAGGAACTGTCAAGGTTGTGTCGGAAGAGGTTATTCTAAGTACTCCTTCATCATATCTTTCTGGCAGTGTGGCTTGACTTCCTGGTGTTAGCGTTTCTGGAACAAACCCCACACAGACTTTAAAAGTAAAACCTGAGGTATACTGGATGGTCTCAGATAACTCAGCGGCCTGGTCTTTTAACCAAGTAGTAGGTGTAGAGTGGTGCCAGCTCTTTATAGGGGCATTATCATTCCACCTTCTGACTTGCTTTGCCGCCAGATTCTCCATAGTAGATGAAGCTGTCTCTCCTCCAAGAGTAAGGTCTGGGTCAGGGTATGTTACTAGGTCATCATTCCTCCAATCAAGCATCTCTTCCCAGGGATAAGTATATACAAGTGTTTGGAAAGTACCTGATAAATAGTTAGGGTCTAGATACGTTCCGTTCCCGGATCTCCTTACAAAAGTTATTTTAGTAGGGGTTACTTCAATAATATGTCCACGTATATCCGGGAAGGGCATCAACTGACCTGGTGGGGGCACCCAGGCAGGGTTATTATTTATCTTTATTGATGCACCAACATAAATATTTGTATTTCCAGTATAGTCAACGGAGGTGGTTAGAGTAGCAATTGAGTTGTTGGCCGGCTCGCCTAAGGCTGTACCACAAGAGAAACTAGCAAGCCACCAACTAGATGTCCCACCAACATCCTCAATTTCATGTAAGACATCAGCATATTCAAATTCTGCTGCAGCTGATCCTGGCCCAGCAAAAGGGTAGACCAGAGGGTCTGTGAGTGTGGGGGGTTTGTCATCTCTGAACTCACCAATTCCTTCCCCTGTAGCCCAAGGCAGATAAAGCTCTCCAAAAAGTTCTTCATTCTGTTTCCTAAAGTGTATAGAACTGGTATCATACCCCCATCTTAAAAGATTTATAGCCCTATATCTCTGGTGAGCCCAAGAGGCTAAGGGGAGATCAGTATCTACCCATTCAGAATCACCTAGTTCTACTAATAAGGTTTCCGGTGTCCATACAGGAGGCCTCCAAGTATAGTCAATGTCAATCTTTCCATCCCAATCTCCTCCCTCATCTGTGTGGTTTATATAACTACCTACTAGATTAAAAAAGAATGTATCAAATGCTTCTACCCAGTCTGCAATTATAGTTGCACCAGAATTTGTAGGATATGTTATATCTCCTAAAATAGATGGGATAATACCGGCATCTGGGAGGGCAAAGTTTGTAAGGTCAGTAACAGCATCTCTTTCCCGTAGTGCCTGAAGTAATGCCGTAAAAACTATACCTCTTAACTTACCCTTTAATACAGAAGAACTTGCCCAAGACATAGTCTTTGTTACTGGGGTCGGATCTGCATCAAAGGCAAACTCTTCATATGTCTCCCAATCACTAAACTCCCATCTCATACTGGTTTCTAGAGGCATATTGGAGCCTCCATCCAATATACGTCATCTATCAAGAGAGCAGATCCCCAAGCACCTACTGGTAGTGTGTCTGAAGCACTTATTTGAACAACTTTTATAACTACACCTGTTATTGTAGCTGTTTCATCAGGTCCATCCCCAAAAACATTTCCTTCATAGGTATCTCCTGTACCACTTGTGATTTGGACTATAGCTTGATTGGGGCTACTTCCTCCCTGTAGTATCCAAGACTCATTCCCCCAAGTTATATCCTCAACAACTAATTTAGAGTCTTCCCCACTACTGGCTGATCCAATTGTTATCCACCCTAAAGGAAAATGAATTCTACTAGAAGTATCTTTCCAATCAGGCATAACTGCTAAACTTGCTGGGAGAATTGCATGAAAGGATATGACAACTCTATTAACTTCTAAGGCAGCCCCAGGATCAACAGAATCTACTCTCATGAGAAGTAATCTGGTTAAGTCAGCTGAGATTGCCGGGACTATAGGCGGACCAGGATCTTCAGGAACTCCTGGTGCAGGTCCATCTGGTGCCCAAACAGCGTCACTAGTTATATCCACTATATCTTTCTCAGTAAAGGTTCTTACAGCTTTGTTAATCATAAGAACTCCAGGAGAAGTAGCGCTTCTTTTAGAAACTCTAACTTTAGAATCTTCTGGAGCTTCTAAACCTGAATCACCAATCCATAGCATATCATTAGTACCCCATCCCGCTGTTGTTCTAACAAAAGGATAAAAAGGACCTCCATTAAAGTCAGATTCTGTATCTTCTATTTGAAGTCCTTGAGCGGGGTCTTCAGGAATAGTCATAGATAAAGTTTTAGAATGTGCCTTATTAACAAGCCCATCCATTCTTTTTATCCAGTCTATCTCAGGAGCTACTCTTCCTCCATAGCCTTTTCCTACATTTAGACCATCTGGTTTGGGTATCTCAGCCATTAGGAGCCCCTATAATTGTAACCGTCTCTTCCCCATAAGGTTGCCAAGTTCCACCTCTTTCTTTTATCACAGCTAACATTTCTGTAACACCTGTTGCTGCATCAAATCCAATTCTTAAATCTTCTATTCTAGCCCCATATTCCTCAGAGGGGGAGGTATCATTAACTAGACCTTTTAAAGCCTCTATCATGATCCCTTCTTCTTTAGTTCCGGCTAGTACAAAAGCATCTGTTCTTCTAAACCAGGTATACTTTGTTAGTTTTCTTCTAGCTACCCGAGATCTATATTCATTTTTTCTATGTGTGGTTCTTTGATCATATTCATACTCTTTTTCTGTTTTGATCAAATACCAATCTCCTGTAAACTCTGCTGAAGCCATTATATACCCCTTATCTTTGTATAGATGCCTTTTCTTATCTTCTTGTTCCAGGAACCATATAATACCATTGTAGTTGTCCAACCATCTCTAAATAAATCATAGTCTATACTTACAGAGTCCACGTACCACTCTCCACCCTCTTCATAATCTATAGTTACATCAGTAGGTCTAATTATAGGTCTTAAGCCCGGTTTCTTTGTTGCTTTTATATTTCCTTTGGCATCTACTATACATATGTTATCTGCAAGATCTTTTCCTACCTTTCCTGGGGCCACATCAGTATTCTCCTCATCTAAATATAAAGTCATAGTATACGCCATTCTAAGATACCTTGCCACTAGTTTAGTTTTACCATCTGGAGAAGAGGGGACCAGGTCTACATCTTCGTATTTATACTCAGCTGTTAAATACTTAAGTATCCACTTCTTACCGGATTGTTTTAATGACCATCCCATTATTCGTTACCTGCTAATCTTTCTATCTTCTTTTCAACCATTGCTAATCTGCTCTCAATTACTCCTTCTTCAGAACCATCTGACAAAACTGCAGTTGCATTCACGGTTTGCTTCTTAGTGGCTCTCTCTTGTATCTCTTCTTCATATTGTAGCTTAGCTCTAGGTCTATCTTCAAAGTTCTCATCCACAGCCTGATCATAAGACAATTGGGGATTCTTCTCTACAATTTCTTGAATATCCGAGATCTCCGTGGCTAGTAGTTGTTCTTCTGGGGAAGGTTTCTTTGGGATACCTTTCTTTATATCTTCTAATTGATTTATATTTACTGCAGAGGCCAGATCTTCTTTGGATAAAGAACTTAAAGTGGAAACTTGAGCCTTTTCTACTTTATCATTTAATAGTTTCCTGGCTTCCTTATTGGAATTGTCTAATAGATCTTTTTTTGTTAGACCTGAGGTTCCCACATCAACTATATCTACTCCCCCTACTCTACCTGTATTAATGGCTGTCTGGAATAATTTAGCCTCAACTCTTGAATTGGCGAGTTTTAGAATTTCTCTTGTCTGCTGCTTAGAGATCCCAAAGGGAATAACAACTTCTCTTTTACTCTCTCCAATAACTACTTCTTTCTCTGCTGCTACACCAGCAATACCTTTATATGTCTTTTTAGGATCTCTACTAGTAATAGGTATATTAGAGATTGTTGAGGGACCGGTTGAAGATAGAATAGAAGACATCTGTGTAGAAGTAAACACTGTTTCTGGAGTAGCTATATCTAAATAGTCAGGATTAGGAAGTCTATTCAAATCTGTTTTCTTTCCCATATATTCAACAGACTTCAGTAGCAGGTATTCATCTTCTGGAACAATCTTAGCTAAGAAAGGTACCTTATACACAGTAGGTTCTGGAGATAAAGTTCTTAATCCTTCCCTTAGGAGTCTAGAGCTATCTGTTAAATTCTCGTCTAAGTCCATTAACTCAGAACCTTCCACAAGGAGGTCTTCAAAGAAAGTATCAGATACTATCTCTTTTTGAAGATCTAAGTTTTTTCTAGGCTGCTTATCTTTTCTTTCAGAGGCTTTGTAGATATCTTTCTTATAATTCTCTATTTCTATATACTCTGGAAGATACAGAGATTCTTCTTCTACAAACTCTATATCTTCAGTATCCTCTATATCAACTCTTTTAGAAATTTCAGGAATTAGAGATTCATAGTTTTCTGCTTCATCAAATGTAAATATATCTAGATCTGGAACTATGTCCTCTATAGGGGTAGTGTTTATAGGAGGTATTGATATAGCCTGTACAAAAGATGCAGCAATAACTTCCATAAGTAGTACCTCTCTTTTGATCTGCTGCTCACTCTGAGAAAACAAAGGTAACTCCCCAGCTACAGATACTTGTGGATGAAATGCTGGGACACTTATCTTACTAGACTCTAACTCTCTCTCATCAAATAAAGCATAGTAAGGGCTTTTTGAGAATTCTTTTGCAGATTTATATCTATCAAAAAGAGAACTATCTTCTGTAGGATCTAATAGAGCTGAAAAAAGATCCACATTTGTAATAGATGTATCTATTTTTATCTTGGTAGAGTCTTTTGATAAGGGAGTTCTGGTGAGCCTTGTTTTAAAGGCCTCTAAGGAGTTTTTCTTACCAGTGGGGCTCAAGCCTCTATAAAGCTCCTTAACCTTCT